>ENA-OUQP01000147-OUQP01000147.1-human-gut-metagenome-genome-assembly--contig:-NODE-147-length-73494-cov-7.875094_pt1 | contig 73494 bp, 58 predicted proteins | sample MGYA00237951_ERZ548836 | MGnify/ENA primary metagenome ERZ548836 (study PRJEB26490, sample SAMN05194702) | human gut metagenome | biome: terrestrial biome; feature: human-associated habitat; material...
TATTTACTCTACCGTTTTCAATATAATACCAAGTATTATTGTAGTAGATTAAGCCGTTGTAGTTCCAGTTAAGAACACCATTTTGAATATAGTATTGAGTACTGAAATACTTAGTTAGTCCTGTATAGTTCCAATCAAACTGTCCATTAGTCACCTTATACCATGTTCCTTCACCATTAACCTGTGATAATGTATTCACTGACCAGTCAATCTTACCTTTCTGAACATAATACCAGTTACCATTGTATTTTACTAGATTGTTGTAGTTTGTATTTACTCTACCGTTTTCAATATAATACCAAGTATTATTGTAGTAGATTAAGCCATTGTAGTTCCAGTCAAGAACACCATTCTGAACATAATACCAAGTACTATAGTATTTTACTAAACCGGTATAATTCCAGTTGAGTTTACCATCTTCTACATAATACCAAGTACCTGTTCCATTAACCTGTGCAAGAGTAGTTTCATGTACAACCTGTCCATCCTGCATTAAGTACCAATCACCATCCACGTAAACTAAATTAGCTTCTGTAGAATGATTATAAGTGACTGTAACTGTCTTAACACCATCAGTATCACCTTTTACTGTATAGTTATAGTTACCTTTTGATGCATAATAACCATCAACTTTTGGAAGTGTAATTGTCTTTGTATCACCAACATTTACATTTACATATTCAGTCTTAAGAACTTCTTTTTCTTTATTCGCGATATTGATTCTTGTAGTCTGAACCTTACCTAAAGACACTGAATCTTTATAGAACTTTAATGACTGTAGTGCATTACCCTGGATATCAAATAATGTTGCGTTATCCCAGCTTGATCCACCCCATGAAGGCTGACCATTATAATACATCTCATCGTCTGGTGCATAACCTACAGCACCCTTAGAAGCCCATCCAGTACCATACTTATCAGCGACTTCTTTATTGTACTTCCAGTTAGTCCATCCAGCTTTCACTGGAATCCATCCTGGTTCCCAATAGAAGCCACCTAAACCGTTATCCTGTTCAGTAAGAACCTTATACATATCAGTTAATTCATCTACCTGACCCTGAGGACCAATTTCATACTGATAAAGTCCATAATCAGAACCGATAGAGTTTGGTGTACCATCACCATCTTCATAGCTGTTAACCCATGCAGTTTCCATAACCGCAAATAGCTTTCCTCTTTCTTTTGCAAGAGTCTGTACATCCCTCAACATATCAGGTGTATTCCACCAGAATGGGTAATAAGAAGAACCTAAAACATCATAGTCTACATTTCCTTTTTCCCATGCATCCATGATCATAGAATAAATTTGACGATTAGGTGTTTCAATATGTAATGTAACTAAAGCATCTGGAAGGATTTCACGTACTGCTTTAGAACCTGCATTTAAATAACGGTCTAATACAGAATACTGAGATTCATTTTTCCAAACAGAATTATTACTGTCTTTATTATGAATACCAGCCATACCTTTGGTAATTTCATTACCAACCTGTACCATACCTACATCAACACCTGCATCTTTAAATTTCTGTAAAGTATCTTTAGTGAAGTCATGGATATTTTCACACATCTTATCTGGATCATTAGCATCTTTCTGCCATGCTTTTGATAGAATCTGTTTAGCAGGATCTGCCCAGAAATCAGAATAATGGAAGTCAACAAGCACCTTCATACCATACTTAGCTGCTTCTTTGCCAATCTTTAATCCATTATCTACAGTGCTATCTCCACCACCGTATGTTTCACCTTTTTCATTGTATGGATCATTCCAGATTCTTAAACGGATATAGTTAACACCATTATCCTTTAAGATTTTCATTAATGGCTGTTCTTTGCCATCATAATCATAATATTTAACACCTGCATTAGTAAGTGCTACATATGATCCAACATCTACACCTCTGATTGTAGATTCAGACATATTAGAAATCTTATTAATAGTGACCTTCTTTTCCTTTAAACCAGTATCATCACCATATTCATAAGGATCTCTGTATGAATCAATATCAATATTCCAACCCTGTGCAAAACCAAATACTGCAAGAGAAGTCTGTGCAAGTCCCTGTTCATTAAAGAAACCATTCCAGCTTCCTACATATTCAGCTTCATCGTAAATTAAACCACCTGCATTACTATCACTAATAGAAGCACTTAATAAGTTATAGATGCTTTCTGCCTGTGTTTCAGTAGATGCTGTTTCATCAGCATTCTGACGTGGGAACTTGATGTTAGAAACAATTAATTGCTTATCTGCTGCCTTTTCTTTTACTGTAGTACGTAACGTTTTAACATAATCATTAATACCATTACGATCAGCATAAAGATTGACACCTAAATAGCTATAGTCTACGCCTGCATAACCTAGCTTTTCAATCACATACTGAATACCTTCAGCATCATTAGGTGCTGCAAAACTTAAAGCTGTTTTAACACCTTTTTCATTAATAAGTTTAGAGATGGTAGCCATTGCGACAAAGCCATCCCATCCTCCACCTTCAGTTAGACCAAGGAAATTATAATTCACTTCATTTCCAATAGTCATCATAGTAGGTAAAGCATCATTCTTACTTAAAGTATCAAGTACTTCCTTAGTATAGTCTGTTGCCTTTTCTACCGCATTATCCTTAGTCCAACCTACAGGTATGTTCTGACTGTTCGCATAAGTGACATCATCAGAATAGAATAATGTGATGTTTGTTTTTAAGCCTGCTTCTTTAGCTGCTTTAATTGTTTTGATAGCACTATTTAGTGTATAACATTTAGTTTTATCACTTGATGTGTCCGGATTAACTGCAACCTTGACAGAAATCGTATTAATTCCCTGTCCCTGTACAAACTTAAATAGATTATCAATTTTGACGCTCTTGTAATTGTAGTATGTTTTACCCCATTCCAAATCCTGCTGGTAATGAGTAAAATCTGCGCCTAATACAGTCTGATCGTTAATGCCTTCAATCTTCTTGTAATCAGCTACAGAACGACTCAATGATGCTGCTGTGACTTGATTGTTGTTGTGCATATTTGGTACTGGAGTAACTGCGCTTACACCAGACATGCCCATCGAACAAACAAGCGCTGCACTTACAAAACTTGTAATCAACTTTTTGTTCATATATATCTCCCTTCCTCTTATATAATATGACAATATATTAACATAATTTCACACAAAGAATCATCCAACGTGACATAAAATGACATATATAGGTATTAAAAAATATATTTAGACATTAAAAAAACCTTCTCACGAAGGTTTATAGTGATAAGAAGAAATCCTGCATCTTCTTAGCTTCTGTATTTATTTCTAGATTACGTTTTTCAAATGCTTCAATATTAAAGTGTTTAGATTGATGAGACGCTTCTTCAATCGCTTCTACCCACTTATCTACTGCTTCATCCGTAATAGGGAGCATCTTTACATTATCGTTCACAATAGAAGCTAGAGAAATAGTATCAGAGATCATACATGGTAATCCATTGGCTTCTGCTTCTAATAATGCGACACTTAATCCTTCAAAACGAGAAGGGAAGATGTATTGATCCATTGCCTGGATATAATCACTCACATTACTCTTGATACCTAAGAACTTTACATCATCTTCAATACCATATTCTTTGACCTGATTCTTTAATGCTTCTTTATCTTCACCATCACCAATCAGTATCAACATATACTTGCCAGGATATTTATGATCTAATGCATTAAATACCTTTAATAGGTATGGATGATTTTTCTGGAAATGGAATCTTCCTGTATGACCTAATACAACCTTATCACCTGCATGAAGTTCTTCTCTTATAGATTGTCTGATTTCTTCATTAGGTTTAAAGAAGTTTACATCAACCGCATTATTGATAAGTTTATAATTTGGTAATACCGCATTCTTTCCAAAGAACCATTCATTCGCATCTTCTGAACATGTCCAGAAATCTGTTGCATACTTTCTAATCTGTGTTCTATTGAACTTATGTAAACATCCTCTTAAGAAGCTATCCCCATTGGCTGCATTATGACAATGAATAATGCGTATAGGGATACCATACTGTTTAGCCTTCTTAAGATAATCAATATTCGCAAGAGAACATGTATTAAACCAGATAGCTTTATATTCTGATGAATGTGTCTTAAAGAAGTTTTCTAAAGCTTCAGAGAATGCTTTTCTATCCTTACTTCTTGCAGGAATACGGTAAATAGTCCCTCCAAGACTTAATATCTCTTGTTCATGTGCGACTACTTCAGTATTACATAAGAAATCAAATTGTACACGTGTACGATCTAGATGGCGATAGTAGTTCATAATAACTGCTTCCATACCACCTGGATTATCTGTAATTCCAAATACTAGTACTTTCATCACTTACTCCTTATTTACTCTTAGAAAACTGTTTCTGTCTTACTTGTCCTACAAGTAATGCGAATCTATTCATCTTATGCTTTAAGAACCATAATGGTACTTTACGTGTCATAGACATACCATTGTAGTTAGAATTCTTTACAGCACGTTTAAATAAATCATTCTTCATTAATGTATTTAAAGAAGACATGGCTTTATCTTTATTTTGTGGATGTGCACAATAATTCACTAGAATAAGTAATACATGATAACTTACAAAGTTATAGAATAATGTTTCTATGTTTTTATCTTCTCTAATAACATCTTTTAAGTCTTCTTCTACTGCTTTCATAGATAAGAGGAACTTATCTGCATAAGCTGTATCAAACTTACGTACTGCAGATTGATCATTGAATATATAATGAACCAAAGGATGTTCATCACCCACAATAACACTCCAGTTTGCCGAAGCACGTGCACAATATTCTGCATCTTCCGCAAGACTTAATTCTTCATTTAATAAAACATCTTTAATCGTAGAAGCTTTAATCAATTTACCCCAACAGAAACCTACACCTGCCTGTACATTTAATAAATCCTTTAAATAATCCTTCCAATCACTATACATAGTATCTTTTGTATAATGAAGCATCTTTTCACTATGATCACTATAATCTCTACTATAATTACAGATTACACAATCTGCAACTGCTTCTATTGCATGATTAAGAAGTATTTCACAGGCATTACTTTCAATCCAGTCATCTGCATCTAAGAACATAATATAGTCTCCCTTAGCTGTTTTTACACCTAAGTTTCTACCAGAACATACACCACTCTTAGAATTCTTTACAACTGTCACATTATCTTTATTATTTAATTCACTTAAAGTATCCTGCAACGCATCATTACACCCATTATCAATAATAATCACTTCAACATTTTGATAAGTCTGATTCAAACAGCTTTCAATTGTCTTATTAAAATAAACAGGATTTCCACGATATACAGGAATAATAATAGATATAAGATTTTTCATTATTCAAATACCTCTTTTACTTTAGCTAATGCAGCTGCGATAACTGCATCCATATCATAGTACTTATATTCTCCAAGTCTTCCACCAAAGATGACTTTAGTTTCTGCTTCTCCTAGCTTCTTATATTCTGCATATAAGGCACCATTCTTTTCATCATTGACTGGATAGTATGGTTCGTCTCCAAGCTTCCATTCAGAACTGTATTCTCTACTGATGACAGTCTTTGGCTGTGTACCGAATTCAAACCATTTATGTTCAATGATTCTTGTCCAAGGTGTTTCGGCATCTGTATAGTTCACTGCCGCATTTCCCTGGAAATTTGGCTTATCTAATACTTCTGTTTCAAATCTGACTGATCTGTATTCTAGTGTTCCTAGCTTATAGTTAAAGTAAGCATCAATAGGTCCTGTATAAACAACCTTATCTGCTAAGCTATCTAGTTCTTCCTTGTTTTCTAGGTAGTCTGTATTCAATCTTACTTCAATACCTTCAAGCATGTTTTCTACCATCTTTGTATATCCACCCATTGGAATGCCCTGATATAACGCATTGAAGTAGTTATTATCAAAAGTAAGTCTTACTGGTAATCTCTTGATGATGAATGATGGAAGTTCATTACATGGTCTTCCCCATTGTTTTTCTGTATATCCTTTGATTAGCTTTTCATAGATATCTCTACCAACTAATGAAATAGCCTGTTCTTCAAGGTTCTTTGGTTCTCCCTTGATTTCCTGTCTCTGTTCTTCAATCTTGGCAGCTGCTTCTTCTGGAGTCACTACTCCCCACATCTTATTGAATGTGTACATGTTGAATGGAAGAGAATAAAGTTCTCCCTTATAGTTCGCAACAGGTGAGTTAGTGAATCTATTGAATTCTGCAAACTGTGTGATATACTGCCATACTTCCTTATTATTTGTATGGAAGATATGGGCACCATACTTATGTACATTGATGCCTTCTACTTCTTCTGTATAGATGTTTCCGGCAATATTAGGTCTCTTATCAATGACAAGAACCTTCTTTCCTCTCTTATTGGCTTCATGCGCAAAGATTGCGCCATAAAGACCTGATCCTACTACTAGATAATCATATTTCATATTGATGTCCTTCTTTCGTCTCTTCAATAATACCATAATCTCTATAATAAAACGAGGGTCTATACAACCCTCGTCACTTAATTAGTTTGTTTTCTTTTCTGCTTCTTTAGCTTCTTTTTCAGCTTTTTCTACATCAAAGATTTTCTTTTCAGTATCAATCTTCTTACCATCACACATAGCGTTGATGTATTTAGAATTTAATTCAATACTGTCTTCATCTGGGATACTATACCACAACCTAGTCTTAGGCATTGAGTAACCACCAGTCTGCATCACACCTTCACCCTTAAGGAATGATTTCTGGAAATCCCATTTAATGTTGTCATCTAACTGCTTATTAACTAAAGCTCTGATACTTGAAGATGGCATATTAGTTGTAAATGTATCTTTGATAGAATCTAAGATTTCACTATAGTTAGTTAAGATCTTTGGAGATACTGCTTTCTTGATAATAGCCTGTAATACTGCCTGCTGGTTTTCAGTTCTATGCTGGTCACCAGACTGGTATGTATAACGTTCTCTTGCGAATGCAAGGGCCATACGTCCATCCATATGTACATTGCCCTTAGGAATCTTAATACCATGGTCTGTATAAGGAATAAATGCCTTATCAGAATAAATATCAATACCACCTAACGCATCAACTAACTGGATAACTGACTGGAAATCAACTCTTGCATAGAAATCAATGTTGATGTCTAAGAAATCTTCAATAGTCTTTATACTGTTTTCTGTTCCACCATATAAAGCAGAATGAGTTAATTTATCTTTCTTACCACAGTTTGCAAGTTTTACATAATAGTCTCTAGGAATACTTGTCATTAACATCTGACCATTGTTTGGATTAATAGTCACTAATAGGTTAACGTCTGAACGGCTGTTTTCATTTACACCACCACGAGAGTCAACACCACTAATATAACATACGAATGGCTTCTTAGTTACATTAACATCAGAAGCAGTATTTTCTACTTCTTCTACAATCTTTTCCTGCCATAATACTTTAGTCTTTGATTCAAAGTTACTATAAGTTTCTTTGATCATTTCACGATAGCTTTCATTTAATAGGATTGCATCACAATCACCATTATATAAATCTGATGCAAGCTTCGCATTATCATCTTCACCATTACCATGGAAGCTGATCTGCTTCTCTAACTTTTCTTTTATCTGCATCGCTTTCTTTTTATCGTTTGCGTAGTAATCGATTGTTTTTCCTTTTAATGAAGAAACATTCTTATAACCACTGCTTTTTAATACTACTAAAGAATAAGTAGTTGTTTCAGTACCTACATTAGTAAGAGATGAAAGGAATGAATCACCTTTGATAATCTTACTAGTACCAAATACCATTGCGATACTTAATAAAAGAGACACTATTTTACCAATTAAAGGTCTTGCAACTTTTTTCTTCTTTGATGGCTTAGTCAATAATAACATGAATAGCCATAATACTACTAATACTGCGAATGCTGCCATTAAATACTTTGTAGGTAAGATTCCAATCTTAACTACGAAGAAGGCAAGCACTGCAGATACAACTGCCTGGATACCTAAAATCAAGGCACGTGATGTAATAAACTTCATAACTACCTCCTAATATTCGGGTTCTTTGTCATTATACTCGTAAATGAAAAAATGAAAACCTTTAAGGTGATAATTACACAAAAATTACATATCATCTTCATAAACGAGTAAAATATGACTATTTATTCAAGTCTTTTTTAATTCTAGTTGTACTGATTTCAGGAGTTCTAGGTAAGTATACTACTTCTGCGCCTTCTTCTTCTAAGAAGTCAAACTGACCTTTCCAGTCATCTCCCATGACAAATGTATCAACATGATATTCATGAACATCTTTACGTTTCTGATCCCAAGCACATTCAGGAATAACTAAATCTACATATCTTACTGATTCAAGTAACTGTTTTCTCTGTTCATATGTGAAGTAACACTTCTTCTGTTTTTCATTCCAGTTAAATTCATCTGTTGATAAACCAACGATCAAGTAATCACCTAATTCTTTAGCTCTTCTTAATAGGTTGATATGACCATAATGTAATAAGTCAAAAGTCCCATAAGTAATAACTCTCTTCATTCCACTTTTCCTCGTCTTTCTTAATACTGACTCTTCAAATACATCATTAATAGATGGAAGAGGTGTTTCTGATTTTAAATCTCTCTGTAATAATGCATTCACTGCATCTTTTGGATTCAAGCCTTCATTAACGATTTTATTCACTGTCATTACAATAGGCATATCCACTTTATAAGTTTCTGCAAGCTGAACAGCTGCTGGTAATGCATTAATACCTTCTACAACCATTCCTACTTCCTTAACTGCTTCAGCTGGTGTCTTACCTTCACCAATTAAATGACCTGCCTGGTTGTTTCTACTGAATTCACTTGTACAAGTCACAATTAAGTCACCCATACCAGTTAATCCACTAAATGTATGTGGTGTACAGCCAATCCTACCACCAAGTCTCTCCATTTCTGCAAGACCTCTTGTAATTAAAGCTGCACGGGCATTATCACCATACCCTAAACCACCAGAAATACCAGCAGCTAACGCAATAATATTCTTTAATGCACCACAGATTTCTATTCCTTTCACATCGTTATTTGTATACACACGCATAAAAGGACTACTGAAGAACTTCTGTACATATTTTGCAGCATCTAGATTCTTACATGCTGATACAATGGCAGTAGGTAATCCTCTTGCCACTTCTTCTGCATGAGTAGGACCAGATAATGCGACAAGATGTAATGTTTCATTATCAAGTACATCTTCAATAACTTCAGTTAAAGTCATGAATGTATCTGCTTCAATACCTTTCGCAACATCTACAATAATCTGATTATCTTTAATGTAAGGTTTAGCCTTTTCAGCTGTGCTTCTTACAAATATAGAAGGTACTGCAAACATAATAATATTCTGATTAGTACATGCTTCTTCTATATCTGTTGTATAACGAATAGTTTCAGGAAAATCAACACCAGGAAGTTTTGAATGTGTATGTGTTGTACTTAACTGTTCCACTTCCTGTGGAAGGGCAGACCACACTGTTACTTCCTTATCACAATTAGCCAGCATTCTTGCAAGAGCCATACCCCATGTACCAGCTCCTAAAATACCGATTCTCTGTTTATCAGGCATATCTCTGTTTTCCTCCTTCATATGAATATAATTATTTTACATCATTCATATTCATTAGTCATTACAATAAAAGTATACCCTTTATTGTTTTATAAGTCAAAAAGCGCAGATTATGCGCTTTTATGTTTTAACTTACTAAAGATTTGTGTCAATATTTCAACCACAAGTTTTTCTTTCATAATGATGAGTACAAGACCATATACACCAAAGAACAAGATAGCTGAAATAACGAGTGTGATAAATACATGTAAATTTAATTCAGTCACCCAGAAAGATGCAAGTGATGCAAGAATAATCGCAAGAATAATCTTTAAGTATTTAATATCACTAAAGGCTGTTTTGATTTCATTTTTTAACGCAATACACTGTACGACCATAACCGCAAATTCTGCAAGTAATGTACCAATTGCAGCACCACTTGATTGATATACTGGAATCAATAATGCATTAACCACTAAGTCAATCACTGCACCAACTATTTCAGATACAAGTACAGCTTTTTCATATCCTAATGGTACAAGAATCTGAATACCCAAGATATTTGTAATACCAATAAGGAGTAGGGTAGGCATAATAAGCTGCATAGGTACAACTGCTGGCGCAAAGGCATCACCTGATAAAAAGAAGATACCCTGTTTTGCGAAGAGAATGAAATAGATCATCATTGGTGATGCAATAATGAATACGAAATTTAATGCTTTTCTGCTTAGTTTCTCAAATTCATCCATCTGCTGGTGTTCAATATAATAAGCCGCTCTAGGAAGTAATACAGTACCTAGTGAAGTAACGATAGATACTAAAATATTCTTAATCTTAACAGCTGCACCATAGTAACCAACATCTGCATTAGTAGCCATAAAACCTAACATAACTGAATCTAGATTAGTATAGATTGTAGTTGCACAGCTCATCGCAAAGAAGATAGCGACTGGCTTGAAATGTCTCTTGAAATTATAATGTCCAACTGGTTTTAAACCAATATATTTGTGGGCATTTAATAAGTTAAGAATAAATGAAGCACTTGCCGCAAATACTGTAATACCTGCATACATGACATAATCGTTCTTTGAACGAACTAACATAAACATTGCGATAAGTCCAATAAACTTGAAGATAATAGAACGGACAGTAATATATGTATATTGTTCTAAAGCTTTATAGAGCCATTCCATACCTATTGTAGTAAGTAGGATAGTAGCACTAGTAATCACATACAACATCTTATCAGATGCAAGCTTTGGTACTGTGAATAACGCAATAATAAATGCAACATAAGAGATTACAGTCATGACAAGATTTATAATTAATAATTCTTGTGTTGTTCTTGTGAGTTTTTCACGATCATCTCTTACCTGTGCACATACTTTGATACCATATGTCGGAATACCTAACTGTGCAAACATAGAGAAATAAGTAATCAATGATGTCGCAAAGTTAACTTGACCTGTTCCTGTAGGTCCTAATACTCTCGATACATATGGGAATGTAATAAGTGGGAATATGAATGAAGACATTGTAAGTAATGCATTCATAATGAAATTCAACTTAAGTGATTTCTGTTTTTTCATACAAGACCTCTCTTTCCTTGTTACAAACCGCAACTATTATAAATCAAAAATAATAAGAGTTAAAGAAGAAAAAGAGGCTTTAAGCCTCTTCAATTTCTTTGATTGCCTGAGTTAGGTAATATCCATTTTTAAGTCTATTAGAAACAACTGCGACATTTTTAACCATTTCGAAGTATTCTTCTTCACTTAGACTTGCAAATTTTTCTCCAAGTTCATCTAAAGAGTTGACTGTGATACCTAAGCCATGTTCTTCTACAAATTTAGCTTCTGCAGCTTCCTTCCAGATCACTACTGGAATACCAGATACTAGATATAAAGATAATTTATGAGGGTTATTATATTTTAAGTACTCTCCTGTATTACCATCACATTTTTCAATAGAACTTCCATCCCATACTAAACCAAAACCACTATATAACTGATTATTGATTTCATCAGGTGGGAAAGCACCATGATAAGTAATATTAGATGCAAGAATATCTTCATTTAAATGTACACCATATAAATCAAAATGAACTGCTTTAATATCCTTTAGCTTTGCAAGATAGTTACTCTTCTTTTCATCTAGGTTACCTGCAATACTTACTGAACGATCAAACTTGATTGTATTATTTGATTCACATAAATAGTCAAAGATATGAAGATTATGAATCTTTTCTCTCTTTACTCCTTGTGTTACTAAATAGTCAATCATACAATCGTTATGCGCAATAATATAGTCAGAGATGTCATACATCTTATGATCCATATATTCAAAATCATCCTGAGCATTTAAGAATAGCTTTCTTAATGAATCTAAATCATGAATAAGGAAAGCAAGCTTAATATGCTTTTTCTGTTTTACTTTTTCTAAGATATCAATATATTTCTTATTCACATAAAGAGGATGAGGCACTACAAGTAAAGCACCTTTATCAATCTTATTTAAGTGATTGAAGGCTAAGAAGTTATGTACCTTCTTGATATACTTGTTTCCTGATTTATAAAGATTAATTTCAAATGGTTCGTAGCCATTCTTATGAAGAATCTTATTACAATCCTGAACAGCTTTAGTGCTGGCATCAAGATTAGAATCAATTGTGACCTGTAAATAATATTTTTTCATAACTGTTTTCCTTTCTTTAATCATCTAAGTAGGATTTTAATCTCTTTGCTTCTGTATCGATATCAAATCCTTGTTCTTTGATGATATCCGTATATTTATTTCTATCAATGTCTCTTGAAGTGAATTGACTATAAATCATATCTGCCCATTCTACAGGAGATTCATCTAATGAAATATATGTAAGTAAATCTGTAATCCCTACACTTTCTGGGACAACTGTCTTGGAAGTAAAGGATAACAGTCCAGAAGCCTGAGCTTCTAATAATGATATACCAAATCCTTCAAAGCGAGAAGGGAAAAGGAATATATCAGCCGCTGATAGTAATTCTGGAATATCGCTACGTAAACCTAATAGCTGTACACTATCAGTAAGATTTAAGTCAGAAATCTTCTGTTCAAGTTCACCTCTTAATTCACCATCACCTACTAATACGAGTTCAAAACGATCATCCCTATTCTTTAACTCTTCAAAGATATCAATAAGAAATAACTGGTTCTTTTGATAAGTGAATCTTGCGGTATTCATTACGACAATCTTATCTTCAGCGTGGAGATCTTTACGATAAGCAGCTCTGACCTCTCTATCAAATTTAAAACGATCTGTATCTATCGCATTATTAATGACATGATAACGAGAACTTTGTCTTACATCATCTTCAAAGAAGAATTCTCCCGCAAGTTCTGAGCAGGCCCAATAATCAGTGGCATACTGTTTTACTTTCTTTTTATTCTTATAGTGCATGAACTTATAGAAGAGTGCTTTCTTACCTTTCATCATGAAATCATTATTGTGTGCATGTACAATCACTTTTTCAGGAGAACATAACTGTGCATATTTCAATAACCCAAAATTACCTAAATCACAGGCATTAAACCAGATGATATCGTAATGATGATGTTGAAAGAAGTAAGTCAATTCCTGTTTAAATTCTTTAGCTTGTTTAAACTGACTTGATTTAATTGTATAAATTCTAGAATTATTATCTAGAATCTCCTGACTGTAAGCACATGTCTCAAATGTAGTAAGGAAATCTATTTTAAAGGTGTCTTTTAATTTTCTAAAGTATGTCATTAAAAAGCTTTCTATGCCACCTGGATTAGGTGTCATTCCAATAATCAATACACTCTTCATAATAAGCCTCCATTTGTATTAAGGCAAAGATCTTAAATCTTTGCCTTAATGATTAATTAAATTCCTTTTTAACTCTGTCCAATGCAGCTGCGATAACTGCATCCATATCATAGTACTTATATTCTCCAAGTCTTCCACCAAAGATGACTTTAGTTTCTGCTTCTCCTAGCTTCTTATATTCTGCATATAAGGCACCATTCTTTTCATCATTGACTGGATAGTATGGTTCGTCTCCAAGCTTCCATTCAGAACTGTATTCTCTACTGATGACAGTCTTTGGCTGTGTACCGAATTCAAACCATTTATGTTCAATGATTCTTGTCCAAGGTGTTTCGGCATCTGTATAGTTCACTGCCGCATTTCCCTGGAAATTTGGCTTATCTAATACTTCTGTTTCAAATCTGACTGATCTGTATTCTAGTGTTCCTAGCTTATAGTTAAAGTAAGCATCAATAGGTCCTGTATAAACAACCTTATCTGCTAAGCTATCTAGTTCTTCCTTGTTTTCTAGGTAGTCTGTATTCAATCTTACTTCAATACCTTCAAGCATGTTTTCTACCATCTTTGTATATCCACCCATTGGAATGCCCTGATATAACGCATTGAAGTAGTTATTATCAAAAGTAAGTCTTACTGGTAATCTCTTGATGATGAATGATGGAAGTTCATTACATGGTCTTCCCCATTGTTTTTCTGTATATCCTTTGATTAGCTTTTCATAGATATCTCTACCAACTAATGAAATAGCCTGTTCTTCAAGGTTCTTTGGTTCTCCCTTGATTTCCTGTCTCTGTTCTTCAATCTTGGCAGCTGCTTCTTCTGGAGTCACTACTCCCCACATCTTATTGAATGTGTACATGTTGAATGGAAGAGAATAAAGTTCTCCCTTATAGTTCGCAACAGGTGAGTTAGTGAATCTATTGAATTCTGCAAACTGTGTGATATACTGCCATACTTCCTTATTATTTGTATGGAAGATATGGGCACCATACTTATGTACATTGATGCCTTCTACTTCTTCTGTATAGATGTTTCCGGCAATATTAGGTCTCTTATCAATGACAAGAACCTTCTTTCCTCTCTTATTGGCTTCATGCGCAAAGATTGCGCCATAAAGACCTGATCCTACTACTAGATAATCATATTTACTCATCTAAATGTCCTCCTTGGTTAAATAGTAAATCATTTAATACTGGTATAATCATAAAACAGAATATTGATAGTGTGATAGAAATAATTCTAGGGTTCAACAAACTGAATGTTGTAATAACGAATGAAATAAATAGTAATCCATCTTTCTTATTCTTATATAAATACCAAATTACTATTGATGCAATAATAAAGAATGCGATAAAGAAAATCCATCCATTTTCAAATAAGATTCTCATATACTCGTTATCAATAAAGTTACTTCTAATAATAGCATCTTCATTTCCTTTAGTAAGTGAATACCCAACTAAATCTATATTCGAACCAAATAAACTAAATCCATAACGTTTAAAGTCATAGAATGCCTGATAAAGTCTATTAGAGAATACATGATTTAATTTATGTGCAATCTTAAACACAATACTATTCACATTCATTGTATTAAAAATCAATCCATACAACATCACTAATACAAAGCTTCCAATCGGATAGAGAGGGAAGCATATTGCAAAAGCCTTTTTAAAGAATTCTATAATCTTCTTGAACTTTCCAAGAATATCCACAGAATTCATAAAGATACAAATAAGAATCAATTCAGATACAAGTAATTCTGTTCTTGAGTCTGTTAAGAAATATACAAATACAATAAGCAGCTGATACAAACCTAGCTTTTCAGGACTGATTTTAAAATTCTTCTTATATGAATAATAGAGGATCAAAAACATTACAAATTGAGATAAATAAGTAGGATAACCAAATCCTAAAGAATGTCTCATAGTGCCATCAGCTCTATTATTGACATAATCATGCATAAGTCCTAATGAACTTAAAGTTGCAATAAGAATTAATGAGATGAACTGAGTAGAAAATAATGTATTCACTACATCCTCGAACTCAAAACAACTTGCATAGATTAATGTAAATAATAAGAAGACCAATGCTTTATTTTTAGTAAGAAGTAAATTCATCACAATACTAATTAATGCAATAATCACAACTCCCGCAATAAAGTACTGTTTCTTATCAAAGTTCTTAATTTTATTGATATAGCTCTTCAAGTCTAAAGTCTTGACTTTTTTGCATATTACAAACAAGAAATACACATAACAAACATATCTCAACAGCTTACATAAAGTAGATGCCTTCGCAAAACTATAACTTAATGTTGTCATATCCAACATTAGTGTGAAATAGTAAATAGCTAAAACAACCATCCCCATCTGGGGTGTTATTATTTTTTGAATAATTGTCTTTATTTTGTTGATCATTGAATACCCCCTCGTTAACGCATGCTCATATATCTAAAGCTATATGGTGCACCACAGAAATTACTAATTAGATCAGTCACACTCATATTAATAAGATATCTCTGTCCCTGATGAATCACAGGAATGAATGCATAGTCACGCATTGCGACTCTTTCCGCATTTAAGAATGCATAATAACGTTCATCCTGATTTTGTGCATTGACTGCAGCTGTAAAGAAGTTATTAAATTCATTACTGGAATAATGATTAATACCTTGATTATTAACTGCAAGAGGGGCTAAATAATCATAAGCATCATTACATACACCTTTGATACGTAATAAAGATAATTCTGCCTGTTCATAATCCACTGTATTCACTTCTTTTAAATACACCTTGAATTGTTTAGTTGATTCAAGATTCTTTTTAATTTCACTCGCAATAATCTTTGATTGTGGATATTCTTTTGTATAAGTCAAAGTAAAAGTAAAATTCTTTAACTTATATTCTTTAAGAAGCTTAGATAAAGATTTCTTCGCTTCTTTTTTATTGTATTTCAACTTATATTTAGAAGCATCTCTCATAAACTGCTTCTGTGAGTTGAAACAGATTCCCATAGGAAGTAAACCTTCAGCCTTCTGAGTTCTGTCATTCAATAAATTTTTATCATATTTGTTTCTTCTAAGTAGTAAAGACATTGCTTCACGTACTCTTAAGTCTGATAAATACTGATCCTTAAAATTAGGCACTAAATCCCACATAACACTATCACTATCTGCAGTGCTTGAATCTTTACCATCATATTTCTTCGCTTTCTCACCAGTCACTGATGCAAAATCAATCTTACCTTCATCAAATAATTTGATTTTTTCATCATTACTGATTCCAAAAAGCATATTTACTTGATCAATATTTGATTTACTCGCAAAGTAACATGCCTTATTCTTCTTTAAAGTAATCTTATCTTTAGAAATAGAAGACACCTTATATGTCCCACATGATAATAATGTCTTAGGAGAAGTCGCATACTTGTCTCCCTGTTCTTCCACAAACTTCTGATTTAATGGGAAGAAGACTGGCTGAGTCACTAAATCCATAAAACGTGTTGTCTTATATTGAAGATGTACAACCAATTTCTTATTCTTTACATAAACACCTAAAGAATCTGCAGGTTTTAAACCTTTATAAATATCATCAGCACCTGCAATAGCTGCACCATAAGATGTCAATAGCTTAGATGCTTCAGAACGCATAGATAAGGCTCTCTTCCATGCATAAACAAAGTCTTCTGCAGTCACTGGATCTCCATTAGACCACTTCACGTTCTTTCTGATTTCAAAAGTATATGTTTTGCCATCCTCACTCACTTCTTTACTTTTCGCAATAGCTGGCTTAAGCTTACTCTTCACATTATAGGCATATAAACCATCACCAAATGCCTGAATCACATTTGTAGATGTTTCATCAATAGCCTTTGATGCATCTAAAGATGTCACATAACCAGAATCCGCAAAATTAAATACTTTTTGTGAATCCGCATTATTAGTCAAAGAACAGCCTGTCATCATAGTCATTGCGAGTACAAGTGTTACTATTTTCTTAAATAAACTCATTAAAAACTCTCCCCATACTTCTTATGTAAGAACTTAGCCTTTAAGAATCCCATTCCCTTTTTAAACATATCGATCTTTTCCATATATACAAATGGAACTTCTTTGTAGGCATAACCGTTCTCATTCATCCAGACATCTAATAGTACTTCACTAATTCTACCTGGATAACGTGCATGGAAGCTATTATATTCAGTACCTTCAAATCTTTTAGTGAGTTCAAATAGAATATCAAATAACCATTCACAATAAGCATCAAAATATTCTTTCTTCATCACAAACATATTAAAAGCATGCATTGTTTTACCTTTCATATGCTTATCAAAAGCTGGTAAATATTCTGGACACTTCTCTTCAATAATCTTTCTTGTTTCATCTAATGGTTCAGGATAAAGTGTATGAACATAATGATCATAAATTGTTTCAATATAATAATTACGTCTCTTAGTCACTAAGATATCATTATCCTTTAATAGTTCTTCTGCTTCTTTAGAAGTAAGTACACAATCAAAAGGATCCTTTGTCTTGTTCTTTACTCTAAAATGTCTACGATAATGTGCTAAACCTACATAATCTGCATCTAGGTTCTTCCAAGCCCAATATAATCCTGTTAATTCACAATACTGTGAATTTAAATTAGAAATATTATCACCTGTATTATCACGTGTATATCCAAGATCATCCTTACCTTCTGCACCAACCTGTACAGGAATATACATCTCATCATCAGGCATACGATACTTCTTATGTGTCGCAATAATAATCTTTACTGATGGCATATTCATAACTCCTTTACATTGATCCTTCTTTTTTGAAAACAACCTGTACTGTCTTCAATAGAATCTGAATATCATGACTGAATCTCCAGTTCTTGATATATTCTTTATCTAATCTTGCGATTTCTTCAAAGTCAGTGATATTACTTCTACCACTTACCTGCCATAAACCTGTAATACCTGGCTTAAATGCAAGACGTGCTCTATGACGTAATTCATACTTGTTCCATTCATCAAGAGTAGGGGGTCTAGTACCTACTAAACTCATATCACCCTTTAATACATTAAAGAACTGTGGGAATTCATCTAAAGACCAGTCTCTAATGAAATTACCAACACCCTTCTTAATAGTACCATCGGCTTTCTTTTTACAACCAATAATACGAGGGTCATATTCAAGTTTGAACATCATACCATCTTTAACTCTATTTTGAGCCATAAGCTCTTTCTTACGCTCTTCAGCGTCCATATACATACTTCTAAACTTATACATATTGAACACTTTACCATTTCTACCAACTCTCTTCTGTTTAAAGAAGATTGGTCCTGGAGAGGCAATAAAGATAGCTGGGCCTAAGAAGATAGTCAAAATAAGAGTAATGAAACATCCTACTAAACCACCAAGAATATCTAGTATTCTCTTAGCAATCCAGTCATATTCATTAATAGAGTTCATGCTGACAGTTAATACCTGGTTTTCACCCATTCTTTCAAACTGTTTACGATATCCCTTTAATGAGTTATACTCACTGATTTCTACATGAACCGCAAGTCCCATTTCAGCTAAATCTTTAACTAAAGACGTAGAGAAAACATCTTCCCTAGGAAGAATTACTAACGCTTCATCCATCCACTGTCTTAATACATAATCTATAACAGTTTCCTGAGACGCCACAATAGACCAGCCATTTGATTTCTGACCTGCCATATTCTTATCTAGAACCGCAAAACCAACACTCTGGTATTCATCCAAACCAAATGTTTTCTTATTTTCTGTAATAGAATCAATAAATTCAGACTCTGTAATCACGATAAGAGACTTTTTATTATTCTTTCTTCTACGTCTTACAATTGGTTTCATCACACAATGTACAATATAAGTAAACATTGCATCAAATACACATGTAAAACCTAAAGTTAAACGTGATACATCATCTTTTTGCGCATAGAAAATATAAGCAGTAGAAACAACCATTAATAATAATGATTTCTCTATTACTTTAATCATTTCTGTAATATTATTACGCTTCAAAATATTCTTTAAAATATTAAAGAATATAATAATTAACATATCTAATAGGGTCATGACTATCGCAATATTGACATACAATGATCTTGTATATATATCAAGTATTCCATGACGCATGTAGTAAGCTAGAAATATAGCGAACTGTAGACAGATAAGGTCCGCAATTAAGAAATCTAAATGCTTCGCCCATCCTCTTAATTTCCTTTTATACATCTTTTTTTCACATCCTTATTCTTAAGTTCATACATAAATTACTATACCACAAAATAGTGTATAATTCACTTCATTGCCGTTATTATACCTTATTACAAGCGCTATCTATGTGTAATTTCTGTGTAAATATGTAATTTAAGGCAATACTTTCTTTCCTAATCTTAGTTTACGAATGAGTGCTACAATAATAATAGTGATAGGAATAACGATAAAAGGCATACCTAGACGATAGAAGATTGACTTTGTATAATTTGTAAGATGTAGGTATCTGTTTAAGATTTCAATAATGTAATAATGCATTAAATAAATAGGGAATGTATATTTCTTTATAAAATGCACATATTTAGAAATATTTGTTTTCATCACCTTTTCACTAATTTGTTTAATAAATAAGAGGAATGCACCCGAATACATTACAATGGGGGCATAAGTTAAATTTTTATAAATCTGACTTACATCACCTAAAGCGTATGATTCATAATAAGTACCACCAAAATGCATTAATAAACCAGCTAAACCAAGAATATAAATAATACATCTTTGATTAAGTGTAAAATCTATCTTATGAATCAAATAACCCATTACCACAAAGATTGCATAACCACTTACTACATTAATTCCTAAAGGCCATGCCATATCAATATGGAAGGCTGATAGAAGGAATGGAATAGTTCCATTGAAAATAAAACCAATAAGGAATAAGTATTTAAATAGTTCTACTCTCTTTTCTTCTTCAATAGAAGCAAATAGAGGAATAGATAAATAAATGCCAAATAAAGGCATAAAGAACCAATAAATTTGTACAAAATGATTATTGATAAATCCATCAACGAGAACCTTTAAAGTCAAATCAGACGCTTTAACTGTATGTAAGAAAAATATATCAAATAAAAGTCCCATAAACGTCCAAAACAAAAATGGAATTACTGTCTTAGAAAATCGTTTCTTCAAATAAATCTTTGTATCATATTTTTTCTGGTAATCCATCAACGAAATGCCAGAAATCATAAAAAATACTGGAACTGCAAAAATAAATAAACTTTCAATCACATCGGCAGTAAGCCAATATCTTTCTCTACTAAAATCCCAAAAACAACCGTTCGTATGCAGAATAACCACTGCAAATGTAGATATCACATTTGCAAGATCAATATATTCTATCCTTTTAGTCTTCATATTATCTCCCCTTGAATACAAATAGCTTACTAATTAAATAGTTCCCAACAAGCACAAGAATCTGTGCTGCAACCTTCACACCAATACTATTCATACTTAATAAATTAATACCCACATATAAAATAAGTTCTTCCATTAATAGAGTGGCAACACGTCCTCCAAAGAAAGAAACCATTTCCTGGATAATACCCTTCATACCTTCCGCATTACTATCAAATACCCAGATACGATTTGTCACATATGCAAATAATACTGCAAGTATCCAAGAGAAGATATTCGCAATCATTGGATCCATATGCATACTGATATCAAAGAAGGCATAAGAACCAATACTAATGAACGTAGTTAAACCTCCAAAGAATAAATATAATAATACTTCTTTATATTTCTTATAAAACGGATTAAAGATACTAAGGATCTTCCACTCCATGATTCTATCAAATATATCTTTATCTTTTTTCATAAAACTCTCCTTATTTTTTTGGTCACATACGTAACTATTATATTCTATTTGATTGTATACATCAAAAAAAACAGAGAATTTCACAAAATAAATTGATACATATACCTTCAAATAGTGGAATATCATTACTATCACATCGAATTACATAGTAGGGTATGTTATAATTATTGTGTTTGAATTCAAGGGGGTTCTTATGAACAAAAAAGAAAAAAGTAAAATTATATTTCTATCCGGACTTATTACTTTACTCATTATTTTATGTATTTATGCATTAAATGGATTTGCACCATTTGGCACTAAAACATTAGCTGTAATGGAGGCAAATATTCAGTATATTGATTTCTTCTCTTATTTAAAAGATGTTATTGCAGGAAAGAACTCAATTACTTATAGCTTTGGAAAAACTCTGGGTGGATCAAATGTAGCTGTATTTAGCTATTATTTATCTTCACCATTTAATCTATTATTGTTGTTTTTCTCTAATGCGAATCTCTATACATTCTTTAATATTGTTGTCGCATTAAAGCTTACATTGGCATCTATCGCCTTTGCGTACTTTATCACAAATAGATTTGAAACATCTTACAAAGACAATAGTATTCTCTTTATTCTACTTTCCTGCGGTTATGGTTTATGTCAATATAGTTTCTTCCAGGCAAGTAATATCATGTGGTTAGATGGCATGTATATGTTACCTTTCATGTTATTACAGGTTTATTATATTGTACAGGGAAAAAAGAACTGGAATCTATCTATTGCGGTAGGTTTAGCTATTATCTTTAATTGGTATATGGCTGGAATCAGCTGTGTCTTCACTGGTATCTGGTTCTTATTAGAATGTTGTTTATATGCAGTAGAAAATAAGATGACATTTATACAGTTTATTAAGACTGGTATTAGATATGTATGTGCAATGCTTCTAGGTGTTATGGTAAGTGCTGTCTTATTCTTACCAACTATCGGCGCTTTAACGAATGGTCCTAGAGGAAATCTCTCATTAAGAGATATTTTAGACTTCTCTTTTGTAGGTAATATGTTAAGTGTTATTCCTAAGTATAGCTATGGTGCAGAAAGCATATTAGGATATCCTGCTTTATTCTGTGGAGGACTTGCGATAATACTTGCTTTATCAGTATTCTTCAACAAAGAAATTAAAATAAAAATCAAGATTGTACTAGGTGCATTCTTATTTGGAATACTTCTATGTCTTTATTGGCATCCTCTTTATTTAGTTTTCTCACTGTTTAAGTCCGTAACTAGCTATAACTATAGATATTCATTCCTTATTGAATTCTTTATTCTATTCTTAGCTGCATATAACTGTATTCATTTAACAGATAAGAAAAACTTATATGCAGTAGGAGTCACTACTATTATATTTTCATTATTAAATATTTATTTCAATCAACAGTATACACCTCAAGAGAAAACCAATGCTTATTTTACTATTTCTATGCTCATAGCATTAAGTATCCTATTCATCACGAGTCAGTTAATTACTAATCATAAATTGAAACATATGTTTCTTGTTCTATTGCTTGTTACAAGTTCTGTTGATTTAGGAATAAATTCTAATTTACTTGCAAATTCTCTTTCTATGGATATCTTAAATTATAAGTCATATAGAAAGAATCAAGAAAAAATCATCAATCAAATTGAAAGTAATGATGCATCAAATTACAGAATAACTCAAACTTCTAACAGAGCATCGTATGAACGTAATCATAATTACGATTATGATGTGAAAACAAAAAGCATGTTCGGGATGTATGATGGCAATTTGACTGCAAACTACAACGAGTCACTATCCTACGGATATAAATCTACAAGTGGATATACTTCTTCACCAGATGGTACACAGTTAGAGTTCTTAAATAAGTGTGGTTATCCTACCTATGCAGATTGTTTAACTGTCACAAATACATCTATGTTAGGTATTGATTCATTACTTGGTGTGAAATATGTATTAACTTCAGAAAACTACACTGGTCTAGAAAAGAAAAACAATACTAAGTTAAATGATAAGTATACATATACAAATCCATATTATATGCCTCTCGCATTTATATGTAATAACTTTGATGCAATTAAGAATGAAGAAGGCTATTTGAACCCATTTGATTATCAGAACTTATTATTTAAACAGTTATTCAATACTTCAAAAGATATTTATAAACCTGTTAAGTATTCAGTCACAAAGAAGGATGATTCTAATACAGAAATCAATCTCAATACTTCCAACTATAAGAATATGATTTATTATGGTTTTGTCCCTTGGACTTCAGAATCAGAATCTTATGTTTATAATGGTAAAGATATGATTACTAAGTATGCATGCTGGTTATCACCTACTGTATTCCATATTAAAACAGATAGTTCAAATACAAAATTAAGAGTTGAATCTGCAGATTCTAATTTTAATTATGATAATGCCTATTTCTACGCATTAGATTTAAGTGTATTAGATCAATGTGCACAAACAGCACGTAAGAATGAAGTCAATATCTCAATGAAGAATGGTTCTATTGATACAACAGTTAATGCAGAAGATGAAGATAGTTATTTATATTTGTCTGTTCCTGTAGATGATTGTTGGGATGTATTAGTCAATAATAAAAAAGCAGAAGTAAAGTCATTTGGAAACTGCTTATATGCAATTAAACTTCATTCTGGCACAAATAAGATTACTATGAGATATCATACAAAATACAAAACATTAGGTATCGGCTTAACAGCAGGCGCAATATTGTTTATAATCGTAAGTGCAATCTATAGAAAAAAATATTGTAAGGAGAACTAAAATGGAAGGTTTATTAAGTATTATAATACCATCTTATAATGAAGGACTATTAATTGATAATACCGCAAATGTTGTAGTAGATATCATGACAGAACATAAGATTCCTTATGAAATCTTATTTGTGGATGATGGTTCTAAAGATGATACTTGGAATAGAATCCAATCAGCATCAAAAAAACATGAACATGTAAGAGGTGTTCATTTTTCTAGAAACTTTGGTAAAGAATCTGCAATTACTGCAGGTTTAACATATGCAAAGGGTGATTGTTGTGTTGTCATGGACTGTGATTTACAACATCCACCAATTAAAATTGTAGAAATGTATAAATTATGGCAGGAAGGGTATGAAGTTGTAGAAGCTGTCAAAGAGGATAGAGGAGAAGAATCAGGTATCCATAGATTTATGGCTAATACTTTCTATAAGATTATCTCTAAGTTGACTAATATCGACATGATGAATGCATCAGACTTCAAGCTTCTTGATAGAAAAGTTATGTTGGTACTACTTAACATGAAAGAAAAGAATTCTTTCTTTAGAGCTTTATCTTCATGGGTAGGATTTAAGACAACACAGATTCCATTTAGAGTAGCTGAAAGAGAAGCAGGGGAATCAAAGTGGTCTACTAAATCACTCATTAAGTATGCAATACTTAATATTACTTCTTTCTCTTCTGCACCTATGCAGATTGTCACTATTTGTGGTTTTATCATGTTACTTATCTCTGTAGTATTTGGTATTAACTCAATTGTTCAGTATGTAAATGGTACAGCTTTAGGAGGATTTACTACAGTTATTCTACTTCAGTTATTCTCTAGTAGTATTATCATGATCTGTCTTGGTATTATTGGTTACTACATTGCACAGATTTATGATGAAATCAAAGGAAGACCTAAATTCATCGTTTCAGAAGAATGTTAGAAAGGATGTGATTAATCACATCCTTTTTTAATGCATAAAAAAAGGGATATACACTGTCCCTAACAAGCAATACCATTACGTATTGTGTAATTTATTCCATTGTAATTGTAAGTCCCATTATATGACCAATTCAATTGACCATTTTCTACATAGTACCAAGTACCTGAACCATTGACCTGTGATAAAGTAGTCTTATGCCAATCAATCTGTCCATAATCCACATAATACCAAGTACCATTATAATAAACAAGATTAGAATAGTTCCAGTCTATACTACCATTCTTCACATAATACCAAGTTTTATTGAAATAAAATAACCCATTATATGACCAATTTAATTGACCATTTTCTACATAGTACCAAGTACCTGACCCATTAACCTGCGACAAGGTGGTCTTATGCCAGTTTATCTGTCCATGATCCACATAATACCATGTACCATTAAATAAAACGAGATTAGAGTAATTCCAGTCAATCAGACCATTCTTTACATAGTACCAAGTACCATTATAATAAACCAATCCATTATAAGACCAGTTCAATTGACCATTCTCAATATAATACCAATTATTATCATAGTAAGCTAATCCTTGATAATTCCAGTTGATCACGCCATTTGAAACATAGTACCAAGTACCACTTCCATTAACCTGGCATAATGTATTTTTATTCCAGTTTATTTGACCATTCTCCACATAATACCAAGTACTATAATACTTCACTAGATTTGTATACTTCCAGTTGATCTTACCATGATCCACATAATACCATGTCCCATTATATAAAATAAGACTATTATAGTTCGTATCTAGAACACCATTAACTAAATAATACCATTCTCCATTAATATAAGTAAGACCATTACTAAATGTGTTAACAGTACCATTCACCACATAGTAAGTCTTTCCACCAAAGTCTACTAAACCAGTATAAGTGTCATCAATCTTACCATTATGAATACAATGCCATTGTCCATTGTAATAAATAAGTGTATCACCAGTTAAGACAATACCATTATTCACAAAGTACCAATCATTTCCATACTTCACTATACCCGTCATATTTTTATTTGTATGACCATTCACAAGATAGTAGGTTGTTTTACCACAAGTCCAAGGACCGTTATAAGATGTATCTATCTTACCTGAATCTACCTTATAATATTCCTCTTCATATTCAATAGCACCTGTAATAGATTGATCCGCAATACCATCAACCATATAGTAATTATGATAAACACCTGTGACATCAATAAAATGACCATACTGAGTCGCATATGTACCTGCTCCGATAGTAATAGTAGATGCATAAGTATTAACTTTTACATCCTCACATTTCATTAAATAGCCACCAATGGTTTCACCAATTGAGTAATGTCCATATTTATTAGGATGATAACCATCTGAAGAAAAGTAATCCTTATTTCCATTTAAAGCATATTCACTATTAGTGATATATGTGCCTCCTGCCTGCTTTGTACCATCCTTATAAGCCTCTATAACCTGAGTAAAACAACTACGATTTTCTATAGAATCACCAGTCATAGCGACTAATACTTGTGCTTGAGGATAAAGTTTTTGCGCCTTTTTTACTGTATCATAAACCCTGTTTTTAATTGTGTCATAGGAATATTTCATATCATTATAGCCACCTGCTATAACTACATATTTCGCATTTTTTCCTGTACCTTCCTTTAATAAATCACCAAATGTCTGACCATGAGACTCCGCAACGAATCCTACACCACCCTGAGATGCCTGTGTATAATCAACGCCTGCCTTTTGGCTTGCATGAACATACCATAAATCATCTCCTGTTATTGGTCCATCCTTAGAATAACCTTGGGTATATGAATCTCCAATATATTGTACAAGATCTTTATTGTCTGCATAAACAGGTGAACTAACACAAATAAGCAGAAAGATAAAAATACCAATCAACCTTTTCATGCGATACCTCCGTAATTAATGAATAAGTCTACTAAAATATATTCTTGTTTAGTATTCTTGTCAACATTGTTTACTTAAACCAATAAATTTCATTAAAAAAGTTCCTCCAACTAGGAGGAACCTCAAAGTGAATTAATAAATAATTACTTTAGTATTTCTAGGAATGTTGTCATAGATCCATTTAGCATGATCAATATCTAATCTAACACATCCATGAGATACTGCCTTATCCATTGAATTATCAATGATTCTTTTTGGTGTATTCTGTCTATCATAGATAACTGAATGGAATAAGTAGTTACCAGTAATCTGTGTATAATACCAGCATCTACCTCTTGAACCTGTATCGAAGTATTTACCTTTAGAGCCTACATAGAAAGTACCACTTACTGTTGGTGTTGATGGTTTACCAACACAACACTGATAATACTGAACATCTTGCCAGTTACCCTTGCTGCCTCTAAAGATACCAACACGATGTGCGGCTCTATCTACAAGAATAATATACTGTGTAGGACTTGATTCATTACGTACAAGATTACGCATCTTTTCTAATGGACCGTTAATCATAACACCATTGACTACTTCATAGTATGCACCTTGACCATTAACCTGTGCGAAGCCAGTATAGCCCCAATCTAATACACCATGGTTAATGTAATACCATCCACCTGCATGATAAGCTAAACCAGTATAGTTCCAGTCTAACACACCACTTCTGACACAATACCATGTACCATAATAATAAACTAAATCGGTATAATTCCAATTTAATTTACCATTTTCAACATAATACCAAGTGCCATAGTATTCTGTAAGATTACTAAAACTCCAATCTACTTGACCATTAGTAACCATATACCATGTACTATAATACTTAGTTAATCCTGTATAGTTCCAATCAAGTTTACCGTGATCTACATAATACCATCCACCACAGTGGAAAGCTAAACCAGTATAGTTATAATCTAATACACCATTTCTAATACAATACCATGTACCATCCTTTAGGATTAAATCATTAAAATTCCAATCCAAATAACCATTTACTACATAATACCAAGTACTATAATACTTAGTTAACCCTGTATAATTCCAGTTAAGAACACCATTTTCAACATAGTACCATCTACCATCATGTATAGCTAAACCAGTATAATCATAATTAACTACGCCTTTTTCAAGCAAATACCATGTGCCGTTGATGTATGTTAACTCACTCTTACTTGTATCAAGAGATCCATTATGCATGTAGTATAAAACACCATTTGTTTCACAACCACCTGTATAATTCCAGTTAATCTGCCCATGATCTACATAGAAATAGCCACCACAGTGTTCTACAACTCCTGTATAATTCCAGTTAATTGTACCGTTTTCTACAAAGTACCATCCACCACAGTGGAAAATAACATCTCTTGTTTCTTCATTTAAGCGACCTTGATCAATGTAATACCAAGTGCCATCAATGTAGACTACATCAGTCAATGTTGTATCAACAGTCCCATTCTGTACATAATACTTTTCACCTTCGTATTCAGCTAACCCTTTAAAGTCTTTATCTACTTCTCCATTTGAATAATAGACAAACTGATCATCTTCATAGACAAGTCCTGACTTTGGTGTAACAACATCTTCTGTAGTTGTATCATCTACTGCATATACAGCATTACTCAAAGCAAGAGGTACCTGAATAACCATAAAAGATAAAATTAAGCCTAATAATAACTTACTTAGTTTCTTCATGAAATGTCGCCTCCTTTCTCCCAAAATAGTAGGATTTCTCATCCTAATCATTATTTTACTCTTAAAGATACCTTTAATCAAATATTTGTATTAGATAGTATTTTTATTGTATTTAATGTTTATTATTGATATTCTACTAAGAATATTTTATTTATACTCCCAAAAAAAAGAAGAGTGATAAACACTCTTCTTAAACACGCTGTCCATTAACCACTTTATATTGAGGTCCTTTATTATTCACCTGGGCATAACCATTATATTCCCAGTTGATTTTACCATTCTCTACATAGTAATATCCACCACAATGATAAACAAGACCCTTGTAATAATAATCAATAGTCGCTTTCTTTACATAGTACCATGTACCTTCATAAAGAACTAAATCTGTAAAGTTCCAATCAATCTGACCATTCTTTACATAATACCATGTACCATTATAAAGAACTAAGTTTGAATAATCCCAATGAATCATACCATGATAAACATAATACCATGTTTTATTGTAGTAAATGAGATTACAATAATCCCAGTTAATATGTCCATGATCAATATAATACCATTGATTGTTGTAGTAGATGAGACCTGAATAGTTCCAGTCTAACTTTCCTTTAGAAACATAGAACCATCCACCAGCATGATAAACTAAACCAGTATAATTAAAATCAATAATACCATTAACTACATAATACCAAGTACCATTATAAAGAACTAAGTCTGTAAACTTCCAATTGATATACCCATGATCTACATAATACCAGGTATCATTGTAGTAGATTGGGTTACTGTAATCCCAGTTAACTGAACCTTTTTCAAAATAATACCAAGTATTCTTATAATAAGTTAATTGTGTATAGCTTTCATCTACAACACCTTTTTTAACATAAAGAAGGTCCTTTCCACTTTCTACAACACCTGTATATTGCGGATCTACAACACCTTTTGTCACATAATAATTCTTACCATTATACTTACAAGTACCATTGTAGTTCTTATTAACCTGACCATTTTCTACATAGTAATATTTACTATTATATTCATAAAGACCCTTGTATTGATAATCAACCATACTATTTGAAACATAATAAAGTGTACCATCTTTTTCTACAAGACCCTTATAATCCCATCTCACCATACTACGATCTACGTAATACATAGCACCATTGTATTTAACTAGATTTGTATATTTCCATGTAATTGTTCCATTTTCAATATAATACCAAGTGTTATTGTAGTAATAGAGGTCATTATAACTTGTATCTACTTTACCATCTTTAATGTAATACCAAGTATTTCCAGTATAGAATAAATCATTGAATCCATAATCTACCTGACTCTTATAGAAATAATACTTTGCACCTTTATATTCAGCAACATTATTATATGTCCATGAAATAGTACTACCTTCTACATAATAAAGATTATTGTTGTAGGATACGACACCATTAAATGTCCAATCTAATACTCCATTCACAATATAGTACCAGCTATTATTGTAATAATATAAATCAGTAAAGTCCTTATTAAGCTTACCATTAGTTAACATGTACCAATTAGAACCACATTGTACTAGACCTGACTGAGTCTTATTTACCATACCTTTTGTAACGAGATATGTATCTCCCTTATAAGTAGCTAAACCACTATAAGATGTATCAATACGATTATTCTTGAAGTAATATAGTTCTCCTTCAATTTCATTTAATCCATCAGAATACTTAGTATTAGTTCCACCATTGTTTGTATTACCACCATATGAATTTTCAAATGGACTATAAGAGTAATTTAAATCTACATTAGTTGAGATACCAGATATTTTTCCAGTACAAGAGCACTGCCACATATCATATTTACCCTGATAATTACAAACTGTATTATATTGTGCAACCCACTTAGTCCAGTTATTAAAACAACTATCAGTTAAATAATTAGTAAACCAATCTTTGTTCGCATAAATACCAACAGTATATCCCTTTGCAGATAACTTATTACAGAATGTCTTCGCAATATTCGCAATTTCAGTTTTACTTAATTTCTTACGTATTGCATCTTCTTCTAAATCATAATATACAGGATACTTGAACTTCTTTCCCTGTAATAAACGAATCGCATGATCTGCTTCACTAGATGCTTTCTCTACAGTATCAGCATAAGAATATAGGTAAACACCATAAGGAATATGGTTGTCTGTACATCCCTTTACATTTTCTTCCCATTTCTTATCATCCTGACTCTTATCATCTATACCATAACCACATCTGATAATCGCATATTCTACTTCTGACTGTTTGACTTTCTTCCAGTCGATAGTGCCATTATGATAGCTTACATCAATTCCCTTACAAATTGCTTTTGAATCATCAGGCCATCCTGAATTCACAGAAGCACGTGCAGCATAATTTGCACGACCTCTTTCCTTCACTTGCCCATTTGAATATCTAAAGCTGTTTGCTATATCATTCTTTTCATTATAGTTAATATCTTCACCAAATGCTGGAAGAGTAGTACTACTTACAACCATCAGGAAAGATAAAACTGTGACACATAATCTCTTAAATATTTTTTTCATCAATGTGTCCTCCTTCGTATTAAATCATTTTAACATGTGCATTATGAATCATCAATTTGCATCAATAATTTCACATAATTTATTCTGATGTGAAAATAATAAAATCAATAAGTACAAAATAAATGCGCTTCCATGCATTTAATAATATAACATCTAAATTACAGATTAGCAAACATTATTCTATGTTTTAATGCTCAAATAATCATGATATTTACAATAAAAATGAGTTTGTAAATAAAAAACTGATTCATAGAGAATCAGCCTTATTCTTATACAGTAATATCATGATACATAAACTTTCTATTGCAGCTATAACCCATACAGATATATTTGTATCATCACCTGTTTTTATATGTGGTTTATTGAGTTTAGAAGGTGTAGTCTGTTCAGGTTTTACCCATTCAGCTTTAGGTTCAATCTTTACACTATATTCTACACTTCCATCTACAAGAGAGGGAATACTTACTAGAAAAGGGGCAGACTCAAACTGACTTTTACCACTTTCCACATATCCCTCTTGTGCAATCAAATAAATACCTTGCGTTAAATTACTAAATGTTGTACGACCTAATGAATTAGTTTTTTGTGTTAAACAAGATATATCTTTCTTCTGTGCATATTTATATAATTGTTTGGCTTGTTTTTCTCTTGCCTCTGCACTGATATCTTCTAATGATATATGTGAATCTTTAAAGTTATCCTTCCATGTCAATGTATCATTACTCATATATTGAACCTGATAGATTGAAAACTTAGCATCTGAAAGATTCACTTCCTGATTTAATTCATTTCTACCCTTATATACAATCTGTATACTTCCTTTTCTAGAACCACTCTCTGCATGAATAGTTGAAACATTCATGAACGTACTCATAAGAAAAACAATCATAAACACAATAATATTTCTTATCTTCATGTTAGTTTCCTCCTTTTCTTATCCCTTATACAGTAAATAATTGCGATAATTAAACCTATCAAAATCACAATTACTGCCATAATTAATACCTTAGACGTAAATGATAATTCCGGTTTAATATTTGTATCAGGCACTTTCTTTGTAGCTTCTTGATATGGTATACGATGTCCTCTCACCAATAATCTATGTGTATTAATCGCATAAGGTGTACATGTCACTAATGTGGCATAATCTTTACCAGGTTCTATAGATAAACTCTTTGTATCTTCTGGTAATACTGTTTGTATTTGATCTATTTTATAAGCCAATGTTTCATCTAAGACCTTGATATAGAATATATCTCCTTCTTTTAGCTTATCTATATTTGTGAATAATGTCTTAGTAGGCAGTCCTCTGTGGCCCGTTAATACTGTATGAGTACTCTCTCCACCAACAGGCAAAGAAGTACCCCAGAAATGTCCTACACCTGCCTGTAAGACTGTTTCACTTGTACCATGATAAATAGGTAGTTCTATATGAATCTTAGGAATACGTATATATCCCATCATTCCAGAACCATCTACATTTAATAAACTCTCATAACGTGCATCTAACTTTGTATCTTCCTGTGAAAATGGATCTATAAGATCTATATTTCCTAACATCTCTCTATTATAAGCACGTGCTTCTTCCAACATTCTTATCTTATCTGCCTTAGAGAGTTCTACACTCTCTTTATCATAATAAGAGATAGCCTTAGAACCATTCTTTTCATTCAGATAACTACTAAAGCTAGGATATAACAACACGGAGAATGCAATCAAAAGTACAAATAAACGAATAATATCATTTCTAGTGATTTTTATCTTCATACACTTCATTTCATTCTCCCTATTAATATATAAATAATTGGAATTGCGGTTATCTTTTAAGAAAGATAACCGCTCATTCCATTAAAAACTATTTCTTAGTTTTCTCTTTTTCTATCACGAATAAAGCTTACTGCAACACCTAATACAAGAAGGGCTGCAACAACAGTAAATGCGATAGTACCCATACCACCTGTAGATGGAAGGAGAGAACCAGTACTGTTTTCTACATCGATGATTTTGTCTGTTTCTACTGTACCATCTTTTGATATAGTCCAATTATTTACATCTGTATCTGCACTCTTTGTGATTTTAATTACGATTGGTGCTGTCAACTTATTGAATCCGTCTGGTGCCTTTGTTTCTACTAAATAGTATGTTCCTTCTGCAAGACCATTGACACAGAGGTTATAACCTTTTCCATCAATATTTTCAACTGATTCAAATTCTGTAGTAGCAGATGTTGAATCTACGACATAATTCCCATTGTTACCTGTAACTTTAATAGGATTTGTTCTATTTTTTGCATCAGTTTCTGATGTGTAAAGACTGAACTTAGCTCCAGCTAGCTTTTTACTAGTATCTTTTCTAGTTTTTAAGATATCTAATGGATATGTTGGTGTTTTTGCTTCACTTGGTGTAGTAGTTGTTGTTTCACCTGGTTTATTACCATATTCTAACTGTGCCTTGTTCTTTTCTGTTACAACGGCATCTTTATTTACTTTAGCATAGTAAGTTACAGTGAATTCTTTACCTTTGTTTGTCTGATTGTCTCTTACCCATGCAGATAAGTCAAGAGACATCTTTTTGTTGTTAGTTGTATCAAGTGTAGCTGTAGTAGGAGCTGTGCTTGCATCTGTAACTCCTGTACCTTTAAATGCTACTGTTACATTAACTGTTGTAGCACCTTCTCCAAGAGCTGTTCCGTTTGCATCGTTTACAAAATCAAGACCTGTTGATAACTCATCGTGGATAATGTACTGATACTGGTCATATCCAGTTGTATCTGGTACTGAACCAGTAACTGTATATTTAACAACCTGACCAATACTTACAGTATCTTTATCTGCTGTTTTTGTGATACTTGGAGCTTCTGTTTTTAAACTTACTGTAGTTTCTCCATCAACTGTAACTAATGAAGACTGAATCTTCTTTCCACCTGTTACATATACTAAGTAATAACCTTTAGCTAATCCATTAAATACATGAGATGTTGTGTTTTTACCTGTGATTTTTTCAGATGTTGTTGCTTGTACTTTTGTACCATTCTTTAATGCATATTCAGTAAAGTCATTTGCAAACTTCTGAACTCCTTCTGAATTGTCTACTCCAAGAGCTTTTACAGCTTCTGCGTACTGAACATCTGTTGTTCCTGTAAATGATGTTCCAAGAGCTGACTTAATTGCATCCTTATAACCAGTAGCTGTATTTACTGTATAAGCATAGTTTTTTGCATCTCCAGACTGTGATGTGCTAAGATCAAATAATTTGTACAGACTAATTGTCTGTCCATTTAAGTCCTGATTGCCCTGTACACTCACAGTAAGATTATTTCCATCTGCTGCAAATGCTGTTACGGACATAGTCATTGTCATAACCGCAGTTAATAACAATGCGATAATGCGTTTAATACTTTTCATAACATTTTTCTCCTCTTTTCATTTCTCTTTATAGTTTTTCTGCTTTATTTTCCTTGTTCTTTCTGTATCTCATAACGAAATAAACAAAGAAAAGCAGAATTGCTATCGTGTAATATAAGTAGTTTCCAAATCCTCCAGTACCTGGAAGACATGGGAAATGCTTGTTGGTTATCGTAAACGTAAATCCATCTTCTGATGTATTTATTGTTGTTGTATAACCATCTATTTCCGCTTCTGTTACGGAATATTTATAATAACGAACAGTTCCATCACTTTCTTTGAAATAAGCAGGAAGACCTTTAATTACTTCTTGCCATGTTGATTTGTTGATAGAACCTGTTATTGTGTAACTCTCATAATTTGGAACGACTTCTGTATGTTCTACATTGTTCTCGTCCTTCCAAGTACGAGAAATTGTTACCGTGATACTGCCTGGTCGTTTATTATCGAAGTTATCGAAATCCTTCCAGACTTTATTTATAGTGAGTTTAACCAACTCATCACATGGATCCTGTGACTCAGATGGTTCTGGTGTATCACTTTCACCGGTATTAAGAGTTGTCTTTGTATCAGCCATTAATACTGCTTTGGCAGGTGATTCATATGCCTTTAAATCGGCTTTCTCACTACCATTTGATAGAACCGCATTCTTTAAATTATCAAAAGCTTTAACCTTAATCATATGCTGGATTGTATAAATATCCCATCCACCATCGTTTTTATAATCACTATTTAATATCTGATTATTGTTTTTGATTTCAGTAAGAAATTTATCTAATTTTCTATAAATACGGTAGTTGTTATCTTCACCTTCAACCTTCTCCAATGTATTAAATTTATATGCTGAATCTAATTCACTCTTACCACTAAAAGGTCCTACAAGATTGTTAGTACCTCTAACTACGTCACAGTAGTACATGTTGTTATTCTTTAATAAACCTTCATCATTAAATCCTACAAAACCACCACTGCGTCCATCTTGGGAAGTACCATCACTGTTGTTAGTAGCACCTCCTGCATAAACATCATATCCATAGCTCACACCATATACATTACTATCAGTAATCTTTGTACGGTTTGCTTTAATGAGACTGACACTGATATTAGATTTTGCATCATTATCATTTAATAAACCATTCTCATCACATGGGAGTTTAATAGATGAATCTCCAATAGTAATAATCGCAAGATCTGTCTGTTGGTTATTATCTGTTGATTTCTTAGAAAGACCTACAGATATATCTAAACCTAGAATATTTACATGAAGAAGTTTTCCATCATATAACGCATCTACTTTTATAATTCCTAGATTAATTTTTAGAAGATTTAAATCCTGCGCTTTATCTAGATAAAGTGCTTTTATAAGTTCATTAACAACCGCAAATATGACATTGACTGGTCCAGAATCTAGTTTTAGATCTGCAAGATATGCAAAGCTTGTTCTTCCCGCAAATCCTCCTGCTGTTCCACCAGATGCAACCTGTTTCAATCCCTTATTTAGTTCATCAACACTTCCTGCTGTACACTTAGACATTCTTGCAAGGTTTGCATAACCAATAAATCCACCTGCAATCTGTTCCTCACCATTTTGACTTTGTACTGTATAGCCATCACTTGTACCACTTACACTACAATCATCAATATGAGAACCAAAAATATCCATTACCCCTAATGCTCCACCAAGAAGCTGTCCTGTATTATTTCCTAGAACATCAATCTTATCAGCTTTCACAACACCACTCTTACCAGAGTAACCAATGAATCCACCTACACTATTTAAGCCTCTTACATTGCTTAATTGTGTGACTGTACTATTCTTTATAGAACCATTTAGAAGTGATCCACCAAACCCTCCAGCTGTTCCACTATATGTAACCTGATTGTTCTGTCCAGATTTATTTGCTTCATTGGCACTAACACTTAGTCCTGCATCCTTACTTCCAATTACATTTCCATAATATACATAACTTCTAAAAGCATCTAATACATCTGTTCTTCCTAGTTTTGATAGCTTATCTAATAGCGATGTTTCACTTCCTGCGCTGATGTTTGCAACTCCTGCTACATCTGCAACACCAAAACATCCACCAGCATACTCACCTGCAATAACAGAACGGATATTCTTTACAGAAATACCAGTTCCAGGCGTATCTTTTTTACCAAGAACTGTACCTTCCAGCATTCCTGCAAAACCGCCTGCAGTTTTCGCATAAGAGGTATTATTCTTGCCTGTTGTATAAGCACCATTTACGATAAATCCCCAATCATCCCAAGATTCAACGTCTGCATAATTGATTGTTGCGACTGTCGCATTAAGTACTTTAATGAGATCTGAAGGGCTACTAAGTAGTTTATTAAGAAGCTGGCTTAATAATCCTTCACCTGCAGTAGGGTTAAGTGTTGCTACAGAACCTGGTCTAGAACTTCCTACAAAACCACCTACATAGCTTCTACCATCTACTCGTCTGAGTTTCTTTACCTGACAATGTGCAGTATTCTCTCCCCAGATTTGTCCACCAATGAGTTTACCTACATAACCACCAGCATAACCGCAGTTATCCTTGTCATTAATTCCTGTAGATTCAACCATTAATCCACTCTGATAGCCTTCTACTGAAGACTGCTTAATTACTGGGACAAATACATTCAGTACATCAATCATTCGTCCTAACTGAAGATTAAGACCAAGAATATTGACACCACCAAGATTTGCAGCACCACCGTTGATCATTTCTCCTGCAAAACCACCTGCAGTTCTTAATCCTTTTACTTTCTTAGTCTGATAAGCTTGACCATTTGTGATAGTACCTGTCTGCATAGAGCCAACATAACCTCCTGCAGCACCACCATTGGCTAGTTTTATTTCATCTCGATAATTCACTCTACCAGCAACTACATTGTACCCATAAGCATATTTATGAATAATCTCACCTAACTCTGCTTGGTTATTTACCTTACCATGATCTGCAAGATCACTTCCGTAACCACCATACTTACCAACGAATTCAACCCATTTATTCCATGTTTCATAATCCATTAAAGCAAGTGGTCCATATACTGCAGTATTCTCTTCTGTAGGATAAACAACACTTAAAGCACCCAGTATGTTGTCTACCTTTACTAATCCCCATAATAGAGATAAGTTCCCTGTACTTGCAGTGTCTGCAGATTCCATTAAACCAGTAAATCCACCAGCAATCTCTTCACCATATACAGAACGGATTCTTACTGCTTTACAAGTACTTGTTGGTCCGGTATAGTCTTTACCTTTCCACTTCTTTGTATTATTACCCCAGATATGACCACCTTCGTTATGTCCTACATAACCACCAGCCATACCTCGTTGTACCTGTGTTGTAGAAGATGCCTGTGCACGTACTGCACCACCACAAGGCACACATGTAGTAGAACTATTTCTAATAGTAGGTACAAAATCTTCCGCGACAGAAGCAAGTACACTATCAGCTTTTACTAATCCACCTAAAATACTTGCATCATCTAATACATTCGCAATATTACCTGGCTGTAAGTCTCCTACATAACCACCAGCAGTTAACTGACCAATAATATAAGAGAAGTTATTCGCATTAGAATCCTGGATATGTCCACCAGAAATCTTTCCTGCAAATCCACCTGCATCACCAAGTACATCATTGTCTGATGCATCAGAAGCCGTATTCTTATAAGAAGCTTTAACCGCAAATCCACCAACATTCCCAGTAACATGAGAATGTTCAATAGTAGATACCACTACATTTAATGCATCTAATACATTATTAATTCCTATAGAACTACCTAGAACACTTAATCCTTTACCTACAGAAGCTGCAGACCCAATATCCATATAACCAATATATCCACCAGCATATCTTGCACCAGTGACTGCATATTGACTTTCGTTATTAAAATATGTAGGGGCTTCTGTTGCTTCTAAATCTTTTGGAGGTGTTACATTTGTATGTTTTAAATGTGTCACATCACAATAACTTACCTGAACACCACTACCATAACCAATGAATCCTCCTGCGCTTCCTGCATGAGTATCATCTGATTTTAATCTGTTTGCGATGACTGTAAATCCTTGATCTGACTTCACACCAGCATATTGCACATATGGGATATAGGCGTTAATAAGATTGAGTAATTCACCTACATTAACATTTAATCCATTAAGACCACCAAGGATACTAATACCTTTACCTGCATCAGCAAGTGCACCAGAGTAAACATTACCTCCAAAGCCACCTGCATAAGACTGTCCATTGACATGATCTAAGTTATATACAGAATAGTAGTTTCCTTGTCCTGCATCGTGATTATTAAGAGTACCACTCTGGAAGTTTCCTACGAAACCTCCTGCAGTATCTGCAGAAACACCACCACCATTTACATAAGTAACTGTACATACTGTGTAAGAAGGGATGAGATACTTAATAGCAGTTAATAAACCATTAATATCTAAAACACTTGTATCTTTATTGATCCAACCTTTAAGATCATCTTCAGATGCAACATCTGCAAGTCCACCCGTTTGTGATGTTCCAATAAATCCACCTGCATAACCATCTGTATCATTTGCGGATACTTCTTTAAGGTTCTTTACATCTGAATGATTGATTTCACAACTATGACTTTTTCCTACAAATCCACCTGCAACATAATCAACAACACCACCATCACTATTGGTACCTGTTGCTTTGACTGTTAAACCAGTTTCTACTCCAATAACATGAGAATCATTAATGGTTACACGTACACCAGAAGCTACCTTTAATAGGTTCTTTACCTGTAAAACGTGATTTAATCCAAGAAGGTTAACTGTTAAACCTCCTGTATCTGCAAGATCACCTGGACCTGCTAAACCAATCATTCCCCCTACACGGTTATTGCCTATTACAGACTTTAAATTCTTTATTGTGACTGTATTAACTGAACCACCAATTGCATCACCAAAGCCACCACCAATACGCTGTTCACCTGTAATAGATAAACCAGTAGTAGGTCCTGTAACTGTTACTTTATCTACAGTAAATCCAAGATATGAAGCCAGTCCAAGAGTATCATTTAATAATCCGGCTACTTTAGCGGTTCCTAAAGAACCTGCAATGCCACCTACAAAGTTTTTACCTGTAATACTTTGAACACCGGATAGTTCTACATCTTTCACTTGAACAGTTGCTGTATCATATACTTTATTTCTCCAATAAGAGACTTTATTTAAATAATCTGCACTCGATGATGCAATATAAGCACCATTACCTCTACCAGTGATACCACCCACATAATCAGCGCCACTTAAATTAAGTGGACCACTAACAGTAGCACCTAAAATATATGATGGATTAACACCAACTAAAGAGAGTAGGGAAGAAACATCCTTATTACTACTTAACAATTGTTCTAATAGACCTACAACACCACCAAGCAAATTATCCTTTGTATCAGATTTTCCTAAGTCTGTAGCCCATCCCAGAGATGCAATACCTGCAAAGCCTCCTGCATAATCACTAGTCGCTTTTACTTCAAATTTATTTGTAGACTTAACAGTACAAGTGACTGTAGCAGTATTCGCAAGACCGCCTGCAAACCCACCAGCGTAAGTTTCACTTGATACTGTGAGTCCTTTATTGTCTATTGAACAGTTTAAAAGTAAACTTTCTGTATTCATTTTTGGGAGTTTTGACTGAATATCTAATGCGCCAGAAAGGGTACCTACAATGACATCATCACGTGCTAATCCTACAAAACCACCTGCAAATGTTTTTCCATCAATTGTATAGTCACTATTAGTAATAGAACAGTTTTCTACAATTGTGCCTTTCTGTTGTCCAATAAATCCACCTGCATAGTCTTTTTCACTTGAAGTAGAAATACTTAAACCATTAATAGAACAATTCTTTATTTTCGCATTGATATAACCAGTAGGAATCAATTTACTTACTGGAATAGCATTTCCAAGAAGAATCGTGATTAAATCACCTAATCCTAGACCAGGAATAACATTTAATATATTTGTAAGTAACTTTACTAACCCACCAAGTGCTTTTGATAAACCATCATACTCTGTTTTACCTACTGCATAACCAACAAATCCACCTGTATTATTGTTTACGTTTTTTACATCTGCATTATTTACTTCTATATTAGAAATCTCTACATGACCTTCTACACGTCCTGCAATAGCACCAGTCGCAAGTGCTGTAGGGTCTTTCTTTCTTGCATCAAGAACATCACCTAATGTTTTTCCCAGATCAATCTTGACCTGACCAAACGTTAGGATAAATGTTAGACCACTTAAAACTCCGCCAAGTAATTTTCCTAAAGTACTTGTAAGAGTACTTACGAGAGTAGATGGATACCAAGTTGTCGCAGTGGTTGTATGAACTGTTATATTTTCAAACTTGATGTTTGAAACCTGTACTAACACTTTACTTAAACCAATATCATTTTCACTTACTTCACTTGATATAGTTGAGAAGAAACCAACGCCCATTTGTTCACCAACATTGAGCTTATCTGATTGTTCAACCTTCACATTAGAAATAACTGGTTTCTCTATCTTTGCACCTGCATCCCAAATCTTATTTTCAGTGCTCTTAGCACCAACCATTGTGCCTTGAAAGTTAAGAGGTTTCCAATTTGAACTACTTAAATCTATATCACGGAAGATAATATAATTCCCATTAGAGCTATACTTCTGATCTGCAACTTTATCTATATAAAGATTAGGATTAATTTCTCCTGTTGCCTGATCAACACCGCATTTTCCTCTTGTATATAAATCAGATTCGCTGCTTAAACTTTTATCTGTAGATTTTATTACTCCAAAAGTATAATCAGCTTCACCATTTTGATTTTTCTTTAAATCGGCATCTCCACCATAAAGCATAATAGGCTTGCCACTATTATCCTTATCAACATACCATTTACCTAATTGCAGATAAGCCTGATAAACTGCGCCATGTACCTGTTCATCAGATCCTATCTTTCTAAGCTGTGTTTTATTACCAATCAGGATATAAGTCTTATCCCCAATAGTCTTTACAACCTGTCCCTTAAAGTCACGGCCTTCCGCATTTTCTGTACTTACATTTTCTCTTAATTGATTCTCAGCTAATTCTGGCTTACTAGAATCAAAACTTTGAGAGAGTACATACTTATGTGACTTACTATAAGTTAAGTAAGGCTGATTCTCTCCATTAGGATAAATCATCTGACCCATACCAAACTGAGGTGCATCATAATCCAATGACATTACTGGTTCTGTTTCTGAATTATCCTGTGCAAGAACCATTAACTGATAGGGGGTATAGATAGTAATGGTATCTGTTTCTTTATTATAAAGTGATGTACTTTCTCTAGTTGTACCTGTAATGCTGCCAGTAAAGTTATTTGGAAGTGTCCAGATATAATCAGTACTCATTTCAATATCATTCATTAATACATATTGAGCATCTGATGTGTATCTCAATTCAGTTCCTTCATTTTTTACTGCTTCTCCAGAACCAATAGTTCCATCTTTATCACCTGTATAAACATAAGCATCAGAACCAATCTGTTTTAACTGACTATAGTTATAAATACAGATTTTATTGTTTTGGTAATATGTCTCTATATTCTCAGTTGTTTTAGTTTCAGTTGTATTTGTATTATTATCATAAACTGTCTCTTGAGGTATATTATCTGGTGATTTGAAGTTAACTATACCTGCCGCATTTGCCTGCGTGCATACCAGCATAGCACATAGTATGAGTAGTACCCATTTGTTTAATATTATCTTAATTTTATTCATACTAGATATTTTCCCTTCTTATCACATTCCCATTCAGAAAACATGTCACAATTGTTCTAAAAGGCCCCATATTGCGGATATTTTCTATATATACACTCTTTTTATATAAATTTTAGCCTTTTAAAATTATAAATATAATGTGCAAAAAGAGAAAAATTTTTAACAGTTTTTTGTTCAAAGTGTACCAAATAATATTACAAAATAAATAACGAGCCACATATGTGACTCGTCTTTAATTACAACTGTTCTAATATTTTAAGTATTACAATTCCATTTCTTACTGCAAGTATTTCCGGAATATTATCAAAATCTATATCTGTGAGATCTACAATCTTAGATAGACGATAGGAAACAGTTCTAGTATGAATATTCATCAACTCTGAAGTTTTTCTAATACTCTGTTTATTATTCAAATAACATTCCAGAGTACTGATCAACTCACTATTTTTCTTTTTATCCTGTTCATCTAGCTTAATGACTGAATCAGGTATATATTGTCTCAATTCTTCCTTATCATTAATATTTATAAATATCTGGAAGAAACCTAATTTAGCACAATCCACAATAGCTTTACTTCTATCACCCATAACTTCTCTAATTAAATCAATATACTCTAACGCTACTTTAGAATCTTTAAAAGAATCTTTTAATCCATGATATCCCTTCACACTTTTTCCAACCCCAATAAGAAGTTCAAACTTCTTATTTCTTTTATTTAGAGAGTCTTGTATATTTTTATGAATCTCTTTTAATGTATTTCTAAAGACTTTTTTTACTTCCCAATCTTTTTCGTTATAAAGGTATAAGACAAGATTCCCACTATAATAAACATTTTCTTTAGGAAAATAGCTATACAATGCCTCTGCCACATACTTACTCTCATTCTTCTGAGTAATACTGAAGTTCTCTTTTCTATCCTCAGGTTTTAAATATAAGGTAACAACCCTGTATTCATCTTTAACACTTAGATTAAGTAAGTTTGCGACATCATCTTCTTCTGCATTAGACATTGACCCGTTCATTAGTCTATAACTTAAATCTCGATAGTATTTGATTTCCAGTTCCCTTTTTGTGACATCCTGAGCTAAAAGATAAAATAAAGCTGTAATTATATTATCTAATGCAACAAAGTCTAATTCATCTAATGGTTCATTTGCTTCTGTAACCACTAGATAATAATTATAATAATTCAGAATATTGATTTGTTGGATATATTCCACATATTCTCTCTTTTGGCATAAATACTCATGTCCACTTATAGTATGAGGTGTATATTTTTCTATAATGAAGTCATTGTTTTCTGGAGAAGGATAGATACAGTGAAAATTTTCATCATATAAAGAAACAGGGTTACCTACTATAGTCTCTAAATTCTTAAAGAATGCCTCTATCGTTTGTTCAGCATATCTTTCATGCAATAAAAAATGATTAATTTGATCTTGAACTATTTTATTATATATATACTTCGCAATAACAAGATCGCACGCATGACATAATACATATTTCAAAACAACCCAATAACTAATATTCTGTGGAAGTTCCAATACAGGTATTCTATGTTCATCGCAAAAGTGTATGAATAGTTCAAATAACTCCTTCTGATGAACTGTATCATTTCTTCTTTTTACTACAAATCCGCTGATTCTCTTCTTATTTAATTCTTCTAGATGGTAGATTACCGTGTTCTTATCAAGATTATCATAAACTCTTAAAGAGGTTAGTAATAACTGACCCCCCCCGCCAAATTTTCAATATCAATCGTCGAAATAATTTGTGCACCTGTTATTTCTCTATCTAATCCAGCATGATTTATTAATTTTAATCCTTCAAATTGATTTGTTTCTACAAAATCTTTAATTGTATATCCCACTGTTATTAATCCTCCATATTATGTGATTGTTACATCATGCATCAGAAATATGTAATGTGATGATAATGTCAATTATTTCACATGTCCGATATAAAAGTAATCTAATATCTGTTTTTTGTACTTTATAATAACAATTATAGTATAATTTGGTGCTTTATACTACTTGTTCAAATCCTATTTAATACAGTCTACTCTTTTAATTATAGGAGAACATTTGTCTTTTACTTCTATTTGATGTATATTAAAAACTCAAGAAAGGGGAGAAACAATATGACTAAAAAGAAGAAATTACGTATACTGCTTACTCTATTAATCGTGTTCTGGATGGGGGTTATATTCTGTTTTTCTAATCAAACAGGGCCTAAAAGTTCCTCTTCTTCTCAATCAGTGATCTATCTTATAGGACATATTTCTAAGACTGTTACAGGACATAATATAGTGAATACATTATCTACAGAAGCTTTTAGCTTCTTAGAATTCATTATTCGTAAATGTGCACATATGTTTGTATATTTCATCTTAAGTATTCTTACAATGTTGTTGATGTTTACTTATGAGACTTATCCCTTACGCAATAAATGCTTTATATCCCTATTAGTGAGTTTCCTCTATGCCTGTTCAGATGAACTTCATCAGTTCTTTGTAGGAGGACGTAGTGCAAGCTTTAGAGATGTCATGATAGATTCTACAGGGGCTTGTATTGGGATATTACTTACAATTATTATTTATACTCTAATTAAAAAGACACAGCGCTAGCTGTGTTTTTCGTTTGGCTTGAAGTCTATATAGTCATAAGAATCTTCATCTGTATAATGCCACCATTCACCATCATATCCAATAAAGCCATATTTTTCCATTGTTTCTTCTAGTAATAGAACATGTTTAAGAGGATCACCTGATAACCATGAATAATCTCTACTTGCTTGACTCGTAAAATCATCAAATTCTGTAGGCATCTCAATTTCACTTCCATCACTCTTTACAAGAGTCACATCAACTACATTTCCAAAATTATGAGTCTTAGGACCATTAGTAGGATCTGCTACAAATTCATCATCGTGAATTAGTTCCCAGAAATACTGTTGTGCAGTAAATGGTCTATAAGCATCCCAGATCTTTAAGCTATAGCCTGATTCTTGTAATTCTTCTTGAACATTCTTGAGTTTAAGTGTTGTCCCTAACCTCAAATACGCTTCATCAAAATCATAGACTTTTGTATGAGTAAAATTACGTTCTGTCGCATAACGCAGTTCCTCATATATATCAGGAATATGATCTTTGACTCTTACATAATCACTCTTCATAACATCTCCAAAGAAAAACCCAGGGAATAACCCTGGATCTTAGTAATTGTTTTTGACATGAATACGTGTAATAGCCTTCTTTAACGCAATTTCAGCACGCTGATAATCGATATCTGGATTCTTAGATCTTAATCTCTCTTCAGCTCTTGCCTTTGCTTCTTCAGCTCTACGTAGGTCGATTTCTTCTGGTGATTCAATATCATTCACAATAAGTGTAACAGTGTTATCACCATCTACATAAACAAATCCACCACCAACAGCAAATTCATATTTGTCTTTATCAATCCTATAATTCATTTCGGCGATTTCCACACCACTCGCCAATGGCATATGGTGAGCAAGTATACCCATCTGACCATCAGTTGTTCTGATGTTCAGAATATCTACGTCTACATCCCTGTAGGTACCTTTAGGAGTGACGATATGTAAATGAAATTTACTCACTTAAAGATTCAGCTTTCTTTACTGCTTCTTCAATAGTACCTACATTATGGAAAGCCTGCTCTGGTAAATCGTCATATTTGCCTTCTAGAATTTCTTTAAATCCTTTTACTGTATCTTCTACATGTACATACTTACCATCTAAACCAGTAAACTGTTCTGCAACAGTAAATGGCTGTGATAAGAAGTTTCTAATTCTTCTTGCACGTGCAACGATTAGTTTATCTTCTTCACTCAATTCATCCATACCAAGAATTGCGATGATATCCTGTAATTCCTGATATTTCTGTAACATCTGAGTTACTCCATGAGCCACTTCATAATGTTCCTTACCAACAACGTTTGGATCAAGACCTCTAGAAGAAGAGTTTAGTGGATCTACTGCAGGGTAAATACCTAATGCTGCAATACTACGATCAAGTACAACTCTTGCATCAAGGTGTGTGAATGTAGTTGCTGGAGCAGGGTCAGTCATATCATCGGCAGGTACATAAACAGCCTGTACTGATGTGATAGAACCCTGTTTAGTTGAAGTAATACGTTCCTGTAACTGACCCATTTCAGTTGCAAGAGTTGGCTGATAACCTGCCTGAGATGGAACACGTCCTAGTAGGGCAGATACTTCTGAACCAGCCTGAGTGAAACGGAAGATATTATCGATGAATAGTAAGACATCCTGTCCCTGTTCATCACGGAAATATTCCGCCATAGTAAGTGCTGATAATGCAACTCTAAGTCTTGATCCAGGTGGTTCATTCATCTGACCAAACACAAGTGTTGTCTTATCTAATACACCACTTTCTTTCATTTCATAGTATAAATCATTACCTTCACGAGAACGTTCACCAACACCGGCGAATACTGATAAACCGTTATGTTCAGTTGCGATGTTGTTGATGAATTCCTGGATAAGAACTGTCTTACCTACACCGGCACCACCGAACAATCCGATCTTACCACCCTTGATGAATGGACAGATCAAGTCAACGACTTTAATACCTGTTTCAAGAATTTCAGTTTCTGTTCTCTGATCAGCAAATGTAGGTGCTGATCTATGAATTGGCATATGTTTTTCTTCAGTCAATTCATCTTTACCATCAATAGAATGTCCTAATACGTTGAACATTCTACCAAGTGTTTTATTACCTACTGGAACACTAATAGGTGCATTAGTATCCACAGCATCCATACCTCTTGTTAGACCATCAGTAGGACCCATTGCGATACATCTTACAATATCATCACCAATATGCTGAGCAACTTCTACAGTTAACTCTTCACCATGGTTATCAATTTTGATGGCTGTATTTAGATCTGGAAGATCTTTATCAGCAGCAAACTGTACATCGACAACTGGACCCTGAGCCTTGATAATCTTACCAACATTCAAAGACATATGGCACCTCCTTCTTATTGTGCATTGGCACCAGCAACGATTTCACTTACTTCACTTGTAATCGCGCTCTGACGTGCCTGGTTGTATTTTAATAACAACTCATCTGTTAATTCATTAGCATTGTCTGTTGCATTCTTCATAGATGTTCTTCTAGACGCATTTTCTGCAGTTACTGATTCAATTAAGTAACCATAGATAACTGCCTGTAAATACATCGGAATTAAGCTTCCAAGTACTGATTCAGGACTTGGTTCAAACAATGTATCTTTATGGAATTTCTTATCAGAGACAAGATCTTCAGCCTTAAGTGGAAGAAGAGTCACATCTCTAGGTACGAAAGTTAAATCATTCACATATTCTGTATATACAATATGAATAGACTTAATTTCTTTTTTCTTATAGCCTTCTAGAAGTGAGGCAACTAATCTCACAACACTTCTAAAATCAAGGGTCGTATTAAGGTCTACATAAGTACCATCTACTTCACCTTTAAAATGTTTCTTAAACTGATTTAAGCCTTTATTACCAATCGCAATAATCTTCTTGGCATCATTCACTGATGCTTCAACCTGCTTAAAGATATTTGAGTTATATCCACCACATAGTCCTAAAGTAGAAGTGATAACGATATAAACATCTTCACCCTTATCATTTAATACCAAATAAGGAGAATCAATATCATTTCCAGCAGAAGATAAGATCTGTGCACAAGTATCTTTTACCTGTGTATAATAAGGCTTCATGTCATTCAACTGATTTCTAGTCTTAGAAAGCTTAGAGCTAGCAACAAGTTCCATAGCTCTTGTGATTTTCTTAGTAGATTCAATTGATTTGATACGACGCTTGATGGCTTGCATCTGCCCAGCCATAATTAAGCCTCAGCTTTCTGTAAGTTTTCGAACTGAGTTGTATAAGCCTTAACAGCTTCCTTCAACTTAGCAGTTAATTCATCAGATAATACTTTCTTTTCTCTGATTTCATCAAGAAGATCACTATGTGCAACAGCAAACTTCTCTACTAAACCATCCATGTATTCCTGTACTTTTTCCACTTTAACATTCTTAACGAATCCATTTTCAAGTGCAAATAGAGTAATGATCTGATCTATAACATCTCTTGGTGCATATTGTGCCTGTTTTAATACTTCACGTACACGTTCACCATGTTCAATCGCATTCTTAGTTGCTGCATCTAAGTCAGAACCAAACTGTGCGAATGACTGCATTTCTTCATACTGTGCTAATTCATACTTCAAGTTTCTAGAAACCTGCTTCATAGCCTTGATCTGTGCTGTAGAACCTACACGTGATACAGATAAACCTGTATCAATGGCAGGTCTGAAACCAGCATTGAATAATTCCTGCTGTAAGAAGATCTGACCATCAGTAATAGAAATAACGTTAGTAGGGATATATGCTGAGATATCACCTGCCTGTGTTTCAATGATTGGAAGGGCAGTGATAGAACCTCCGCCATTTTCTTCATTTAAACGACAAGATCTTTCTAATAGTCTTGAATGTAAGTAGAATACATCACCTGGATAAGCTTCACGTCCTGGTGGTCTCTTTAATAATAGAGACACTGTACGATAAGCTACGGCATGCTTACTTAAATCATCATAAACGATTAATACATCCTTACCCTGGTCAAGCCATTCTTCAGCAATAGCACAACCTGCATAAGGAGCAATATACTGAACTGGAGCAAGTTCAGAGGCTGATGCAGAAACAACAACAGTATAATCCATTGCGCCTGCCTTCTTTAATTTTTCAACAACCTGTGCAACTGTAGAGTTCTTCTGACCAATTGCAACATAGATACAGTACATATCCTGACCTTTCTGGTTGATGATTGTATCAACAGCGATAGCTGTTTTACCAGTCTGTCTGTCACCGATGATTAACTCACGCTGACCTCTACCAACTGGAATAATTGCATCAATAGTAGTGATACCAGTCTGTACTGGCTGATCTACTGATTTTCTTGTCATAACACCAGGAGCCACTCTTTCGATTGGTCTAGTCTTTGTAGTGATAATTTCACCCTGACCATCAATAGGCTGTCCTAAAGGGTTAACGACACGACCAAGCATTGCATCACCTACAGGTACTTCAATGATCTTACCTGTACGTCTTACTTCGTCGCCTTCTTTAATTTCGTCCGCATTACCTAATAAAGTAACACCAACACTATCTTCATCTAGGTTCATGACCATTCCATAAACATCACCTGGGAAAAGGATCAATTCACCTAGCATTGCATTGTCTAAACCATGAACAACACTGACACCGTCACCAACAGTCATAACTGTTCCGACGTCTTTCTGTTCCATGACATCATCATAATGCTTAATCTGCTCTTTGATTAAAGCACTGATTTCATCGGGTCTTAATGCCACTTGCGTCACCTACTTTCTCAACAGCTCAGTCTTGAGCTTGCTGACTTTGTTCTTTAATGAGCCATCATAGACACGGTTCTCAATCTGAACCTTAACACCACCAATAAGTGTCTTGTCTTCAACAGTTCTTAAAGTGATTGTTTTGTTTTCTTTCTGAGAAATCGCTTCTTCAATTGCTTTTACCTGTTCATCGCTTAATGCGAAAGGTGTGAAGATAACGCCTTCCTCGATACCAAGATGCTTATTACTCATCTTAATAAAGCTTTTTGTAATAGGCGCAATGTATCTTGTTCTTCTTTTCTTTACAAGCAGTTTAAGAAAATTCAATACATAATGATTTACCGAAGTGCCAAAACCTTTATCGAGTAATGCACACTTTGCTTCATCATCTACAAGCACATGAGAGAAGAATTTTTCAAATTCTGGATTACTTTCTAAAACTGTATCAACTAGTTTCATGTCTGCTAGATAACCTTCTAGCGCATGATCTTCTAACGCTAACTGATATAAGCTTTCAGCATAACGTTCTGCAACATTTGCATCCATTAGTTAACAACCTGTTTTACGAAATCATCTACTAAAGCTTTATTGGCTTCAGTATTCATATTCTGATCCATGACTTTAGTAGCCACTTCAACAGCAACATCCACAATTTCTTTCTTCATTTCATCCTGTGCTGCAAGCTTTTCAGATTCAATTTCATGGCGAGCCTGTTCAATCTTTTCTTGAGCCTGCTTGTTAGCTTCATCCATGATTTTACTCTTAGCCTTTACGGCATCTTCCTTAGCCTGATCTATGATTTCTTTATACTGTTTTGCAGCTTCTTTAGCCTGCTTTTCACTTTCTAGAAGATATTCAGATGCTTTTTCATTCTTAGCCTTCGCATCATTGATATTACCTTCTATAAAATCAGCTCTCTTCTGGAAGAATTCTAATACATAATTCCATAAATATTTCTTGAACAGAAGAAGCATGATTGCAGTGGAACATAACTGAACAATCATAGTGGTAGGGTTTGGAAATAACTTTGCGGCTATATCTGGCATAGTTTTTTCCTCCTTAAACTATTTTTTATTTGAATACGAATAATAAGATGAAAGAAATAAGTAAACCATAGAGGGCTACTGTTTCTGTTAAGGCGATACCTAAGATCATAGTAGTACGGATCTTGCTTTCAGCCTCAGGATTTCTTCCAATTGCAGATACTGCATGAGCGGCAACTAAACCTTCACCAATACCTGTACCTAAACCTGCAAGTACTGCAATACCAGCAGCGATTGCAATTAAACCTCTTGTCATAATCAATTTCCTCCTATTGACATTTTTTTCATTTATTCTTCATCTGGATTTTCATTAGAAATCAGAATTGAAGATAGTGTAACGAATACCAGTGCTTGTACACATCCAGAGAATACATCGAAATAACAATGTAATAATGGTGCGACCACTGGTCCTAAAAAGTTGAATGGAATCAACTTGTAACTTAAGAATGATGTTGCCTGATATACTAAGGCCATAATAAATGTACCACTCAATAAGTTACAGAAAATACGCATTGATATAGAAATCAATGGTGAAACCAAACCAAATAGGTTTGTTGGGGGAATCAAAGTTCCCTTAATATAACTGCCAACACCCTGATACTTAATCGCATTAATCTGAATTAATACCCATGTAATTAATGTTAAGGATAACGTGATTGAGTAGTTAGTAGTTGGCGCATCAAAACCTGTTAATCCAAATAAGTTAGAAACCAACAGCCATGCAAATAACATAGAGAAATAAGGATAGTAGTTCTTCGCATATTTCTTAGGCATAATTGTGCCCATGTAATCATAAACCATCTTAATGGCGGTTTCAACGACAAGAACCACACCCTTTGGTCTCTTAGTTGGATCTGCTTCTCTTATTTTTTTACCTGCATAAACAAAGAAAATAGAAAGTATCACAGTCACAATCAATGATGATATCAGTTCTGGCTGAATAGTGATTTTCATTATCTCATACGCCTCCTTTCTCCATATGCATGTATATAAATAGAAATCTTTACTACTAGATAGCCCAGAAATACAGTATACATATTTACTATTTCTGGAAAGAATCCAGCTATCGCAAAACCTACTGCAAAAATAAACAATTTAGCCATAAATAACATAACCGCAATTGTCTTACCTGCAGTCTGAATAGAAAGTATTGTATCAGTCATCTTCATATTGATCTGTAAAATTAATAAATCAATGAGATAACCTAATACAAATCCTAAGCAGTAGCTGATTGAATGAAGAATGATGGAAAGTAGTACCGCAAGAATCAATCCTGCAAGAAATACTTTAATAGAAGTTCTTCTTACTTCATATTCATCAAATCCCATTAATTAGTACCAAACAAGCGGTCTCCCGCATCTCCTAAACCTGGTACAATATATCCCTTGTCATTTAGTTTTTCATCTAATGCAGCTAAAGTAAGCTTAACATCTGGATGATGTTCTTCAATGTATTTCACACCTTCAGGTGCACCTACAAGGCAGACAAGTTCAATATCCTTAGCACCACGATCTTTAATATTCTGGATAGCCATATCAGCTGAACCACCAGTAGCAAGCATAGGATCAAGAACAATAACCTTTGCGTTCTCTAATCCCTTAGGAAATTTAGCATAATATTCATGAGGAATCAATGTTTCTTCATCTCTATACATACCAATATGACCTACTTTCGCAGTTGGTATGATTCTTCTGAAGCCATCCACAAGACCCACACCTGCGCGTAAGATAGGTACAAGAATAATATCCTTGTCTAGTTCATAACCTGTAGTCTTACAAATAGGTGTTTTAATTTCCTTTTCTTTTAAAGGATAATCTTTTGTGACTTCATAAGCCATCAACATTGCGATTTCATCAAGATTCTGCTTAAAAATATAGTTTGATGTCTTTTCTTCTCTCATAATTGAGAGTTTGTGTTTAATTAATGCATGATTGAGTACTTTAACCATCTTATGGCCTCCTAGTATTTAATATCGTCATACATAGTCACTTTATCAGTTAACTTCTTTACTCTCGCAAGACATTCATTCTTTACTTCATCCGTTTCTTCATTCTTTAAACGATAGGCAATAATCTTTCCAACTTCTCTGAAGTCATCTTCCTTGAATCCTTTTGTTGTCATTGCTGGTGTACCAACACGGATTCCAGAAGCCTTGAAAGGTTTTTCTGTATCGAAAGGAATCGCATTCTTGTTTGCTGTAATATTGATTTCATCAAGTAATCTCTGAGCCTTCTTACCTGTAATACCACAGCTGCTCTTTACATCAATAAGTAATAGGTGATTATCAGTACCACCAGTTACAAGACGGAATCCTTCTTCCTTTAAAGATTCTTCTAAAGCTTTCGCATTCTTAATGATCTGATGACTATATTCTTTGAATTCTGGCTGTAATGCTTCATAGAAGCAGGCAGCTTTAGCCGCAATAATATGCATAAGAGGTCCACCCTGCATACCAGGGAAAACAGCTCTATCAATATCCTTTGCATACTTTTCCTTACACATGATGACACCACCTCTAGGACCTCTTAAAGTCTTATGAGTTGTAGTAGTCACGATATCTGCATAAGGGAATGGAGATGGATGATCTCCTGCAGCAACTAAACCAGCGATATGTGCCATATCTACCATAAAGATAGCACCAACACTATGTGCTACTTCAGCCATGAATTTGAAATCAATAGTTCTTGCATAAGCACTTGCCCCTGCAACAACTAACTTAGGTTTGATTTCTTCACATAATCTCTTATATTCATCATAATCGATTCTTTCTGTTTCCTTATCAACACCATAAGCATGGAATTCATAAGTCTTACCAGAGTAGTTTAATGGATGTCCATGAGTTAAATGCCCACCATCATTTAAAGACATACCTAGTACTTTATCACCTGGCTGTAATAAAGCAAAATAAACAGCTGTATTCGCTTGTGCACCAGAATGAGGCTGAACATTTGCATACTCACAGCCAAATAACTTCTTAAGTCTTTCCTGTGCCAATGTTTCTACTTCATCCACAAACTGACATCCACCATAATATCTCTTAGCTGGATATCCTTCAGCATATTTATTTGTTAGAACTGAGCCCGCAAGCTCCATGATTTCTTTAGATACAAAGTTTTCGGAAGCAATTAATTCAATATTGTTTCTTTGTCTATTCAATTCTCGCTCAACACTCGCAAATACTTCTGTATCTCTCATAATACTTACTCCTTTTCTAAAGCCATCATTTTTTCAATTCTCTTAACATGTCTTCCACCTTCAAAATCAGTATGAAGCCATGCATTAAGAATCTCAACAGCGAGTCCTTCTCCAATAACTCTCTGTCCCATTGCAATCATGTTAGTATCATTATGAGCTCTTGTCGCTTTCGCACTAAATACATCATGACATAATGCGCAGCGGATACCATCTACCTTATTACATGTAATTGATACACCGATGCCTGTTCCACAAACAACGACACCTTTCTCACATTCTCCTGATGCAACAGCTTTAGCTGCCTTAGATGCATAATCAGGATAATCACAAGAGTCTTCAGTATAAGTACCATAGTCTACAACTTCATAACCCTGTTTCTTCATTTCATCAATAAGAACATTCTTTAAACGTAATCCACCATGATCACAAGCGACTGCAATTTTCATAATATACCTCCTCGATTTCTTCTTTGGTAATTAAACCTTCTCTTAGTATTCTCACATCACCTTGACTTAAATCCACGACTGTAGATGCAGTTGCCGAAGCAGTCTGTCCTCTGACAACCATATCAATCTGTCCATCAAGCTGTGCAAGTACTTCTTTTTCGTTTGTTGTATTCCCTTGACCAGATAAATTAGCACTTGTTACTGATAAAGGCCCTGTCTGATCAATGAGTGACAAAACGAAAGAACTGTCTGGGATTCTAATACCTATTGTATCTTTTCCACTAACATGTCTCGAATCCACACTATCCAGTCTTTTTAATACGATTGTCATTCTACCTGGCATAAACTTATCAATCACTCTCTGGGTACCCTCGTCTACTAAGCCATACTTCTTTACATCATCTTTTTTTGACAACATAAGAGTCACTGCTTTATTCGGGTTACGTTTCTTGATTTCCATAATTCTATCAAGACCCTTCAAATCATCGAATAAGCAGGCAACGCCATAAACAGTTTCCGTAGGAAATGCAACAATCTTCCCATCTCTTACTGCACTTACTAATAAATCCATCTGTTCTGGTTCTATAACCTGTGTCATTAAAATCACCTCATATCGGTTATTATTCTAACACAAAAACTTTCTTAAAAACATATATTTATCGCTTTATAAGATACCCTTTTCTACTTACAAATTCATATATCTGTCAATTATTTATGCAAACTTAATTGTTTGTACATGAATTCTTCATAGAATATCTTATATAATGAATAAAAGGAGGTATTTTGTCGTGAAAAAGAAGAATGTAGTTATTGGTACAATAGGCGCAGCCGCTGCGGCATCTGCCACTTATCTTGCAGCAGGGCGCATTGCGATAGAAAAAGTATGTACAAGACGTAAAGAAGAAAAAGTAGGATTAAAACATCCTATGAGTGAAGATGATAAACAATGGCTAGATCATCAGACATTTATTGATATGGAAATCATTTCTTATGATGGATTAAAGCTAGAAGGGCAGTTCCTTCCTTATCCTGATTCTAATAAATTAGTGATCTGTGTTCATGGATTCCATTCTTACCATTATCGTGAGTTTGCATATTATATTCGTTTCTATCATGAACTTGGTTATAATATCCTTCTTCCAGATAATAGAGCACATGGACAGTCAGAAGGACATTATATTGGTTTTGGATGGTTGGACCGTTTAGATATATTAGAATGGATTAAAAAAATGGAAGAGTACTTCCATAATGAACCTATGAGCATTGTCTTACATGGTATATCCATGGGTGGAGCAACAGTACTCATGGTAAGTGGTGAAGAATTATCTGATAATGTGAAAGCTATTGTCGCTGATTGCAGCTATACAAGCGCTTATGATGAATTCAAATACTACTTAAAGAATAAAGGCTGTCCTCCATTCTTATTACTTCCTAGTGCTACATTATTATCTAAAAAGACAGTAGGGTATAACTTCAAACAGGCCAGTGCAGTCAATCAAGTCAAGAAGTCTAAAACACCTACATTATTTATACATGGTAACCAGGATCACTTTGTGCCTACTTACATGGCATTAGAACTCTATAATGCCTGTCAGGCAGAAAAGAAATTACTTATTGTGAATGATGCCGCACATGGCGAATCTTATCATAAAGAGAAGAAACTTGTTCAAAGTAATATTACTCATTTCTTAGAGAAATATGTAGACTAAATAGACCGAGCAACTTGCTCGGTCTATTCTTATTTCTTCGCATTTCTTATTTTTCTTTCAAAAATAAGCACAACTTCATCACTTGTACTATTGCTTCCTATACCAACACCTACAATAGCACCACCTACCATATTACTGCCTATTTCATTTGTGAACGCTGTCTTTAGTCTCCATCCCTGTACACTATATCTTATTAATGTCTTCTTTAAATTATTTGTATCTGTCCTACCATGTGAATCATGAACAGTAACTACATCATATTCATAAAGATCATTGCATTCTAAAATAGAATCTAAGTTATAATCGTTATTTCTTTCTTCTAATAATTCTGTGAACTTATCTTCCGTCATCGAATCATTAGAAGTATTTTTTTCTATGATTTGATCTAGTTTTGAGTTGATTTCTTTTTGTTTATCCATACTTTGACGTTGTTTATAATACTTCTCAAAATATGCATGAATTCCTTCTTTGATATCTTGAGAAAAATGACCTTTATCTAACTGTTGATCAATTGCCCGAATAGCTTCATCTAGTTGCTTTGTAGAAAGATGAGTACTTTTCAGTTTAGTTGATGTGATTGTGAGATTAGGTACTTGTTGTAAGCAGGTATTACATAGACATACTTCTCCAAAGCTATTTCTATCTGGAATAGTAGTAAAAACCTGCCCACAATGCCTACATTTCATTTGTTTTTCCATATGATTTTTCCTCTCGTGAACTACCCATCACCTAAAGGTAATGGGCTTCTTGCATCAACAACCTTATACAATATATTATAATTATATTCATAAGATATTTAAACTGTAATGAAAAATATTGTAAAAATTCAACAATAAGCTATTACTTATTGGAAAACCTGCCTCAAAGAAGCAGGTTTCCAAAGTATCATTGTGTTTTATTTCTTAACTGTATCATGTCAAATATAAGCGTAATACCTACTACTAATACTGTATTAACTATACATACTGTCATTGTTTCATTCATTACTAAATTAGCAATCATAACACCAATAGCAAGCATAATTTTTTCATATACAATGCGAATTAAATCTTTCTTTTTCATAATTTTTCACTTCCACTTCTATGCATAATGAGTGATTAACTTTCTAATATGTAAAATACTTCATAACTTTTTTTGCACTGCTATTATTTACTACCTTCAACATTTCTTATCCTCCTTTCTCTTATGTGATATCGTATATCTACAATATATAACTTAATTTGTTACATTCAAGAAAACAGGATTTAAATACACTTTTTGTGAAAAAACACAAGTTCTAACCAACTTAGAATAATAGATTAATTACAATTCAAACACTACTGTAGCAACTATTATGCTTTTCCATTGTTATTCAAAAGATAGGATTTATGATACATCCTCTAACTTAAAATGGATATCATTATTTTCAGCTTGGACTATTAAACGCTTTTTTTCTGTATCATTATTTAAGTTAAATGTAAATTCTATTTCATTGTCTGTGATCTTTATAATTTTTGAATTTTTATTTAATGTTGTACCTATTTCAGGGGCTATCCCTATCCTATAGTATTGCTTACCAATAATAACCCCTATACCATGTCTTTCTATTAACTCTTTATCTTGATATAGATAAGCCATAGAAATCAGACCATCACTTTCTTTAATATCCACAAATTTTGTATCTGTGCCAAATTCAAATAAATCATTATACTTTTCTAATTTTTTATTTTTTTTATTTAACTGCACTATGGTTGTAGCTTTATTTTTATTTTCAATAAACAAATATCCATTAAAAACAATTGAAAATCCCAATAAAAGTATAATGATTCGATTCTTTGTTTTAGTTTTCATATATACTTCCTCCTATTATTTACCAAGTTTTATTTACAAAATGAATATCATTTTTTAATGGCACATAAGAATTGTTAACAGTAATATACTTTGTTGATATTACATAAAAATCTGAGGAATTGGCATCATATAGCACATCTTCCATTTTTTCAGAAGTTTTAATCGCAGGAATATATCCAGTGATAGAACCATGTTTTCCGGCAGGAACATAGAAGTGTGTTTGATGACTTTAGTAGTTAAAAACCAATAATTTTTAAACTATTTCAATTAGCAATTATTCTTAAACAGCTATAAATTATAGCAGCGTATAAATATTATTTAGAGCTTCCACCAATGCAATGTATGCCCTTTCATAATCATTATATAATATATATAAAATAAGTAAATAAAAGATATTAGTAAATACAATGACTTTCTTCAATCTTTTATTCGCCAAAAATGTGACTTTCTTCAATCTTTTTTTATCCTAAAATGGTACTTTCTTCAAAGTAACGGTAATTATATTATATATAATTACGTATAAAAAAGGGGATAGCATCCACTATCTCCTCATGACTATTCTTCATCAAATAAAACTAAATCATCAAATGTTTGTCTTCTTACTACGACTCTTGATTCACCTTCATAAGTGAATACTACAGCTGGTTTAGGTAACTGGTTGTAATTAGAAGACATAGAGTAGTTATATGCACCTGTAGAGAATACTGCAAAAATATCTCCTGGCATAATATTAGCAGTGACTGGAAGATCTTTAGTAATCATATCAGCACTTTCACAGATCTTACCTACAACTGTTACAGTCTTAGTCTTTGTTTCTCCTGCTTTATTTGCAACAATACCATCATATTTCGCATCATATAAAGGTGTACGAATATTATCAGACATACCACCATCAATAGAGACATAAGTACGTACATCAGGAATTTCTTTAATACATCCTACTGTATAAAGAGTAATACCTGCATTACCTACAACATAACGTCCTGGTTCAATCATAACAGCTGGACGTTCCCATCCATGACTATCATATTCATTATAAATAACTTTCATGATTTCTGATGTAATAGATTCAAAATCAAGTGGTTCATCCTGTTTAGTATAAGCAATACCATAACCACCACCGGCATTGATCTTACTTGTTACAACACCAAATGTATTATAGATTTCATTCACGAACTTCATGAACTGAAGCATTGCATTCACATAAGCGAATAAATCAAATACCTGAGAACCGATATGACAATGAATTCCTTCATATTCGATATTATCAGACTCTAAGATTTGCTGAATAGCTTTTAAATAGATACCATAATGAGAACTAAAGCCAAACTTAGTATCCTTATGACCAGTCATAATATAGTTATGACCACCAGCTTTAATACCAGGTACAATTCTTAAAGTTGCCTTTACTTTCTTACCTAGCTTCCCTGCAATCTTTTCACAGTTTTCAATTTCATAAAAGTTATCTACTACGAAATGAGTCACATCATGACTTAATGCATATTCAATTTCTGAAGGAAGCTTATTGTTTCCATGGAAGTAGATCTTATCTGGATCAAATCCAGCACGTAATGCGATACTGATTTCTCCTGCAGATACGCAGTCAATTCCAATACCATATTCACTTGCAAGCTTATAGATAGCAAGACAGCTAAAAGACTTAGATGCAAATAATGGAAGTGCCTTTTCATACTTATCCATGAACTTTGTCTTTAATTCATTCATCTGATGTCTAATATGACCTTCACTCATAACATAAAGTGGTGTGCCATACTGCTTTGCTAGATCAGATGCTTTAATACCATCTATATATAAATCATTGCCTTTTATATCAGCAAACTGTGTCTGTAATACCATACCATTCCCCTTAATATAATGTTTTTAAATCAAATAAACCTTTGTCTTTATTCATTAATGCCTTTAATGCAGCAACAGCACCATTCGCAAATACTTCTTTAGAAAGAGCTGTATGCTTTACTTCTACGATTTCATCCTGTCCTGCAAACATTACTGTATGTTCACCAAAGATTGTCCCACCTCTTATAGATGAAATACCTACTTCATTTCTTTCTCTCTTACAATGAATAGAATGACGATCATAAGTAGGTTCTAATGAATCATCTAAAGCATTATTAATACCATCATATAACATCACTGCAGTACCTGATGGTGAATCAATTTTCTGATTATGATGTTTTTCCATGATTTCAATATCAAAATGATGTTCAAAGAATTCTTTCGCAAATTCACTTACCATCTTATTCATCATAGCCACACCATAAGAAGTGTTATAAGACTGGAAGAGGGCAATCTCATGAGATGCTTCTTCAATCTTCTTTAAGTCTTCTGCACTAAAGCCAGTAGTAGCGAATACAACTTTACACTTATTCTTTAATGCATAAGATAGAATACTATCTAGATTGGCAGGATGTGAGAAATCAATAATGGCATCAATATCATCCTGTACTTCATCTAATGACTTATATGCAGGTACTTCTGGCTGTACATCAAACACAGGAGATACAACACCAGCTAATTCTAAATCTGCATCATTCATCACTGCATGGGCTACTTTCTTACCCATTAAACCATAACCATATACTAATACTTTCATCTTAATAACCCTTGCTTTCAAATTCTTTCATTGCATCAAATAATAACTTCTTATTTTCTTCTGTAGTTGGAATAAGAGGCTGACGAAGCATATCACTTTCAATAACACCCATATGTTTTAAAGCAGCCTTAGGCATGATTGGGTTGACATCAATAAATAAGTATTTAGAAACATCATTTAAATCATAAGCCATCTTTCTAGCTAATTCTAAATCACCTTTTAATGCAGCCTGAGCAAACATTTCTGTTTCTCTTGGATAAAGGTTAGATAATACTGAAATAACACCTTTACCTCCTGCAGCAATAAATGGAAGAATATTATCATCACATCCAGAATATAAATCAAAATCCATATCCTTAGTACGTGTTAATACTTCCATTGCATATGCAATATCATCTGTTGCATCTTTCATAGCGACAATATTAGGAACCTTTGCAAGTTCTACTACTGTATCTACACTGATCTTCATACCAGTTCTACCTGGTACATTATACATAATAAGTGGTAAATCACTTGCTGCAGCAACAGCCTTATAATGTTCAATTAAACCTCTCTGAGAAGTCTTATTGTAGTAAGGTGTTACAACTAAGTTTGCATCAGCACCTGCTTCAGCATTGAACTTAGCCTTTCTAATAGCCTGTGCAGTATAGTTAGAACCTGCACCTGCAATAACCTTTACACCTGTACCCTTAGCCATTTCTACTGTAATCTTAGTAAGTTCAAATTCATCTTCAATATCAATAGTTGCAGGTTCCCCAGTAGTACCATTGACAAGTAATGCTTTTACACCACCATCAATCATTCTCTGTACCTGTCTCTTATAACCTTCATAATCAATACTTCCATCTTCAAACATTGGCAATACCAATGCAACACCTGTACCTTCAAAAATTGGTTCCATTTTATGCTAATTCCTCCTGAATTTTTTCTAATGCTTTCTTTAAATATTTCTTCTCTATAACATATGAAATAGATACTTCACTTGCTGTCACCTGAGCAAATGGGATCTGGTTATCACCTAGAACTTTGAATAACTTACTTGCAAAACCGACTTCATTTTCCATATGACCTTCTACAACAAGCTTACCTACATTCTTAGATGCAAATACACCAATACGTGGGTGATTCTTCTTTACTTCTTCAATAGCCTTGTTTAAAGTACTCTGTGCTTTAGCATCACATGTGAAATCAATACGCATTTCATCTTCTAGCATGACTGATGAGATCATATCGATGTTCACACCTTCACGACTAATTGTTTCAAACACATCAGCCACAAAGAGAGGATTCTTTTCAACATTCATTAACTTCACTTGAATAATGTCTTCTTCAATCTCTAATCTTGTAATCATACTGTTCATCTTCATCATCTCCATTTTTTTATAAAAAAATATTGCAATGGGGCCATTGCAATATAATTAGTAGTCTTCATTATATTCAATAGCGCACCACAAATATTTTGTGACAGTGAATAAGATCTTCTCTTATCCCCCAGATAACAGTTCATATACAGTTCCCTGTCTCTTCGGCATTTGCTCCCCCTTCATTATCTGGCTGTATCCATTAATAACGAATTCTTAACGCATGCACCTCTATTTGTCACCATAATAACATATTATCACTCATAAAAAAAGTGATTTTCTTCTAAATAGTGCATATATTCTTTGATCCAGGGACTATCTATCGCATATCGCTGAAGCATTAATACAACTTCCTGTCCTTGGTACATGAAGCGCATCTCTGATTCAGCCCCTTTCTTTTTCACTTTAAAATCTGTCACAAAACGATAATCAAAGAAGTAAACACCATCTAGAAACTTCAGATTATCATATTGCATGAAGGTGATTCCCTCACGTTCAAAGCTTAATACATAGAATTCTGTTTTCTTGCTTATTATATGACCTAACCACATAGTCAGTGCTGTTTTCTTCCAGTTCACCTGATACTTCGTATGCGCAAAGGCTACATTATTATGAAATGATATACCTGACAAACGCACATAGTTTTCTAACAGCTTTTCTCTATTATTCATGGATTTCTAAAGGCAATTGATCAGGATCTTTAAAAAATGTCATTTTCTTGCCTGTAAATGTATCAAAACGGATTGGCTCTGTTTCAATACCTAATGCATTTAATTCTTTGACTGTTTCTTCTACATCTTCTACCTTGAAAGCCAGATGTCTCAGTCCTGCAGTTTCAGGGAAAGGATGTAGTGGGGCATCTGGTTTAATGAATATTTCTAACTCCATATCTCCAAGTTGAAGATCTAACTTGATATCCTGTTTATCCTCTCTCTTATTTTCTCTAATAATCTTAAAACCTAATTTATTGACATAGAAGTCAATTGTTTGATCATAATCTTTTGTAATGATTGCAATATGATGTATAGTATCTAATCTCATAAGAATACCTCCAGTTACTATTATATCATTGACATCGTGAACTACCTCGACTTAATACTCCGTATTTGAAGTCAAAGCTTCTAGGATGCTTACGCATCCGTTTAAGAAGTTTGATATTTAAGTCTCCACCTATTGCTAGGCAATCCTTATTCTTATAGGCGTGTCCACTTCGCCTCTACTGTATAGGATGTTTACATCCACAACGCTACTTTTACGCATGATATTTAATGCACCATTCACATCTGCCTGTTTTTAGATAAATGGAAACATAGTACATTACTTTCTATTCTTCTAGGTACAATGACTTATATGTTTTTAATCCAGACTGTGTTCTAATCTTTTCATGACCTCTAATGGGAGATTATTCACGAGTACAGTGTTACCATCATAATAGTTGATGTAATCTGGTCCTAATGTAAATATACGTTCAAAAGGAATCGTACCCAATGATCTTTCTTCTGTTGTAGAGTAGAGTGCTATTTCATAATAATCACATTCTAGCTTCTCACCTGTTTCAGGATTCTGATATCCTACAGGTACCCATGGTTTATTAGGGAGTAAAGTAGGGCAGTCTTCAGTTAATGCATAGATGCCTTTAATACCCTGATCTGTCTTAAAGAATTGTGGTTTTGCATAATAATAGTCATGACTTTGAAGTTCATGCATCCATGAAGAGAATAAATGTGGATTAAGAATAAACTGTTCTGCTTCATCCTTACCAATCACTAATGGCCACATTGTACTCATTAACGTAAGAGAATCTGTTTCACCATTCACAATCTTTTCTGATACTTCTTTGATAATACGATGATTGAAAGCAAGAAGATCATCTTCCTGTGATAAGTAGTCATCTATATCTTCTTCTATACCATCAATAGTAACACTGCATTTCCAGTAACTAGTAATTCTTCTTAAACAGTTAAAGAAAGAACGCATTTCATCTGTAGTAGTAGGATTGAGTAAACGTAGGTTTAATTCATTCTTTTCTTCTTCATCCCATGAAATATGAAAACCTCTACCAATAGAATTTGGATTATAGAAGATCATATTACCTTCCTGGTCATCACCCACCATTCTCATACCATCATTGATTCCAAAAGCCAATTCATCACCGACTATGACATCTAATGGAATAGTCTTTTTAAATAATCCCTTCTGTTTAATACATACATCAATAGACATCTTTCTATCCTCCTATGCATCTCATGAAGTCTTCTTCTGAGATAATCAGTATCTTTTCATCCTTCTCTCTTAAGTCTAAACCTTTTCTAATCTTTGTGCCATACTGACCATACTTCCATGTTTTACTTTTTTCTCCACCGACAATTAAATAATCAGTAGCACGTGTTGGGGCACTTAATACAGAACCACCATGTGTATATATATAATGTACAACATCACTTCTTTTCATTAAAGTAAATAATCCTGTCACTACAAATTTTCCTGTCATATCTATATCAAATACTTCATCAAATGCGAAAGGGTAATTATTCATAACTATTCCTCAAAAAAAGATATACAATATATGTAGGAGGTTTATCAAAATGGTTAAAGTCCTAAACATCGCATTATATATCATATTCATTCTTATACCAGCATTGTATTTTATATGGCTATTAAAACATGAACACCTGATTTTTAAAACATTTGTAGTTGTCATGGCTATTCTTTCTACAATCGGTATATTACTTAAATTTAACTTTAAACCATATAATCATATCTTTACCATGTTCATACTAGTGTGTCAATTTCTCACTATGTATATTTATATTCTTTTTATATGTGTTTATCTGTATCGTTTCTCCTTTAAATTTGTGAGACGAAGACCTTATCGTTTTGGGAATATCGTAGCGACTATGATTGCGATTACTCTTACAATCTCTGGTTTCTATTCTCATTACAATAAGAAAGAAGTAGTCTATCATGTCACTGTTCCTAAGACATCTTCAGTATCTAAGTTAAAGATCTGTTTAGTGAGTGATCTACATTTGAGTTCTGGTACTTATATGAGGCAGGTAAGAAAGCTTGTAAAAAAAGTGAATGAGAAACATTATGATCTTGTATGTTTTGCAGGAGATGTATTTGATGAAAATACACCGGATGAATTAATGAATCGTTCTTTACAAGAATTCAAGAATATGAAGAGTACTTATGGCACATACTGGATATCTGGTAATCATGAATATTATGGTAAACATACAGACTTTACTGTCTTTAAAAAATACAACATACACTTTCTAAAGAACACCTATGAAACTGTAGACAATACTTTTAATATTGTCGGTTTTACAGATAAGACATCTCATGACCACTATGAAATCAATAAAGTAATAGAAGGCATGAATACTTCTTTACCTACTATTACATTAGATCATAATCCTGAAAGATTTGATCAGCATACATATTTCACTGATCTTCAATTATCTGGTCATACACATAATGGACAGATTTTCCCAGGTAATATTATCCTTCATTATTACTATCAGAATTCATATGGTTTATCCCGTTATAAGAATCATTATCTTCTTGTATCTGGTGGTTATGGTTCATGGGGATTCCCTTTTAGACTTGGTACACAATGTGAATATGATACTGTTTATCTCACCATGAGAAAATAGTTTTACATGTAATATATCTTTTTGTACAAAACTTGTAAACGGATTCATAAATTCGTGAAAATTAACCTCTTTTGGCGTACAAATCTGAAAATAAACATAGACAAACCGCTTCCTTTCCTATATGATAAGGGCACAAAGAGGTAGTGGAAAAAAATGGTCATAGAATTAGAAGAAAAATTTAAATTACGCAAAGCAGAAATCTTTGCGACAATCAAGAAGTATGTGACTGAAGCAAACATGAATATCTCAGATACAGTTATTGAAAACTTATCTATTCATCTTGCTTTATCAATTACAAGAGAATTATCTGGATCTTATATCGAAATGAGTTCATCTCAGATTGAACAATTAAAACAAGCCAATACTTATCAGATTTCACAGTTAATCGTCTATGATTTATCTAAGAAATATGATGTAAAAATTTCTGAAGACGATATTTGTTATTGTGCGATGTATTTATCAAACATGACATTATTAGATTTAGACTTCTTTAGTGAATGCGATATTATTGATCAGGAAACTGAAAGCATTACTTTAGAAGCCGTACAGGAAATCAATAACCGTTTAGGATTAAATTTAAAGAAAAATGATGATTTCTATCAGGGATTATCAATGCATTTCTATCCTGCAATTCAGCGTTTAAAGAATGATGAACAGCTACAAGATAATGTATTAGCTGACAAGATTAAAACTGAAAATGAAACAGAATATAAATGTGCAATGATTTTAAATGATGTAGTTAAGGAACATTATCATAAATCATTTAATGAAGATGAATTGGCATATATAGCATTACATTTCGGTACAGCATTAAGATAACATCAAAGGGAACCTGAGGTTCCCTTTTTCATTTGTACTTATCATAGATTTGTGATGCAATTGCATTATATCTATTCCATTCATCCGTTTTAATAAAAATAGCTGATGATGTTTTAAAATCTTTATAATATAAATTACCGTCTTCAATTTTAGATTCATTGACTAATAGTGGTCTTTCTTGTCTACAATATTTACTCAATCTTGTAGACACAGGCACATAAGTTATGTTTTCATTATCATTATACTTATATCCATCAACTTTATCGAGATGCTTCAAGAATAAAATATATTCCTGATTAGAATTCATCAAGACATATCCCTTTTCTGAATTCATACTTTCCATCCCCTTAAGATAAGAGATAGAAAACGGTTCTTGAATATAGATAGTATCTCCTTTTTTCAAGGAATCCTTATCACTGTATATATCGATGACTTTTACTTGTCTTTCTATACTGTTATAAAATAATTTACCATCATCTGGTTTTACTTTCACAATCAGATCACTGCTTTTTTCTAGTTCTTCCAGTGTACTTATAGATTCATTGAAATACTCACTGTCCTCAATATTAGAATACACAAAATCATCAAGATTATACTGCTTCTTAATTTTATTGAGATAGTAGTCACCTGTGAAAGAATACTTAGTCACAAATGCATATCCTATAGTCACACTTATTAAAATCAAAATAACAATGAAATATAGTTTTGTATTCTTAGTCATTATTTTCAACTCTTTCTACTTTGCCAGAATTTAAATATATCTTTTCATCAATCAATTCATCTATATCTTGATGATTATGAGTCGCAATGATAATACAGGCATTGCGTCTTTTTTCTTCTTCCATCATTTTCTTGAATTGAATAACAGCATCTGGATCTAATGCATTTGTAGGTTCATCAAGCAATATAAGTTGAGGCTTTTCCATAACAGCCTGCGCAATCGCTAATCTTTGCTTCATTCCTAGTGAATACTTTGCGACTGTTCTTCTATCGTTAGGATCTAATCCAACTCTTTTAAGTGCTTCTATTATGTCGTTCTGTGAAATCTTATTTCTAATTTCAGCTAGATACTGAAGGTTTTCCATACCTGTATAATATTTAAAGAAAGTAGGTGTCTCAATAATCAATCCCATTTCAGGTGGATAATCAATACCCTTATGAAGTATTTTCTCATCAATCATGATTTCTCCACGATCTATCTGAATCAATCCAGCAATAGCACGTAACAACATTGTTTTTCCTGAACCATTGTGTCCACATAAACCATATATTTTCCCACTTTCAAATTCCAAATTTATGTTATCCAAGATTATAGTTGATTTCATTTCTCTTGAAATATTTTTTACACTAATTTTCATAATGACCTCCTATTAATTCTTTTCTATCAATAGCACACATAAGTCCTGCAGCACTGATTACTAACTCAATAACCTGGCTCACAATAGATAAAAGGTATCTGTAGTAAGGCAATGGTGAATAAGTGATAGATATGCTTTGTAGCGTATATGTAGATGCATGATAGTAATTATAATTACCATGATTTAAAGGAATATACTTACAGAGTTCTAAACTAGATGAAAATTGATCTAGTATAACACCTGTTATAATAGCTGGACTCACAACAAGCATCAAAGAAAGAACAATACCTATCTCAAATTTAAAACAATATAAGAAGAATTCACTCATAAACGATATAATCAACAACTGGATGGTAGAAGTCAAAAATAATTTGATGAACTGAGTTCCTATAACAAAAACAGGATTAAACTGGAAGGTCATCAACATAATGATGAATACATAAACCAATTGATAAAATAATGAGTAGAATAAATTCTTAATCGCAATAAGCATTAAGATTTTACTGTTCTTCTCATATCTATATTTTATATAGATTTCGTTTTCTTTTATTTCCTTAATAATTTCATAAGGAACGTAGTATATGAATAACACAGCGTTGATCAACAGAAGCATAATCTGTAGTATTGATTTACTTTCTTCTAGAAAGATACCTCCCATATACATCTGGTACGCACCTAATAATTCATTAGGCGTATAACCGTTATGAGTTGCATACTTAAGAAAAAATGAGAAAGCAATCAAAAATAATATCCTAAGCAGTATCTGCTTATTCCTTATGATGAACTTATAATACATTTTTAGACTCTCCTAATAACTCAAATCTGTTGACTACTCTATATAGAATTGCAGATAGTAAAACAATAAGCAAAACCACCACAATAATAAGAATCACAGGTTGTTCATATTCCAAAAGCATAATTGATGATATGCTTGGAATACTATTTTGTCTAAGCAAACTGCCTAGTAAAGTGGTGATGTTGCATAAGAAGTAAGAAATAATTATGGATATATTTTTATTTCTCATCTTTAAATAGACGATGATATATATTAGACAGACAGAGATCAAAGTCATAAAGAAACTGACATAATATCTCATGATCATTAAAAAACTCATATGATATATTACAGTTCCCACAACATGCACAGGAACTAATAATAGACATGTCATTTTAAAAGAATCCATTACAATTCTTTCAATAATGAAAACAAATAGTTTTTTCTTAGATTGAAATCTAGGTATGATCATATAGTTAAATATTCGCAATATATCCGTAGAAAAATAGGACAACACAACTGGAATGATAAATATCATAATAACGATGTCTGAAAAGGTATTTATCATCACATGACTCATATGTATTGAATTTCTAAACATGAATAGAACAACCAGTTCAACAATTACAAAGAAAATAGAGTTATTCATCTGGTCCTTATGAATGAATCGTTTCATATTTCTTCATTCCTTTAAATAAAATCAATACTTCAGCTATATTCAATACTATTATCGATAGACATACACTTGAGAAAGAGATTCTAGCATCTACATACATATACGATATGTAATTAATGAAACTAATATGAAAAATAACTCCTATAACACTAGCAACAGCAATCGCAATAAACGTCATAATGCATATTTGTATGAATTCCATTTCCTTGAAATGCTTGATAAAACTTAAACAGTAAGGAATATTTGAAATCGTTGCAAGAAAAATACTGACTATAATATTTTTGACAAGAGTATAAACAGAAGGATTTTGAATTCTTAATAGATCCAATAAAGCTCTATTATCATATCTTTGAATAAGATCATAGACCGGTATTCCCCATCGATTATCAAATCCTACAGTAGGGTAGACAATATATGAAATAAGTAGATTCATTAATCCTGAAAATAGAACCACACCAAATACGATAATAAAATTCGCTATGAACTTTGATAGATAATATTCTTTCTTATTTATGCGAGTGATGATCATTGACTGCATTCCATTTTTTTCTTCCTTCCACTTACTAGATGAATAAATCATCATTACAATAAGTGGTGATAAATATTCAAAAACACTCAAAATAGGTCTTGCCTTAATGCTGATATACATGGAATTATCAATATAAGACCTGATAAATAAAATATTACGACCATAATCCTGGAAACAATTTAATAAAATACTTATTAGACTTATTAAAAGTATAGTTGCAAACAAAACTTTGAACTCAATCTGATTCACTGCGTTCTTTATTTCAATTCTGACTTGTTTAATCATAACTATTATGTCTCCCTTTTATATTTCATTCTCATAATAGTTATAACGTAAAATTATAAAAAGAAACGGCTCAAATTTCTTACATAAATATTAAGAATTACTTACTAATTATTTGTATAAAAAAGTTCTAGTTATTTTTATATCAGAGTGCAATGTATTACTTCTAAACCTGAATAAAACTCTTGAAAAATCAACATATTATTCTATAATCTATTTGAAGGTAGAAATACCTTATCAGTACGGCTCCTACCGCCACAAGTGTAGGGCGTTAAAGCATGGAAGGGAGAAATCCTTCCTTTTATTTTCCAAAAAGAAAAATCCTCTAGGACACACCTAGAGGATCTTTTTACTTTCCTATACAAAATCTCTTAAACAATTCATCCAATAAATCTTCTTTAGCCTGTTCACCCAAAATCTCTTTTAAGTTCTCCCAGCTATCATATAAATCAGTCACAATCAAGTCTGTAGGAATACCATCCTCCATTGCCTGAATCGCAACATTTAATGACTGTGAAGCTTTCTCTAATAACTGTACCTGTCTTTGATTCGCAAGTACCTGTGCCTGCGAATTAGTAATAGCACTAAAGTCAAACTCATCTTTAATATGTTGAATGAGTTCATCTATATGATTCTCTTTAGCACTAATATGAATACCTTCTGTATCAATCACACAGCCCTTATCAGACTTATTGATTAATACAATTCTATTCAATCCTTCAGTACGTTCTAATAATTCCTTATCTTCTGCCTCTATTGGTCTAGAACCATCTAATACAACTAGTACTAAATCAGCTTGGTCAATTAAAGATAAAGACTTCTTAACACCCATATGTTCAATCTTATCTTCTGTTTCTCTAATACCTGCTGTATCAATCATATTTAATACAATATCATTTAAACGAATAGAACCTTCAACTACATCTCTAGTCGTTCCTGCAATATCAGTTACAATTGCTTTATCTTCTTCTAATAATGCATTCAATAAACTAGACTTACCTACATTAGGTTTACCTACAATGACAGTAGAAATACCATCCTTTATTAAATGCATATTCTTAGAACGATCAAGAATATCATCCATCTTCTTTCTTAAAGATACAGAACCAGGTAACAGCTTTTCAGCTGTTAGTTCTTCTATATCTTCATATTCTGGATAATCAATGTTTACTTCAATCTGAGTAATAATCTTAATCAGGTCTTCTTTTAAGTCTTTAATGAAGTTTGTGATATTCCCCTGTATTCCTTTTAATGCGAGTTTAGCTGCCTGATCATTATTTGCTGTAATTAAATCACTAATCGCTTCTGCCTGGGATAAATCAATACGTCCATTTAAGAATGCACGTTTAGAGAATTCTCCATGCTCAGCCATTCTCGCTCCTTTCTTTAAACATAAAGAAAGAACTTTATTCGTAATAAAGACACCACCATGACAGTTGATTTCCACCATTTCTTCACCCGTAAATGTATGTTGTCCACGATAGATAGAAATAAGTACTTCATCTACTTTCTCTTCACCATCTACAATATAGCCATAAGAAATAGTTTGAGACTTCTTATTTAGATTACCTGTAAAGAAGCTTTGAACAAAATCAATACAGCCTTTTCCTGATATACGAATAATAGAAATAGCGGCTTCTAATCGTGATGTCGCAATAGCACAAATAATATCATCATTCATACTCATACCTCCTTAAGTGTTCCTTTCTTATACTTATAGAACCAAATAAAATTAACGAATCCCTTAATAATACCTGAGAAGGAAATAACCCACCAGATACCATTTAAATGGAATGTGTTTAAGATTAATAAAATAGCTGGAATACGTCCTAATGTAAATATGATACTAGTGATAGAAGGAGGAATTGTTTCTCCTAATCCACTAAAGGCTCCAGAAATCATTAATTCTAGAATCATAAATGTCTCTGATAGACCTACAATACGTAGATAGTTTTCTCCAATTTGAGTTACCATTAAATCATCAGTAAAGAAGCCATAAATCACATGAGGGAAGAAGACCATCAAGCTTGTACATACAATACCCCATAGTATAGAGAATACCAGCATTGTACGATATCCTTTTTCTACACGATCATACTTACCAGCTCCATAGTTCTGACTAATAAATGCATTAATAGATGTCTGGAATCCAGTCGCCATACACCAAGAAATATTTTCTACTTGTGTACCTACCTTCTGTGCTGCAACAGCTGCATCTCCAAACTCAGCTACAAAAGCAGCCACTACCATTGAACATACAGAAAATAACATGCTCTGTAATCCTAATGGAAAACCAATTCTAAGTATATTCTTATAATAAAACTTTGAATAAAACTTCTTCAATGAAATATGTTTAAGTAATGTATTCTTCTTAAAGTTATGTCTCATAAATAATAGGAATACAGAAACTTGAGCTAATACTGTCGCAAGTGCTGCACCTACAACACCTAGATTACATACAAAGATAAAGAATGGGTCTAAAACAATATTCAATAACAAACCAACACTATTACACTGAAATGGTGTCTGACTATCACCAGAAGCATTTAAAATACCAGTCATAATAATGTTTAAGAAGTTAAAGATAATCAAACCACATGTAATACGTAAATAGTTAATAGCCTGATTAATAGTAGACTGTGATGATAAGCCAAATAAACCAATAAAGAACCTTGAAAATACAACTGTACAGAAAGAGAATAATAGTGCGAATATAATCCCTAACTGAATCGCAGACGAAGCATAGTCTGTAGCTGCTTCTTGATTACCTGCACCTAATGAATGTCCTGTTTTAACTTGTCCACCCTGTGTCGCAATCATTGCGAGGCCCTGTGATAACCAGCTAAACATACCTGCTACACCAACTGCCGCAATAGAGGAAGCACCAAGCTTTCCAATCCAAAGCATATCAATCAGTGCATAGGCCATTTCTAGAAATGATGTGCCAATAATAGGTAGTGTTAATTTTATAAGAAGAGGGACAATACGTCCTTCTAATAAATTCAATTTTTTCATGCGCATCTCCCTTCCTATCCATTCTATCAAAAGAATGAAAAAAAAAGAAGGCAGAGCCTTCTTTAATCAACGAGTAACTAAATATACTTGGGGTTTACTCAAGCTTTGAAAAAGCCAGGGGTGTGATTAAACTGGTTCAAAAGTCAAGGACAGAATGTTGACAGTCCCTGCTAAATGAGCATCGCCGTAAGGTGATGCTCATTTTTTTCGCGTCCGCTATCCAGTCTTTTTCCACGACGAAAAGAAGTCCTGATTTTATGGACTTTTCCCGATATATTAT
>ENA-OUQP01000148-OUQP01000148.1-human-gut-metagenome-genome-assembly--contig:-NODE-148-length-73456-cov-4.808272_pt1 | contig 73456 bp, 63 predicted proteins | sample MGYA00237951_ERZ548836 | MGnify/ENA primary metagenome ERZ548836 (study PRJEB26490, sample SAMN05194702) | human gut metagenome | biome: terrestrial biome; feature: human-associated habitat; material...
GGAGCACACGCAGGTCATGGCCTCGAGCTTCTCGAGCGAGAGCGCGCCGGCCTCGGCGGCGTCGATCATGCCGGCGTCCTCGGAGACCGGGATGAAGGCGCCGGACAGGCCGCCGACGCTGGAGCTCGCCATGACGCCGCCCTTCTTGACGGCGTCGTTGAGCATGGCGAGGGCGCACGTGGTGCCCGGGCCGCCGCACTGGCCGACGCCAATGATCTCGAGGATGCGTGCCACGGAGTCGCCGATGGCGGGGGTGGGGGCGAGCGAGAGGTCGACGATGCCCTTCTCGACACCGAGGCGGCTCGCAGCCTGGCGGCTCATGAGCTCGCCGGCGCGTGTGATCTTGAAGGCGGTCTGCTTGATGCGCTCCGCAACCTCCATCATGTCGGCCGTCTCGGGGAGCTCGGCGAGGGCCGCCGCCATGACGCCGGGGCCGGAGACGCCGACGTTGATGACGGCGTCGGCCTCGCCAGAGCCATGGACGGCGCCCGCCATGAACGGCGAGTCCTCGACCATGTTGGCGAAGCAGACGAACTTGGAGGCGCCCACGGAATCTTGGTCCGCGGTGAGCTTGGCGGCGTCGATGATGGTCTGGGCAGCCATGAGGACGGCGTCCATGTTGATGCCGGCGCGCAGGCTCGCGACGTTCACGCTCGAGCACACGCGGTTCGTGGAGGCAAGCGCCTCGGGGATGCAGTTGATGAGACGGCGGTCTGCGTCGCCAATGCCCTTGTGCACGAGGGCGGAATAGCCGCCGAGGTAATCGATGCCGAGGGTCTCCGCGGCGCGATCGAGCGCGTGCGCGAGCGGCACGAGGTCGACGTCTGGGCAGGCGGCGGCAATCTGGGCGATGGGTGTCACGGAGACGCGCTTGTTGACGATGGGGATGCCATACTCGCGCTCGAGGTTCTCCGCGGTCTCCACGAGGTGCTCGGCCTTGGTGGTGATGCGGTCATACACCTTGGTGCACATGCGGTCGAGGTTCTCGTCCGCGCAGCTCATGAGCGAGATGCCCATGGTGATGGTGCGGATGTCGAGGTGCTGCTCGGTCACCATGTTGAGTGTCTCGGCGACCTCTTCTGCAGTAATAGACACGATGTCCCCTTCGTTTGGCGTGGACGTGCGGCATGCGCTTGCGGACGCGCTGACCCAGTGTTTGCGGGGCTTATGCGCGCAAATGTGCGATTTACACATTATGCACGAGTGCTAGGGGAGACGATACCGAACGGTGCCGCTGTTCGTTGGATTGTTACAGGCAGCGGAGCGTTTTGCGGCGTCGAGGCTTTTGTGGCCAGTGCCCTCGCAATCCCTGCATGTGGAGGAGGCCGCTCGAGGCGGCCTCCGCGTTGGTTCTGGGTGGTTTGGCTTTTGCCCGGGGTGAGGACGGACGCTAGAGCGTCAGGACGGGCTGGGCTGCCATGCCAATGAGGCTGGGACCCGCGTGCACGATCAGGTCCGGCGAGAGGCTGACCTTGACGATTTCGCAACAATTGGGAATCATCTCGTGAATCTTCTCGGAGAGCTCCTCCGTGCGAGGCTCCGCCTTGGTGCAGCACACGGCACAGATAACCTGCGCGTATTCCTTGGCCTTCTCAGCAATGATGGCAAGCTCGCTGGCGAGGGCCTTCTCCCAGCCACGACACTTCTTGACGGTGACGTACTTGCCCTCTTTATCGCAAGTGAAGACGGGCTTGAGGTTCAGGACGCTGCCGAGGCGGTAGGTGGCCTCGTTGATGCGGCCACCGTGGCGCAGGTAGGAGAGCTCGCGCACGGTGAAGTAGCCGTGGGTCTCCGCGGCGAGGGACTCGAGCCTGTCCTGGAGCTCGTCGAAGGGGACGCCCTCCTCGACCATGCGGACGGCTGCCATGACGGTGAGACCCGCCGCGATGCCGATGCTCTTGGTGTCGACGACCGCCACCGGGAAATCGGGCATTTGGCCGGCGACAAGGTGGACGGTGTGGTTGGTGGCGGAGAGACCGGAGCTGATCGTCACGAAGACGGCTGCCTCGTAGCCATCGGCACGAGCGGTCTCGAGAGCCTCCCGGATGTCCTTGGGGGAGGGAAGGCTCGTTGTGGGAATCTCCTCGGCGAAGCGGTCGATCACCTCGTCGGCGGTAATCTCCGAGCCGGAGCGATAACTGTCGCCGTTGGAATAGTTGACTGCGAGCGACACGGTGCGCACGTCATGAGCCGCGGTGAAGTCCGCCGGGGTGTCAGTGCCCGAATCCGTGATGATGGCAATGCGCTGCTCGTTCATGCGGGGCCCCCTGTCAGGTGCGATGCAAAGTCTCTCGGCCAAATCTACGAGATTAGTGTATCTAGTTATGGATACTAGGATATGTCATTTTGATAATGTGTAAACTTGCGTCACAAGTTGGGTTGGACGTACATTTACCCACTGAACCCTGGGGAATTGGCTATTCAGACAAGGGGGTCGGCGATGACTTTGCACGAGGATGACGTTCGCGATCTGCGCGAGCGCATGACGCGCGTCCACATCGCGCGAGTCGAGGAGATGCCGCGCATAGAGCTCTATCTCGACCAGGTGCTCTCCTTCGTGTCCGAGAACCTCTCGTTCATGGCTCTTCCGGGCGAGGAACTCATCACGAGCTCTATGGTCAACAATTACGTGAAGCAGCGCGTGATTCCGGCCCCGCAGCGCCGTCGCTACACTCGTCGGCATGTCGCTTCGCTCATCTTCGTGTGCACGCTGAAGCGTGTGCTTTCCATAAGCGAGGTCAAGACCCTGTATAACGCCTGCGTCGACCGCGGCGTGAACGTCGCCAGCACGTACGACGTACTCGTCGCCACGCTCGAGGAGACCCTCGCCCGCCGCTTTGCCGTTGACGAGGACGAGCTCGCCATTCCCGCAACCCCGCACGTGCCACTGACGGACGTTAACGGTGTCGAGGTCGCCCCCGACCTGTCGCGCCTCATGAGCGCCGCCGTCGAGGCCGTGGCGGATAAGGTCTACGTGGAGCAGACTCTTTCCCAGGTGAGGTAGGCACTGCCGAGGCGTCGGGCGTGGCTTTCCCGGTCATGTCGTGACGTGAGCGCGGTCCGGCTGCACCTCCGTGCGGACGCACTGCCGAGGCGCTGGCTGTCTCCCAGGTGAGGGCAACATTTCAGCGTCTTTGTGGAACAGTGTCCCGTTCAGACGGGGCAGACAATTCGGTGGGTACAATTAAAAAGTTGCAAAAACGGTGGGCGCAGGGGCGCCTGCCTTGCCGGGTGCCGCCGCGGCGCCCGCTTAGATTTGGAGGTACGCGCAATGAGCACGGTCTACGTCTTTGGTCACCAGAACCCTGACAATGACGCCGTCATGTCCGCCGTCGTTCTCGCCCAGCTTCTTAACCAGGTTGGCTACGAGGGCAACGAGTACAAGGCCTGCGCCCTCGGTGCGCTTCCGGCCGAGTCCGCCAAGCTCCTCGCCGAGGCTGGCATTGCCGAGCCCGAGCGGATCAAGGGCGTCGAGGCTGGCCAGCTTGTCGTCCTGACTGACCACAACGAGTCCAGCCAGTCCGTCGAGGGCCTGAAGGACGCCACCGTCCTGGGCGTCGTCGACCACCACCGCATCGGTGACTTCGAGACTGCCACTCCGCTCCACTACATCGCGCTTCCCTGGGGCTCCAGCTGCACCATCGTCGCCAAGCTGTTCGAGGTTCTCGGCCAGGAGCTCACGGACGTCCAGGCGAAGCTCCTGCTCTCTGCCATGATGACCGACACGCTCATGCTCAAGAGCCCCACGACCACCGACGTCGACCGTGCCATCGCCGCCAAGCTTGGCGAGCAGCTTGGCGTTGATCCGGTCAAGTTCGGCATGGAGGTCTTCCTCTCCCGTCCGTCCGGCTCCTTCACCGCGGCCGAGATGGTCGGCAACGACATCAAGATGTTCGAGGTCGCCGGCCAGAAGCTCCTCATCGGCCAGTACGAGACGGTCGACAAGAGCCGCGCCCTCGGCATGATCGACGAGATCCGCGAGGCCATGCGCGCCTACCAGGCCGACAAGGGTGCCGAGGGCATCGTCCTTTGCCTGACCGACATCATGGAGGAGGGCTCCCAGGTCCTCTTCGAGGGCGAGACCGCCGTTGCCCAGAAGGGCCTCGGTATCGCCGACGAGCACGACGGCGTCTGGATGCCCGGCGTGCTCTCCCGTAAGAAGCAGGTTGCTGCCCCGATTCTCGCCGCCGCGGAGTAGAAGATATGACCCAGAGCCCGGAGCCCATCATCAACGAGGAGATCATTGCCGAGGAGGTGCAGGTTCGCCGCTTCGAGCGTAGGGATGCGCGTCAGGAGTTCACGTCTAACGGCACCATCGCCGCCGCCGTGATGGTGCTCGCCGCCATCCTCGCCGTCATCGTTGCGAATACGCCCGCCTATGAGGTGGTCCACCACTTCTTCGAGACGTCGATCGGCGTGTCCATTGGAGGCGTGAGCGCGAGCCTCACGCTCGAGGAGTTCGTGAACGACTTCCTGATGGCCATCTTCTTCCTTCTCGTGGGCATCGAACTCAAATATGAGATGACCGTGGGCCAGCTGCGCCGGCCGCGACAGGCGGCGCTTCCCATGCTCGCCGCTGTGGGCGGCGTGGCCGTGCCCTCGCTCATCTACCTCGCCCTGAACCTTGGAAAGGGTGGCGCGCCCCATGGCTGGGCCGTTCCGATGGCGACTGACATCGCCTTCGCTCTCGGCATTATGTCGCTGCTGGGCGACCGCGTGAAGCCGGCGACCAAGGTCTTCTTCTCGACCCTCGCGATTGCGGACGACATTCTCGCGATTATCGTGATTGCCGTCTTCTATGGTCAGACGCCGAGCGTCCCGTGGCTTGCCGCGTCGCTTGGCTGCATCGTTGTGCTCGCGGCGCTGCACCGCATGCGTGCGTTCGCCGCTCGCTGGTACATCATCGTGGGTCTCGTCCTGTGGGTATGCATGTTCAATTCCGGCATCCACGCGACGCTCGCCGGTGTCATCCTGGCCCTGTTCCTGCCTGCCAAGTCCGACATCCGCCTCGACGCGCTGCGTGACTGGCTTGGCGACAAGGCCGACCTCCTCGAAGACGCCTATGACGAGGAGTCCCATGTCCTCGGCCAGCACGATTTCACGGAGAAGGCTCGCAGTGTCGAGCGCGTGATGCATCGCGTCGCGCCGCCGCTGGTCCGCGTCGAGAGTGCCATTTCGACGTTCGTCAACTTTGGCATCCTGCCGCTGTTCGCCTTCGTGAACGCGCAGGTCTGCCTTGTTGGCGCAGATCCTTCGGCTATCATCGCCGATCCCGTGACGCGCGGCGTCTTCCTGGGCGCGTTCCTGGGTAAGCCGATTGGCATTATTGGCGTGACCTTCCTGCTGGTGAAGATTGGCTTCGCCAAGTTGCCGAAGGGCGTCGACTGGAAGCAGATCATCGGCGTGGGTCTCATGGGCGGCCTTGGCTTTACGATGTCCATTCTCATCGCCGGTCTTGCGTTTGTGAGCGAGACCGAGGTGCTTGCGGCCAAGTGCGCTATTCTTGCGTGTTCTATCGCAAGCGCCGCTGTGGGCAGCGCCTTTATCCTTGCTGCGACCAAGAAGCCCATCGAGCCTGAGGCCGACGAGGATTAAGTGGCACGAACATGTCGAACGGCTAAACGCCGGATAACTTAGTTTGGCGTGCGGGCGGGTCTTCCAACCACGGAGGCCCGCCTTTTTATGTGGTGGACCGACGTGTTCGTGGCGTGCGTGCGCCCTCGATGGAGTTAGCGCGTCTGAGCTGACGTCTGGCGTTGCTCGTGGTGTGCCTGCGACGCCTGCGGTGGTGGTTGCGTTGCTCTTGGGGGCGTAGCGTTACTCCACGGTGCCGAAGCGCTGGGTCCAGCCGTGGGCGACGAGGGCGGAGTTGAGTTGGTCTGCGAGACGGGGGCGCTCATAGACGCCGCTCGGCAGCATGCTGACGACCTCAAGCAGGTCATACGGGAGGTCAAATGTCTCCGCCATGACTTGAACGTCGAGGTTATCCACGAAGTGCTCGCTCATGAACAACGCATCAACGAAGCGTTGGAGCTCGCCGTACTCGTCAGAGTTTGGTATGTAGGGAGGCTTTTCCATGGGCACTATGGTAACATCCGCGGATGCCATTCGCTCTCTCGTAACGCGCGCTTCACCACTTCGCGTTCCATAACGATTATTTCTCTCTATACTCGAATGAGCGTAAGCACAGCGCCAGCACGGAGCATTTCAAGGGGGAATGCGCCGCTGCCTCCAGTGGTCGGATCGCGAGCGGCTATCCCACAGCTGCTCCGCGATCGCCATGCGGACAGGGTTGCGTCCGGCGCATCGGCGTTGTGCGAGCTCAAGCGCAAGATCGGGCAGAACCAGGCGTCGACGAATGGAGACGAGCATGGCAAGTGTCTACGAGCAGATGACGAACGAAGAGCTTGACGAGCAAATCGCCCAACTCGAGGCAGAGGCGGAAAAGCTTCGCGCTCGCGGCCTCAAGCTCGATATGGCCCGCGGCAAGCCGAGCCAGGAGCAGGTCGACCTTTCTCGCCCCATGCTCGACGTGCTCACCTCGTCCGCCGACCTCGTCGATGAGGGCGTAGACGCCGGTAACTATGGTTGCCCTGATGGCCTCCCCGCGGCTCGCCGTCTCATGGCGGATCTTCTTGGCGTCGACGCGGACAATCTCATCCTCGGTGGATCTTCGAGCCTGAACATCATGCACGACGTCATCGTCCATGGTTGGATTCACGGCGTTCGCGGCTGCGAGCCCCATGCGGTTCAGGCCGCCCGCGGCCCGCTCAAGTTCCTGTGCCCGTCGCCCGGCTATGATCGCCACTTCGCAGTCAGCGCTTCCGTGGGCTACACGAACGTACCCATTCGCATGACGCCGGAGGGCCCCGACATGGACGAGGTCGTGCGTCTCGTCGAGAACGATCCGACGGTCAAGGGCATCTGGTGCGTCCCCAAGTACTCGAACCCCACGGGCATCACCTACTCGGATGAAGTCGTCCGTCGCTTCGCCGCCCTCAGGCCCGCCGCGCCGGACTTCCGCATCTTCTGGGACAACGCCTACGCGATTCACGATCTCAATGAGGAGCCGGACTACCTGCTCGATATCTTCGGCGCGGTCGCTGCGGAGGACCACGACAACCTCGTCTACGAGTTTGCCTCGACGAGCAAGGTGACCTTCCCGGGCAGCGGCATTGCCTGCGTCGTCGCCAGTCCCGCCGACATCGCCGACCTCCGCAAGACCTTCAACGTGGAGCGCGTCTGCTCTGACAAGCTCATGCAGCTTGCGCACGTTCGTTGGTTTGGCGATGCGGATGGCGTCCGCGCTCATATGGTCGAGCACGCGAGGATTCTTGCCCCGCGCTTCGAACTCGTGGACGAGAAGCTTGAGAGTGGCCTGGGCGACCTCGAATGTGCCACCTGGTCTCGCCCGCGTGGCGGCTACTTCGTTTCCTTCGATGGCCCCAAGGGCTCCGCGAAGAAGATTGTCGCCCTTGCCGAAGAGCTTGGCGTCAAGATGACGCCTGCAGGCGCTACCTGGCCTTATGGCAAGGATCCGGACGACACGAACATTCGCATCGCACCTTCGTATCCCAGCCTTGAGGATCTCGGCGCCGCGCTTGACGTCTTCGTGACCTGTGTGCGCCTCGTGTCGGCACGACTCGCTCGTGAGGCTCGCTAGGCGGCGTCGGCGCGCGTGTGAGGTAGAATACGCAGAATGTGTGCGCCCAGGCCCCGGCCCGGGCGCACCTGCATCAAGGGGAATTGCCCGATAGTGGGCAGGAAGGACGCTCATCGATGGCATCGAAGCCAAAGAAGACAGACGAGGCTTCCACGCGCGTGTCGACCGTCAAGGGCGAGGAAGCTGCGGGCAAGGGCCTAGGCACGACCGGCCGCGGCCGTAGCCGCAGCGAGTCGCCCGCCGAGGATCAAACTCCCGTGCGCACGGTGACGCCGTCGAACCGCCGTCCTGCCGTGATCGTTGGTGTCGTGCTCGTCTCCATCATCATGGTGGGTTCAATCCTTCTGCCGTCCCTCTCCGCCATCATCTCCGGCATCCAGAAGAGCAAGGCTTCTGCCGCGGCTGCCACAACCGCGGTGGCCACCTCTGCCGCGACGACCGACGCCTCGACCTCTGACGCCGAGACGACCAACACTTATATGAATGACCTGGACGAGCACTACCAGTCCATTGTCTCCCCGCTCGAGGAGAAGCTCAAGGATTCTCCGGATGACAAGGCCGCTCTCATCAACCTTGCGAACAACTACCTAAACTGGGGTAGCACCGCCAGGAACTATGCCTCAACCGATGATGACCAAGCCCACATAAAGGAGTTGCTCACTACGGCTGAGGGCTACTACGATTCATACCTCGAGCTCGAGGACGCAAGCGCCGCGCGCGTGAACAGAGCACTTTGCCAGTACTATCTTGGCGACCAGGCTGGCGCCATCAAGGCTCTTGAGGATTTCACCAAGAACGTTGGTGATTTCGCGCCGGCATGGACCAATCTGGGAATGATGTACCAGGAGACCGGAGAGACTGAAAAGGCTACGGACGCCTTCAACAAGGCGCTCGAGGTCGACCCTGACAATACCTATGGACTTCAGAGCTACGCAACGTCGCAGCTCAAGTCCCTTACCTCTGCCGCCACGACGTCGGCTGCGGAATAGGAAGGGGGAGGGCATGGACCTTTCCATCACAAGCGCCGAGAAGGTGGGCAAGACCCTCGTCACCGTTGTGGGCGAGGTTGACGTGTCGAACGCGGGCGAGCTCCGCGAGGCGGTGGACTCCGCGCTCGAGGCAGCTCCCGTGGAGGTTTCCGTCGATTTTGCGGAGGTCTCCTACATTGACTCGACCGGCATTGGCGTGCTCGTGGGCGCCGCCACTCGCGCGCAGGAGGCGGGAGTGGCCTTCTCCGTCGCTCATCCGCAGGCAAACGTCAAGCGTGTGCTCGGCCTTCTTGGCGTCGAGCGTCAGCTCAACGTGGAAGACTAATCACACCCATCGTTCTCGGGTCTAGACGCCCAAGGAGGCATTCGTGTTCGGCATCGGAGATCAAGAGCTCTTCCTCATCATCCTGTTCGCGTTCCTGTTGTTCGGGCCTGACAAGCTGCCCGGCATGGGGCGCACCATCGGCCGTGCCCTGCGCCAGTTCCGCACCGCGCAGGAGGGCGTGACCAAGGTCGTCCAGTCCGAGATCATCGACCCGATCCAGAACGTCGCCGAGACCTCGACTGGCAAGGCCGCGGCGAAGGCCAAGGCTGAGGACGAGGACATGACGGAGGAGGAGGTTGCAGCCGCCAAGCCGGCGGAGACCTTCGCCGAGCGCCGTGCCCGTCTCGCCGCCGAGAAGGCCGCCACCTCTGCCGCCGACGCCGATGCTCCCGCCGAGGTCGCTCCCGAGACGCCTTCCGCCGAGGTCGAGCCTGCCCCCGAGCCCGAGCCTGCCCCCACCTCCGTCGAGGCCCTCTATGGCCTTGACGACGATGATGACGATGACCTTGACCTTGATGACGGAAAGGACGCCTAAATGCCCGTCGGACCTGCAAGAATGCCGCTGCTCGACCACCTGAGCGAGCTGAGGCGGCGCCTCACCATCATCGTCGCGTGCGTGCTTGTGACCACCTGCGTCATCTATATGGCGTCCCCGACGCTCATCCAGCTGCTCATCGACCCGGTTCGCGAGTTCATGCCGGACGGGGGCAAGCTTTACGTGACCACCGCCCTTGGTGGCTTCACGCTGCGATTCAAGGTCGCGGCGTTCTTTGCCATCATCGCGTGCTGCCCGATCATCATCTTCCAGGTGCTCGGCTTCTTCATGCCGGCGCTTAAGCCGAGCGAGCAGAAATGGGTCATGCCCACGGTCGCCGCTATGGTCTTCCTGTTCTTCTTCGGCATGGTGTTCTGTTACTTCATCATCCTGCAGGCGACCTTCGGCTGGATGCTCGACCAGACGGTCGACTTCGCGGACATCTTCGCCAACGCCGAGGACTACATCAACATCATCATGTTGCTCGAGCTCGGCTTTGGCGCCGCCTTCGAGCTGCCGCTCGTGATCTTCTACCTCTCGATCTTCCACCTCGTCCCGTACAAGACCCTGCGAGGCAACTGGCGCAGCGTCTACGTCGGCCTTCTCATCGCCTCCGCCATGGTCACGCCGGACGTCAGCCCAGTCACGATGTTCCTTATGTTCGGCGCCGTCATCGTCCTGTACGAGGCCTCCCTGTTCGTCGCACGCCGCGTTCTCATCGCGCGTGACGGCAAGGAGTCTCTCAAGTGGACGCGAGACGAGTACGCCGAGCACAAGTTCAACGAGGATTAACCCATGAAGCTCGTCATCACAGAGAAGAACGACGCCGCCGAGAAGATCGCCGCCCTGCTTTCTGAGGTCGGTAAGCCCAAGAAGGACAAGGTCTACGACACGCCTGTCTATCGCTTCCAGCGTGATGGCGAGGAGTGGGTGACGATTGGCCTGCGAGGCCACATCCTTGCTCCGGATTTCCCCGCTGAGCTCAAGTTCTCTGACGCCCAGGGCTGGTACGCCATCTCCCAGGAGGGAGAGGTGCTGTCGGCTGACGTTCCGGATGGCCTTGCTCGTCCGCCATTTAAGAAAAAGAAGCCCTTCCTCGAGGATGGCGTCGACATCAAGGGCTGGAAGGTTCCGAGCCTGCCCTATCTCGTCTGGGCCCCCGTCGAGAAGCTTCCGGCGGAGAAGGGCATCATTCGCGCCCTCAAGAACCTGGCCAAGAAGGCGGATTCCGTCGTCATTGGCACTGACTTTGACCGCGAGGGCGAGCTCATTGGGTCTGACGCTCTTTCGCAGGTGCTCGAGGTGAACCCTGATGTTCCCGTGACGCGCGCTCGCTATTCGGCCTATACGCGAGCGGAGATCGAGCACGCCTTCGCTAACCTCGTGGAGCTTGACCAGAACCTCGCTGACGCCGGCGAGTCCCGTCAGTACATCGACCTCATCTGGGGCGCCGCCCTCACGCGCTATCTCACGATGGCGCGCTTTGGCGGCTTTGGCAACGTCCGTAGCGCTGGCCGTGTGCAGACGCCTACGCTCGCCCTCGTGGTCGAGCGCGAGCGCGAGCGCCTCGCCTTCGTTCCGGAGGACTACTGGGTCATCAACGGCCACGCTTCTGCTGTTGGTGCCTCGGAGGACGAGCACTTCAAGATCTCCCATGCCAAGGGTCGCTTCTCGGTCGAGGCCGAGGCGACCGAGGCGTACGGTCACGTGCAGGACGCAACCACGGGCACCGTCACCTCGGTGACGAAGAAGAGCCGCACGCAGCGTCCGCCCGCGCCGTTCAACACGACGAGCCTCCAGGCTGCCGCCGCGTCCGAGGGCCTTTCTCCGGCGCGTACCATGCGTCTTGCCGAGAGCCTCTACATGGACGGCCTTATCTCGTATCCGCGCGTTGACAACACCGTTTATCCGCCGTCCCTCGACCTGCGCGCCACCGCCAAGATGCTCGCAGGCGTTCCGCAGTATGCGCCCTACGTGGCCAAGCTCACGGCGGCGCCTGAGATGCACGCAACGCGTGGCAAGCAGTTCGACACGGACCACCCGCCCATCTATCCCACCGGCGTGGCTGATCCTAGCAAGCTCGAGCCTGCCGCATGGAAGCTCTATAACCTCATCGCGCGTCGTTTCCTCGCGACGCTCTCTGATCCTGCGACCATCGAGGGAACCAAGCTCGCGATCGACGTTGCGGGCGAGCCCTTCCAGGCGAGCGGCGATGTCCTCAAGGACCCAGGCTTCCGCGCCATCTATCCCTTTGGTCTCAAGAAGGACGAGCAGCTTCCCGAGCTTGCGGAAGGTGACGCTGTCGACGTCTTCGGCATTAACCTCGAGGCCAAGCAGACGGAGCCTCCCGCGCGCTACAGCCAGGGCAAGCTCATCCAGGAGATGGAGAAGCGCGGCCTTGGCACCAAGTCGACGCGCGCGAGCATCATCGAGCGCCTCTATACGGTCAAGTACCTCAAGAACGATCCGGTCGAGCCAAGTCAGCTCGGCATGGCCATCATCGATGCCCTCCACGAGTTCGCTCCGCGCATCACGACGTCGGACATGACGAGTGAGCTCGAGCAGGACATGACGAAGGTCGCTGAGGGCACCGACACTCAGAATCAGGTCGTCTATCACTCGCGCGCGCTGCTCGCCGGCATGCTCGATGCGCTTATCGAGCACAAGGATGACCTCGGCGAAGCGATTGCCGATGCCGTCACGGCGGATGCCCGCGTGGGCGCCTGCCCCAAGTGCGGCAAGGATCTCGTTATCAAGTCGAGCGCCAAGACCCGTGGCAGCTTCGTTGGCTGCATGGGTTGGCCGGACTGTGACGTCACCTACCCGCTGCCCTCCGGCGTGCGCTATGAGGCCATCGAGGGAGAGGGTGCCGTGTGTCCCGAGTGCGGCGCTCCGCGTATCAAGTGCAAGCCTTTCCGCGCCAAGGCGTATGAGATTTGCATCAACCCGAAGTGCCCCACCAACTACGAGCCTGACCTCAAGGTTGGCGAGTGCCGCGCCTGTGCCGAGGCCGGTCGTCATGGCGACCTTATCGCCCACAAGAGCGAGCGCACGGGCAAGCGCTTCATCCGTTGCACCAACTATGAGGAGTGCGGAACGAGCTATCCGCTCCCGGCGCGTGGCAAGCTCACTGCGACGGACGAGACGTGCCCCGAGTGCGGCGCGCCCATGATCATCGTCGAGACGGCGCGCGGTCCGTGGAAGAAGTGCGTGAACATGGACTGCCCCACGAACGAGCGCAAGACGCCCGCCCGTGGTCGCGGCGCGCGAGCCACGGAGACCAAGGCCGCGGCGAAGACCACGACCAAGGCTGCAAGCTCCAAGAAGGCTGCTGCTGAGAAGGAGCCCGCTGATAAGGCGCCCGCCAAGAAGGCATCCGCCAAAAAGTCGACTGCCAAGAAGTCGACTGCCAAGAAGGCGACTGCTGAGAAGGCATCCGCCAAAAAGACGACCAAGAGCGCGACCTCCTCGCGCAAGAAGACTAGTAAGGAATAACTGCATGTTCGAGGTGACACCGGTTCCTGAAGGCTTGGCGCGCGTTCGCTTCATCGCGTCTGACATGGACGGGTCCCTCCTCACGAACGCCTCCGTTCTCCCCGAAGGTTTCGAGGAGCGCGTTGACGCGCTCGCGAGCGTGGGGACGCTCTTCTCTGCCGCCAGCGGAAGGCCCCTCTATACTCTCGAGGACAATCTCGGCCACCTTGGTCACAAGATCATGCTGATTGGCGACAACGGTGGCGTTATCAGCCGAAATGGCAAGGTCATCTACCAGGCAGATCTTCCGGTTGAGGTGTACCGCCGTATGGCGCGCATCACGCATGAGAAGGGCGACGTGGGTCTCATCTGCGGCGTTGATGCCTGCTATGTCGAGCCTAACGCGAAGCCGTACGAGGACTATTTCCGCACCTTCTACACGCGCGTGGTCTACGTGGACGACCTCGCCAAGGTCGATGCTCCCGCCGATAAGTACACGGTCTACTTCCCGAACAACGATGCCTCCGAGCGCCAGGCGGAGTATGCCGCGGCCATCGGCGGAGACTACACCTTCGCTTGCGGCGGCATCATGTGGCTCGATGTCATGCCCGAGGGCGTGAGCAAGGGTAACGCCATGCGCCGAATCTCCGAGCTCTGTGGCATCGGCCTTGACGAGATGCTCGCCTTTGGCGACGCCCCCAACGACGCGGATATGCTCGAGACCGTTGGCTTTGGCTACATGATGGCTAACGCTCAGTCCTGCATGGCAAACCATGCGAGCCTCGTGGCACCCAGCAACGAGGACCGTGGCGTGCTCCAGGTGATTGACCAGGTCGTTGCCGCAAGGCAGGCGATCTAGGTGCTTCGTTCGGAGGCGGCGGCCGCTCGCCCTGGCGCGTTCGTGACCCTCGAGGGCGTTGATGGCGCGGGCAAGACCACGCAGGTGGTGCGCCTCGCCGAGCGCCTCGAGGCGTGTGGCCGCGAGGTCGTCCGTCTGCGCGAGCCGGGCGGTACCGCGATCTCCGAGAGGATCCGCGCCCTTTTGCTTGACCCCGAAAACTCCGAGATGGCCCCTGAGTGTGAGCTGCTGCTCTTCGAAGCTTCGCGCGCCCAGCTCGTGCGCGAGGTGATCGAGCCTGCGCTCGCGCGTGGTGCCGTCGTGGTGTGTGACCGCTTCTATGACTCGACCCATGCCTACCAGGCCGGCGGCCGCGGCTTCGATGACGCCCTCGTGCGCCGCGCGAACGAGCTCGGTTGTTGTGGCGTCCATCCTGATGTGACGCTCGTCCTCGACATGGATCCGGGGCTAGCGTTCGAGCGCGCGGGTGCGCGGGGCGAGCACGATCGCATGGAGGCAGAGGGCCTCGCCTTCCAGCGTCGTGTGCGCGAGGACTATCGTCAGCTTGCGGAGGCCGAGCCAGCTCGTGTGTGCCTCGTCGATGCGGCTGGTGCGCCCGACGAGGTATACGCGCGCCTCGAGGAAACCCTGGCGGCTGTCTTGCCAGGCCTGTTTGAGGGCGTCGCGGCTCAGGAGAACAATCATGGCGAATGACGCTGGCAAGGACATCCCCGCCGCATTCTCGCGCGTCGAGGGTCAGCCACGCGTGCGCGACTTCTTCGCCGCCGCCGTGAGCGAGCATCGCGTAGGCCATGCCTACCTCTTCCTGGGGGCTCCGGGCTCTGGCCAGCAGGAGGCGGCCATGGCGCTCGCGGAGTGCCTCGTCTGCCCCAAGGGCGGTTGCGACTCGTGTGACGAATGCATCCGCGTGGCACATCGCACGCATCCGGACGTCCACTGGCTCTCGCCCGAGGGCGCGAGCGGCTACGTCGTCGAGCAGGTGCGCCAGCTCATCGCGGACGTCTCGCTCGCTCCGGTGCGCGCCAACGCGAAGGTCTACATTCTCGACCGTGTCGACACGCTGCGCGAGGCTTCGGCGAATGCCCTGCTCAAGACCATCGAGGAGCCGCCAGAGGGAGTGGTCTTCATTCTCATGGCGCGTACGGCTGATGCCGTGCTGCCCACGATTTCATCTCGCTGTCAGCTCGTGCCCTTCCGCGTGAGCGATCCCGCCGAAGCGGCTCGTCGCGTCGCCCTTACCTGTGGTGTGGCCGAGAACAATCCCGCCGCAAGGATTGCGCTTGCCGTGACGGGCACACCCGAACGCGCCTGTGACTATCTTCGCTCCCCGGCGCGTCGTGAGGCTCGTAGGCTCATGGTCCGCACGCTCGACGCCCTTGCCGCGGATGACTCTTGGGACGTGCTCTGTGCTGCTCGCGACCTTGCCGTCGCGGCCAAGGTCCCACTCGATGATGTCCGCGCGGATCAGGAGCGTGCCGCCGAGGAGAGCGCAGACTACCTTTCCTCGAAAGCCCAGAAGCTTGTGGAGCAGCGTAACAAGCGCGAGCTCACCGCCCGCGAGCGTTCGGGTATCATTGAACTTCTAGCAGCAGCTGACTCGCTTTTGCGGGATGTCCTCATGCGCGTGAGCGGTGTGGACGCCCCCATCGTGAACGTCGACTGCGAGGACGTCGTCTCGCGTCTCTCCGCCCGCACCGATGTTGCGGGGGCTCTTCGCGCCCTCGATGCCGTGAGCCACGCGGAAGGTGACCTCGCCCACAACGTATCCCCCCAGCTGGCTCTTGAAGTCATGCTGTGCTCTTGCAAGGAGGCACTATGCCCACCGTCATTCCGGTGAAATTCGCTTATGCCACGCGCGACCTTTGGTTCGATCCCCGTGAGACCGGCGCCGTCGAGGGCGATCACGTCATCTGCTCGACCGAGCGCGGCACCGAGATGGGCCTCGCCACGGGCGATCCGATGGAGATAGACGAGGCGGAGCTCAACCGCAAGACCGACGGCGCGGCCCTGAAGCCCGTCGTTCGTATTGCGGGGGAGGAGGATTTCGTTCGCGCCGACGAGCTTTCGACGCGTGGCGACGCGGCTATGCCCACCTTCCGCAGACTCGTCTCCAAGAGCGGTCTCGACATGAAGCCCGTCGGCGTCGAGTACATCTTTGGCGGAGAGAAGGTCGTCTGCTACTTCTCCGCGGATGAGCGAATCGACTTCCGCCAGCTCGTGCGTGATCTTTCGCGTGAGCTCCATGAGCGTGTTGACATGCGTCAGGTGGGCGTGCGTGAGGAGGCGGCGCTCGTGGGCGGCTTTGGCCACTGTGGCCAGGAGCTGTGTTGCGCGCGCTTTGGCAGCGGTTTCGAGCCCGTCTCGATTCGCATGGCCAAGGAGCAGGACCTTCCGCTGAACTCGAACAAGATATCTGGTGCCTGCGGCCGCCTTATGTGCTGCCTGCGCTACGAGTTCGAGGCGTACCGTGACTTCAAGCAGCGCGCGCCCAAGAAGAACGCCGTTATCCAGACCCCGCTCGGTACCGCCAAGATCATTGAGTATGACACCCCGAAGGAACAGCTGGCCCTTCGCCTCGAGAACGGCAAGCAAATCCGCATCCCGCTCGCCGAGATGGAGACCTCGGATGCCGCGCGCAAGAAGAGCGAGGAGCTTGGTTGTCCCTGTCGTCCTGACACAGTTGTTCGTTCGACCATGGACCGCCTGGCGAGCCCCGAGGTTCGTGCCGCGCTTGAGGAGCTTGATCGCAAGAACGGCCTCCTGCCCGACCAGACCTTCTCCGAGGATGACCTCTTCGTGACGGAGGAGCGCAGTCGTCGCCGTCGTAACAAGGGTGGCAACAAGGGTGGCTCCGCCTCTGGTGCATCGCAGCAGGCGTCTGCCACGTCTGAGCAGCCTGCCGAGACGAGCACGCGTAAGCGTCGTCGTCGCAAGACCGTCGAGATTTCCGGCGATGCCGCCGAGAAGCTTCCGGGCCAGGGCAACATGAACGAGGCCAAGCAGAGCGCTCCGGGCGAGGGTCGCAGGTCTCGTCGCCGTCGTCACCATGCCGAGGGCGAGGTTGTGGCTTCCGGCGAGGCCCAGCAGCAGCCGCGCGAGCAGAAGCCACAGCGCGAGGATGCTGCCGAGCAGGGTAATGCCGCCCCCAAGCGCCGTCGCCGCCGTCCCGGCGACAAGGGTGGCGCCGCTGCGGTCGATGCTAGCTCGCAGCAGCCGCGCCAGAAGCGCGCGCGCAAGCAGCAGGCTGGCCAGCCCGGGGACTCCCAGCAGCGTGAGGGCAAGCAGCAGCGCGGCGGACAGGCTAGCGAGTCCCAGCAGTCCGGGGATGCTCCCAAGAAGCGTCGTCGCCGTCGTCACCGCAGCGGCGGCTCGTCCGAAGGCGGCGCCCCTGCAGCCGAGTAACTAGCGGATCTAACGTTATAGCGCGGCGGGCGCCGTGCCCGTCTCCCACTCAGTCGAGTAGCTAGCGGATCTACAGCGATAACGTCATCGCGGGTGGCGGGCGGCATGCCCGTCACCCGCGAGTTCTTTGCGCAGCAAAGCTGTCTGAGCGGGGGATGGGCATGCTGTCCGCACCCCTCCCACGCGATGCTCGGCGCGGTTGGACGCCTACAGCTCGGTGGTGTCGAGCCAGATGGTGAAAGGGCCGTCGTTAACGAGGGAGACCTCCATCATCGCGCCAAAGATGCCGCGCCCGACGTGCTTGGAGCCAAGGTCTGCCTCTACGAGTTCGCAAAAGCGCTCGTAGAGGTTGTTGGCGAGCTCTGGTCCGGCGGCATCGGTGAAGGATGGCCTGCGCCCACGGCGGCAATTGGCATAGAGCGTGAACTGGCTTACGACGAGCGCCTCGCCTGCCACATCAGCTAGCGAGAGATTGGTCTTTCCGTTCTCGTCCTCGAAGATGCGCAGGCCAGAGATCTTGTTCCAAAGTTTTGCCGCCGTTGCCTCGTCATCATCATGGCCAACGCCGAGGAGAACGAGCAAACCCCTGCCGCAACTCCCGACACTCTCGCCGGAAACTGACACGTTCGCCTGCGTTACGCGCTGAATGAGAGCTCGCACTTCGTTGCCTTTCTCGGATGTCTGACAAGGGGATAGCCGTTCCTGACGGATGTCTGACAAGGGGATAGCTGTTCCTGGCGGATATCTAACAAGCGGGTGGCTTCCAGACTGCCAGCCGACAGATAAGCGGGTGACTTCCCGACGGCCGGCCGACAGGCGGGAAGCCACCGCTTGCAAATGCCTACAGGTTGTAGATGCCGGAGAACTTCTCCGTGAGGTAGCGAGTGTAGTGGGAGGCGTCGAATTTGCCACCGCACGCAGCCTCGATAAGTGGCATGGGCTCGATGGCGCGTCCATGGCGCCAGATGCGCTCGCGCAGCCAATTGCGGATCGGGGCGAGGTCGCCAGCGCCAACGTTACCCTCGAAATCGATGCCGTCTGCACGCATGGCGTCGAGTAACTGCGCGCCATAGGCACCACCCAGTGCATAGGTGGGGAAGTAGCCGAAGTCTCCGCAGGACCAATGGACGTCCTGGAGGCAGCCGAGAGTGTCGGTGGGCACGTCGATGCCAAGATAGCTGCGGTAACGCTCGTTCCAAAGAGCGGGGACATCCGCCGCGGTGGCTTCGCCGGCGATGAGGAGCTGTTCGATCTCGTAGCGAATCACGATGTGGAGCGAGTAGGTGAGCTCGTCCGCCTCCGTGCGGACGAGGCTCGGCTCGGCGCGGTTGACGGCGAGGTAGAGCTCACGCGGCGTGACGTCGTCGAAGCGTCCGGGGAAGCGCTTCCTTAGCGCCTCGAGCAATACGGGCGCGAATGCCTCGCTCCTGCCCACGTAGTTCTCGAAGAAGCGGCTCTGGCTCTCGTGGACGCCGCTCGAGATGCCTCCGTTGAGGATGCCGTGGTCATACGTGACGTCGACGTTCTGCTCGTAGATGGCGTGACCGCCCTCGTGCAGCATCGAGAAGACGTTGCTCATGACGTCGTTCTCGTAGACGTGCGTCGCGATGAAGGTGTGACGGCTGGAGACGGAGTCGCTAAAGGGGTGCTCGGTCTCGGCGAAGGTCATCGAGTCGAGGTCGAGTCCCTCGATGCGGAGAAGGTCGCGAGAGAGCTCCATCTGTGTGTCATGGTCGAAGTGTCCCTCGATGCAGGCGCGGCTGGGCTGCTGCCCGCGCTCGCGGATTGCGGCGACGAGCGGAATGACACAGTCCTTCACCTCGGAGAAGAAGGCGTCATAGAACGCGCGCGAGCTACCATGCTCATATTCGTCGAGGAGGGTCTCGTACGGGTCCTTCTCGGGCGCGCACATGAGCGCCATCTCGCGCCTGGCAGCAACGAGTCGGTCGAGGTAGGGGGCGAAGGAGTCCCAGTCGTTCGCGACCTTGGCACGGGTCCAGACCGCTTGGGCCTCGCTTGCGAGACGCGCGAAGTCCGCGGCGACATCCGCCGGCACGTCAACGGCGTCTGCGCGGTCGCGGGAGAGGACGCGGACCTCGGCGGCGCGCGTCTCGTCGAGCTCGCCGGCGACGGCGGCTTGCTGGAGGCGCTCGAGGAGCTCGCCGGTCGTGGCGCAGCAGAGGTAGTCGTGGGCCTCTTCCTCGAGTGTGGCCATGGCTTCCGCACGGGCGGCGGTTGCGTTGGCGGGGTCGCTCGTTTCGCCGGCGAAGGCAATCGAGGTCTGGGCGTGGCGATGGGCGAAGAAGTGGCGCTGGAGCTTGTCGAGCGCGGCGAGGTCCTGGGATATGGCGGGCATGCTTCCTCCTTGATTATGGTCCGGTATTTGAAGTGTAGCGCCGACATGGTGTCGTGGCCTGTCGCGTGGTGAGGACAAGCCAAATAAAGCCGAGGAAGGCATTGGAGACGCATCAGAAAAAAGGGATGGAGACGAGCTAGAGACCATCCTGCCAGCTGCGTTGAGCTATCCGCCGCGTTGCATAATAAGAGGGCAATTCTCACGACGACCGGGATGCCAGCCGCAAGGGGTGTCCCGCCAAGATCTTGGGAGAACAGACTATGAAGTACTTTGGTACTGACGGCTTCCGTGGCCGTGCTAACGAGGGCCTTACCGTCGACCACGCTTTTGCCATCGGCCGCTTCGTCGGTTGGTACTATGGCCTCCGCGAGGGTCGCAAGGCCAAGGTCGTTATCGGCAAGGACACGCGCCGTTCCAGCTACATGTTCGAGTACGCGCTTGGCGCTGGCCTCGTCGCCTCTGGCGCGGACGCCTACCTCCTCCACGTCACCACTACGCCTTCCGTGAGCTACGTCGTTCGTAGCGAGGACTTTGACTGCGGCATCATGATCACCGCCAGCCACAATCCCTATACGGACAACGGCATCAAGCTCATCAACTCCGGTGGCTACAAAATGGAGCCGGAGGTCCTCGAGATGGTCGAGGATTACATCGACGGCAAGACCGAGGTGCCCCTTGCCACCGGCGAGGACATCGGCCGCACGATCGACTACGTCGAGGGCCGCAACCGTTACATCGGCTTCCTCATCAGCTCTGCCAGCTTCTCCCTGCACGGTCTGCGCGTTGGCCTTGACTGCGCGAACGGTGCCTCCACGCCCATCGCCAAGGGCGTGTTCGACGCCCTGGGCGCCAAGACCTACGTCGTCTCCAACGAGCCCAACGGCTTTAACATCAACCGCGGCTGTGGCTCGACTCACATCGAGCAGCTTCAGAACCTCGTTGCCGAGAAGGGCCTCGACGTGGGCTTCGCCTATGACGGCGACGCGGACCGTTGCATCGCGGTCGACGAGCACGGCAACGTCGTCGACGGTGACCTCATCATGTACGCCTGCGGCACTTACATGGCCAAGAAGGGCCAGCTTGCGGATAACACCGTCGTCACCACGGTTATGAGCAACCTCGGCCTCTACAAGGCCTTCGAGCGCGCGGGCATTTCCTACGAGCAGACTGCCGTGGGCGACAAGTACGTTTCCGCCTGCATGAGCGAGTACGGCTACTCCCTCGGTGGCGAGCAGAGCGGCCACGTCATCTTCTCCAAGTACAGTGCCACGGGCGACGGCATCAACACGAGCCTGCGCATTCTCGAGGCCATGCTTGGTTCCAAGAAGACCCTCTCTGAGCTCACGGAGCCCGTCAAGATCTATCCGCAGCTGCTCAAGAACGTCGTCGTTGCGGACAAGAACGCCGTTATGGCGGACGAACGCGTCAAGGCTGCCGTTGCCGGTGTCGAGACCGCCCTCGAGGGTGAGGGTCGCGCGCTGGTTCGTGCGAGTGGCACCGAGCCGATGGTGCGTGTCATGGTCGAAGCCGCGACGCCCGCCATCTGCGAGCAGTACGTCGACCAGGTGGTCAAGGTCATCGAGAGTCTCTAGGCTCGTGCGTCAGTAGGACCGTATGGCCGGTGCGTTCCAGGGAGTGGAATGCGCCGGCCCTTTCTTTGAGGGGGTAGTTGAATGAGGCTCATTCTTGCAGATATCGACCGCACGATCATGCCCTTTGGCGATACCGTGGTGCCCGCCCGCGTGCGCGAGGCGTTTAGGGCCGCTGTTGAGGCGGGCTGTGCCGTGGGCCCCTGCAGCGGGCGCGGCCGTGACTGGATCAGCATCCTGTTTGACGGGGACGAGCCTTGCTACCAGACGAACATCGCCACGAACGGCCTACAGGTGAGCTATGGCGGCGAGCTCGTGCTCGAGCGCCATATCCCCGCCGAGCTGGTCGCGCGCATGGCTGCCCTCACCGCCGAGGTGCCGCGTGCGGGTCTCGTCTGGTTTGATGGTGCTGCCCCGAAGGTCGTCGCGGGTGATATGGAGGACCTTAAGGTCGCGTTCCCGCGCTATGGGGCGTGCGGCGTCTACGAGCCGCTGCCTGGTCATGACGTGGTCAAGGCGAACGCCTTCGTGGCGGGTGATGACGCGGCTACGCGCGAGCTCGCGGAGCTTCTCACGAGGGAGATTCCGGAGCTTGACTTCGACGTGCCGCAGCAAGGCTTCGTCAATATCATGCCTGCGGGATGGAATAAGGGAGCCGCGGTGCTTTGGCTCGCGGATTACCTGGGTGTGGCGTCGCAGGACGTCTTTGTCTTCGGCGACGCGGAGAATGACCTCTCGATGCTGCATGCGGTGGAGAACTCCGTTGCCGTGGCGAACGCCACGCCCGAGGCCGCCGCTGCCGCGCGTTGGCACATCGGCACCTGCGAGAACTTCGCCGTCGCCGACGCCGTCGAGACCCTCGCCTCCGGTGGCTTCCCCTTCACCGAGTAGCCGAAAGTTGACAAAGGGACTGTCCCTTTGTCAACTCGATACCCACTGACCTGCAAGACCTGAAAAAGGGACTGTCCCTTTTTCAGGTTCTTTCTTACGTCCCCAGCTTGATATGTCAAGTGAGGCGCTATGGGGGAAGTCTAGGCTATCCGTTTGTGCCTGTATCCAAATAATGCGAGAGCATTTTCTGACAACATTAAAAGCGCAGTTAAACATATGCGCAAACGGTAACTCATGACCGAATATCGGCTTAAATCGATGCGATCAAATGATTACCGCTCGGCGAACAAATAGATACCGTTCGGCTGCGGATACGGGCAAATTGGAAATTCTGTGATAGCTTAATATACGGAGTTGGAGGGAGAGAGGGACTCCCGCCGCTCTTGTTCGCTTCCGCTTTTGGTTGGCTCGCGGAGGGCCAACAGATGAATTGGCGTGGACGCGTACGTATTGTTTGAAAAGCAGTACAAATGAAAGGTAGGAGGGATACCGAATGATGAAGTATCTCCAGAAGCTCGGCAAAGCGCTGATGCTTCCCGTCGCGGCGCTACCCGTCGCTGGCATCCTCATGGGCGTTGGCTATCTGCTCGCCCCCGGCGTCATGGGCGTTCCTGGCGCTGAGACCGCTGGTGCGGCCTACACCGTTGGTTTCCTGCTCGTCAAGGCGGGCGGCGCTCTTATCGACAACATGGCTTGGCTCTTCGCCATCGGCGCAGCCGTTGGCCTCGCCGACGATCACGACGGCACCGCTGGCCTCGCTGGCCTCGTTGCCTTCCTGATGATCCAGCAGCTCCTCAACCCGGCTGTCGTCGGTACCGTTCGCGGTATGGACGCTGACGCTCAGGCTGCCTGGCTCCTCACCGCCGAGGGCATCGCGTTCTCCAAGATCGCCGGCAACTGCTTCATCGGCATCCTCTCTGCCGTCATCAGTGGCACCATGTACAACAAGTTCAAGGACACCCGTCTCCCGGATTGGCTGGCCTTCTTCTCCGGCAAGCGTTGCGTCGCCATCATGACCGCGCTCGTCTCCATCGTTACCTCTGTTGTCCTGCTCTTCGTGTGGCCCATCATCTTTGACGGCCTCGTCGCGCTTGGCAACGGCGTTGCCGCTATGGGTGGCATCGGCGCTGGCATCTACGCCTTCCTGAACCGCCTCCTCATCCCGACCGGCCTGCACCACGCCCTCAACAACGTCTTCTGGTTCGACACCATCGGCCTCGGCGACCTGTCCCACTTCTGGGCCGGCGACGTCATGGGCCAGAACGGTGCCAACTGGAGCGTCGGCATGTACATGTCCGGCTTCTTCCCCTGCATGATGTTCGGCATCCCGGGTGCTGCCCTCGCCATGGTTAAGACCGCCAAGGACAAGAAGGCCGCCATCGGTCTGGTTCTCTCCGCAGCCATCTGCGCCTTCGTCTGCGGCGTCACCGAGCCGTTCGAGTTCGGCTTCATGTTCCTCTGCTTCCCGCTCTACGTCGTGTACGCCGCCCTGTACGGCATCTTCACGATCGTCGTCTACTACGTGAACTTCCGTGCGGGCTTCTGCTTCTCCGCTGGTGCGACTGACCTGCTCTTCTCCGCGAGCCTGCCCGCCGCTAGCAACACCTGGCTGATCATCCCGCTGGGCATCGCCGCCTTCGTGGTCTTCTACGTGGTCTTCTACTTCGCCATCACGAAGTTTGACCTCAAGACCCCCGGCCGCGAGGATGTCTCCGAGGACGAGGTCGCCGCTGCTTCCGCCACCTCTGGCGACGACAAGTTCGCCGCCATCGCCGCTGGCGTCCTGGCTGCCGTGGGCGGCAAGGAGAACGTCAAGAACGTTGACTTCTGCGCCACGCGCCTCCGCTTCGAGGTCTCTGACTCCGGCAAGGTCGACGAGGCCGCCTGCAAGAAGGCCGGTGCTGTGGGCGTCATGATTCCTTCCAAGGAGTCCGCTCAGGTCATCATCGGCACGCAGGCCCAGGCCGTCTGCGACGAGCTCCAGAAGCTCATCTAGGACTGGTACCTGAAGCCGGAAGGCCGAAGTAACAGCATGAAGGGCCGTTCCCACTCCGCGGGGAACGGCCCTTTTCTTATGCGCGCACGCTGCGGTCAAGTGATGCTTGCGCACCTGGTGCTGCGGCTCGGGCGTATGGTTGCCGCGCGAGGGGCGTGTCGTGTCGCAATCACGCGAGGGTGCGGTCCCACCACAACCAGCAGACCTTCGCCGACAATCCGTCCCTCTAGACACAAAACGAGGGCCCGCCGACATCGAGTCGACGGGCCCTCTGTATGAGTCAACGTGCTTTGCGCGGGCGCGCGCCCGCAGAATCGCGGAAGCTACTTCGTGACGCTCACCACGACATCGCCAACCTTGACGGTGCGGTTGGCAATGGGGGCGACCTCGGCGCACTCGGCAGTGTTGGTGATGATGACGAAGGTGGTATCAGGGTGACCTGCCTCGGCGACCTTCTCGCGCGAGAAGGTAAGGAGCTCCTGGCCGCAGGTGACAGAGTCGCCCTGGGCAACCTTGATGTCGAAGCCGTCACCCTTCATCTCGACGGTGTCGATGCCCACGTGAACCATGACCTCAACGCCGTTATCGGCGATGATGCCCACGGCGTGCGGCATGACGACGGAGACCTTGCCGGAGATGGGGGAGATGACGGTCGAGCTCGTGGGATTGATGGCGCAGCCCTTGCCCATCATCTCGCTTCCAAAGACGGGCTCGTTGGTCTCAGAAAGTTGGACGAGTTCACCGTCGACGGGAGCAAGAACCTCAGTGACGTTGCTTGCCGGCTTGTCCTCGGACTTCTTGAAGCGATCGAACAGTCCCATCGTGTCTCCGTTCGCTGGGGGGGATATATACTTGATATTATAAGTTTGAAGCACGAAATCATTGAGCTTGCGTCGGCATGCGGTATGATTCAACCTTTAATTGAAACGGGAAGACAAGCAACTAGGCTCGTCTTCCCGTTCTGTGTTAATCCGTGCTTGAAGGTGTGACAGACGGCCCCGTCAAGCTTAAATACCGGCTTGATTACGAAGACGCTATCTTCTCCGCCTACTTCACGACGCCCTTGCGGAGAAGGATGTTCGCGTAGGTGGCCTCCTCAGAGGTGGCCACGATGGCGTAGGTCTTGCGGGCGCGATCAATGAAGGCGTCATGCTCCATGTGGGAGATCTTCACGTCACCGGCGTGCTTCTTGATGATCTCGCGGTAGGTGGCCCAAATGGGAGGCTCCTCCGGAGTGGGCGATTCCATCATCGCGACGGGAGACTCGACGTAATCATCGAGCGGCATGAGCGTGAGGATGGAGTCGAGCAGCTCGGGTACGCCGAGGCCGATGCAGCGGACGAGCAGGTTGCCGCTCGAGGTGGCGGGATAGTTGCCATCCGAGAGGACGATCTCGTCGCCGTGACCCATCTCCATCAGGACCTTCAGCAGGTCGGGTGAGACGTTCTTGGGGATTCCGTTGAGCATGGGTTGTCCCTTCTGCCGCGCGAGCGGCATATCCGTTGGTTGGCCGTCAATTGGCAGCTGGTTTAGTTGTAACCACTTTGGACGGGGCCTACGCCAACGCTTCGGTGGACGCGCGCGATGGTTCGCAGGCGCGGGGGGCGAGACGGGGCGCTCTAGTCGAGCACGCTACGTGCGCCAGAGCGATCGAGCGAGGAGAACTTCAGCTTGAAGTAATCCCAGCGTACATAGGAGAGCGCGTCCTCGACAACCTCGCCTGTGGCGAGCGTCGTGATCTTGTGCTCGCGAACGACGGGCGTGTCACCCTCGAGCTTGAGCGCCTCTGCCACCTCAATCGGCGCGGGGAAGATGATGTCGTCCACTTCGACCGCGGCCTCGTCATTGAGCGAGATGCCGAAGTCCTCGCGCACCTTGCGGTAAATGGAGGAATACTCCTGCGGCTCCGCGTCCTCCTTGATGAGGCGGCTCGCGATGTAGCTGCGCTGATAGACGATGGGAATGCCCTCGCAGCTACGGATGCGCATAATGCGCTGGTAGCCCTCCGTGGGACCGAAGTGCATGGAACGGCGGACCTCCGGGTCGCCGCCGCGCTCGAACGACAGGACCTCGACGGTCTCTCGCTCGGTGTAGCCCTTCCATGGCTCCATGTCCGTGAGCTCGACGAGGCGACGCTTGCGCGTGCGTGAGACGAACGTGCCCTTGCCCTGGCTGCGCACGAGGTAACCCATGTTCACGAGTTCGCGGATGGCGCGGACGATGGTGATGGAGCTCACGCCGTAGCGCTCGATGAGCTCGGATTCGCTGTAGAAGCGTTGGCCATTCTCGAATTTCTTGCTCTCAATCTCCTTGCGGAGGTCTTCTTTGATGAGCTCGTACTTGGGCGTGCGCATGTCTCACCTGCCGTGGGGCTCAGCCCGTCGCAAAAGGCTGCCGTTTGCCGGGAAAATAGGATAAAAGCCGTGCTAGTGAATTACTATACTAAGTATATGACAGGCGTGAACAACAACTTAATCCCTCATCGTTGAACGGCTGCCAAATACCGTTTATCCGTAGCTCTGCTCTACGCATTTTCGCGTGAGAAGGGATTGCAATGGCTTCGTATCTTATCAAAGCTGACAAGTTCTTCCTGCCCGGCGGAGTTGCCCTGGGCGGTTACCTCAAGGTCGTTGACGGCAAGTTTGGCGCGTGGACTCCTGCTGCGTCCGAGGGCGTCGAGATCCGTGACTTCACGGGCAAGTGGATCGCTCCCGGTATGGTAGACACGCACATCCACGGTTTCTTCGGCCATGCCACTATTGACGTCGATGCCGAGGGCATGGTCGAGGCGAGCGAGAACCTCGCGAAGTTTGGCACGACGAGCTGGCTGCCCACCACCTTCACCGATGGCGTCGAGCATATCGGCGAGTGCTGCGCGGCAATCGCCGAGGCCGCAAAGTCTTGCCAAGCTGGCTCTGGCCGTGCCCACATGCAGGGCATCTACCTCGAGGGTCCGTTCTTCACGATGAAGCACGTGGGAGCTCAGAACCCGGCGTTTCTCGTCGATCCCAGCTATGAGGTCTTCCGTGGCTGGCAGGAGCGCGCCGGTGGCATGATTCGCAAGAGTGCGCTTGCTCCCGAGAGGAACGGTTCCGTCGACTACATTGCCGCGCTCGATGCCGAGGGCGTCGTGACCTGCATCGGCCACACGGATGCCACCTATGACGAGGCGCTTGCCGCAGTGAACGCTGGCGCGACCTGCTTCGTCCACACCTACAACGGCCAACGCGGCCTTCACCATCGCGACCCGGGCGTGGTGGGCTGCGCCATGTCGACGCCTGAGACCTACGCGGAGATCATCTGCGATGGCAAGCACGTGCGCGCTGCCGCGATCGAGTCCCTGCTTCGCGCCAAGGGTTGGCAGCATACGGTGCTTATCACGGATTGCCTGGGCTGCGGTGGCCTTCCCGAGGGCAACTATATGAGCGGCGGCATGCCCGTCGTCCTCGCCGATGGCCTGTGTTACCTGCGTAATGAGGACGGCACGAGGGGCAACATCGCCGGTTCTGTGCTCACGCTCGCCAAGGGCGTGAAGAACATCGTGGATTGGGGCCTTGCGAGCGCTGACGAGGCGATTCGCATGGCGACGGAGGTCCCGGCTCGCTCCGCGCGCATCGACGACGTTTGCGGCTCGATCAAGCCTGGCCGCGACGCGGATTTCGTGGTCTTTGACCACGAGCTCAACCTATGCGAGACGTTCCTCGCGGGTGAGTCCGTGGGAGCCCCGATCGAGTATTAGCGGCGATGCAGTAGCGCGGGTCGTGGCGAGGACGCGGGCGGCAGATAGAAGACTGTCGGCGGGGTCGCCGGCAGCACCTGTGTCAATATGGCAGAGATAACGCGCGTGTGCCGCTTCTGGAAACAGTGCGTAACGAAACCTCCTGCGGGGCGCGTTGCGTGCTTTGATGGGACGAACTAATCGCCCGTTAGGCACGTGCTGCCCCGCAGGAGGTTCTTCATGGTTGGATTCGTCCTCACTGGTCACGGAGAGTTCGCGCCTGGTCTCGCGAGCGCCCTTGACCTCTTCGCTGGTCCCCAGGAGAACTTTGACGTCGTGCCGTTTGACGTGAGGCACGCCGGCGAGTATCCGCACCTTATCAGTGCCGCCATCGCCACTATGCGCGAGCATACCGACGGCGTCCTCGTGATGTGCGATCTTATCGGCGGCACGCCGTACTACCAGTCGATGACAGCGTCCGCCATGATGCCGGACGTGCGCGTCGTTGCCGGCGCAAATCTCCCGATGGTTATCGAGACGGTCTTCACTCGTAACGCGGATACGGCTGCCACGCCAGATTCGCTCGTGACCGTAGCGCTCGACGCCGGAAAGAGCGGCGTGGAGAGTCGCTTGATCTCCTAGCCCAGCAGCTCAGACACCACGCTCGCGACGAGCGTGCGGGGAAGCAGTACGTCGAGGCCGCTCGCACGGCGCGCCGCGTCGCGCATGGCGAGGGTGAAGCCCATGCAGTCGAGGCAGAGGAATGCGTCGTCCGCGCCCTTGAGCGTAGCCGCGGCGCGCGTGACGCCGTCAATGCCCTGATAGGGGCTTGCGGAAACGATATCGACCTCGACGCCGCTCATGCTCCACCACTCACGCGCCTGCTCGATCTGCGACGGATCAGGCACCATGACGGCGACGCGGCGACCGCCGGCGAGCGCGCGGGCATTCGAGTGCAGGAGAGGCTGCGGGAAGATGAGGGGAACTGTGTGACGGAGCTCCGGGAAGGAACCGGTGCAGAGCACGATGATAGCGCGGCAGCCGTCCGCCTCGGCTTGATCGATCTTTGCCTGAACGAGGGGGACGACCTTGTCTCCCGAGAAGGTGGCCTGGCGACCGTCGCTCATGCGCGAGACGAGGACCTCCTCGCCGGGCTCGGGCTTAAGCTCGCTCTCGACCTGCTCAAGCGTCATACCGTCAAGCGCGCCGTACTCGACGAGCTCGAGGTTGTTCGCAAGACGCTGGACAAGGTCACAGGTCATGTCCGTGCGGGGACTCTGGCCCACCGTGATGCCTGCGATACGCGTATGACGTGCCATGATGCCTCCAAGAGAGTGATTGCCGAGACAAATTCGGGCTCGGCACATGGAAAGGCCCGCCGACGCTGTGTCGACGGGCCAAGTGATGCGTATGCCTGACTACTCGGACTTGCCGGGGGTCTGGAAGCGGCTCATATCGCCGTAGAGCTTCTGGAGACGGTCGAACTGCTCCTCGTCATAGAACTTGCAGGCGCCGGGGCCAAAGACCTTGGCGACCTCGACGGCGAAGCGGGCGGCCTCCTCCACGTCGGTGCCATGGGTGGCGCCGGTGGCGCAGCCGGCGACCATCTGCTCGGTCGCGATCGCGACACCGACGACGGGGGCGTCGGTGGAGGTGGTGGGCTGGAGGATCGAGTTGAGGTGGTAGAGGTCATTGCCGTAGGGCGTGATGTCCTGCTGCGAGAGGGCGAAGACCTGCGGCATCTTGCCGGTGACGCGGGTCATGACGTCCATGAGGTCATTGGAGACGGACAGGATGTAGCCCATCTTGGTGGTGGGGGAGATGGCGATGCCGTTCACGTTGATGATGCGGTTGCCCTTGGTGGTGTCGATGGAGATGATGGCGTCCATGCGCTCGTCGACCTCCATGCGGTTCATGGTCGCCATGTCGATCGGGGAGTCCATGAAGGGAACCGGCTCGTGCGGGAGCGTTGGGGCGTCCGGGCAGACGTGGGTGGCGATGATGACGTCGCCCTCGAGGACGTCGCCGTTCTCGTGCATCTCGGCGAGCTTGAGGGCGGCGGTGAGGGCGGCGAGGGCGCCGTCACCGTCGGACACGGCACCGATCATCTCGGGACGAGCGCCGAGGCCGCCGAGACGGCCGACGATGCCGAGCGTGGGGGCGGTGCCACCGCAGGACTTGCCGTTGGAGCCGGGGATGAGGACCTTGATGCAGTCGGTGCCACCGCGGTCGCCGCTGACGCGCTCGACGGTCACCTCGGTGATGCCGTGGCTGCGGATGAGCGCGGCGCACTCCTCGCCGGAGGCCTGGGGCTTGTCGATGAGGTCATAGATGTCGAGCATCTGACGAAGAAGCATGGATGGTCGCCTTTCCTTAGAGGTTATTCGCAACGCTCCCCATCATACGGCAATGAACGCCTTACGTGTGCAAGCGCTATGCTAGTCGACCGATAAAGGGCAGGGGCGTTCGCGTCGTGCGGCGTCTTCATCCAAGGGAGGATGCATGGGAACCGAGGAACTCGACTTCTCTACCGTCAACGAGCTCACGAATAACTTCGCGAGCGTGCGCGCCAACCGCGTGGCGCGCAACTCCGTCACTGCGCTCGGCGTGGTCGAGGCAAGCGTCGACCGCAGGCAGGCGCGTAACTACCAGGACACCTTTGGCGTGTCGCTCAAGGCCGCCAAGACCGTGACCGGCCAGCGCCACTCGGGTCGCTGCTGGATGTTCTCGACGCTCAACGTCCTGCGCTCCAAGGTCCTCGCCAATCTCGACATCGATGACTTTGAGTTCTCCCAGAACTACGTGCAGTTCTATGACAAGCTCGAGCGTTGCAACTCCCGCCTCGAGTACGTGATCGACACCGCGGATCAGCCTTGGAATGACCGCGAGGTCACCCAGCTCATGCTCACCCCGGTCGATGACGGTGGCCAGTTCGTCTTCTGCTGCAACATCGTGAAGAAGTGGGGCGCCATCCCCAAGGCCCTCATGCCGGACACCGCCTGCAACAAGGACACCGCGCAGATGAACGCCCTGCTCACGACCCTCCTTCGCAAGGACGCCACGATCCTGCGCAAGATGGCTGCGAAGGGTGCCACGCTCGAGGAGCTTCGTGCCAAGAAGCAGGAGATGCTGCCCGAGTTCCACCAGATCCTTTGCTGCTGCCTGGGCGAGCCGCCCGTGACCTTCGACCTCGCGATTGAGGTGGGCGAGGGTGCCGACGTCGACGCTTCAAAGGTCGAGGAACTCATCTCCGCCAACGGTGGCGAGCCGCGACGCGTCCTACGTGACGCGGGTATCACCCCGGTCGAGTTTGTCGAGCGTTACGTGAAGCTCGACCTCTCGCAGTACGTCGAGCTCGTCAACTTCCCGGGTGAGACCCGTCCCTACGAGCATGCCTATGGCATCCGCTATTTCGATCCGGTCATTGGCGGCCAGCGCCTCCGCTTCCTCAACATGCCGATGGAGGACCTCGAGAACGCCGCTGTCGAGTCGCTCAAGGCTGGCGTCCCCGCCTTCATGATGTGCGCCGTCAACAAGAACCTCATGCGCAAGGACGAGGACTTCTCCGGCGTGCTCGCGCTCGACGGAATGGACCTCGACGGCACCTTTGGCGTCGACCTCTCCCAGACCAAGGCCGAGATGATCGATGACCGCGAGTGCGGCATGACGCACTGCATGGCCTTCCAGGGCGTTGAGCTGGGCGAGGACGGCAAGCCCGTCGCTTGGCGTGTCGAGAACAGCTGGGGCGACGATTTCGGCTTTGACGGCTACCTCGTCATGGACGCGGACTGGTTCCGCCTCTACGGCGGCGACGTCGTCGTCGAGCGCCGCTTCCTGCCGCAGCGCATCCTCGACCTCTGGGACACCCTGCCGCTCGAGGACGTCGCCTATTGGGACAACATGCTCGCGATTGGCTAGGGCTTCTAGAGCGGAGACCCCCATCGGTGGCGCCGCCTCGAAGAGTCTTATGCACATATGTGATGAAATGTCCGCAGACGGTCAAACAGCGGTTTGCCGTCTGCGGCTTTTTTATAGCCGGTCACACGAAAATGTACAGTAATTAGAGACATCTATCAGGTAAAGTAGGAAGTTGCTGTTTTGTCCAAAAGCAGTCCAGTATTTCGCCTGAGTAAACCATCGCGTATCACTAGCTCAACGTGATGTAGTTTCAGATATCTTTTATTAAGCGAATTGCATGGCTGGCAAGGTATTTACAGTTTTCCAGGCATATCCGCGTTTTTCAAGAGGGCGCTCGCGTCCTGACACCAAAAGGGAGGAACCATGTCTGACCTCAAGATCTCTCGTCGTTCGTTCGTCGGTGGCGTGTCCATCTTTGCGGCGGCGATGGCGGGTACCGCACTCTCCGGCTGCAGCTCTGATGGTGGCTCGACTTCCACCGGTGCTGGTGCCGATGGCGGCACGCTCGTCATCAGCCTGCCCTCCTCGCCCAAGTACCTCGACCCTGTCAAGTACACGGGCGCCTATGAGGCCCAGATCATCTGGTGCGTGTGCGACAACCTCGTTGACTACAACATCGACCTCACCGAGATTGTTCCCCAGCTCGCCACCGAGTGGAAGGTCTCCGACGACGGCCTCACCTACACCTTCACCATCCGTGATGATGCTAAGTTCCAGGCTGGCCAGTACCAGGAGGGCCGCGCCGTCGTCGCCGAGGACGTCAAGTACTCCCTCGAGCGCTCCGCGACTGAGTCCTCGATGAACCGCCTTGCCATGCTCGACCACTGCAACGTCGTTGATGACCACACGGTCGAGTGCGTGCTGAAGGCCCCTAACGCCTCGTTCCTCACCGCTCTTACGGATGCCGGCAACGTCATCGTCCCGAAGGAAGAGGTCGAGGGCTGGGGCGATGCCTTCGGCGATCACCTCGTGGGCTCTGGTGCGTTCAAGCTCGACCAGTTCGTGAAGGACCAGCAGAGCGACCTGTCCCGCTCTGATTGCTACTGGGGCGAGAAGCCGCACCTCGACGGCGTCACCATTAAGGTCGTTACCGACATGACCCAGTCTGCTAACGGCCTGGCCACGGGTGAGATCGACATCGCCACCTCGCTCACGGGCGAGGCCACCCAGACCATCAAGAACAATGACCAGCTCGTCCTGGACCAGAAGGAGGCGCTCCACGTCGCCTACGTCTACATGAACCAGGTCAACGGCCCCACTGCCGACCAGAAGGTCCGCAAGGCCATCCTCATGGCCGTTAACCGTGATGACCTGGTCAAGGGTGTCTACCCCTATGGCGAGGCTACGACCGCCGTCCTGCCCCTGCCCAAGGGCTCTTGGGGCTATGACGAGTCCGTCGAGGCTGACGTCCCGGCCTATGACCCCGAGGGCGCCAAGAAGCTCCTCGCCGAGGCTGGCTATCCGGACGGTCTCACCCTCAACATGTACATCTCCAACACCGAGGCTCGCGTGAAGATGGCCACCATCCTCCAGCAGGCCCTCAAGGAGAACCTGAACATCGATCTCGTCATCAACCCGAGCGACTGGGGCACCTTCAGCGCCGCCGCCTCCGCCGGCAAGGCTGACCTGTACGGCATGAGCTGGTCCTGGTACCCCGATCCCTTCTTCTTCCTCAACAAGCTGTTCAGCTCCACGGAAGTTGGCGCGCTTGGCAACGGTGCCGGCTTCAGCCACTCCGAGGTTGACGAGCTGCTCGACAAGGCCCTCGAGGTCACGGATCAGAACGAGCGTGCCAAGTACTACAAGGAGGCCCTGAAGAAGATCGTCTCCTATGACCCGATGCTCGTCTATGGCTCCGAGTACGTGAACACCGGCCTTACCAAGAAGGTCGAGGGCTTCCAGAGCCGCGCCGACAACAAGACGGTCATCGTCTCCAACGAGATTAACATCTCCAAGACGGCGTAATTTGAGTATTTCATTCAGTTAAGAATGATGGGGGCATGGCCCAGAGCCGTGCCCCCATCACATGGTTACGCGGGCACAAGTTCCCGCCAGACTCCGCTCAGGGGGTGTTGCAAAGGTGGCAAAGACAATCCTCAAGAGGATTCTCCAGACGATTCCGGTTCTGTTCGTAGTCGTCACCATCACCTTCGTCCTCACGCGCATGATTCCGGGCGATCCAGCGGCGCAGATGCTGGGTCCGCAGGCGTCACCCGATGCGATTGCGACGATGAGAGTAAAGATGGGCCTCGACGAGCCCATGCTTACGCAGTACATCAACTATCTGGTTGGTATCCTGCACGGCGATTTCGGCTATTCGTACTCCTACAGTGGCCCCGTCATGCCCATCATTCTGAGCAGGCTTCCCTCCACGCTTTCGATCACCCTTACGGGCCTCGTGCTTGCGCTTCTCGTTGGCGTGCCCATTGGCGTCGTGTCCGCCGTGAAGCAGAACACCATCTTTGACTACGTCTTCATGGTGCTTGCCCTCGTTGGCGTGTCTATGCCTATTTTCTGGCTGGGCCTCATGCTCGTCCTCACCTTCTCGGTGAATCTGGGCTGGCTCCCCGCCATGGGCATGGGTGCGATGTCGAAGGGCGTCTGGGACGTTATTAGCCACATGATCCTGCCGTGCTTCTGCCTGGCGACGATCCCCGCGGCGACGTTTGCCCGCATCACGCGTTCCAGCATGCTCGAGACGATCAACGGCGAGTACATCAAGGCTCTCCGCGCTCGCGGCATCAAGGAGTCCAAGATCATCTGGAAGCACGCGCTCAAGAACGCGCTCCCGCCCATCGTGACCGTCTTGGGCCTTCAGCTTGCCAGCGCCTTCGCCGGCGCCATCCTAACGGAGACCATCTTCTCCTGGCCTGGCCTTGGCACGCTCATTGTCAATGCCGTCAACGGCCGTGACTACTCGCTCATTCAGGGCGTGGTCCTGTTCTCCGCCGTCGTTTTCGTCTTCGTTAACCTCGTTGTTGACATCGTCTACATGGTCATCAACCCCAAGGTCAATTATGAGGGGGGTAGCAACTAATGGCAGATAACGCTACTGGCGCTAGCCTTTCTGACGAGGCAACGCTCAAGATGCTCGAGCGTGAGCGCAAGGCGAACAACGCCTGGCACAAGCTCGCTCGTAACAAGATGGCGCTCGTGGGCCTTGCGATCGTCGTCGTGATGGTGATTCTCGCCATCTTTGCGCCTCTGCTTGCTCCGTGTGATCCCAACGCCACGGATACCGGCAACATGTTTGCCGCTCCCGGTGTGGGGGGCCACCTGTTTGGCACCGACGCCTATGGCCGTGACCTTCTCTCCCGAGTGATCTATGGTGCACGCATCTCGATCTTCATCGCCATCGGCGGCACCATCCTCGGTGCCATCGTCGGCATCCTGCTGGGCCTCATTGCCGGCTTCTTTGGCGGCATCGTTGACTCTGTGATCATGCGCATCATGGACGGCATGATGGCGTTCCCGTTCATCTTGCTGTCCCTCATTCTCATGACCATTCTTGGTCAAGGCACCATCAACGTGATTATCGCGATTGGCGTTGCGAACGTGCCCAACTTCGCTCGTGTCGTGCGAGGCCAGGTCCATGTCGTGAAGAACGAGGAGTACTGCAACGCCGAGCGCGTCATTGGCGCCAGCCCCGCTCGCATCCTCTTCAAGCACATCTTCGCCAATGCCATGAGTCCGGTCATTGTCTACTTCACGCTCAACATCGCCAGCGCGATCATCTCTGAGGCCGCACTCTCCTTCCTCGGTCTTGGCATCCAGCCGCCCACCGCTTCTTGGGGCTCGATTCTTTCCGAGGGCAAGAGCTGCCTGCAGGGTGCCCCTCACATCGCCACGATTTCTGGCATGTTCATCCTCGTCACCGTTCTTGGCTTCAACCTGTTTGGTGACGGTATTCGTGACGTTCTCGACCCGAAGCAGAAGAGGTAGGCCCTATGAGCGAGAACAACTCTCAGGCTACCGAGACCAACGCGGCTACCGAGCAGGTCTCGGAGCACCTTGTTGAGGTCCATGACCTTAAGACGTACTTCCACACGGCTGCCGGCATCGCTAAAGCCGTCGACGGTGTGAGCTTTACACTCGATCGTGGCAAGACGCTTGCCATCGTGGGTGAGTCTGGTTCCGGCAAGTCCGTCACCTCGAGCTCTCTGATGCACCTTCTGCCCAAGACCGGCAAGATCGAGGGTGGCAGCGTCATGTTCGACGGCAAGGATATCGTGCATGCCACCGAGGCTGAGCTTCGCGAGCTTCGTGGCAAGGACATCTCAATGATCTTCCAGGACCCGATGACGGCCCTGGACCCGGTGTTCAAGGTCGGCACCCAGATGATCGAGATCATCCGCCTGCATGACGGTCTCGACAAGGAGGCCGCGCGCGAGCGTGCCATCGAGATGCTCAAGCTCGTGAGCATCCCCAACCCCGAGAAGCGTATGGACTCGTATCCGTACGAGCTCTCCGGTGGTATGTGCCAGCGCGTCATGATCGCCATGGCGATGAGCTGCCACCCCAAGTTCATCATTGCCGACGAGCCCACCACCGCCCTTGACGTGACGGTGCAGGCCCAGGTCCTGAGCCTACTCAAGGGCCTCCAGGACACGCTCAACACGGGCATTCTCCTCATCACGCACAACCTCGGCATCGTCTGGCAGATGGCTGATGATGTCATGGTCATGTATGCGGGTCGTACCTGCGAGTATGCCCCCATGGAGGAGCTCTACGCCAATCCGCTGCACCCCTATACCTGGGGCCTGCTGGACTCCATGCCCAAGCTCTCTGATAAGGCGAAGACCGATCTCAAGACCATTCCGGGTGTTCCGCCCGATCTGAGGCTCACCGGCACCTGCTGCAACTTCTACAACCGTTGCCCCTACGCCTGTGAGAAGTGCAAGCACGAGGTTCCGCCGCTGGTCGAGGTCAAGCCTGGCCACTTCGTGGCGTGCCACAGGCAGAACGGCGAGGAGAGCCTCGTTCGTGGGGAGGCGAACTAAATGGCCAACGATAATGTGATTCTTGGCATCAAGAACCTTAACAAGGAGTTCCGTCTTCGTGGCGATGGCCTCTTCGGCAAGCCTCAGACGCTCCATGCGCTGTCCGGTGTTTCGCTTGATGTCTATGAGGGCGAGACCCTCGGCATCATCGGCGAGTCCGGTTGTGGCAAGTCGACCCTCGGCCGCTGCATCGTTGGTCTCCATGAGCCCACGAGCGGCGAGATCATCTATAACGGCCAGGATATTTCCAAGCTTAAGGGTGTCGCGCGTAAGCCCGTGCACAAGGATCTCCAGATGATCTTTCAGGACTCCTATTCGAGTCTTGACCCTCGCTTCACCGCGGCGGCTTCCATTGAGGAGCCGATGGTCATCCATGGCTTCGAGCCTGATGCCGCGAAGCGTCAGCAGAAGGTCCTTGACCTTATGAAGGAAGTCGGCCTCGACATCCAGCACCTGCAGCGTTACCCGCATGAGTTCTCCGGCGGCCAGCGCCAGCGCATCAACGTCGCTCGCGCCCTCTCGCTCGATCCGAAGATCATCGTGTGCGACGAGCCCGTCTCCGCGCTTGACGTGTCGATTCAGGCCCAGGTCCTGAACCTCTTCCGTCGACTCCAGCGCGAGCGAGGCCTGACGTACATCTTCATCAGCCACGATCTGTCGGTGGTCAAGCACATCTCTGACCGCGTTGCCATCATGTACCTCGGCCGCGTCATGGAGATCTCGCCTGCTCACAGCATCTATGAGAACCCGCTGCACCCCTACACGAAGGCTCTGCTCTCGGCCATTCCGCCCGAGAACCCCTTCGAGCGTCACCCCGAGATGAAGCTCGAGGGCGAGATTCCCAGCCCGGTGGGCGAGCAGGTCGGCTGCCCGCTGGCAGGCCGTTGTCCCAACGCCACAGAGCGCTGCCGCCACGAGCGTCCCGCGCTCATGGAGGTGGAGGACAATCACCGCGTCGCGTGCTTCCTCTACCACGATAAGGTCGCGGAGTAGATTTATTATTTTGGGGCCAGTCGATTCCGGCTGGTCCCTTTCTGTTTGTTTGCAAGTCTTGCGTTTGTCTAATGGCTGGTGTGCCGGGAACCGGCATGCCTTGAGGGAAGGCGGAACCGAAGTGTCGGTTACGAAGGAGCAGCTTCACGAGGCTGTACTTGCTCACCAAGACGATCTGCTCAAGCTTTGCCAGCAGCTCATCCAGATCAAGAACCAGAGCCCGATTGATGACCAGGAGCCCGCTATCAAGTTCGTTCGTGACTACCTTGCCGAGCACGGCATCGAGTCCGAGCGCCTCGTTGCGGACAGTGGCGAGGACTATCCTGTCGTTTATGCTCACATTGGATCCGAGGACGGCTTCCGCGTCGTTCTGAACGGTCACGTTGACGTCGTGCCCGTTGGTAATCTTGATGGCTGGGACTTCGATCCGTTCGGCGGCGAGATTCGCGACGGCAAGATGCTCGGCCGCGGCACCTCTGACATGAAGTGCGGCCTTGCGGTCCTGCTCTTCTCGATGGCCATGCTGAACGAGGCTGACGTTGACCTCAAGGGCGATATCCGCCTGCACGTCGTCTGCGATGAGGAGATCGCCGGCTCTGGCACCAAGTGGTTCTGCGAGAACGGCTATGCCGACGGCGCCGATGCCGTCATGATTGGCGAGCCCACCGGCCACGACACGATTGAGATTGGCCAGAAGGGCATCCTCCACCTCACGTTCACCGCTCATGGCGTGCCCGGCCACGGCTCGACCGGCAACTACAAGGGCGATAACGCCATCAACAAGCTCGCGAAGGTCATCCCCTTCATCGACGAGATCACCGCTGTTCCCGGTCACTATGACGAGTCCCAGGCTCGCGCCGTCAAGAACTCGCGCACCATCGCCGAGCGCACGATCGGCACTCCTGGCGTCGGCAACGTCATCGACCACTGCTCCACCAACGTCGGCATCATTCAGGGTGGCGGCAAGATCAACCAGGTGCCGGACTTTGCCTCCTGCAGCGTCGACGTTCGCCTGCCGTATGGCTGCAAGCACGAGGAAGTCGTTGCTGCGGTTGATGCTCTGATCGCCAAGAGCGGTGTCGAGGGCGTCGAGGCCAGCTATAACTGGATTGCCGAGGGCAACTACACCGACGACGAGTCCAAACTGGTCACGAGCCTCAAGAAGAACATCGAGGACGTCTGGAACGAAGAGTGCCTGCCGGCTTACCAGTGGGCGAGCTCTGACGCCGCGCACTACCGCGCGCTCGGTGCCCCGACGATCCAGTTTGGCCCGGCAAACAACGAGGGCATCCACGGCTACAACGAGGATGTCGACGTTATCGATATCGTTCACTCGGCGGAAATCTACATGCTGTCGCTCTGCGACATGCTGGGGGTGGAGTAAATGACTGACGAGAAGTGCTGCTGCGGCATGGATGCTGCGACTGACGTCAACGCCGTTCCCGAGGCGAAGCGCACCGAGGGCCTGGTTTGGCGGTATGGCGACGAGCGCATCGAGTACGCCGCCGCCGCTGGGCACCTCGACATCTATGACCCCGCGCGCGTGCTCGAGGGCAAGATGTTCAACGTGAACTACGTTGCCTCCAGCGTTAACGGCGAGGCCGTGGACTCCTCCAAGCGCCCCGTGACGTTTGCCTACAACGGCGGCCCGGGTTCCGCGTCCGTGCCCATCAACTTTGGTGGCCTTGGCCCGAAGCGTGTCGTGAGCGAGGGCGAGAAGTTCGCGAGCGCCTCCTATGAGGTCGTCGACAACCCCGGCACGCTCCTGCGCGAGACGGACCTCGTGTTCCTGGACGCTCTGGGCACCGGCTGGTCTTTCGTCGCTGATGGCTATGACAAGAAGCGCGTCTACGGCCTTGAGGAGGATGCCCGCACGTTCTGCCGTGCCATCGTTCGTTGGCTTGACGAGAACAACCGTTGGGACAGCCCCCTCTATATCTATGGCGAGTCCTACGGCACCATGCGCTCCTCCGTCCTTATGCGCTATCTCGGCGAGGCCGGCGTGCCGCTGGCCGGCGTCGTGATGCTCTCTGCGTACTTTGACTGGTCGCAGAACCTGCCGGGCAATGACCTGTACTATCTCGGCATGCTTCCGAGCTTCGCCTCGACGGCCCAGCACTTTGGCGTCACGGGCCAGGGCGTCGATGTTGACGAGTGGTTCGATGAGGCAAGTGAGTTCACCGCGAACGAGTATGCCCCGTCCCTCATGAAGGGCGATCGCATCGACCCGGAGGAGAAGCGTCGCGTCGCCGAGAAGATGGAGCACTACATCGGCATCCCCGCGGACTTCCTGCTTGCTCACAACAACCGCATTGAGCTCGAGGACTTCCGCGCGAACATCGTGCGCGACCGTGGCCTGATGTGTGGCCGCCTCGACATGCGCTACACCGAGACCATGACGCTGCCCGTGCAGCGCAACACCTTCTACTTCGCCTGCGAGGACCCGGCGGCCCACGCTCTCGAGAAGGTCTGGTACGGCGCGTTCCGTAGCTTCCTCCGCAGCACGCTCGGCTACGTCAACCCCGCCGAGTACCGTCTGTCCGTCTGGAGCGAGATCGGTATCGGTTGGAACTGGGTCCACGACGAGCCCGGCATGGACGACACCAAGACCGCCGCTCCCAACCTCGCGTTCGACATCGCCACGGCGCTCCGTCGTAGCCCGACGACCAAGCTCGCCATCCTCGGTGGCCGCTATGACGCCGCGACTCCCTGGTGGAACATGGACCACACGATGTCGCAGCTGTTCCTCCCGACAGAGCTCAAGAGCCGCATCACCTACCACCGCTATGGCTGCGGTCACATGGCATACACCGATGTCCCGACCCTCATGCAGATGGTCGACGACATGCGCGAGTTCTACGCCGCGGAGTAGGTTGCCCTTATGGATGTGAGGACGCTAGGGATCGTTCTGGTTATCGTGGCCCTTCTCGGCAGCGTTGCGGGGAGGCTCGTCAGGGGTCGTGCCGTCTCAAAGGCACAAGACCAATTCATGGCGGGGGACTTCGAGGGAATGATCAAGACCCTCGATGGCGCTGCGGCGAAGACGGGCCTTCCGCCGTTCAACCTCCACTACATGCGTCTCAACGGTTTTGAGGCAATGCAGGATGTCGAGGGCGAGAAGGCCGAGCTCAACGTGCTGTTGCGTATGCGCTGCACCGACGTGCAACGTCGGCTGGTGCTTGCTCGCGCGATGAACTTCTACGAGATGCAGAAGGATCGCGAGGGTGCCGAGCACGTGCTTGAGCTTATGGAGAGCTTCGAGGACAAGGATTTGCTCCGCGACGCGCGCCAGACGTTCGCCATCGTGTTCAAGAACAGCTTCGCGTACATCGCCGAGATGGAGCACCAGCTTGCGGATGCGGAGCCGGACGAGAAGGCGAGGCTCAACTACTTCCTGTCTCTCCAGTACGAGAACAAGGGAGATGAGGTTCGAGCCAAGGAGCACCTTGATCGCGTGATGTCCGCGTTTGAGGCCGTCCCTGAGAACCAGGCGAATATCAGTGTCGAGACTGACGAATCCGAGGATCCCGGGGATTCCAAGTCGTCTACCGATGCGGAGCCCGATAAAGCCTCGGAGCCCGAAGCGACCGAGCCGTCTTTCAACGAGGAGCCCGCTGAGTCTTTTGAGGACGAAGCGGTCTCCAGTGAAGAGTAGACAACTTCGCTAAAAGCGAGGCGAGGAGGGGTGCATGGCGTTTGCCATGCGCCCCTCCTTAACGATAGGGCCTTCGCTTCGCGGGACTTTACCGGTGACGATTTGCAGATGCATGTTGACTGAACTTGCGAGCTGGGCGTAGATCCTGTAGCTGTGCTAATATTCCTCCCTAGGCAATGACGGAGAGGTTTGGCTGTCGCGTCGCCAGCGGATAAGAGATGGGGCCCACCGGCTGAGAGGTCCCTCCAAGGTTGACGGCCAGAGTTCACTCCACCAGCCGCGAACTGAAAGCGCCATGCGTCAACGCGCGCGCGAGTAGGGGAGCCGTCCGCCCCACGAGACGGGGAGAAGAGCGGGTACGTCGGGCAAGACATCCGGCGGCCAAGCAAGGTGGTACCGCGGAGACTCATCCGCCCTTGCTCGCAAGAAGGCGAGCGAGGGCGGTTTTTTTGTCGCGCACTCTCGCCAAGGAAGGCGGGCGCGAGCCCGCGAACGAAAGGGGCATGAAAGGCATGACGATCATTGACGACCTCAAGGCCATCGAGGCCGAGGCGCACAAGGGCATCGGCAACGTCGCCGACCTTGCGGAGCTTGACCGCGTTCGCGTCGCGGTGACGGGCAAGAAGGGCTCTCTCACCGGTGTCCTCCGCCAGATGGGCCAGCTCTCTCCGGAGGACCGCCCGAAGGTGGGAAAGCTCGCCAACGAGGTTCGCTCCCGCATCGAAGCCGCCCTCGAGGAGCGCAGACACGAGCTCGAGCACGCGGCCCTCGAGGCGCGCATCGCCGCCGACTCGGTCGACGTGACGCTTCCCGGTCGTGTCCCGTCCGTGGGCACGCAGCACCTCATCTCGCAGATCATCGAGGAGATTGAGCAGATCTTCTGTGGCATGGGTTACACCGTCGAGGACGGCCCCTACATCGAGACCAGCTACTACAACTTCACTGCGCTGAACGCGCCGCTCGACCACCCGAGCCGTAGCGCCCGTGACACCTTCTATGTCGAGGACAACAACCCTGGCAGCCTCGATCACTCCGAGGTTCACGCCAACGGCGAGTCCGATATCCTCCTGCGCACGCAGACCTCCGGCGTCCAGGCTCACACGATGGAGACCCAGAAGCCGCCCATCTACATGATCTGCCCGGGCACCGTCTTCCGTCCCGACACGCCCGACGCGTGCCACCTCCCCCAGTTCAACCAAATCGAGGGTCTCGTCGTGGACGAGGGCATCACCTTCGGCGACCTCAAGGGAACCCTCGACTACTTCTGCCGCGAGATGTTCGGCAAGGACCGTGCCACGCGATACCGTCCCCACTTCTTCCCGTTCACCGAGCCCTCCTGCGAGGTTGACGTGTCCTGCGGCGTTTGTGGTGGCAAGGGTTGCCGCTTCTGCAAGAACACCGGCTGGCTTGAGATTCTCGGCTGCGGCATGGTCGACCCGAACGTTCTCGACAACTGCGGCATCGATCATGAGAAGTACACCGGCTTCGCCTTCGGCATCGGCGCCGAGCGCGTTGCTGCTCTCCGCTACGACCTGCCTGACCTGCGCATGCTGATGACGGGAGATATGCGTTTCCTCTCCCAGTTCTAACCCCCCAGGCTTTCCGCGGCACGCCATCTGGTCCCTCAAACCGTCGCTTGCGTGCCTTGGCACGCGGCGCTCCTCTTTCGGGCCCATCTGACGCACCGCAGAAACCCTGGTTTGATTCCGTATTTTCTGCGCTATAGAAAGGTATTCACATGCGCATCTCATATGAGTGGCTCGGCTCCATGGTCGACCTCCCGGCCGATCCCAAGGTCCTGTACCGCGAGCTCATCCGCACCGGCACCGAGGTCGAGACGATCGAGCGCGTTGGCGCCGATCTCGACCATGTCGTCGTTGGCCAGGTCGTCTCGAAGCAGCCGCATCCGGATTCTGACCACATGTGGCTTTGCAAGGTCTCCGTTGGCGCCAGGAACGTCGACGCGGACGGCAATCCCGTTCCGCTGCAGATCGTCTGCGGCGCCCAGAACTTCGAGGAAGGCGACAAGATCGTCGTCGCGATGATCGGCGCAGTGCTCCCCGGGGACTTCAAGATCAAGAAGAGCAAGCTTCGCGGCGTGGAGTCCTGTGGCATGAACTGCTCTGCTCGCGAGCTCGGTCTCGGTGGTGACCACTCCGGCATCATGATCCTTCCCGAGGATGCCCCCGTGGGCATGGACTTCGCCAAGTACCGTGGCCTGTCCGACACCGTTCTTGACTGCGAGATCACGCCCAACCGCCCGGACTGCCTCTCCTATGTGGGCATGGCTACCGAGGTCGGCGCGGTTCTCGACGAGGACACGCATATCGAGCTTCCTGCGATTCAGCACGAGGAGGGCCCCAAGTCCTCTGACCTCGTTGACGTGCGCATCGATGCCCCCGAGCTCTGCTCTCGCTACGTCGCCCGCGTCGTCCGTGGCGTGAAGATCGGCCCGTCCCCGGACTGGCTCGCACGTCGCGTCATCGCCGCTGGCAGCCGTCCCATCAACAACGTCGTGGACGTCACCAACTACGTGATGTACCTTACCGGCCAGCCGCTTCACGCCTTCGACCTCGGAAAGCTCTCCGAGCGCGACGGCCGTCGTCACGTCGTCGTTCGCGCCGCTCGCGATGGCGAGGAGCTCACCACGCTCGACAGCGAGGAGCGTAAGCTCACGAGCGACATGGCCGTCATCACCGACGACGGCAAGCGCCCCATCGCCCTCGCCGGCGTCATGGGTGGCCTCAACTCCGAGATTGACGACACTACCGTTGACGTTCTTCTCGAGAGCGCCTGCTTTGACAAGAGCCACATCTCCCGCACGAGCCGCAACCTCAACCTCATGAGCGAGGCCTCCATTCGCTATGAGCGCCAGGTCGACGCCGCAAACTGCGAGGAAGTCTCTGACATCGCGGCCGCCCTCTTCGAGAGCTGCTGCGGCGCCACCGTCTGCCGTGGTCGCGTTGACGTCTATCCCGCTCCTGTCGAGGCCGTCTGCATCACCCTTCGTGGCGATCGCGTCCGCGCCGTGTGCGGAGCCCCCATCACCAACGAGGAGATCTCCCACCTGCTCGAGCGCCTTGGCTGCGCCGTCGTTCCGCAGAAGGGCGGCAATGACTTCGAGGTCGTGGCGCCCACCTCTCGCCCGGACCTCACCCGTGAGGCCGACCTCATCGAGGAGGTCATTCGCCTATGGGGCATGGACCGCGTCGAGCCGACGCTCCCCGGCGCCAAGAACCACCACGGTGGCCTCACGGTCGATCAGCAGCGCACACAGCTTATCGGTCGCACGCTGCGCTCCTGCGGCCTCTCGGAGACCTTCACCTACTGCTTCGCGGAAGATGGTGATCTCGAGCGCGCAAAGATCACCGAGACTGGCCGTGGCGTGCCCGTTCGCATCATGAACCCGCTGCTTGCCAACAACTCCGAGATGCGTCGCTCGATTCTCCCGGGCCTTCTCCGCTCCGTCGCCTACAACCTCGACCACGGCGTAGAGAACGTCGCCCTCTACGAGCAGGGCCGCGTGTTCTTCGGCCATGCGAAGCACACGCTTCCCGACGAGCCCCGCTACGTCTGCGGCGTCCTCTCCGGCGCTTGGGACGAGGACGGCTGGAACCAGAAGCACGAGAAGCTCGACTTCTTCGATGCGAAGGGCATCGTCGAGCGTCTGCTCTCCGCGCTTCGCATCACGAAGGTTCGCTTCAAGCTGGCTGATGCCGAGGAGTACACCTGGCTGCAGCCTGGTCGAGCGGCCGAGGTCTATGCCGGCGGCGAGCTCATCGGCTGGGTGGGCAACGTCCACCCCGTGAGTCTCGATGCCTTTGGCATTGACGCGGACGTCATCGCCTTCGAGCTCTCCGAGTCGCACCTGCTGCGTCTTGCCCAGCGCGAGCTGCCGTATGTCGACGTGCCCACGCTCCCCGCCATCACGCACGACCTTGCGATCGTCGTTGACGAGAGTGTCACGTGCGAGACCCTCGTTCAGCGTCTGACCAGCGCCGGCGGCAAACTGCTCGAGAGCGCCCGTCTCTTTGACGTCTATCGTGACCCGGTGCGTGTGGGACTTGGCAAGAAGTCGATGGCCTTCCAGCTCACCTATCGCTCGAACGACCACACGCTCACGAGCGAGGAAGTCGAGCGCGCGCACGCGAAGGTCGTGAAGAAGGTCTGCGCCTCTACGGGCGGCGAGGTGCGCTCCTAGAGCGACGGGGAGAGCCCCGAGATTCGATGACGTTTGGCTTGCGATAGGCGCGGACGTCGTTGCTCGTAAGTTTTCCCGAAAGTTAGGGGGTCGTCACATTTGTGGCGGCCCCCTTCGCGTGCGTGCTACCATGGGCCTATGCCTAGTTGGAACGTACATACCGCCCATGTTCAGCGCCTGCTCAAGGAGGGGCCAGCCTCCTCCTTTGGCATCCGTGATGTCGACGCATTTCTGTTTGGCAACTATGTGCCAGACGTATACGTGGGCTATATGCTGCCTCATCCTTCCGGCATTCTGCCGTATGCGCTCACCCACTTCGCGGACCCATGTGCCATTCCCATTCCTCGTGAACGCGAGTTCTGGGATCTCTACGTAGAGCCTACCCTCGAGATTCCTGTGGATGTGCCCATTGGCCCCGCTGCCATTACGGTGGAGGAGGGCGTGAGGATCTCCCGCGCGGGTGGTTCCTTCATCATTCCGGCTAGCCAGCCGGCGCACGATGAGGTGGCGAAGCGCCTGTCCCACCCTGGCTATCGTGCAAGCGACGTCGTGCTGGGTGCCTGGGCGCATCTGCTCTGTGACAGCGTCTATAACACGGCGACGCACGCTTGGCTCGAGCGCTACCATGTGCCAACGGGCGAGGCGACTCGCATTCGCAAACAGGGAGATTTCGACAAGTTTGGGCGTACCCTGCCCATCACGCTGACCTGCGAGACGACCGCCGTTGTGCTTGCTCAGGCGGCAGAGTTTCCGCAGTATGCGCTCCGCGAGCGGGACGTGAGGCGTTCCGTGGACGTGGCGCGCGGCATTGTCGAGGATAATCAGCGCAACCATATTGATGGCACACCTGAGTACAGCCTGTTCACCGGAGATTTCTTCTTTGAGGTATTTGAGCATGCGACTGAGCTGCTCGTCGAGCGCCTGAGTGACTATGCGAGGCGCGTCTCGGCGTAGGGCTATTGGCCCGGTCCCGCGCGTCTGCCACGACGAAGTTGACCATCCCGTCCATGGCAAAGTTGACTATCCCGTCTATTTGAAGACGTGCTTCTGGCGAGGTTGACCATTCGTTGATTGCTTGGGTATCGCGTCTCCTGTTGCGCAAACGATTACTTGCTCAATAAAGAATTACTACTAAAACCGCAGGTAGAGTTTGGTTGACTAGTCGTGTATTTTTAGGCTTAACGATTGCCTGGGAGTCAACTTCGGGGTTACACTTCAGCCAGAACTAGTCAAGTTGCTGGGAGCCGTAGAGCGCTCCTGACGCCGGGCACTTGGCGCTCATGGAAAGGCACGCAATGGCTGACTTCGAGAAGAAGGACACCTCGCTGCTCTACGTGCAGGTAGCAGACTATGTTCGTGAGAAGATTTATTCCAAGGAGTGGGGTGTTGATGAACGCATCCCGTCCGAGCACGAGCTAATGGCCATGCTCCACCTCTCTCGCGGTACCGTTCAGAAGGGCATTCGCTCGCTTGTCGAGGAGGGCCTGCTCGTTCAACAGCGTGGTCGCGGCACCTTCGTGATCCAGCCGGTCATGGCTCGCCCCTCGGGCAACAAGCTCCACTCGTTCGCGGAGTCTATGAACGAGCAGGGCATCGAGTACGTGACCCGTGTGGTTGAGAAGCGCATTGACCGTGCCAATCGCGTCTGCGCGCAGAACCTCGGCATTGCGGAGGGGTCAACTTTTCTCTACCTCATGCGCGTCCGCTTCGTTGCGGAGCAGCCCGTCATGCTCATCGAGAGTCGCATTAACCTTGAGCCGTGCCCTGGCCTCGAGAACGTCGACTTCGAGCGCGAGGGTCTGTTCGATGCCGTCGAGCGCACGAGCGGCCAGTCCGTTGGGGATGCGGAGATGACGTACAGCGCTCGCGCCGCGGGTAAGAGGCGTGGCCGCTGGCTCGAGTGCGGCGAGCGTTCCCCGGTGCTTGACCTCGATCAGCTCGTACGCCTCGAGGACGGTACACCCGTGGAGTGGGGTAGCGTCTGGCTCCCCGCAAACCGTTGCGTGATCAGCTCTGTTCGTACGAGGTAATGGCTTTATAAACAGCGTGTTTGCCGCGCTCTCTTTTAATTCTCCTTTGATGTCGCCGCCGGGATTGTTAATCCTTGACGGCGACATTTTCCTTGCCGAGGACGCCGCGGGCCAGGCCAGAGCGCTTGAGGCGGTCCATGCGCATCGTTGCGTGGAGCCCACGTCTCGTAAGCTCTAGAGGCTTCGGCCCCGCATGCATACGCGCGTTCGCGCAAACAGCTGGCTCGACACACGAAAGGCGCCCCGAACCTGATGGCACGGGGCGCCTTGTTGTCACTTGGGAGCGACTGATTCGCGTTGCGACCTGCGTCGCGGCTTTTGGCCTAGTGGCTTTGCACCAGCCGCCAAAGGCTCTTTAGCGCGAGGCTTACAGCTCGTGCTTGTTGCCAGCGACAGCTGCGTCGCCAGAGGGAACCTGCGCCACGAGCAGCATGTTCGTCGAGGTGATGTAGTCACCCTGGGACGGCGCGGTGTGCGGGTCGCCGGCGGTGACGCAGACGAGGTCACCCTCGTTCACGAGGTCCTTCTTGTGGATGAGGTCGAGGGCCTGGCGGACGGTCACGTCAATGGCGCCCTGGGCGGTGCCGGGAAGGACGGTGACGCCCCAGTAGAAGCAGCACTTACGGACGGTCTCATCGTGCGGGGACACGGCATAGATCGGCAGCTTCGGGCGGAAGTTGGAGATGAGGCGGGCAGTGCGGCCGCTCTCGGTGGGGGCGACGATGCACTTGGCACCCACGCGGTTGGCGGTGGTCACAGCGGCGAAGCCGATGGAGCCGTTGACGTCACGGACGCCGCCGCGCTCGTGGTAGCTGTGGCGCTCGGGTAGGAACTGCTCGGTCTCGCGGCAGATGGAGGCCATCATCTTCACGGCCTCGACCGGATACTTGCCGGCAGCGGTCTCGCCGGAGAGCATGACGCAGTCCGTGCCGTCCATGACGGCGTTGGCGACGTCGTTGACCTCAGCGCGCGTCGGACGCGGGTTGCGGATCATGGAGTCGAGCATCTGCGTGGCGGTGATGACCGGCTTGTAGGCGGCGTTGCACTTGCGGATCATTTCCTTCTGCGCGTGCGGCACCTTCTCGGGCGGGATCTCGATGCCGAGGTCGCCGCGGGCGACCATGCAGCCGGAGGCGTGGGCCAGGATGTCGTCGAAGTTCTCGATGCCAAGGGCACACTCGATCTTCGGGTAGATCGAGACGTTGTCGCGGCCGTGCTCGTGGCAGATCTGGCGGATCTCCTCGACGCCCTTGCCGTCACGGATGAAGGAAGCGGCGATCGCGTCGATGCCGACCTCGCAACCGAAGATGATGTCCTCGCGGTCGCGGTCAGTCACCGCGGGGAGGGAGATGTCGACGCCGGGGATGTTGACACCCTTGCGCTCGCCCAGGTCGCCAGAGTTGGCGAGGGTGCAGTGGATATCGGTGCCGTCGATGGAGTCGACGTCGAACTCAAGCAGGCCATCGTCGATCAGGATGCGGTCGCCCGGCTTGATCTCGTTGGGGAGGTTCTTGAAGTCGAGGGAGAAACGCTCATGGTTGCCGATGACGTCGTCGTCAGTGGTGATGATGGTCTTGTCGCCGGTCTCGAAGTGGACCTTCTCGCCGTTCTCGAGCACGCCGGTGCGGACCTCGGGGCCCTTGGTGTCGAGCATGATGGCGACGGGGATGCCAAGCTCGGCAGAGACCTTGCGGACGCGCTCGACGCCGGCACGGTGGTAATCGTGGGAGCCGTGGGAGAAGTTGAAGCGGGCGACGTTCATGCCGGCCTTGATGAGCTCGGCGAGGACGGCCTCGTCTTCGGTGGCCGGACCCATGGTGCAGACGATCTTGGTCTTCTTAGACTGCATTTCTTTCCTTTCGTGTGACGAGTGCCGGACCCCATGCCTGACACCCGGGGGCGGAATGGGGGTTCCGCCTGCTCGGCGCGGGCGACTTCTGCGCGCGCCTGGCTGCCCGAAGGGGCTAGATATCAAAAGCGCTGCCTCGTCGGGGAGGGCAGCGCGGGTTTGCTAGCAGACGACAGCGGGCTTGGGGAGCTCTTCGCCATTCGTGAACGCGGTCGCGTTGTCGAGCGTGGTCTTGGCGATCGAGGCGAGGGCCTCCTTGGTGAAGAACGCCTGGTGGCTCGTCATGACGACGTTGGGGAAGGAGCACAGCGTCGAGGTGACGGACTCGATGATGGTGTTCGAGCGGTTGCGGAAGACGTTGTCGCCCTCCTCCTCGTACACGTCGAGGCCGGCCGCGCCGATCTTGCCGGAGCGGATGCCCTCGATGAGGGCCTTGGTGTCGACGAGGCCACCACGGGCGGTGTTGATGAAGATCACGCCGTCCTTCATCTTGTCGATGGCGTCGGCGTTGATCATGTGGCGGTTGCTGTCGAACAGCGGGCAGTGCAGGGAGATGAGGTCAGACCTGCGGAGGAGTTCGTCAAGCTCGACGTACTCGACCATGCCCTCGAGGGAGGGGTTCTGGTAGACGTCATAGCCGAGGACCTTCATGCCAAAGCCGTTGCAGATGCGGACCATGGCGGCGCCGATCTTGCCGGTGCCGACGATGCCGGCGGTCTTGCCGTGGAGGTTGACGCCGAGGAGGCCCTGGAGGGAGAAATCATTCTCACGGACGCGGGCGTAGCCCTTGTGGATGCGGCGGGCGGCGCAGAGGCCCAGGCCGATGGCCTGCTCTGCGATAGCCTCCGGCGAATAGGCCGGGACGCGCAGGACCGTCATGCCGAGGTCCTTGGCGACGGGCACGTTGACGGCGTCGAAGCCGGCGGAGCGCATGAGGACGAGCTTCACGTCAAAGCCGCGAAGGATCTCGAGCGCCATGGCGGAGGCGTCGGAGTTGACGAAGGCGCAGACCGCGTCATAGCCGCGAGCGAGCGAGGCGGTGACGGGCGAAAGGTCGGCCTCGATGTAGTCGATTTTGATGTTGGGATAGTTCTTGAGTTGGGCGTCGAAAGAATCTCGGTCGTAGTCACGGGCGTCGTAGAAGAGGATTTTCACGCTGCCTGACTCCCTCCTGGATCGTTGCTGGGCACATGGCCCTTCCATTCCATACTCCAAGAGGAATTGTAAAACATGAAGTGTGGTCGAATGTGCTAGCAACATGTAAAGACTGAATGAATAATCGCAGCTAGATACGGTTGACTTCGATGCGATGGGCATTTCCCGGGCCCTTGGTGGGGCTTGGCTCCCTAGCTTTTGCGTGCAAGTTGACAAAGGGACAGTCCCTTTGTCAACCCGCGCCGGCGCGCAGGGGAGGCAAGCCGTGGGAAGCTGAAAAAGGGGCAGTCCCTTTTTCAGCCGCGCGGAGTCCACGTGGTGGCGGCAGGTTCCCTGACGTCTGGTTGCGCGGTTTGAGAGCATGGCGTGCTTGATTGGTGAGAGCCCGTCGAGTCGGGTATCATTGAAGAGCTTTGACAACGCGCGAACCACGGCAACCTTGATGAGCCCTTGCCCTTCCTGGGAATTATGATCGGGCATCAATCTGGCTCGCGCCTGAAAACCAGGAGGGCAATCTTGAGAGAATACCTATCTACATCCGCCGAGGTCCTGAGCGCTCAGGAGACTGACGCCACCGCTGGTCTCACCAGCGCGGAGGCCGCGTCCCGTGCCGCGAAGTTCGGCCCCAACAAGCTGAAGGAAGAGGAGAAGACCCCGCTGTGGATCCGCTTCTTCCAGCAGATGGCCGATCCGATGGTCATCATGCTCATCGTCGCAGCGGCCATCAGCGCGGTGACGGGCGCCATTCAGGGTGAGGTCGATTTCGCGGACGTCATCATCATCATGACGGTCGTCATCATCAACTCCGCCCTCGGCGTCATCCAGGAGGCCAAGAGCGAGGAGGCCCTCGCGGCCCTGCAGGAGATGAGCGCCGCGCAGTCCAAGGTCATGCGCGACGGCAAGCTCGTCATGCTGCATTCCTCCGAGCTCGTGCCCGGCGACGTCATCCTGCTCGAGGCCGGTGACTCCGTCCCGGCGGACTGTCGCGTGATCGAGAGCGCCTCCATGAAGATCGAGGAGGCGGCGCTTACCGGCGAGTCTGTCCCGGTCGAGAAGCACGCCGAGGCCATCGAGCTCGCCGCCGATGCCGATGATGTGCCCCTGGGTGACCGCAAGAACATGTGCTACATGGGTTCCACCGTGGTCTACGGCCGCGGCCGCGCCGTCGTCGTCGCCACGGGCATGGACACCGAGATGGGCAAGATCGCAGGCGCCCTCTCGGACGCCAAGGAGGAGCTCACTCCTCTCCAGGTCAAGCTCGACGAGCTGTCTCACATCCTCACCAAGCTCGTTATCGTGATCTGCGTCGTCATCTTCGCGGTCGACGTTCTCCGTCACGGCTTCGGTAACATGGCCGAGGAGCCCACGCTTCTGCTCAACACCTTCATGGTGGCCGTGTCGCTCGCTGTCGCCGCCATCCCCGAGGGCCTCGTTGCCGTCGTGACCATCGTCCTGTCGCTCGGCGTTACCAAGATGGCCCGTCGTCAGGCGATCATCCGCAACCTTTCCGCGGTCGAGACCCTCGGCTGCACCCAGGTCATCTGCTCGGATAAGACGGGCACCCTCACGCAGAACAAGATGACCGTCGTCGACCACCTGCTCGCCGCTCCCGAGGAGAAGCTCCTCTCCGGCATGGCCCTTTGCTCTGATGCCAAGTGGGATGCCGAGGCCGGCGAGGCCGTGGGCGAACCCACCGAGTGCGCCCTCGTGAACGACGCGGGCAAGGCGGGCCTCACGGGCCTTGTCGAGGAGCACCCGCGCGTGGGCGAGGCTCCGTTCGACTCCGGCCGTAAGATGATGTCCGTCGTGGTGGAGACTCTCGACAATGAGTTCGAGCAGTACACCAAGGGTGGCCCGGACGTCGTGATTGGCCGCTGCACCTCGATCTTCGATGGCGACAAGATCGTGCCCCTCACTGACGAGAAGCGCGCTGAGCTCCTCTCGGCCAACAAGGCCATGGCAGACCAGGCCCTGCGCGTGCTCGCGCTTGCCTGCCGCCACTACGAGGCCAAGCCCACGGACTTCTCCGCTGATGCCCTTGAGCAGGACCTTACGTTCTGCGGCCTCTCCGGCATGATCGACCCCGAGCGTCCCGAGGTGGCCGCCGCCATCGACGAGGCCCACACCGCCGGCATCCGCACCGTCATGATCACGGGCGACCACATCGACACTGCCGTGGCCATCGCCAAGAACCTCGGCATCATCGAGGATCGCTCGCAGGCGATCACCGGCGCCGAGCTTGATCGCATGACGGATGAGGAGCTTGACGCCCACATCGAGGACTACGGTGTCTACGCCCGCGTCCAGCCCGAGCACAAGACGCGCATCGTCGAGGCATGGAAGGGCCGCGACATGATCGTCGCCATGACCGGCGACGGCGTGAACGACGCTCCCTCCATCAAGCGCGCCAACATCGGCGTGGGCATGGGCATCACCGGTACCGACGTTACCAAGAACGTCGCCGATATGGTGCTTGCGGACGACAACTTCGCCACGATCATCTCCGCGTGCGAAGAGGGCCGTCGCATTTACGACAACATCCGCAAGGTCATCCAGTTCCTGCTCTCCGCGAACCTCGCCGAGGTCTTCTCGGTCTTCGTCGCCACGCTCGTTGGCTTCACGCTGTTCCAGCCGGTCCAGCTGCTGTGGGTCAACCTCGTGACGGACTGCTTCCCGGCTCTGGCGCTGGGCATGGAGGACGCCGAGGGCGACATCATGCGCCGCAAGCCGCGCAAGGCCTCTGACGGCGTTTTCGCTGGCCACATGGGCGTCGACTGCGTGGTCCAGGGCATCATCATCACGATGCTTGTCCTCGCGAGCTTCTTCGCCGGCGTGTACTTCGACATGGGCTACATCAACATCGCGGACATGATCGCCGGTACTGCGGATGAAGAGGGCGTCATGATGGCGTTCATCACGCTCAACATGGTCGAGATCTTCCACTGCTTCAACATGCGCAGCCGTCGTCAGTCGATCTTCACGATGAAGAAGCAGAACGGCTGGCTCTGGGCCGCCTCCGCCTTCGCGCTCGTGCTGACCCTCATCGTGGTCGAGTTCGAGCCGCTTTCGATGATGTTCTTTGGTGTGCCGGGCCTCGAGCTCAAGGGCTCCCTCACTGCTCTGGGCATCGCCTTCCTGATTATCCCGCTCGTCGAGATCTACAAGGCCATCATGCGCTCTGTGGAGAAGGAAGACTAACGCATGGGAAAGAGACCGGCAAAGAGCAGGTCAACCAAGCAGCCGAGGCGTCGCTCCCACGGGGGCGGCGCCTCGCGCGCGTCTCGTGACGAGATTCTGGCGGGGCTGCCTGCCGTGGATGAGCTTGCAAACGTGCCTGGCTTTGCTGACATGCGACCGAGCGACGAGCAGCTTGCTGCGTTCGAGGGCGCGCGGGAGCGCGTGGCCTCGCGCCTGGGCGATGGCGTCGCCGCAACCCTCGCGTTGGGCTGCGTGGTGCGCCTCGACAGGAGCTTCCCACTCGTGGCGTGCGAGGGCGTGACGCTTCGCGCGGAGCATGCCGTGGACTTTGCGAAGGGCGCTGCCGCCGAGGCGGGCATCATGCCGACCGTCGGCGATTGGGTGGCGGTTGCCGTTGACCCCACGCACGACATGGGGGTCATCCACGAGGTTCTTCCCCGCAGGTGTGCGTTCGCGCGGTGGCGCGGAGGCAAGCGCGGAGAGTTCCAGACGCTCGCGGCGAATCTCGACGAGGTCATCATCGTGGCGGCCCTGGGCGAGGGAGAGCTCGCGCTTGCGCGCATCGCGCGTTCGCTCGTGCTCGTCCGTGACTGTGGCTGCCGCGCGTCCGTGGTGCTCACCAAGGCGGATCGCAAGGGAACGGCGGAGGAACTCGAGTGCGATGTCGAGCGCGTTCGCAGGCTCGCAGGCGAGGGCGTCGACGTCGTGGTGACCTCCTCTGCCGAGGGCGAGGGCCTGGATGGCGTGCGCGCCCTTGTGCCGGAGCGGACGATCGCCCTTATCCTAGGGGAGAGCGGCGCGGGCAAGTCGACGCTACTGAATGCCTTGCTCGGGCAGGACGCTCTTGCCACGGCTGCCGTTCGCGAGCGCGACGACATGGGCCGCCACACGACGGTCGCACGCATGATGGTGAAGCTTCCGGGTGCGGGCGTCATCTGCGACGCGCCGGGCCTCAGGAGCCTGCCGCTTGTGGGCCACGAGCGCGGCCTTGCGCTTGCGTTCCCCGAGATTGCCGAGCTTGCGGGCGAGTGCAGGTTCCGCGACTGCACGCACGGCGAAGAACCGGGCTGTGCCGTGAGGGAGGCCGAGGCGGCGGGCGAGCTTGACGGGATACGGCTCGAAGCGTATCTCGCGCTTGCCGCGGAGATGCGCAGGAGCGCGGACACGCTCGATCCGGACGTGACGCTGTAGACGCTGGGCGTCTGGCGTGGTCCGGGCGAGCTGGTGGCGCGGTCCGGGCGAGCGGGCGGCGCGGTCCGGGCGAGCGGGCGGCGGAATCAAGACAATAAAGAATTTTGAGTCGGCGAGTGCCTTTCCCGGGTGCTCGCCGGCTTGTTTTTATAAGCGTTCTACCTGCGAAAACCGTAGTTATCAACAGCCTGTTTGACGCACTATGGCACGTTTTGCGCAAAACGTGTTGGGAACGTGTCTGATTTGGGTTTGAACGCGTGGGACTTTCTCGCGGACGAGCCATTATCGGGACCGTTTTCAGGCGATGATTCCGCCACGTTCAACGAGTGGCGGGAGGAACCATGAAGCGAAGGGTCAGGCTTGCGATGTCCGCGGCGTGCGGCGTGCTCGCGATGCTGCTTGCGGCAGCCGCGGCTGATGCTGCGCGCGCGGAGGTGAGGTCCGAGCGCGCGGAGGTACTCGAGCGCTATGGCGGCGAGGTCACCCAGCTCGTGGTCGCTCGCAGGGAGTTGCCAGCGGGGAGCGTGCTTGCCGAGTCAGACCTCGAGATGCGCGAGTGGCTCGCAGACCTCGCGCCCGCAAAGGCGGTGACGAGCTTTGATGACGTGGTGGGAGTCCGTCTCGCCGCGTCGGTGAGTGCCGGCGAGCCCTTGACGGAGCTGGATGTCGCCTCCGCGGAGGGCGCCATCGAGGTGCCAGAGGGGCGAGTTGCCGTCAGCGTGAAGATTGGCGATAAGTCTGGCGTCGCGGCGGATACGCCAGCGGGATCGCGCGTGCTTGCTTACGTGTCTTCGGCTTCGGGCGTAAAGCTTGTTTCGGCGGATGTGATCGTGCTCGGGGCATCCAGTGCATCCGCCTTTGGAGGGACGGACGGGCTTGTAACCCTCGCGGTCGATCCCGAGCATGTCACAACGATTCTCTCCGCCGGCGCCGATGGCAGCCTGCGTCTGGCGCTTCCTGCCGACGACGTGGAGTTTGAGGAGGATGGCGTGACTCCCGTTGCCCCGACCTCCGTCCCTCCCGTGACGGGGGATGAGGCGTGATGGCGAACTGGGCTATTTGTTCTGGCAAGCGAGAGGCTGCCGCTCTCGAGGCGTATGTGCGCGCTTGTGACGCCGATGCCACCATCGCGTGCGTTGGTGACGCCGCGGGCTTTAGGGAGCGGCTTCGTGGCGGCTTGAGGGGTGCCACGGCCCTCGTAGCCGAGGGAGCGCGCGGACCTGCGGCGGTAAATGTCGCGGCGGCCGTCGCGGCGGACGGGGGTGCCTCACAGGTGGTGCTTGCCGTGCCGCACGCGTCTGGCTCGCTGCGTTCCCGCGCCAAGAGCGCCGGCATAGATCGCGTCATAACTGAGGAAGAGCTTGCCGCCGCCCGTTCGCGGGAGGCTGTGGAACGCAAGACGATGGGGATCGCGGGCGCTATGGCTGCGGGCCGGGTGGCGGCAAGCGAGCGGCGGCAGGGCGTGCCCGTGGTCACGTTCGTCTCGGGCAGGGGAGGCGTGGGCAAGTCGACTATCGTCGCGACCTGTGCCCACGTGGCGGCGTCATGGGGGCTCGACGTGGCCTGTCTCGACCTCGACCTCGCCTTTGGCAATCTCTCTGCGCTTGCCGGTGCCGAGAGGCCCGCTGACTTGGCGCAGGTGGCGACGGGTGCGCTTGATGACGAGGCGTTCGAGTCTCTCGGAGCCGTGGCGGGCGACCGCGTGCGTGTCTGGGGTCCCTGCCGCGAGCCGGAGTATGCGGAGTGCGTGCAGCCGCTTGCCGCGGATATCATCGCGAGGCTAACCCAGGGTCATGACCTCGTGCTCGTTGACACTTCGGCAAGCTGGGGAGATGCGACGGCGTCTGCCGCACAGGCGGCTGACAGGCTCGTGATCGTCTCTGATGACCGACCGGGCGCGATCGCGGCGCTCGCTCGCTGCGGCGGGCTTGCCGTTCGTCTCGGTATCGCGCGTACGAGGATTGTGCGCCTGATGAATGGTTGCGACCCAAAAATGCGAGACGAGTCGTTCGTCACGCGTGCGGCCGTCGGGCTTGAATGCGCCCGCGAGGTGCGCGTGCCAGATGGTGGCCTTGAGGTCGTTGAGCTGCTCGCAACTGGTGGGTCATCCGAGCTGGCGATGCTTGATGGCGCGATGCCTCGCGCCGTGGCCCATGGCCTTGCGGCGGTCTTGAAGGAGCTTGGGCGTCTTCCTGAGGGCGACGCGCCGGCGCGCGCCCTTGCGGGTGGGAAGCGCCAGCGTAGGCTCTTCGGCCGCGTGCGGGAGGCGAGCTAGGGATGGGCGTCCTCGAGCGTGTCCGCGAGTTCGCGACGGATGCCGAAGCCGTCGCTTCGCCTATCGGAAGTGAGCCCCTGGCTACCACGGCGGCCCCGGTCGAGGTTCGTGCTGCGCTCAAACGTGCCCTCGTGGACAGGCTCGGTTTGCGGGAGATGGCCTCGCTTGTCTCCTCGGGAGACGTGGTGCGAGCGCGCGACGAGCTCTCCGTGGCATGCGTGGCGGCGATTTACGCCGGCGAAGTGGCCGGTGCGGAGGCGTTTGATGTCGAGGCACTCGTCCGCGAAGTGATTGACGAGGTCCTTGGTCTTGGGCCGCTTCAGCCTCTGCTTGATGACGACTCGATCACCGAGGTCATGGTGAACGGATGCCGCTCGCTCTACTTCGAGCGCGATGGCAAGCTTGAGCAGGCGGAGCGAGTCTTCGATTCGCCCGAGCAGATCATGCTCGCCATCGATCGCATCCTGGCGCCGCTTGGCAGGCGTCTCGATGACGCGAACCCCATCGTGAACGCGCGCCTCTCGAACGGCTTTCGCGTAAACGCCGTGATCTCGCCCGTGGCGATGGAGGGTCCCGCGCTCACGATCCGCAAGTTCTCGGGTGCGATTCGCTCCCTGCCGAGTCTTGTGGGGCTTGGGTCTCTTCCCGCCTGGTACGCACGTCTTCTCGGGTGGGCCGTGCGCCTCAGGTGCGATATCGCCGTGGCAGGAGGCACGGGCTCGGGGAAGACGACGCTCCTGAATGCCCTGTCTGCCGAGATCGACCCACGCGAGCGCATCGTGACGATCGAGGACTCCGCCGAGCTCCACTTCGAGGAGGGACTTCACGTGGTGAGGCTCGAGGCGAGGGATGCCTCTATCGAGGGGACGGGTGCCGTGAGCATCCGAACGCTCGTCACGAATGCCTTGCGAATGAGACCGGATCGCATCGTCGTGGGAGAGGTGCGCGGCGAGGAGTGCATCGACATGCTCCAGGCCATGAATACGGGCCATGACGGAAGCCTTACCACGCTGCACGCTGGTACAGCGCGGGAGGCGGTGAGCAGGCTCGTCCTTATGGCGCGCTTCGGAATGGACCTCCCGGCGGCGCTGATTGAGGAACAGGTTGCCACGGCGCTCGACCTGATTGTGATGTCAAGGCGCATGCCGGACGGCTCGCGCGTGGTGTCCTCGACATGTGAGGTCGGGCGCGACGAGACGGGAGGGGTGGCCCTTCGCAAGCTTGTGTCCTTCGATTCGGCGACGCGTTCGTGGCGGCTTGTCGAGGTGCCTCGCTTTGTTGAGAGAGCCGTGCGTGAGGGCCTGTTGGGTGAGGGAGAGGTGGTCGAATGGCGTGGGCAGGTGCCGTAGGGTGCGGCATGCTCGCAGCCCTGGCTGCGTGGTTGCTATGCGGTGCGAGGGGCGTTGCCCGGCGTCCGGGCGGGGAAGAGAGCTACGTGCGGGCTGTCGCGGCGTCTGCGCTTGGCTCGCTGGGCGCCACGCGGCCGGTGACGCTCCTCTCTCGAATCGAGAGCTGGCGTATCGCGGCGGACGAACTCGCGCTTGAGGATGCGCTCGCGGGAATCGTGCGCGGACGCGAGGCGGGCCTCGCGCTCCTCGTCTGCATCGTCGCTTCGTCCGCCCTTGCCGGGCTTGTTTGCGCTCGCTCTGTCGTTGGCCTTGTCGCGGGGCTTGGCTGCGCACTTGCGGGCGTACTCGCTTGGGCGCGCTCGCGGACGGGCCTGCGCGAGCGCGAGCTTGCCCGTCAGGTGCCGGAGACGTTTCGCTCCCTCGCTGGTGCGATGGCGGCGGGAAGGACCCTATCGCAGGCCATCGCCTACGTGGGGTCACGAGGTGACGGCCCGCTATATCGGGAGTTCTCCCGAGCCTCGCTTGCGGTTTCGTGTGGGGTGGGCGCAGCGGAGGCGGTCGAGGAGATCGCCCAGCGCACCCAGGCGCCGGGCGTGTCACTCATGGTCTGCGCCCTCGTGGTCTCCTCGCGCACCGGGGCTCCGCTCCAGGGGCTTTTCGCGCGCTCGGCTCGGCTCGTGGAGGAGCGCTTCGAGCTCGAGCGGGAGCTCATCGCCAAGACCGCACAGGTGAGGCTCTCTGCAAGGGTGGTGAGCGCGCTGCCGGCCTGCATGGTTGGTGCCCTGGCACTGATTTCGCCGGACTTTAGGCTCGGTCTCGCAACACCGGTGGGTTGTGGTTGCGTGTGCGCGGCGGTGCTTCTTGACGTCGTTGCCCTCTTTGTTATCCGGCGGCTCATGAGGAGCGTGATGTGATGGCTGGCGGGTTTGCGGTGGGAGCCGCAGCTTGTCTGGCGGCATGGCTCGCGCTTGGCGGAAAGAAGGGCGAAGGTGCTCCGGAGTTTGATGCCAAGTCGCTGCTGCGATACATGCCCAAGGTCCGGAAGGCTCTCGAGCGCGAGGGGTCGGCGCGAGTGACGCGTGCCTGCGAGAGGCAGATGCCGGAGTTTCTCGACATCCTTGGCCTGGGATTGTCCGCTGGCCTTTCCTTCGATGCGTCGCTCGCGCTGTTCTGTGATCGCAGGGACTGCGAGCTCTCGAGGGAGGTCCGGGTGGCGATGCTCTCGTGGCAGATGGGCATGGAAGGGCGCTCTGAGGCGCTCTCCTCCCTCTCCACCCGCTTGGGGTCGCCCTCTTTCGAGGGGTTCTGCTCGGCCGCGACGGAGGCACTTTCGTTTGGCGCCCCGCTCGCGCAGGCGCTCGAGCGTCAGGCCGCTTCGATCAGGCAAGAGCAGAGGTCGCGGGTGCAGGAACGCATCGAGAAGGTTCCGGTGAAGATGCTCGTCCCCCTGGGGACGCTCGTGGTCCCGGCGATGTTGCTGGCGATATTGGGGCCGTTGCTGTCGGCGGCCCTGGCAGGTTGAGCGGCGATGCCGCTCGGATTGGAGGCTGAGATGGCTATTGGAGTTGCTGGTCTGGCTATTGGGCGGATTCGAGATGCGGCCTGTCGAGTGAAGACGGGCTTGTTCTTGAGGATGCGCCTGCCCATGCGCTCGCGCGAGCTCGCTGGGGAGGAGCTGGGTCAGGGGACGACGGAGTACGCGATTCTCGTTGGAGTGCTGGTCCTGATGGCGATAGTTGCCGTCGTAGCGTTCAGAGGCAGGCTCCAAGAGCTCTGGACCGAGATTACCGATGGCATCAACTCGCTTTAGGCGCTCGCTGCGACATCGGATGAAGGTGGTGTTGCTCAGCCTCTTTGGCGTTCTGCTGGTGGTCTTGGTCTGTGGGTATCTCGCCCTGGGTGCGAGAGGGGGCGTTGCCGGGCCAAGCTCGGCTGAAAGTGCGGATGGAGGGGGTGGTTTGGCCTCGCCGGTCGAGACGCTGCCCTGGACGGGCGGAGCGTCCTCCCTGCCTCCGCCAGATGGGGGCGACGCCAATTTGGGTGTCTCCTCTGGTGTCGAGAGCCTCGGCGACCTCGCTTTCTCTGCTCCTTCTTCTACCTCTGTGCGCGAGGTCGACCTTGGCGTGGCTGAGACGGCGAGAGAGGTTCTAGGAGAGTACTGCTCTCAGGGTGAGGTGGTGCTTGCCCATGCCGGTTGGATTGATCTGGTTGGTCGGACGTGGGGCTGTGTGGTGCGTGGGCCGAGCTGGTCCGAGCTGTGCCTCGTCTGCGAGGCGAGCGAGGGGAGCCAGGTGACGACGGTGCGGATGGAGGTCGCGGAATGGAGGGATTCCCATGCGGCAACGGCGACGGAGGGAGAGGCAGAGACGGAGGAGGCTCCTGGCGAGGGCGAGGGGTCTGGCTAGGAAACCGACGGGGCTGCCCAAGAGCGGCCCTGAGCGGGCGTCTCTCGTGCATGAGTGTCGAGGACAGTCGACGGTCGAGTATGTGCTCGTGCTCTCGGCCTTTCTTGCGATGCTGCTCGCCCTTGGTGCTGTCTGGGAGGCCGTGGGCGCGGGAGACCTCGCGCGCCTTGGGGAGTCTGCTTCGTCGCATTCTCTTTCGGGCGAGGGGATGCTCGGCGGCATGCGGGACATCGTTCTGTTCTGAAGCGCTAGGGCAGGCAAGTGTCGAGGCCGCGGCGTTCATTCCGGTGATCATACTGCTCCTCGCGCTATTGCTGCAGCCTGCATTCTTGCTCTATACGCGATCAGTCATGCAGCAGGCGGCGGCTGAGGGGGTGCGTGTGCTGGCCACGAGAGAAGTGGGAGGTGCTGGCGATGATGCCGCGTGCGAGGCGTATGTCAAAAGACGCCTTCGCGCGGTACCTGACGTCGCGGCGTTCCATACCGGCGAATGGGAGGTCGAGCTCTCGGGAGATTCGACGTCGCGTGAGGTGCGCGTGGACATTGAGGGCCGTTTGCGCCCGCTGCCGTTGCTTGGCGTGCTGGCCCAGATGCTCGGCGAGCCTGATGGCGACGAGGTGGTGCTGCGCGTCGAGGTGGCGGGAGGGGCTCGTCCGGATTGGTTGGAGGGAGGTTACGGTGAGTGGGTCACGATGTGGGACTGACGGGCGGAGCGAGCGCGGAGACGCTCCGGCGAGGGAAGGCTCCTGCGCATCCTGCTGCGAGCCAAAGAGAGACATTGCGAGCTTTGAGCTGGGCATCGGCGCTTTTGTCGACGACGAGGGCGGCTACACCTCCGTCGCGGTGGCACTTGCCCTTCTCGTGAGCCTGTCTCTCGTATGTTCGCTCGTCTCGGTCGCATGGGTGCAGAACCGTTCTGCGGACGTTCAGTCTGTGGCGGACTCCGCCGCGCTTGCCGGTGCGAACGTGGTGGCGGCGTATTCGACTGTGGCAACGACGCTTGATGCGTGCGTGCTTACCCTTGGCCTTGCGGGCATGGTCACGTTGGGCGCCGGCCTCGTGGTCTCCGCTGTTCCCGGTCTCTCCGCGGTGGGCGCCGAGACCATTGCGGCGGGCGTGAAAATGCTCGATGCACGCAGGGACTTCGCCATGTCGGCGGCACGCGGTCTCGAGGCAGTCGAGAAGACGCTTCCCTTGGCAATCGCCGCTCGCTCTGCCGCCGTCGTGGAGGCGAACGAGGGTGAGGGCTCTTCTTACATCGGCTGCGCGATTCCCTTTCCCCAAGAATCCCAGAGCGACTTCTCCGCGCTCGAAGCTGATGTTACGGGGGACGAGATAGCCGAGGTGGCGGATGATCTGCAGGATGCGTCAGATCGAGCTAAGGATGCCCAGGACCGTCTTGATGAGGCCCTGCATGAGGGTTGGCTTGCCGATTGTGGCGGAGAACCCATGAACATGCGCGAACGGGCGGATAGCCTCGCTGGCCTCTTGGTGACGGAGAACCCGCACTATCCCTCGTCGGAGAGCTGGACGTTTGGCGTTCCGCTCTTGCGTTCGCGCAGTTACTACGCGAGGCGAGCCGCCATCGAAGCTCCCACTGGACAGGGAATCAGATACCTCACTGACTCCGAATGTAGGCTGGCGTTCTATGAGTACGCGCTGTCTGAGATGGAGGCAGGCTACTATCTGGAGCTCCCGGACGGATCAGTCGATATCGACCTCCCGAGCCTCCCCAAGAACACCGGCGAGATGCGGGGCACGCGTCTTTACACGGATGTCCGCTGGCCCTGCACGCAGGAGGGAGGGCGCGCCACGCTCCACTCAACTCTTCGGTGCCCGGGGGCTCAGGGCGCGTTTGCCGGCGAGGCGTCTCTGTCGCAGCTTGATGCGGGTGCCGTCGCGCGGTGTCCCACCTGCCAGATGAGCTCGGCGGATATGGGCAAGGTTGCCGCCGCGTCGACGAGTATCGACAACGGCTACGAGTACTACTGGGCTCGTGTGGTCGCGGCTTCGCTCGATTACGAGGACGCCGCCGATGATCTCGCCGCCGCCGAGGCGGAGATGAAGGACTATGCGGATGAAGGTGCGTCGGCCTTCGAGGAAGCGCTCGAGACCCTCGCGTCGCCGCGTCTCAAGATCTGCCCGCCGGGAGCATGGGGCTGCGTCGCCGTGGTAGGAAGGGGCGAGGGAGACCTGCCGGATTCCCTCGAGAACGACTTCGCCGCGCCCCTCGCCGTTTCGCCTGGCGCTGCCATATCCGCAGCCACGCTTGCGCCGGATTCTGACGCTGCCGGTAATGATGTCCTTACGCGGTTCCTCGAGGCTTTGGGCAATGACATCGGCTGGGGGTGCGCTGGTGTGCTCGGTGGGATTGGCGAGTTGTGGGCGGGGCTCTTGCAAGGCTATGGCTCGAGTGCAGATGGCTTGTCAGACGCGGCGAGCGAGGCTCTCTCAGGCTTGAGCGGCACGCTGCTTGGACCGGTTGCCTCCTGGTTGAACGATAAGTTGTCGGAAATCGTGAGGGCCGTTGGCTTTGAGCCAGCCGACCTGCGACTTCGGAAGCCGGTTCTCACCAACTCCCAGAATGTGTTTGACAGAGCGGGCTTCGGACAGGCGGCGAACGCGCGAGAGCTCATCGAGCGTCTGCCGGATGCTGGGGATCCTGCCTCGATTGCGAGAGCGCTCGGTCAGGCAGTCGTCAACGAGCTTGGTGGTGGTCCCTATGCGATTGCGGAGCTGCCAATACCCGGGACGGATATCACGGTGCCGCTCACGATTGATGTCGGCGCTCTTCTGGGAGCTGGTTCGTCATGAGGGGTCATGGGGGTGCCGAGGGACACGCGGTCTTTGGTAAGCGTGCGAGTTCCGGTAGGCACGTGAGTCAGGCGCGGCGCGCCGGCTTCGATAAGCGGGCGGACGTGGCGTTGCACGTGGGCGCTGGACGGCATGGAAGCGCCGTGTTTCGCGAGTCGAGCGGGCAGATGGCCGTCGAGCTGGCCGTTCTCATCCCCGTCATTGTCGCCTGCGCACTCGTGGTGGTGAACGTCATGCACTATGCCGAGCTCTGCGCTCGCTTCGATAGGGTTGCGCCGGATGCGGTGCTTGCCCACGGCGTGTCGCCTTCGGGGGCTACGGGCTCGTTTGCGGGCGTTGACGAGGTGAGGAGCGCCATCGAGCGCGGCATGAGTCCCATGTCGTGCGAGGTGGAGGTGTCCGTCGAGGACCTGATGGAAGGCGCCTCCGGCGCGCTTCTCGACCTTTCCGCAGGAACGACGCGCTTTACCTGCACGCTCATGTTTCGGCCGTGGCCCTCGTCCGTCTCCATTGCGGGCGTGGGATATCAGATTCCCGCTTTGGTCAGACACGAACGGGAGATTGTTGTCGATAGGTACCGCGCGGCAATCATCACGTGAGGAGGGCGGATGTGAAGGGCGAACTAGTCGAGGTGATTCTTGAGGAGAGCGGGCGCGAGGCCGTGGTCGCTCGGGCGGAGGTGCTCCGGAGCTGGTGGAGACGTGCTTGGGGTCTGTTGGGGACGCGCTTGGACTCGGGCGCCAGGTGCGTGCTGCTCACCCCGTGCGCGTCTGTCCATACCTTTGGGATGCGTTATGCGATCGACGTGGCGTTGGTGGGTGAATCTGGCGAGGTCCTTGGCTCATGGCGAGGACTCCGGCCGGGGAGGCTCGTGCGAGTTCGTGGCACGTGTCATGCGATCGAGAGGCCGAGTATGCCGGGACCCTGGCCCTGCGTGGGACAGCAACTGGGGATTCGAATCGTTGATGGGGAGACTTGAGGGGAGAATCGATGTCTGGGATGCAGATGACAGGGATGAACGAGGGGAGAGGGCGTGGGAGTACGGTCGGGCGTTCTGGCGCGAACGATGGGGCGGGTGCCACGAAGACGTGCCCACGATGCGGGGCCGTGCTCTTCTCGGACATGAACAGGTGCTACGGATGTCTCTATGAATTCCCGGAGCAGGATCCCGAGGTTGGCCTTATGACGCCTGACGAGCCAGGGGAGGACGTTGACGAGCCTTGGGGGTCGCTTGACGGGCTTTGGGCTGAGGGTGAGGCCGCCGTTGGTGGGGCGTCGCCAAGTGCTGACAAACGCGATGCTGCGTTTGAGGAATTCACGGGGATACCGGATGTCATGCCGGGCGCCGAGGATGGCGTCGAGGGGGAGTCTCGAGCCGGGGTTTCCGAGCCCCTGGGAGCTCAATCGCTGTCTGACGCCACTCCCGGTGCGTCATTTGTTCGCCGGGTTTCGTCTCGCCACGGATCGCCGACGGGTGCCACTTCCCCGGTATTCGGCGTCCCTGCTTCTATGGTATCCAAGATTCCCACTTCTCCGGTGCTTTCGGCATCCGTCGTCCCTGCTTCCCCGGCATCCGTTGCCCCTGCTTCTCCGGCTCCTTCACACGTTGTGGTTCCGTCGATTTCCGGCTCAGTTCAGAAACCCGTTGCGTTTGTCCGCGGCGTGCCTTGCGTGAGGATTCAGACCCCGGTGTCGACGGTCGTCGTAGAGGTTGACGGAAGCAACGTCACCATCAGGCAAGAGCCTCTTGGGGACGGCGAGAAGTAATCGGGAGCGCATGGATAAGGCCGGGAATTTGCCGGCGAACTGACCGATTTCAAACTTTTCCAAAAAAGTCGCTTGACCGAGGTTTGCTATTTGATATAGTTAACGAGCTCGAAGCGCGAGTGGAGAGCAACATATTCGGCTGGGTAGCTCAGTTGGTAGAGCAGGGGACTGAAAATCCCCGTGTCAGGGGTTCGATTCCCTTCCCCGCCACCAGAAAAGATGCAGGTCGGAGGCCATAAGCTTCCGGCCTGTTTTCTTTTGCTTCGTAGCGTCTTTCGCCGCTGGGAAATAGCTTGCCCCGAGACCCTGCCGTCCTGGGTTGCACCTTCTTTTGCTCACCAAGCCCACCTTCGCCAAACACGCCTCTTGTAAGGAATTGGGCCCATTTCTGTCGCCAATCCCTTACAAGAGGTGTGTTCTGGTGGACACGCCGCCCGTTTCTGCTGCCGAACCCTTACAAGAGGTGGGTTCCGGCGGGCAAGAGGTGGGATCCGGCGGGCGCGTTGCGCCTACGCCTTTAGGTACGCGATTGCGATCTGCGTGCGGTTGCGCAGACCCAGCTTGGCGAGGATCGAGCTGATGTGGTTGCGCACCGTGCCTTCGCCCATGTAGGCGGTGGCGGCTATCTCCTTGTTGTCGAGACCCTCGGCAATCAGGCGAACCACCTCGAACTCGCGGTCAGTGAGCGCGGCGAAGGCGCCGGTCCGTCCGCGGAACTTTGCCCCTTCGGTGCTGGCGGAGAAATCCACGCTGTCTGCGGGCTTTCCCTCGAGCACGCGCTTGCCCTCCATGACCTGGGCGAGCGCCGGCGGGATGGCCTGTACGTCCGTCTTGATGAGGTACCCACGCGCGCCAAGCTTCAAAGCCGCGACGATATACTCATCATCCGAGAAGGTAGTGAGAAAGACGACGCGCGCCGCCGGGTTTTCGGCAAGGATCTCGCGAGCGGCGGAGAGTCCGTCGCGTCCTGGCATCTGGATGTCGAGCAGCGCCACGTCGGGTGCAAGCTCGCGGAATAGCCTCACGGCGTCATCGCCGGATGACCCGAGACCCACCACTTCGATGCCGGGCTGCGCACCCAGGATGATCTTAAGCGAATCGCAGATCAGCTTGTCGTTGTCGACGATGATGATCCTCATGCTGCGCCAGCCCTCTCCTTGGGAATCGATGCGAACACGCGCCAGCCGGCTGAGTCACGTCTCGGTCCTGCCGAGAAGGACCCGCCGAGCGCCTCGACGCGCTCGCGCATGGATGCAAGGCCCATGCCGCCGTTCGTGTGGAATTGGCCGGAAATCACTGTCTGATCTGCCGATGCGCCATGCCCGTCACCTGCCGACGCGCCTGTCCCGGCGGCGCCCGCTGCCATACTGTCCATCGTTCCTCCGTCGTCAAGTACGGACAGCTGCCACAGCGCCGGGTGCTCGAGGCAGCGAACCTCGATCCTTCCCGCGCGCCCATGGCGCAGCGCGTTCGACATGGCCTCGCGCATCACGGCGAGAAGGCAAGCTCCCACGTTTGCGGGCACGTGCTCGCAGGAGACTTCGACCGCCAGCGTCAGATGTGTATAAGAGACAGGCGCATGATGGCGTCGGCTATCTTATGGGCCTGAAGCCCGAGGTCAAACGAATCGTCGTGGAGGTCATGCACGCTCGCGCGGACAAGCGAGAGGGCTTCGTCCACGGCACGGCCGACGCTCTGGAAGTCTGCTGCCGCGGCGGGGTCCGCCTCGTGGACGATGGCTAGTGCATCCGTCTGGAGCTTGGCGCGCGTGAGTTGGTGGCCAACGTTGTCGTGGATCTCGCGAGCGATGCGGGCACGCTCGGCGAGGGTCGCCACCTGCACCTCGTAGTCCTGTCGCTCGAGGAGGTCGCGGTTTTTCGCCTCCAGCAGCAGCGTGCGCTCCTGAAGGTCGTCGCGAACGGTGGCGTTGCGAGCGTACTCGCGCTCGACCTGCGTGGTGCGGACGGAGAGCAACGTCGCGGCGAACGCGAACACGGTGGAGAGCGCGATTGTCTCTGCCGACAGGTTGCCCGAGCAAAGGTGCGCGGCAACCGCGACCATGAAGAGCATCGCACGTCCAAGCAACGGCGAGGGACTCTCGCGGTCGAACCCCCGCGCGGCATCGTAGAGCGCGAGTGGGGAGAAGGGGACGAACGCGGGCACGAAGATCGAGGCGGCGATGAACGCGAGCGATGCAATCCCGCTTCCGCGCTGCTGGGCGCTATCGCGTGGCGTTTCGACACACGCGCTCAAGGCGACGGAGAGGCAAAGCGAAGCCACCAGCGCCGCGTCAACTGTCAGCCGCGAGGCGCCGACGAGGCAGCAGGTGAGTACGATGAGCTTGTCGAATAGCCTGTTCATGGGGCTATTGTATGCGTGTGCGTAGAGCGCGCGTCTCTCCAAGCGCCCCTCGTGACAAAACTCCTGCGAGAGGAAGGCTGCAAAACCTGAAAAAGGGACTGTCCCTTTTTCAGGTTTTGCAGGTCGGGTAGTTGACAAAGGGACTGTCCCTTTGTCAACTCTTGCGGGTGGTGACAATTATCACTGTTGCGCGGGCGGGGCTGGCCGTACGATGCGGGCAATGGAAAACCGTCCGAAGGGTGAACTGATGAGCGACATCGTTCGCGTCGAGAATCTCGTCAAGCGCTATGGCGACCTTCTCGCGCTCGACCACTTCAACCTCCGTATCGCCAAAGGCGAGATATTTGGTCTCCTTGGCCCCAATGGCAGCGGCAAGACCACGTCGATCAACTGCATCCTGCAGCTGCTGACCTACGACAAGGGCCATATCGAGCTCTTCGGCGAGCCCATGGAACCCACGCGCTATGACCTCAAACGCAGGATCGGCGTGGTGCCGCAGCAGGTTGCCGTCTTTGACGAGCTTACGGTGCGAGAGAATATCGACTACTTTTGCAGCCTATACGTGGCCGACCGCGCCCGTCGTCGCTCCCTCGTGGACGAGGCGATCGAGTTCGTTGGCCTTGGCGACTACGTCAAGTTCCGCCCCGGCAAGCTCTCCGGCGGCCTTGCCAGGCGCCTGAACATCGCCTGCGGCATCGCCCATAAGCCCGAGCTCATCTTCTTCGACGAGCCCACGGTTGCCGTGGATCCCCAGAGCAGGAACTCGATCCTCGACGGCATCTGCCGCCTGCGCGATGAGGGCGCCACGGTGGTCTACACGAGCCACTACATGGAGGAGGTCGAGCAGATCTGCTCCCGCATCATGATCATGGACGGAGGTCGCACCCTCGCCGAGGGCACGAACGACGAGCTCAAGCGCATGATCTCGATGGGGGAGAAGGTCGTGATCGAGGCGGCCGAGCTCGCCGATGACGTCCTTGCCAGCGTCCGGGGGCTGCCGCACGTGCTCTCCGCGAGCTACGCCGCCGGCGCGCTCACCTGCTCCTGTGAGGCGTACCCCCACAATCTCACGGATATCCTCGATGCGCTCCGGGCGCGGGGCGTCGCGCTTGGCCGCATCTACTCCGAGCCCCCGACGCTCAACGACGTCTTCCTCGAAATCACCGGCCGCGAGCTGCGCGATTAGGAGGTCGTGATGCTGTCGACGATAAAGGCGACCATCCTGGCGAACGCCCGTAAGCCAAGCATGTGGATCTGGACCTTGCTCTTTCCCATCATCCTCTCGACGATGTTCATCTTCATGTTCTCGAGCCTCAAGAACTCCCAGAGCGTGGACCCCGTGCCGGTCGCCGTGGTCGAGGACGATGCATGGGAGACCTCGGGCTTCTCGCAGGTCGTGGACGCGCTGAATGCCGAGGGCGATGACCGCCTGCTCGACGTCCGTCCCGTCTCTTCGGTCGAGGAGGGCGAGCGCCTTCTCGACTCGGGCGAGGTGTTTGGCGTCTACTCGGCCGACCCGGACCTCGAGGCCTATGGAAGCCCCAAGGTCATCCTGGGCGCTGGCTCCTCGAACACCGACGGCACCGCCGAGAAGAGCATCAACCGTTCGATTCTGGAGACGGTCGCGAGCTCATACACCCAGACCTCGGCACTCGTGGAAGCCGCCTTCGAGAACGATCCGGGCCTGATTGCCGATCCAAGCGCCATTCAGGACGTCCTTGGCATATCGGGCGAGGTCAAGCGCATCTCCCTCACGCGCTCGACACCCGACGATACGGTGCGCTTCTACTATGCCCTCTTGGGTATGGCGGCTCTGTTTACGGCACAGGTCGCGATGGAGGCGACAGTCGACGCCGCAGGCGACCTCTCGCCGCTGGGCGCGAGGCGCTGCGCGGGAGGTCAGAGTCGCCTCGCCACCCTCGCATCGACGCTCGTTGCCTGTTGGGCGATGGCCCTTGTCAACCTCACGCTTGTGTTTGCCTTCGTTCGCTTCGTCGCGGGCGTCGACTTTGCCGGACGAGAGGGGCTCGCTCTTCTCGGCATTGCCGCGGCGTCGTTTCTCTCGATTTGCCTTGGCATGTTTGTGGCGGTACTGCCCCTGCGTGGAGGCAAGGGCCCGCGAGACGGGCTCCTCACCTTGCTGACATGCTTGGGTGCCCTGTTCGCGGGTCTCTATGGCATGCCTGCCATGGCCCTCGCGGACGAGGTGGCGCGTGCGTTTCCCGCCGAGGCATGGCTCAATCCCTCCAAGCTCATATCGGACATGTTCACGAGTCTCTATTTCTACGAGGACTTGACGCCATTCTTTGCGCGCGCCGCCGCGTGCGTCGCGTTTGCCCTCGCGCTTCTCGTCGTCGCCACCCTTGTCTTTAGGAGGCAGCGTTATGAGCACCTTTAAGGCCGCGCTGCGCGTAGTTGCCGCTCACCCGCTCTACCTCACGATATATGCCCTCATCATCTCGCTCATGGGTGCCTTCATCGTGCTTGCGAGCTCGGCGTCCGCCTCTTCGGAGCCTGCGGAGTACGAGCCCTATGCGGCCGACGTCGCCATTGTGGACCGCGATGGCTCTCCACTCTCGCAGGCATTCGCTCGACACATGGGCGATCTGTATACGCTTGTCGACGTTGAGGACGAGCCCCGCGAGCTCCAGGATGCCATCGCAACTGGCCGGGCGGATTGCGTCTTCGTCGTGCCCGAGGGCTTTGGGGACGAGCTCATCCGTGCCGCTCGCGCCGGGGATGACCTCCCCCAGATCGAGGAGGCCTATGGCGTGAGCACACAGGCCTCTGCGCTCTCTGGCGTCGAGGCGGCGCGCTTCTCAACGCTGGCGGGGTCTGCTGCGGCACTTGATGGGGGAGCTGGGCTCGAGGAAGTGGCAACCATGGCGCTCTCCGCGGCTGCCGAGCGAGCCGACGTCGAGGTTTACGCTGCCCCGTCCTCAGGAGGTCTTGCGGCGGATAGCGTCAAGCTCTACCTGCAGTTCGGCTCGTATGCGATCACATCCTCCGTCATCGTATGCGTAGGTCTCGTGTTCTCGGCGATGTCGCGGCCCGAGCTCGAGCGACGCCTGGGGGCGGGCCCTCAGAGTTCCGCCACACGTGATGCCGCCGTGTTTGCAAGCTGCCTTGTCTTGACGCTCGCGGTGTGCGGCCTGAGCAGTCTCGTGGGCGTCATAGCTCTGCGCGCCTGCATCGCTTCTCTGCCTGCGTCGCACGTGGCCCTTGCGTTTGTCGCCAACTTCGCGTTTGGCCTTGTGCCCCTGTCCATTGCGTACCTCTGCACGAGCTTTGGCGCGCGCGAGGAGGTACTCAATGCCGTTGGCAACATCTTTGGTATGGTGATGAGCTTCTTGGGCGGCGCTTGGATCCCGTTATCGTTCATGGGCTCGGGCGTTGCCGCGGCAGCCCATTTCGCCCCGACGTTCTGGACCAACCAGGCGATTGCCGCCGTGCTCGACGCCGAGGCGCTCACGCCTGCCGTCATGGGCTCCTATTTCACGAGTGTGGGGATCACGCTGCTGTTCGCGGTGGCCTTCGCCGCCGTGGGCCTCTCCGTCGCTCGCGGGCGTCGCGCGTAAGCCGCCCGCCTCCGCTCGCCCCGGGAGCCCCGCGCGCCCCGTCGACCGCGCGCCTCCGGCCGCCTCGAGCGCCCCGCAACTACGTAAACCCACCTCTTGTAAGGAATTGAGGTCGTTTTTCGGGCAAAACCCTTACAAGAGGTGGGTTATGTCGTTCGCGGTGGCCGCAGGGCGCGGACGGCGGGCGCAGGCCGCCTCCGTTGCCTGGCCGAATCGACGTCCAATCCCCTAATCGCGCGCACCTACCGAGAGCGTATCCAACGCTTACCGAAGGTCTGTCTTTTCCTGTCGGTATCTCCTGTAAAGTTAGTAGGGTTTTGTGAGCACAACCAAAGGGGGATACATGTCCAAGATCTTCAATAGTCCCAGCAAGTACATCCAGGGCCCGAACGAGCTCGCGAAGCTCGGCACGTACGTGGCGCCGCTTGGCAAGAAGGCTCTCGTCATCAACACGCCCTCCGGCGTCAAGCGCGTGGGCGACAAGGTCGCCGGCAGCTTCGAGGGCGTCGACGCCGAGGCCGTCTACGAGGACTTCAACGGCGAGTGCTCTGAGGGCGAGGTCAACCGCCTCGTTGAGATCGCCCGCGCCAATGGCTGTGACGTCGTGGCGGGCATCGGCGGTGGCAAGACGCTCGACACCGCTAAGGCCACGGCCTACTACCTCGGCGCTCCCGTGGTGATCTGCCCCACGATCGCCAGCTCGGACGCTCCGTGCAGCGCACTCTCCGTCCTCTACACCGATGACGGCCAGTTCGACCGCTACCTGTTCCTTCCGGCCAACCCCAACATCGTCCTCATGGACACCACGGTCATCGCCGCAAGCCCCGTGCGCCTCACGGTCTCCGGCATGGGCGACGCGCTGGCTACCTACTTCGAGGCCCAGGCCACGCACGACGCTGACGGTGACACCTGCGCTGGCGGCAAGGGTGGCCTCGCCGCCCTCTCCCTCGCGCGCCTTTGCTATGACACCCTCATGGAGGACGGCGTAAAGGCCAAGGTCGCCCTCGAGGCCGGTGCCCTCACGCCCGCCGTCGAGCACATCATCGAGGCGAACACGCTGCTCTCCGGCATCGGCTTCGAGAGCTCGGGTCTTGCTGCCGCGCATGCCATCCACAACGGCCTCACGCTCCTGCCGGAGTGCCACGGCATGTACCACGGCGAGAAGGTCGCCTTCGGCACGCTCGCGCAGCTCGTCCTCGCGGATGCTGACATGGACCAGCTCGAGGAGGTCCTTGGCTTCTGCATCGAGGTTGGCCTGCCGGTGACGCTCGAGGAGCTGGGCGTCGAGGAGGTCACGCGCGAGAAGGTCATGCCCGTTGCCGAGGCCGCGTGCGCGCCGGGCGACACCATGGGCAACATGCCGTTCGACGTGACGCCTGACATGGTCGCCGATGCCATCCTCGGTGCCGATGCGCTAGGCCACTATTATCTTGACTAGGCGCCAAGACGCGTAGGTAAGATTGGGCGCGCTGGCCACATGGCTGGCGCGCCTTTTTTCAGGGAGGGCGGCATGGAGATCAAGTCGATCATGTGTTGTTGCGGCGGAGGCGTGGGCAGCTCCTTCATGGTGCAGCTCAACGTGCAGAGCCTGCTCAAGAAGCACGGCATCGAGGGCGTGAGCGTCGACCACGTCTCCGTGTCCGAGATCTCCATGGTGCCGGTCGACCTCTATGTGGTGGGGAGCGACCTCGCGCCGTTCCTGAAGGACAAGCCCCGCGTCATCGAGCTGGACAACATCGTGTCCATGCCGGAGCTCGAGGAGAAGCTCCTCGCCGCCTTCGAGAAGGCGCGGAACGAATAGGGTGTCGAAACGCGAGAGAACGCGGAACGAATAGCGCGACGAGATGCGAGGCGGCGCGTTAAAACATGAGGAGGGCCGACGTTGCGTCCGCGTCGGCCCTCCCTTTTTATGTGGTGCTC
>ENA-OUQP01000153-OUQP01000153.1-human-gut-metagenome-genome-assembly--contig:-NODE-153-length-71469-cov-6.204274_pt1 | contig 71469 bp, 72 predicted proteins | sample MGYA00237951_ERZ548836 | MGnify/ENA primary metagenome ERZ548836 (study PRJEB26490, sample SAMN05194702) | human gut metagenome | biome: terrestrial biome; feature: human-associated habitat; material...
CGTTTACGGCGTGGACTACTAGGGTATCTAATCCTATTTGCTCCCCACGCTTTCGGGAATGAGCGTCAGTTGCGGCCCAGACCGTCGCCTTCGCCACTGGTGTTCCTCCATATATCTACGCATTTCACCGCTACACATGGAATTCCACGATCCTCTTCCGCACTCTAGCCGCCCGGTTTCCATGGCTTACCGAAGTTTAGCTTCGGTCTTTCACCACAGACCCTTGCGGCCGCCTGCTCCCTCTTTACGCCCAATGATTCCGGATAACGCTCGCCACCTACGTATTACCGCGGCTGCTGGCACGTAGTTAGCCGTGGCTTTCTGGTAAAGTACCGTCACTCGCATACCATTTCCTGTATGCGCCGTTCTTCCTTTACAACAGAGCTTTACGACCCGAAGGCCTTCTTCGCTCACGCGGCGTTGCTCGGTCAGGGTTTCCCCCATTGCCGAAAATTCCCTACTGCTGCCTCCCGTAGGAGTCTGGGCCGTGTCTCAGTCCCAATGTGGCCGTCCGCCCTCTCAGGCCGGCTACGCATCGTTGCCTTGGTGGGCCGTTGCCCCGCCAACCAGCTAATGCGCCATAGGTCCATCCCTGCGCTATCCCCGAAAGGATATTTGGCATGAGCTCCATGCGGTGCTCATGGCTATGCGGTATTAGCAGGAGTTTCCTCCTGTTATCCCCCGCACAGGGGCAGGTTACCTATGTATTACTCACCCGTTCGCCACTCATCTCTAAAAGAGATTCGTTCGACTTGCATGTATTAGGCACGCCGCCAGCGTTCATCCTGAGCCAGGATCAAACTCTCCACGAAATATGTGAAGAGCTGATGTTCAGCTCATCAATTAAATGTTTTCAAATAAATCTGACGTGTATCTGTTCAGTTTTCAATGTTCTGTCTGCGCTCCTCACCGGAGTGCTCACTTATACTACCATCATTCATTTCCTTTGTAAAGACTTTTTTTGATTTTTATTCATTTTTTGTGAAAAAATGTAAAAAATAGCCTATAAGCGCTATTTTAGTGCCTATAGACTATGTTTTATCTGTTCATTGATTTTTCAATTGCGTTAATAAATGCACTGCGCATACCAGCATCTTCTAAAGCTTTTACGCCTCTAATAGTAGAACCGCCTGGTGAAGTGACATTATCCTTTAAGATACCTGGATGAAGATCTGTTTTTAATTGCATCTTTCCCGATCCAAGTACTGTCTGACTTGCAAGCTTATAAGCCATTTTTCTAGGCATGCCCTGCATAACAGCACCATCAGCTAATGCTTCAATCACCATATAGATATAAGCAGGTGCACATCCTGATAATGCCCCTCCTACACCCATTAAGTGATTTGGTACGACTTCTATTTCTCCTACTGATGAGAAAGCATCTTTAATAGTATTAAATTCTTTATCATTTAAAGAATGAGTCTGTTCTAATAGACACATGCCTTCTCTTACTGCCATTGGCGTATTTGGCATAACTGTTAAATGTCTTGTAGAAGCATCTAATAGTGTATTGTATTTATCATAGTCATAGCCGAGTACAATAGAAACAACGGCTTTCCCTTTTAAATCATCTTTGATATCTGCTACTACTGATTCAATCACTTGTGGTTTAACACATAAAAAGACAAAATCACTTTCTTTTACGACTTCATGCGCACCATTTAAAGCTACAATTCCAAAAGAACTCATTTTTTCTAGTTGAGCTTTATTTAAATCATAAGCACATATTTCTTTACCGGGAATGAATCCAGATTCCACAAAACCTTGTGCAATTGCACTGGCCATATTGCCCATACCTATAAAACCAAATTTATACATAATAATTCCCCCTTGTAAAAAAAGCTAACATAATGTTAGCTTAAATTTTTCTATTTCTAATAAAGCCTGGTAATGGATCTTCATCATCATCTTCAACAACTGTAGTTGTCTTATTACCATGTACTGTATATGTCTGTTTTGGAGTTACTACAGCTTCTTCTTCAGGCTGATCTTCTTCAAAACCAGTCGCAATGATAGTAACGATGATCTGGTCATCTAACTGATCATTAGAAGCTACACCCATAATCGCATTGACATCATTGCCAATTGCTTCAGTAATAGTCGCAAATGCTTCGCTTGCTTCAAATAATGACATGCTTGATCCACCAGTAATGTTGACGATTGCATCCTTTGCACCGCTGATAGATACATCTAATAATGGAGATGATACCGCACGTTTTGCAGCTTCTTGTGCTTTATTTTCACCTTCAGCCATACCAATACCAATAAGTGCATCGCCACGATCCTTCATGACTGAGCTAACATCCGCAAAATCAAGGTTGATCATTGCTGGAATCGCAATTAAATCTGTAATAGTCTGAACTGACTGACGTAAAATGTTATCTGCTTCTCTGAATGCTTCATTCATTGGACGATTACCAATTACTTCAAGAAGACGATCGTTAGATACAACGATGATAGAGTCTACATTTTTACGTAATTCTTCTAAGCCAGCCACAGCCTGTCTCTTTCTTCTAGGTCCTTCAAATGTGAAAGGAGAAGTGACAACACCTACTGTTAATGCACCTAAATCTCTTGCAATCTTTGCAACAACTGGTGCACCACCAGTACCTGTTCCACCACCCATTCCGGCAGCAACAAAGACCATATTGGCATCACCTAAAGCTTCTCTAATTTCATTTTCAGATTCCTGAGCCGCTTTACGTCCGATTTCTGGGTTTCCTCCAGCACCTAATCCCTGTGTGACATCTTTTCCTAAGAAGATCTTATTCACATTAGTAATTCCTTTTAATACCTGTGCATCAGTGTTTGCTACATAGAAATCAACACCTTTAACTCCATCGGTAACCATTCTATTAACGGCGTTGTTTCCTCCGCCACCTACACCAATTACTTTTATTTTCGCATCCATCACAAAATCTAAATTTTCATCCATTGTCCTGCCCTCACTTTAATCATCACTTAATATCGAATCAAAAAACTTTCTAAACTTGCCTTTATGATGAGTTGTTTCAGTCTTAGCCATCGTTAGACCTCTCACCTTTAAACTCATCGTGCTTGATAAATCTGGAAGAACAAGTGATACAACATCTTCACCAATCAATTCCTTACGATCATCTAAGCAATATAACATACCTAAACCTGGTACCAGAGACATATCTCTTGCACCTACTGTTTCAGGTCGATAACATCTTACAGGTGTACCTAATACATCTGTCGCAATTAAATTGAGGCAAGGTAATTCTCCTCCACCGCCGACAACAACAGTTTCATAAGTACGTCCATCATTGATAGCATCTAAACAGTGTTTAATTTGTGCCATCATTTCCCACACAGCTGTCTGTAATACTTCAGACAAATCTCTCTGTGTATAATTCTTTTCTACCCCATCTACGATAGTAGTATGGATAATATCTTCTTCACCAAGACCATTTTCACATGTGCCGTATTTCACTTTATATATTTCAGCCTGTTCCATAGAAATCTGCCATGCATCTGCAATAGCACAAGTTAAGGTATAACCACCTATTGGTACAGTCTTCAAATATTTCAAATAGCCCTCTTCAAAGAAAGAAATAGTTGAATGATCATGTCCGATATTGATCATCACTGCACCTTCTTGAAGATATACCGCATCAAATGCTTCTTTTGCAGAAGCATATGCATCAATCGTAATATCAATAACATCTAATCCTGCTTTTTCTACAGCTGTCAGATAAGAATACAATACCTTCTTATTTGTAGTAATCACAAGTGCTTCTACCTTTAAAGAGGCAGAACGCATACCAAGAGGCATATGATCCACTTCTTTTGTATCTAAAAGATACTTAACAGGAATAGTAGATACAATTTCTTCTTTCTTGCTCTTTTCAAAACGTTGTGCAATCTTCAAAACACGTACAATATCACTGACCTCAATTTTATCCTGAGGTGAATTCACTTTTGTAATACCTTTAGTTTGGTATGTTCTTGCATAATTGCTAGGAAGAACAAGTGCAACAGATGTAATTGTTGTATTCAATTCAGCATCTGCTTCTTTAATAATTGATCTGATTTCATCAACCAGTACTTCTTCATTTTTAATCAAGCCACCCTCAATGGCATGGCTTGCTAATTTCTTCGTGAAGAGTATATTAATATTAGTGCTCATCAACTCTGCGACAAGTAGCTTTAGTGTCGTAGAACCGATGTCTAAAACAGCATATATTCTTTTCATAGACACTCTCCTTACATATAATCTTATTTTATCATAATTACAAAATAATGAAAACGATTTATAGACTACTTATCACGAGTTACATATATATGACTCGTAAGGTTTACTCACATTTAGTCATGTATAAATTTCTTCCCTCAAACGAGAATACACATACATCACTTTTACTTTGCATATAAGCAGAGTAATCAAAACGAGATGGAGACAATGTATCCTTCATACCCTGGATATCTACAATCAATTTCTTTCCATCATCAAGTATTAAAGCCACACGATCATCATATCCTTTTTCCGGATAATAAACGATATCACTTACTGCATTTCTAATCGTAACAGGAATGCCAACATACTGACTTGCAAGTTCTTCTACTGCCTTGATATCAGTAAATCCTGAAATCTTAGGAATCTGTTTAAGTCCTGTATAATTCATACCTTCAACAACCTGAATAAGTTTACCTTCTTCAGTAACGATATAGGTTTTATTGTCTAGTTCCATATATGCCACCAAATCTGCTTCTTGAATTTCAATAGAAACACCACCAAGGATGTTATGAGTAACATAAGCCTTTGTGACAAGACCTGTCTTCTTCAGATTATCTTTAATCGTGTCATTATTTAATAAGAAATGATAGGTATGATCTGTAATGCCTGATTCTTTTACAACTAAATCTTTTGTAAGCTGTGAATTACCTGTGACCTTTATAGACATAACCTTTGATAATGGGGATATCATATATCCTAAAACTATTAAAAGAATAATACCAAGAAGTGTCAAACGACGCTTTCTTAGTTTTCTTCTACGTCTATTTTTCTCAATTAACTCACGTGATGGGCTGCGATCATATTCATTAAATAGAAAATTGGGCTTCTTATCCATATTTAATCCCAATTCACTAAAATAACTTCTTTATGAAGCTTGACTCCAAACTTCTCATAAACAGTCTCTTCTACAAGTCTAATGAGATCAAGTATATCCTTTGCACTTGCATATCCATTATTTACGATGAAATTTGAATGTTTAGGTGATACCTGTGCACCACCAATTTCATAACCGCGCAGCCCTGCTTCATCAATATAACGCCAGGCAGGTTTTTCTTCAGGGTTTCTAAAAACACTACCTGCACATGCAAAATTCCATGGCTGTGTACTCATACGACGTTCTTTACGTTTATCTAATACTTTACGGATTTCTGCTGGATCTTTGGCTGTCATTTCAAATGTTGCATCTAGAATAGTCCAATTTGGATGCTTCTGTAACACTGAATGACGATAAGAGAATTCCATATCTTCTTTACTTAATGTAATGACATTTAAATCATCATCAAGCACACGTGCACTCAAAAATACATCTGCCATACAATACTTATAGGCACCAGCATTCATATAAATGCCTCCACCCATATCACCAGGAATACCACCCATGAATTCAAAACCTGATAGTCCTGCTTTGGCACTTGAATAAGCTAAGGCAATCATAGAAACACCTGCTTGTGCCACGATAGTGCTGCCATTCATCTTCACGTCATCAAATGATTTCATTGAGATAATGACACCATCATATTCTTTATCACTAAATAGGAGATCACTGCCATTGCCGATGACCATACGTTTAATATTATGATCACGACAATAATTTAAAACCTGAATAAGTGAATCGATATCGCTTGCTTTAACGAATATCTTGGCAGGTCCACCTACTTTATAGGTTGTATGCTTGTACATAGGTTCATTTTCAATGACTTTGCCTATTTTCATAGACACAAGATCGTTATATACCTGCTTCACATCCATATTAGCGTCCTCCAGTTAATTTTAAAATTTCTTTATAAATATCCTCACATGCATGAGGCTTGCCTAAAGCAAGTGCTTTTTTAGATAATTCTTTACGCATTTCTTCATTGTTCATATATTGATCAACAACTTCTACAAATGTATCCGCATTTAAATCTTTTTCAAGAATCAAATGTGCAGCCCCTTTGGCTACAAGTTCACGAGCATTGTATTCCTGATGGTTAGCCACTACATAAGGGCTAGGAATAATAATAGAAGCTGTACCTAATGCTGTCATTTCAGCAAGAGTTGTAGCTCCCGCACGACTCACTGCTAAATCGCAGCTATGTAAAACACTAGGCATATCATCAATATATGGTAATACATGAATAGAATCACTTAAGTCCTTAAGTTCTTCCTTCATCTTTTCATAATAAGTCTTACCTGTTACATAAAGTACATCATAATCCTTATGATCCATCTTGTGTAATGCATCCTTCATTACAGCATTGACTGTTGCTGAACCAAGTGATCCCATAACAATCACCATAACTTTTCTATCAGGTGCAATATTGTAAAGATCATGAACATCCTTAAGTACACCTTCAGATACAACAGAAGCACGAGGGTTACCTAGTAACTTTGTCTTATCCTGTGGAAATGCTTTTAAGGCTTTTTCATAACAGCAGATAATTTCATCTACACGTTTAATCAAAATTTTGTTAGTTAAACCAATGATAGAATTCTGTTCATGGATCATTGTCTTATAGCCTTTCTGACTTGCTGCTAAGACAATAGATGCACTAGGATAACCACCAAACCCAATAACGATATCTGGATTAAATTCCTTTAAAATCTTCTTTGAAGACTTTAAAGATTTTAAGAAAATCAAAGCATTTTTAGCTTTCTGTAAAGGATTACCTACAAGACCTTTTACATGTAAACCACGATATGCTAAACCCATCTGAGGTACAATCTGAGATTCTAATCTATCTGTTGTACCTACAAATAAGAATTCAGTATCAGGATCACATTTCTTAATATAATCAACTAAGGCAAGAGCAGGATAGATATGTCCTCCTGTTCCACCAGCACTTACTATAATTTTCATTTAACTCACTCCTATAACTTGTTCACGATGTCTTTGAAGACATTTCCTCTTTCAACATAACTATGGAATTCATCGAATGAACTTGTTGAAGGAGAAAGCAATACAACATCGCCTTCTTCAGCAATCTCTTTTGCTTTTAAAATAGCATCTTTCATATGATCTACTACGATTGTATGAGGATGTTGCATATCTTTAGAGAAACGTTCTTTTGTTTCGCCAAAACAGATGAGTGTCTTAATAAGAGAATTTTGTTCTCTTACGTCCTTTAAATCAAGATTTTTTTCATGACCACCCATTAATAAAATAACCGGTTTTTCAAATGCTTTAATCGCAATGACTGCTGCATCTGTATTAGTTCCCTTAGAATCATTATAATAACGTACACCATCAAGTTCCCTTACAAACTCAATACGATGTTCTACACCCTTAAATGCAGCTAAAGTATCATGAATAGAATTAAGTGAAACACCTACTGCAGCGCATGATGCAATCGCAACCATCATATTCGCAACATTATGTAAACCTACAATCTTGATTTCATCACGACTAATGACCTTCTGACCCTTGTAATAGATTGCATTGTCTTTAAGTTCTACATCTGCCAAGCTTTTAACTGAGAATGTTTCAATACGTGATGGCACTTTATATTGTGCTAAATAAGACTGTAAAGTTTCATCATCACTATTATTAATAAATAAATCATTCTCGTCCTGATTCATGTAAATACGCATCTTAGATGCATAATATTCATCTAGAGAGTCCATATAATCAAGATGATCCGGTGTTAAGTTTAAAACTGCAGCCACTTCTGGCTTGAATTCTTCAATATCAATAAGCTGGAAGTTAGACATTTCTACTACAACATCATGTCCTTCTTCTTCATATAAATGTTCATTTAATACGACTTCACAATAAGGAATACCGTAGTTACCGCAAATATGTGCCTTGCGACCTGCAGCCTTCAAGATTTCATAAATCAAAGTCACTGTTGTCGTTTTTCCATTTGTTCCTGTCACCGCAATATAATGCTGCTTTTTAGCCACTTTATAACCTAATTCAATTTCTGTATAAACAGGAATACCACGTTCTTTTAAACGTAAGATAAATGGCGCATGATAATTGATTCCCGGATTCTTAACTACAAAGTCAAAATCTCTTTCAAATAATTCATCTGGCTGTCCACCACAAACCATTTTAATTCCTTCACTCACATATGTGTCATATTCAGGAATATCTTCTTTTTTCTTTGATTCATTAATAGTGATATCAGCATGCATGAACTTTAATAATTCAACTGCTGCCTTACCACTTTTTGCAAGTCCTAATACAAGTACTTTTTTGCCTTTAAACATTTATAACACCCCTAACAATAATCCAATAATACCCGCAACAAATCCAACTGCCCAGAAAGTGACAACAACTTTATTTTCGCTCCATCCACACATTTCAAAATGATGATGAATAGGAGCCATTTTAAATACTCTCTTACCTCTTGTCTTAAATGAAATAACCTGAATACATACAGATAATGTTTCAATAAGAGGTACGATTCCAATAATCAATACAAGTAGTTCCTGTTTAGTGATGACTGCAAATGCTGCAAGAATACCACCTAATGCAAGAGAACCACAATCACCCATGAAAATCTTAGCTGGATGAGCATTAAACACTAAGAATCCAGCGAGACCTCCCATAAGTGCAGCACCAAATATTGCTGTTTCAATATTCTTACTTAAAATCGCAAATGCAACAAATGGTGTTAATGCAATAATCATAAGTCCTGTCGCAAGACCATCTAATCCGTCTGTTAAATTCACTGCATTAGATTCTGCAGTAAACATGAAATAAACAAAGACTGGATAGAACCAACCAAGATTAACACTAATATGTGCAATAGGAATAATAATTTCAGTTGAGAAGTTAGGCAAATAAGCTTTTGCTAAGAAATAGAATGCAATCGCAACAACTGACTGCATTGCATATTTATAACTAGGCTTCAACCCTTTATTACTATGCTGTACAACAATTAAGTAGTCATCAATAAATCCAATAAGTCCAAATCCTACTAATGCAAATGTTAATAGATTAACATATGGATTCATAAAGTTCTGATAATGGCAGATATAAGCTGCAATCACAGTAGCTATGATAAATACGACACCACCCATTGTAGGTGTTCCGCCTTTTTTCTTATGAGAAGCAAGTCCCTCTTCTCTTTCTACCTGTCCAAACTTTAATTTATGTAAGTAAGGTATAACCTTAGGCATGGCCACTAATACAAGTGCTAATGCCGCTATAAAACTGATCATTAATAGAAACATGAAAATTTCCTCCCTCTATTTTACCCCACAAGTGTAGCATAATATGGGTGTAAATACAATGTCACTTATTTCGCATAAAGCTCAATCTCAGTGCCTTGTTTTAATTCAGTTCCCTTTGTAATACTTTGAGCATAAATAGAGCCCAAACCATTCATTTTAATTTCAACACCAGTGAGTGATGCAAAGGCTTCAGCCTCTTTACGAGACCAGCCAAGCATTGAAGGCATTGTATATTTCTGTCCATCTGTTAATAAAAGTACTTTAGAACCCATTGTAACTTCTGTTGTACTTGATGGATATTGTCCTACTACTGTAGAACCATCACCAATGCGTATTGGTGTAAGAGAATGTTTCTTTAAGATACCTTCAACATATGATGTACTCTGGTTCATATAGTTATTTAATACATAAGGTGTTGAATTTACCTTTTCAGTATCTTTGCTCAAGATATTTAAAGCTGATTTAGTAATACTCTTGACTAGCTCTCCAGAATAGTTAGTACCGCTGCTTTCATTCTGGAACCAGACTATAACTTCTACTTCAGGATCACGATAAGGCGCCATATCGACAAAGGAATGTGTATGCTTAGAAGCAGAATAAGCCCCATTTTCCGCAATCTGACCAGTACCAGTCTTACCAATGATTTCTACAGATGAATCTCTATAATCACGTCCTGTTGATCCATCAATATTAACGACACCATATAAAAGTGTTCTCATCTGAGCCACTGCTTCTGTAGAATAGATTTTCTTAGAATAAGAAGTTTTAGCACTATAGAGTGTCTTACCATTTGTAGGATTGACTACCTTTTCTACTAAATAAGGTTCTACAGTACGACCATCATTCGCAAATGCTGAATAACCTCTTAATAGCTGTAGTGTAGTAACTGAAGAACCTTGACCAAATCCTGTTGTGAAATATTCCAAGCTCTTTGTTTTACCATCATAACCCTTTACACCACTACCAGAGAATAAGCCATCTACCTTACTTGTCTGGAATAACCCAAGATTCTTATAATCTTCAATTAAGCTAGACATATTTGTATGTTCAGCAAGAATATGACAAATCGCTGTATTAGAAGAATGGTACAACCCATCACGATAAGTAATACGGCCCCATCCAGTTCTATTGTGATCATGAATTGTCGCAATAACACGGCCATTAGATACATAATCATAGGTACCTGATTCATATTTACTATCTAAATCTAATACACCATCTGTTAAAGCATTCGCATAGACAAATGGTTTAAAAACCGAACCACATTCAAATGCTTCATTTAAGAATGTATCGTTATAATTAGTTAAATCACGTTTATTAGGGTCAAATGAAGGATAGTTAGATACCGCAAGAATAGCCCCTGTTTTTACATTCATGACTACAGCACAGGCTTTTGTAGCTTTTGTATTTTCCTGCATATCTTTCATTAATGAATCTAATTCTGTCTGAAGTGTTGAATTGATTGTTAAATAAACATCATTTCCACTTACTGACTTCTTATCAGAAATAACTCCATTAGGAAGAGTATTACGCTTAGAGTCTACTAAATAAACTCTCTGCCCATTTGTACCCTTTAACCAATTATTATAAGTCTTTTCAATACCCATCTGACCTACAATATTATAAGGATCTGTTTCTGCAGCGACAGCTGCATAGCCTACTTCATAGCTTGCAAAATCACCAAAACGATAATTACGAGATGTAATTTCATCAAACTCAAGACCAGGTAATTTTAATGCCATAATCTTTTCTTTAGTGATAGAAGATAAATTACGACCATAATTACCAAATTCTACCTGATATGTGTTCTGATTCAAACGATTTAAAATTGTTGCTTTAGATACACCTAGAATCGGTGCTAAAGCTTCAGCTGTTTGATCTTTATCTACAACATATTGAGGATTCTTCTTCGCATCTAATCTTTTTGCAAGAATAGCCCTTAATTTATATTTCTTAACATCAGAAGCAACTATTTCGTTATCACTTGTATAAATAGTCCCACGGGCCGCCTGAACAACCTTAGTAACTTGTCCTCCTCCACGATTCTTCGCAAAGTCTCTTACATTGACGTTACTGATCATTGTCTTACCTGTTGTACATAAGTAACAGACATTGATTGCGAGTATAACCGTCATAAAGAGAAATACAAGCATAACGACCTGACCGCTTCTATTTCTATTTTTCTTCATTATTCTTCAGCTCCTACCACTGCAGCAGCTGCAGAACTAGGCTGATAATCATAACCTTTCTTAGTGGCAACGTCCTTCATACGTGAGAAAGAAGCCAATTCCTGTTTAGACATTTCTAAAGCATCAATATCTGACTGCACATTAGATATTTCATCCTGTGTCTTTTTGATTTCCGCATTAAGTTGTGATTCATACGAATTTAAATAAATACTACCTACCAAAAATAGCACAAAAGAGAAAGCAAGCAGCATTTCTGTAAACTTTAAAAATCTTGATTTTCTTCTTTTCATTATTCCTCACGTATCCTTTCTATTACTCTTAATTTAGCTGAATGAGAACGTCTGTTCTCTGATAATTCTTTTTCATCTGCCACTATAGGCTTTCTTGTAACCTTCTTAAAATGAGGCTGGTATTCCTCCGGAATAACTGGCATACCCATTGGTAAATCCGGTACTGCAGTCTTTTCATTAAACATATACTTTGTAATTTTATCTTCTAATGAGTGGAAGCTGATGACTGCCACACGTCCACCCACATTAAGTAGATCTAATGAATCTGTTAAAGCACGTTCAAATACATTTAATTCATCATTCACTTCAATACGAATTGCCTGGAAAGTACGTTTTGCAGGATGACCACCTGTACGTCTTGCACGAGCTGGAATAGCCTTTTTTACTATTTCTACAAGTTCAAAGGTTGTTTCAATAGGTTTAACTTGTCTTTCCTTTTCAATCATTCTCGCAATTGATTTCGCAAACTTTTCATCCGCATACTTATATAAAATAGTCACTAAATCCTGATAAGAATAATTATTCACTACTTCATAAGCACTTAAAGGCTGTTCCTGATTCATACGCATATCTAGTCTTGCATCTGTATTATAGCTAAATCCTCTTTCCGCATTATCAAATTGTGGAGAAGATACACCTAAATCAAATACAATACCATCTACCTTATAAACACCCTCCATTGAGAGTCTTGCCTTAATCTCTTTGAAATTTGCATGAATAATAGTAAAGTTGTCAGAAATCTTTGACAATCTTTCTCTTGCAGCTTCTATCGCATTGGTATCCTGATCAAAACAATATAAATGTCCTGTTGTCAATTTTTCTAGAATACGAGAACTATGTCCCCCTCCTCCTAGAGTACAATCCACATAAATACCATCTTCTTTTATATTTAATGCATCGATTGTTTCATCCAATAATACACTATAGTGTTCAAACATATTTATCATTCCTCATTTTCTGATATTCTTTCTGATAAGTCATCAAACTGGTCATCATATTCATCATAGAATGCATCCCATTTAGCAGTAGCCCATATTTCAATATGTTCACCAGCGCCAACAATTGTACACTCTTTTTCTAGATGAGCATGTGTACGTAATACCTGGGGAATATTGATACGACCTAATTTATCAAATTCACTGCAGCTCATACGAGAAGTTACCATACGCAAATAAGCACGTTCTTCTTTCTTATTATTTGATAACTTCTTCAATTCTGCATAATAAGACTGCCATCCTTCTTCTGTATAAACATCTAGGCAGCCTTCGTGGCCTCTCATGATATAGACATGGTCTCCGCATTCACCACGGAATTTAGCAGGGATGCTCAAACGGCCTTTAGTATCTAGATTGTGCTGATATTCACCAAAGAACATACCTTACTCACCATTCCTTTCCACAATTATCCACTTTCATACAATTCTTACCACTATTATAGACTTACAATGCACTTTCAGACAAGAAATTTATGGATTTTAAACACAAAAAAAGGTTTTCTAGCATAAAACGCCAAAAAACCTCTTAAAAATAAAAAAAGAGAGACTTTCATCTCTCTAAAGGAATTATTTTACATCCTTGACTTTAACGCCATTATAATAACCACAATGACCACAAACTCTATGTGCTAATTTGAATTCACCACATTCTGGACATTTAACAACTGCAGGAGCTGATAATTTGTCATGAGTTCTTCTCTTGTCTCTTCTTGTACTTGATACTCTTCTAAATGGTACTGCCATCTTGTTCTACCTCCTTATTCCTGATCCTTGAAATAATCTTTGAGTTTTGCTAAACGGGGATCGATTGTATCCTCTTCTTTTGCGACTACTTCGCTTTCATCCATAACTTTCCAGCCTGAGCCACTTGTTTTCATCTTTGCGCCTTCCTTCACAACTCTCATTGGAATAGCCATCATGATTTCCTGGAATATGACAGAAGTAAGATCAGCGACATCCTTTCTTGCTTCTACAACATCCTCATCATCTTCAGGCTTATAAAACGCAAACACAACATCTGTATCAATAGAAAATGGGTAATCGACATCTTCCAATGATATAGCACAAGGAACAACCATTGTTCCCTGAACATGGTATGTTACATATAGACGTTCTTCACTACTATTGAAGTTGCCTGATCCTGTAACTTCCACATCCTTCAAATCATTGATTCGAGATAAGTTATAGAACATTTCTTTAGGAAATGTTATCGTTTCTTCGAAATCAAATTTTCCATTTTTCTGTTTGACTAACCAATTACGATTCCATTTCACCTTGATCACCCTCTATAACTGCATCACCCATTATAATGAAAATGAGATTATAAGTCAATCAAAAAAATCATTTTCTAATGGGCATTAATCGCATATTTTTTAAAATGTCTTTGCGACCGTGTGTATTCTAACATAGTTTATTCAAAAAAGATAGATAAATTTTCAAAAACCCATTTAAAACCTCTGATCATTCTTTGATCTGGTTCAGTAAAATGCCCCCCATTCTCTTCTATATATATACATCTGTTATTCTTACTTAGATATTGATAAGTTTCTATTGTATTTTGTCCTACCGTACACATGAGCTTATTCTTTGTTTTTGATTCTTTTCTACCTAGACTTAAGTATACTACTGCTTCTCTATTAATAGTATGAAGATAGTTTATCCAGCATGGAAACCATAAGGAACCAGATGCACTTATACATCCTACAAAAGATTCATGTCTTCCATACATCCACAAACTAAACAAACCACCAAGTGAATAGCCCGCAATAATATAATGATGAGAAGAATTCATAGTTGAAAGAATCCACTTTTCAAGTTCCTCACCCTTTCCACCGAAACCGTCAGCAGGCCATGGAGAAAGTTCACTATTCCAATCCTTAATAGCTGGTGCAATAAGACAATAATTTCCCTTTAATGATTCTACAATTGAAGTGCAATCATGAAAGAAACAGAAGATATAAACGTCAGCATCTTGATTGCCATAAATCTGGCATTCTCTTCCATAATAGATCATATTAGTTTGTAATGCTCCATTGCATTATATAGTCCATCTTCATCGACTGTATCAGTCACATAATCTGCAACAGCCTTTGCTAAATCAGCCCCATTGCCCATCGCAATGGCAGTACCTGCCATTTCTAACATTTCTATATCATTTGTAGAATCTCCAAATGCATAGGCATTTTCTATTGGTTCACCAACAGCTTCCATAAAATCCTTAATAGCAGCCCCTTTAGATACACCTTTATTCATCATTTCTCCAGCCTTTGCACCAAATGTTGATGTATAGCCTCCAGCTGGTATAAAAGTCAAACTTGGGTCTAATTCTTTCATGAATCTCTCAGCTGCTTCTACTGTATCAAAAGTTGCATCAATCTTAAGAATTGGATTATTCTCTATTTCATCCATTGTCTTCATACTCTTTTTCTTAAACACTTCTTCAACAGGTTCATCAAATTTCTTTTTGAACTGTTCTTCAAACATAGCATGTGTATAAGGATTCTGATAGCCATTTTTCCAATCTATGATCTGATAGCCTCCACCTAATTCTTCAATAAGTTCAAGTGTTTTCTTTACAACATCACTTGAAATGATTTTCTGTAATTCCGGCTTACCATCACGAACAACCGCTGCGCCATTCGCAATAATTGCATCTTCTATTCCTGTAAAAGAAATTTCCTTTGTCATAAAATAACTTCTTCCTGTACAAAAGAAACAATGATGCCCATTTTCTTTTGCTTTCTTAATCGCCTCTATTGCACTTTGTGGCACAGTATGTGTCACATCACTTAATAAAGTACCATCTATATCAAAAAATAAATATTTCCCCATATGTTTTCTCCTATACCAATAGATTATAGTGTAATCTCTTTGAAGTATTATAGTATAAGAATCTAAAAAGAAACATTATTTTCTAATTATGATCAACTTTTCAAAACTATTTTGACAAGAACCTATCATCTTTTTTCAATATATTTAAAAATTATCTATTTGAAGTATTGTTTTGATATACTTTTGTTGAGGTGATTAAAATGGATGAATTTTTAAGAGATATACATACATTATTATTCAAGGAATGGATTCTCATTCAGTCTATTGAAGGCTGTAATATTAAAGAAGAAGGTAAAAAAGTTATTCTTACAACGCCTTATTGTCATGCCGAAGTGATATTTAATGATCATAACCTGATTGAATTATCAGTCACAAATCTTATAACTGATAAGATAGACTTCTATCTTCATTTTCAGATGCATACTATGAGTCATGCCATTTCTTTATATAAAGAAATGCTTCAATGTGTCAAACAGCTAATCAATGAACCTCCCGTTCGTGTTCTTTTAACATGTACAAGTGGCCTCACAACAGGTATGTTTGCCGCACAACTCAATGAAGCGACTATGCTTTTATCTAAGAACTATGAATTTGATGCGATTGCTTATCATGAACTCTATGATATTGCGAAGAATTATGATGTGATTCTTGTAGCTCCACAGGTAAGTTCTAAAAAGACAAAACTAGAAACATGCTTTAAAAAGAAGACAGTACTCACTATTCCTTCTACAATATTCGCAAAATATGATGCAGGCGCATTATTAGAATTTTTAGATGAACATTTATCGTCTCGTCGACATCCAACTACGGCTCGTTTACCTGTCATTAGTCGTCCAGTGCCTCACCAAACAAAAATCTTAACTATTGCGACAGTACGTACAAGTCATCGTACAAGAATGATCTATCGTGTTTTTGATCCTAACAACAAAACACTATTGGATAATGAAGTCGTTAAGTTTGATTTTCAGGTGAATGACCTCTTTGATATCCTTGATACAGTATTACTCTTTCATCCAGATATTCCTATTATCGGCATTAGTCTTCCAGGAATCATTCGAGATGGTTATATGGACTTGCATAACCAAAGAATCAACGTTTTAAGACCACTTAATAAGCGTTATCCAAATAAACGTTTCTATTTATTTAATGATGTTAACGCCCTTGTATCTGGCTATTATATTTCACAGAATAAATACCAGACAATCTCATTTCTCTATCAGGCCTCTACAGGAGGTGCTTGTGGTATAGGCTCTGTCTTTAAGGGACAATTAATAGAGGGAGCACATAAGATAGCAGGAGAAGCCAGATATCTGCCATTTAACAAAGAACAATTTCAAAAGACACCAGAAGAACAATTAAAATTCCTTGCCTACCAGGCAGCTGCAGTGATTTCTATCTATGATCCAGAGATGTTGATTGTCTCATCTAAATATACAAATAAACATGAGTTAAAAGAATTATTAAAGAAATACTTTCCAGAAGAATATCTTCCTGATATTCACTTTATTGAACATTTCAAAGAATATGGATTATTAGGTGCATTGATTCTTTCTATCCAAGAAGAAAATAAAAGCTGAGTTTATTGAAAAGCTCAGCTTTTATGCTATAATCCTTATAAACATATCTAGTTAGTATGTTGGTAGGAGGAGTTATTATGTCTTTAAATTCAGTGAAGAATTATTTCAAGCAGTATAATATGGATACACATATTGTAGAATTTCCTGTATCAAGTGCAACTGTGGAACTTGCAGCACAAGCTATTGGCTGTAAAGAACAGGAAATTGCGAAAACAATGTCTTTTCATGTCGGAGATGAAGTCATTGTGATTGTAATGGCCGGGGATGCAAGAATCGACAATAAGAAATATAAATCATTCTTTCATAAAAAAGCTAAGATGCTTCATGGAGATGAAGTAGAATCTTTGACTGGTCATCCAGTAGGTGGTGTTTGTCCTTTTGGATTAAAAGAAGGTATTAAAGTTTATCTTGATGAGTCTCTAGAACGTTTTGATCATGTTTATCCAGCATGTGGCAGTCCTAATAGCGCTATTAAGCTCACTATTCCAGAATTAGAAAAATATGCCCACCAGGAATCATGGATTGATGTCACTGATATCATCTAATGACATTTGTTTATGAGAACCAAGGACTTCTAAAGAGTCTTTGGTTTTTTTGTATACTCTTCCTTCATTAAGCCATAAATCTATATCTTCAAATGAAACAATGACAGGCATTCTTGAATGGATTCCTGACATGATGTCTTCTGCTTCTTTTGTAAGTATTGTGAAATAGTCATCATGATAGATGCCTGCAAGATAAAGAATATGATGATTAGTAAAGCGATATTGCGTATGCGCTCTATCCCATTCATAGAAACCACTGATTGGAATAATACATCTTCTTTTTACAGCATCCTCTTTAAACATCTTCTTTTCTAACACTGTTTCAATGCGTGCATTAAAGACACACTTCTTATCTAATGGATAACCCCATGTCTTATAGTCTCCGTAATGACCCTTTAATATAACAAAACCTTCTTCTCCGGGATGAATATCACCATAAGGAAATATATGTCCATCTGGAATAATCACCCATCTTGTTAAATCATATTTTAATTGTTCATCTAAATAGTAACGTCCACACATAATAATCCTCCAAAAAAAGTCATAGAAAACTATGACTTAAACATTGTATCTAATATATGCTTACCTGTTTCTGTTTCAAAAAAACTCTCTTTGGCATGCTGAATAGATTCTATAGAAGCATTGTCTTCAAATGCGTTAACTAAAAAATCTGCTTCCAACAAGATACGATAATCAATTCCATCAACATTGGTATATGTATGATGATGCGCAATCAAGAAACATATTCTTTCTATATCATCTTCTTTAAATCCTAAAGAAGTACATATTCTTCTTGCAGGTGCAGGACCTTCTTGTTCCTGTAACTTTCCATTTTGAAAGCCATATTTCTCTTCTGATACACGTATTCCAATATCATGTAAAATACTGGCTGCTTCTAATACAAAGAGTGTATGTGCATCTAATCCTTCTTTTTCACCAATTAATTTAGAAAAGCTATGTACCTTTATGAAATGCTGGATACGCTTAGGATCTCCACAGTCAAATTCAATCATCTTCATCATTAATTCTTCTAACATATTTATCACCTGCATCTATTGTAGCACAAATAGAAAAAGACCCGTAGGTCTTAACGTGATAATGTATAGCCTTTTCCAATGACTGAATGAACATCACTCACAAAAACAAAGGAAGTAGGATCTATTTCTACAGATATTCTCTTAATAGTCGCAATCTTCTTATACTGTGTGACTACTAGAATGACCTGCATATCTTCTCTTAAATAACCTGTTTCAGCTTTTAATAAAGTGAGACCAACATCAATTTCTTTATAAATACGATCTCTAATTTTTTCATATTCCTGACTCATAATCATGATTTCACACTGTGATTGACCATATGCCAATACTTTATTGACTGTTATAGTACAGATCATAATTGCAAGAATACCATATACATTCTTCATAAAAGGATTAGAAGCCACCTGAATCAAAATAACTGTAATATCACATATATTCATAACGATAGAAACAGGGACTTTGAAATATTTCTGTAAGATGACACCAATAATATCAAAACCACCAGAAGATCCATCACCTAAAAGTACAAGTCCTACCCCTGCCCCAATGAGGACACCTGCAAGAATTGCACTCATTAAAGGATCTGAGTTCATTTCAGCTAAGAAATTATATTTCTGGCATAGATCTAACCCAAATGGGAAAATAATGCTGACAATCAATGTCTTGAAAATGAATTCTTTACCAATAAATATATAACCTAATACAAACAATATCGCATTACAAATTAATACAAGAATTGAAACTGGTAATGGAATCATCTTACTTAAAATAACACATAAACCTGTGACGCCTCCTGCAGCAAAAGATTGTGGTAATACAATCATTCCAAGTGCGATATCAGTTAATGCCACACCAACCAAGATTTTTATCATTGATAATAATTTTTCCTTCATTTTCATCACCCTCAACTATTATAATAGAAAAGAGAGACAATACAGTAGCCTAGGCTACAATGGAGGACATATGAATATCATTATTCCAGAAAACTATTTTTATTTATTTGAATCTGTAGGTGAACGTTGTGTATTGCCTTCAAAGACAGTTATCTTTTATGAAAGTGATGATGCGAATGATATCTATCTTTTAATCAAAGGACGTGTGCGTGCTTATTTAAGTAGTTCACAGGGTAAACAGATTACCTTGGAGGTATTAAAGAAAGGACGTATTTTTGGTGATGGTTCTTTTTTGAACCATTCTGTACGTAAAGCGAATATGGCCACGATTACTGATGCAGAATTCATCCGTTGTCATATTACTGATTTGATGCCTATACTACAGAAAAATATTGATCTCATGATACTTATGCTTCAGCATCTGACTTCTACATGCAACTATTTGACACATACAATTGAAAGATTAGTGAACTACAATAGTACGCAAAAGGTGGCTGATTTCCTTCTTATTGAAACAGATAACGGAAGAAAATCCATTCCTTATACACATGAAGATATTGCAGGATGTTTAGATATGAATAGAGTGACGGTATCACGTATTATGAAGAAATTGAAAGAGGAAAATGCGGTTGAGTATGAGTATGGAATTGTTTCTGTAACGGATTCTAAAACATTGAGGCATATTCTAGAACACACTGAATAGAGATTATTGCATTCAAGTTTTGTTTTAAATATAATTATGAACGAGGTGTAAAAAAATATGAAAAAGAAAAAAATTGCGATTATAGCGACTGGTGGTACGATTGCAGGAAGTGGTGCTGCAGGTAAAACAACAAATTATGAAGCAGGTACTATTTCTGTAGATGAAGTATTGTCTTCTATTCCAGATATAAGAGATCGTGTTGAAATTGTTTTAGATAATCTTTTCTCGGTTGATTCTAATGAAATTGATGATCAAAGATGGTTGATCTTAACTGAACATATTAATAAACTTGCAGATCAGCAGGATATTGATGGAATTGTCGTGACTCATGGAACTGATACAATGGAAGAAACATCTTACTTCTTAAACTTAACAGTCAATACATTAAAACCTGTTGTTTTAACTGGTGCGATGCGTCCTGCAACTGCAACAAGTGCCGATGGACCATTTAACTTATTCCAGGCAATTATGCTTGCAAGTCATAGTGAAGCTTGGGGTCGTGGTGTAATGTGCTTATTCTCAAGTACTATTTTCTCCGGTAGAGATATCCAGAAGATCAGTAATTATAAGATTGATGCCTTTGACCAGAGAGCTTTCGCCAATCTAGGTTATATGAAAGATGATGAAGTCTATTTCTCTTCTCAGCCATTAAAGAGACATACAACTTATTCAGTCTTTTCACGTAAACCAATTGATAATCTTGCCAATGTGGCTATTGCAGATTATTATGTCGGTGCTTCTCCTGATATTCTTGATTTCCTCGCACAAAATAATGAAGGTATCGTAATTGTTGGAACAGGAAGTGGAAACTATTCTAAAGAATGGCGTCAGCGTATTGAAGAATTATCTGATCAGGGTATTGTCTTTGTACGTGCGAGCCGTGTAACGAACAGCATTATCTTCCAGGATGATTATTTTGATCCTAAACATGTCTGTCTAGGGGCTAATAACCTATCTCCTTATAAAGCACGTATCCTATTAATGCTTTCTCTAACAATCACAAAAGATAAAAAAGTAATTAACGATTACTTCTTAAACTATTAAAAAAGGCTCGAAAGCCTTTTTTTACTTTTTTACAATTTTATAATATGTACGACTTGTACAGAAATAAACAATAGTATAACAAATAGTAAGTACTATCACTGATACAACGGTACATGTAATAAATGTCTGAGGGGCATTAAGAATCATTACCTTAAACATCTTTAAGAGCATCTTATAAGCCACAGACATATGAATCACAGCAACCACAAGAGGAAGAAAGAAGAAAATCAACACCTGTGAAGATACAGCCTGTCTGACTTCTTTTTTACTCAATCCTACGTTCTGTAGTATTTCATATCTTTTCTGATCTTCATAGCCTTCAGATAACTGCTTATAATACATAATCAATACTGCAGCCATCATAAAGAGTACACCTAGAAAGATTCCTAAGAATAATAATGAACCATACATCTGACTGAATAGTTGGTAGTTTTCATAACGAGTCATATTAGAGTAGTTGATCTCACCATTATTCTTTTCACTGACTTTCAAAGTGAAATTATGTGTTGTTTTACGCATGACTTCTTCAGCCTTTGAATTGAAATAACCACCTTTATAATCCACTAATATTTCATAAACATAAGAAGGGGAAGAACGATGTTCAAATGTAAGTGCCTGTTTTAAGGCTGCATCATCCTTGAATACAAATGTGATACTATCAGAATCCATATTCGCAATATCATCCTTTACAAACCAAGGATCATTCTTAACCATCTTCAATGAATACAATTGATTATTCAACATCATTGAATCATGATTAAAATGATAATTAGAATTATAAAGGACTTCATGATCATTTAAAGTGACATGATGATTATAAATACGATTGTAATCAGCTAATGTCATTCCAAGAATTGTAAGAATCTTATTATTACCACCTTCTCCTGGCGCAGTAAACACTGTTCCATTTTGAGAAGCCAATACATTACAATATTTTAAAGAAGCCATTTGAGAAATACCGATATTTTTAGAAGCAAGAGATGTTTTAATGTCCTTTTCAAGGTTGATGATTTCTTCATCCATGTTCACCTTTTCCATATTCCCTACTTTATAACTATAGTCAGCACGAACACTTTTTTTCACAGTATCAAAAACACCACTATAAAGAGTATATGTAGAAGAAATCATAACAAGAATACATGTACATAGAATACAAATACTTGCGAGTCCCACTGCATTCTGTTTCATACGATACATCATCTGAGACACACTGATGAAATGATTTGTCTGATAGTAATACTTCTTATTCTTCTTTAATAGTTTTAAAATTACAATAGAACCAGCAGTAAAGAGTGCATATGTACCAATAATAACAAGTACAACTGCCACAAAGAATAAAACAAGAGCAGTGATTGGATCTTCAATTGTCAAGGCAATCGTATAACCAGCACCTAGTGTGATAACACCTATTAAAGTCATCAGCCACTTTGTCTTTGGTTCCTTTTCTCCAACCTGTCCACCCTTTAATAACTGGATTGGATTAGAGAAACGAATAGAAGCCGCATTGATCATAAATGAGACAAAGAAAATAATACTAAAGAGAAGAGTTGTAATCAAAATCGCATTCATATCAATACTAAATACAATCGACGTATGAATGCCCATAATCTTCACTAAAATAAGCATCATCAGCTTGCTGAATAGAACACCTGTTAATACACCAAATCCTAAAGAAATCAAATAAACAATCAATGTTTCAAAAAAGATGATCAACATCACATGACGCTTTTCCATTCCTAATATATTATAGAGTCCAAGTTCCTTCTTACGATTCTTCATGAGGAAGCTATTTATATATAATAAGAATATGACTGAGAATATAATCACAACATACACGCCAAGATTCATCATCATGGCTGCTGATTCACTGTCTTTTCTTAGGCCATTATCTCCACCTAAGAACTTTACACAATAAAACATCATGACAGTAAAGATACTTGTTATAAGATATGGGAAATAGATTTTTCCATTCTTTTTAATATTGGTAGTAGCGAGTTTAAGGTAAAACATGATTACTTACCTCCTGTCTGGAGTAGTGTAAGTGTATCACTGATTGCCTGATACATCTCTTCGTTTGTCTTATCTCCTTTATAGATCTGATGATAGACCTGTCCATCACGTATAAATAAGACACGTTTCGCAAAACTAGCTGCTTTGGTACTATGAGTAACCATCACAATTGTCTGTCCTTCTTCATTTACATGATCAAAGATATTCAATAAATCGTCTGTTGATTTAGAATCCAAAGCACCTGTAGGTTCATCAGCTAAGATAATCTGAGGATGAGTAATTAAAGCTCTTGCAACAGCAGTTCTTTGTTTCTGTCCTCCTGATACTTCATAAGGGTATTTATCCAGTAGTGATTCAATACCTAGCTGTGGTGCTAAGTGATTCAATTTAGTTTCCATCACATCATAGTTTTCTTTAGATAAAACCAAAGGTAAAAAGATATTATCACGTAAAGAGAATGTATCTAATAAGTTGAAATCCTGAAATACAAATCCAAGATTCTTTCTTCTAAACTGTGAAATATGCTTTTCACTGATTTTAGTAATATCTTCTCCATTAAGTAGTACTTCGCCACTTGTTGGTGTATCTAGAGATGCTAAGATATTTAAAAGTGTTGTCTTACCACTTCCTGATTCACCCATGATAGCTACATATTCTCCTTCTTCTACTGAAAAAGAGACGTTAGACAAAGCAGTGACCTGCTGAGATGAAAAACGTGTTGTATAGACTTTTTTTAAGTTTTTAACTTCTAATAATGACATATATGTTTTCCTCCTTCGTTACAACTATAGTTTAATTATTTTGAAACATATCTGCCATTGATTCACCTTACAGAATAAGTCTCTAATCTTACAATTTTGTAAGTTACTCTACGATAAGAGGTTTCTTCTCAAAACAAATGGAAACAGTTGTTCCTTGGTTAATTATAGATTCTATATAAATAGGATAACCCAAAGTATCACATATATTCTTAACAAGATATAAACCTAAACCACTGGCCTTCTTATCAATACGTCCATTTGTACCAGTAAAGCCTTTTTCAAAGACACGAGGCAAGTCCTCTTTCTTAATACCAATTCCTGTATCTTCTATATATAATGTATATCCCTTCATATAAATATGAATAGAACCTTCTTTAGTATACTTCAAGGCATTGGATAAGATCTGTTCAATAATAAAAGAAGTCCACTTTTCATCTGTGAGTATTTCTTCATCTAGTTCTTCTAGTTGAAGAGAAATCTTCTTATGAATAAAGAATAAGGATTGTTTCTTGACTACTTCATTCACAATATCCCCTATTTTATAATGACCAATCTTCAAATCCTGATTCATATGTCCCATCTTGACATAGTACATCATCATATCCACGTACTGTTCAATACGTAATACCTGCATAGAAAGTAGTCTCGGAGATAAATCACCTGATTGAATAAGTAATCGTAGTCCTGCAATCGGTGTCTTAATCTGATGAACCCAGAGTGTCATATAATCAGAAAGATCATGGTAGCTTGTATCCTTCTGATTATTAAGGACACTATTAGCCTGGATAATCTTCTCTATAAGAGAATAATAAGAGTCTTCTAAAGCATTCTCTGGAGTCGGAATATTTTCCAAATAAATATGATCTAGATGCAAGGCATACTTAAGTGCTTTGACCTTGTTACTATATTTGTAATAGTCATAGCCAAAATAAACAATCACAAAGAATAGACATAGACAGGTAGGATAATAAAGTAATGAAATAGAAACATCACATAATAAGAGGATCAGATCAAACAAGAAGATCATCACCAGATAAACAAGATAATAACGATAATGGTCTTTAATGTATGTCTTCATAATATAACTGATACCCTATTCCTTTCTTTGTATGAATAAGCCGTGGTAAAGAAAAAGCATCTAATTTCTTTCTTAAGCGATTAATATTGACACTTAATGTATTATCATCTACAAAAGCTTCACTTTGCCAAAGAGCTTCCATAATTGTATCTCTTGATACAATCTGTCCTGCATGTTCAAATAGTATCTGCATGATCTTAAGTTCTGTCTTAGTGAGTTCTATAGAGTCCTCATGATAACTGATCACACCTTTTAATAAATCAAGAGTCAGTGAGTGATAATTCAAGACATTTTGAGTTTTATTAAATGAATAAGTACGTCTAAGTATTGCCTGTAGCTTAGCAGTAAGTACCGTTAAGTCAAAAGGTTTATTAATAAAATCATCTGCACCCATATTCATCGCCATAACGATATTCATATTCTCACTTGTAGAAGAGATAAAGATAATAGGTACTTCTGATTCTTTTCTTATTTCCTGACACCAGTAATAGCCATTATAGTAAGGCAGTGAGATATCTAATAAGATAAGTAATGGTTCATAGTGCCTAAAGTCTTCTAAGACATTTTCAAAATCATGGACTACAAACACATCATAATTCCACTTTTCTAGATGTTTTTTTATAGAAGAAGCAATAATTTCATCATCTTCTACAATCATTATTTTCTGCATATATAACCACCTCTAGTTCATTATACACAAAAAAGAGACGAATTGTCTCTTTATTCAATAACACTAAATTGTGTCCACTTATTTGATTTATAACGCAAATGGAATATGATAGCACGTATTGACCAGTCAGCACACATTGCCAAGGCAATACCAATCACCCCTAGATTCAATGTAATACCAAATATAATAGTGAGTATTCCTCTTACAACGACTGTACTTAAGATTGATACAATCATTGTATATTTGACATCTCCTGTCGCACGTAATCCATTTGAAAGTGGCCCAGAGAACGGGAAGGCAATTGTGTTAAATAGGTTATGAATAATAACCAAAATAAAGACTAGATTCTTAGTTTCTGATGATAATTGATAATATTGTAGGAATAATGGTGTAATGAGAAGAATGAATACATTCCATATAATAGAGAAGATAATTGTGATTTTCATCAGCTTCTTAAAGTAATAATGTGCACTGTCTATATCCTTTGCTCCCATGCATTGTCCTATAACTGTAATAAAGACAGGTCCCATTGTAACACCCACTAGAGCTGCAAGCGACCAGATACTTTGTGCTACACCATTAGCTGCAATCTGATAAGTACCAAATAAAGCAACAACTGAACTCAAGGCTACTTTAACTAACTGAAAGATTCCTTGTTCAACCCCATTAGGAACCGCAATATTTAATACTCTTTTCAACATCTTTGTATCAAATATAAGTATATGCTTCTTATCATAATAAGTAATCAGTGTCTTATTGAAGCATAAGAATGTGATAACAATAGCTGAAAACACTCTAGCAATCAGCGAAGGATAAGCAACACCTGCGACACCAGCATGTAAGACAAAGACACCTATGCAGTTTCCAATACAGTTAATAATATTAGATACAATAGAAATATACATAGTTGTAGATGTTTTAGCCATAGATCGATATAAAGCAGCACCGACATTATAAATAGCAAGAGCAGGATAAGAATAGGCAGAAATCTTTAAATAAGTAATACAGGCCTGCATGACTGAATTTTCTACACGACCAAATAAGAGTCTTAAAAGTGATTCGTTGAAAATCAAGACAAGAATCATCAAAACAAATGAAAAGATAGTAGAAAACATCAATAATTGTCCTGATGCACGATTTGTATCTTCATTTTCTTTACGTCCAATATATTGACTGATGACAACTGCACCACCTGATGTAAGGGCTGTAAACAAATATATAAAAACTGTATTAAATGAATTTACAAGAGAAACCCCTGATACCGCACTTTCTCCCACAAAGCTCACTATAAAAGTATCTATAATACCTACTAACATGACTAATAATTGTTCAAAAAACAATGGTATAATCATATTTTTTAAATCTTTGTTTGTGAATGTCATAATTTACCTCCATGACACCATTCTAGATAACAAAGATCTAAAAGTAAAATACCAATATTGGAAGATGTTATAACTTTTTTGCATAGTAAAAGGCAGTATTCAAACTGCCTCATAGTTATTCTTCGTTATGTAAGCCTAGTTCTTCCATTCTCTTAGGTGCATAGTTTTCATACTTAGGATGAGGATGCTTATGATCCTTCCAATATTCTTCTGCAATAGGCGCCCATTCTTTTGCATAATCTTCACACTTATCACATAAGTGGTCTGCTGTTTCAGGAGATTCCATATTTGTATCATGTGCACCTGTACGTTTCACCATTTCTCTTAATAATGATGGGTTTTCTAACATTGGACAAGGTCTTAAATGGTTTTCATTAAATGGCTGTCCTTCATGATAAGCCATGAATAAAGGTGACTGCAACATTTCAAGAATTGAATTATCATGAATATTTGTATTTGAATAATGAATAAATACACATGGTTCTGCATCACCATTAGAGTTGATATGGAAGTAGTTTCTACCACCGGCAATACATCCACCAACATATTCACCATCATTTTGGAAATCCATTGGATAGAAGTTAATATCACATTTATCTGAACGGATATATCTAATACGATCAATCATATACTTTCTCTGTTGGATTGTAGGAAGCAAATCAGTAACTGCGTTATTTCCTACTGGCATATAATGGAAGTAGAAACCAAAACGAGCCCCTTTATCAGTAATCATCTTAAAGAATTCATCACTTGTGACTGCTTCTACATTATATTTTGTATAGCAGATAGATGTACCAAAGACAATACCATATTTCTTTAAGAGATCCATGGCCTTCATAACAGCTTCAAAGTGACCTGCACCTCGTCTTGCATCATTAGTTTCTGGAGTACCTTCAATTGATAATAAGAATGTAATATTACCAAGTCTTACAAGTTCTTTACAGAATGCATCATCAATCAAAGTAGAATTTGAGAAGATTGCGAATTCTACATCATTATGCTTTTCAGCTAATTTAATGATTTCTTTCTTCTTTACAAGTGGTTCACCACCAGTTAATAAGTAAAGATAGACACCTAATTCTTTACCTTGTGTGACAATCTTATCCATATCTTCAAAAGTTAAGTTGCTTTTATGTCCATAAGTACCACTCCAGCATCCTTCACAATGCATATTGCAGGCACTTGTTGGATCAAAAAGAATCAACCAAGGGATATTACAATTGTATTTCTTTCTGTTTTCACGGATTGTTTTTGTACCTCTAAAGAATGCTTCATAGCCAAGATTCAAAGCTGTCTTCTTGATAAATTCTGGATTAGCATCATCAATCACACTATTGATATATTTCACCCATTTGTTGTTTGGATCCTGTACCGCAACTCTCGCTGCGTCATAGCTTTCTTTACTAAATCCTTTTCCATAGAACTTTTCAGCCAAGTCAATGAGCTTCAAATATTCTCCTGTACGGTCTTTATCCAACCCCTTCACAATATGGTCAATCGCAACCTCCATCGCTTTTCTTTCAGCTGCATGTGATACTTTATCTAATGTATTCATAATCAACATCCTCTCTCTTTCACTAATCCTCATTTTAGAATGTTACTGATAAAAGTCAATAAAACTGACCAATGTTCATTTAGGCATTTTTAGGAAAATGTCCAAAAATAGCTTTATATTCTTACAAAATATATGAAATGAACAAATTTTACACTATCTTTACACAAACTTTATTCTAACTAAATCACACTATTATTAGTATAATGCTAGAATTAACGCTATAATGAGTATATAGATGGGAGGATTAATTATGAATATATATAAAGATAACCGAGAATTATCTTGGTTAAAGTTTAATGACCGTGTTCTTATGCAGGCCAAAGATGAAAACGTGCCGTTAGGTGAGCGTCTGACTTTTGTTTCAATTTTCCAAACGAACCTAGATGAATTCTTTAGAGTACGTATGGGATTCTTATTTGATCAGGCTTTGTTTTATCCTGCTTTAAAAGAAAATAAGACAAATATGACATCATCTGAACAGATTAAAGCATGTGAAAGAAAGGTAAAATATTTATATAAGAAGAGAGATAAGATCTATGCATCAAATCTTGAAAAGATGAAAGAATATGGTGTAGAGATTGTAGGTTATGATGATATTAAAGATAAAGAAGATAAAAAATTCCTCGAACATTATTTCACTCAGGAAATGCTTCCACTTGTATCACCTCAGGTTGTTTCTAAAAGACAGCCATTCCCTTTCCTTAATAATGGTGAACTCTATATTGTGACACAATTAGAAAGTAAAAAGGGTAAGAGAAAGATGGGTATTGTGTCATGCTCTGCTGCTTTTGATGAAAGATTAATTGCCCTACCTAGTAAGCCCGGTAAATTTATTTTGGCAGAAGAAATTGTGAAAAAAAATCTTCCTATGATTTTTCATGGACAAACAGTAAAGAATGCTTCTATAATTCGTATTATAAGAAGTGCTGATATTGAAGAGGATGATTATTCTTTACAGGAACATGAAGATTATCGTGAAATGATGGAAACTCTTATTAAACAAAGAAGAAAGCTTGCACCTTTAAGAATGGAGATGTCTCCAGGTCTAGAAGAGATTGAAGTAGATATGTTGAAACATTTCTTAGATCTTTCTAATGGTCAGGTCTTTGAAGTAGAGAGTCCATTAGAGTTCTCATTTGTATTTACTTTACAGGATTATTTAAAATCACGTCATCCAGAATTATTCTATAAGAGACTTGAAGCACGTAATTCACCTCTTGTAGAAAATACTGTACCAATGATTAAACAGGTATTAAAGCATGATATATTACTTTCTTATCCATTTGAATCTATGGCACCATTCTTAAGATTCTTAGATGAAGCAAGTCGTGATCCACAGGTAATCAGTATTAAGATGACTCTTTATCGTGTGGCTAAGAATTCTAAGGTTGTTAAGAGTTTGATTCGTGCTGCAGAAAATGGCAAGGATGTGACAGTTCTAGTAGAACTTCGTGCACGTTTTGATGAAGAAAACAATATTGCCTGGTCTAAACAGTTAGAGAGTGCTGGATGTCATGTTATTTATGGTTTAAGTGAATTAAAGGTACACTCTAAATTATGTCTTGTCACTTATCGTACAGATGAAGGTATCCAGTATTTGACTCAGATTGGTACTGGTAACTATAACGAAAAGACTTCTAAGCTTTATACAGATTTCTGTTTGATGACTTCAGAACATGCTTTTGGTGAAGAAGCCAATGAACTCTTTACTCATTTATGTTTAGGTGAAACAGATCATAATGCGAATCTATTATTAGTTGCACCACATTGTATGATTTCAAAAATCTTTGAAAAGATTGATGAACAAATTAAACTTGCAAAGGCTGGTAAACCTGCCTATGTAGGATTTAAATGTAATGCAGTGACAAGTAAAAAAATGATTGAAAAGCTTGTAGAAGCAAGTCAGGCTGGTGTTAAGATTCAATTAATCGTAAGAGGTATCTGTTGTATCATTCCTGGTATTAAGGGTTATACAGAAAATATTCATGTTATATCTATTGTCGGACGTTATTTGGAACATTCTCGTATTTATATCTTTGGTGATAAAAATCCTGAAGTTTATATTTCTTCTGCAGACTTAATGACACGTAACTTAGAAAGACGTGTAGAAGTGGGTGCACCAATTCATGATCCTCGTATTAAGAAGACTATTCTTAATATGTTTGATATTATGCTTCATGATAATGTGAAAGCATCACGTTTATTAAATGATGGTACATATAAACGTGTAAAGAATAAACAAGAGAAGATCAATAGTCAGGAATACTTCTTTAAGAAAAAAGTATAAGGGAGGTATAATATGCGCGTTGGTATTTTAACAAGCGGAGGAGACTGTCAAGCCCTTAATGCAACTATGCGTGGGTTGGCTTTAACTCTTTATAGAAATGTGAAAGATGTTGAAATCATTGGCTTTATTGATGGTTATAAAGGATTAATGTATGAAAAATACAAAAAAATGAAGCCTAAAGATTTTTATGATATTTTAAACGTAGGTGGTTCAATTCTTGGAAATTCAAGATGTCCTTTCAAACGTATGCGTATTATTGAAAATGGTTTTGATAAAGTCAAAGCGATGAAGAATACTTATAAGAAACTTGAATTGGACTGCTTAGTTGTACTAGGTGGTAATGGTTCTATTAAAAGTGCAAATATGTTATCACAGGAAGGACTAAATGTAATTGCATTACCTAAGACTATTGATAATGATGCCTGGGGTACAGATTATACATTTGGTTATTCTTCTGCCACAGCCATTGCGACACGTTACTTAGATGAAATCAAGACAACAGCCGCAAGTCATAGCCGTGTTTTCGTGATTGAAGTTATGGGTCACAAGGTAGGACATATCTGCTTATCTGCAGGTATTGCAGCAGGTGCTGATGTCATCCTCTTACCTGAGATTCCATATGATATAAAAGTTGTTGCGAAAAAGGTTAAAGAAACACTAAAGAACGAAAAGAACTATGCGATTATTGCCTGTGCTGAAGGTGCTATTTCTGAAGCCGATGCCTTAATGAAGCGAAAAGACTATAAAGCAAAAGTACTTGCAAGAAATGATCGTTCTGTAGCTTATGAAGTAGCTGATGAATTAAGTCAGGAAATTGATGCTGAGATTCGTGTATCATGTATTGGTCATGCACAGCGTGGTGGTAATCCTGATAGTTATGATCGTGAAATCTCTACACGTTTTGGTGTAGAAGGTGCAAGACTCATCATTAAGAAACATTATGGTGAATATGTTGTATTACAAGGAAATCATGTCACACATATTCCATTAGAAGCTACTGCAGGTAAATTAAAATTTGTAGATACTGAAGGAGAAATCGTACAAAGCGCAAAACTTGTAGGAATCTCATTTGGTGAGTAAAACTGTTCGTCATGAACAGTTTTTTTGTGTATAATGTGAGTTAGGTGATACTATGCATAAACTAACATTTTGGAAAAAGATAGGACTTTCTTTTATTGTCCTTGTAGCTATACTTATACTGATCAATCATCAACTCAATAAAGATACTAATACACCAAATAGACTCACTCTGTCTAACCTATTTACTGTAGATGTGAAGAAATCCCATGTCCCATGGATTACAACTGCAGATAATAATAAACAGGAAGCACTTGATGTAGTGAATCGTAAGATGGCGTCTACTATTAAAAATTTTATTTCAAAAGAGGAAAAAAGCGGAAGTTATTATTCTATTAATCATGAGATTGTCTATAACACAGATCAGTTATTTACTCTTAAATTAGAGCTAAATAAAGCACATGCAGATAGTTACACAAAGAACGTTTATTATACAATCAACAAATCCACAGGAAAGAGTATCCCTCTTTCTGCTTATTTTAAGAATAGTGACTATAAAGATATGATTTCTAAAGAGATACTTAAACAAATGAAAGCAGAAATGAAAAAAAACACCAATAAAGTATATTGGTGTCAAAAGAATGATAATCCTCGTTTTAAAGGTATTTCTAAAAATCAAAGTTACTATATTAATAAGCAAGGTGAACTTGTCATATGCTTTGATCAATTTGAAGTGGCTCCTGGTTATATGGGAAACCCTACATTCACAATTAAAAATGACTTGCTAGACGACTACTTCAAATAGTCGTCTTTTATCTTGTGAAAACAAGATTGTGGTCTCTCTTATAGAGATATCTTCTAAGTAATTCCTGAGCTAAAGAATCAGGCTTAATGATATTCATTGCATCTTTTAGATCATACCATTTTGCATAATCTACTTCTTCATTACAGTAGAATGATTCATCTTCTACAACAACGATATAGTTATTAATATATGTATTAGTACGTGCATAGTATTCATTATCATTAAATTCATAAGAAGAAATAGTAAGACCTGTCTCTTCTTTGATTTCTCTAAAAAGAGCCTGTTTCGCATTTTCTCCTTTTGTGACATATCCAGCTATTAAGATATTATCTTTATGTCCATATTGTTGGATGAGAAGGATTTTATCTTTTTTGGGATTGAGTACAAGCGCACTGACTGCACTATTAAACATTGGGAATCTGAATTCCTGACAGTTTGGACAATAAGGTACCATACCATCTATTCCATTTTCTTTTTCTATTAATTCATGACCACATTTTATGCAATAACTCATTGATTTTCTTTTCTCCATTTCTTGATTTCATTTAATCTATTCTTATATTGTTTCTCTGCACCTTGAGTACCTGGAAGATAATATTCCCTGTCTTTTAAAGAATCGGGTAGACATTGCATATTCGTAATCTTCTCTTTTGTATCATGAGCATATTGATAGCCTTCCCCATAATGTAGTTCCTTCATAAGTTTTGTAGGCGCATTACGAATAACCAATGGTACAGGTTCAGATAATTCTTTTAAGGCATCTTTTTTAGCTGTTTCATAGGCAACATATAATGAGTTGGATTTAGGTGCCATGGACATATAGACAACAGCCTGCGTTAATATGACTGAACATTCAGGCATACCAATATAATGACAGCTTGTATAGGCATCATTCGCAATAGATAAGGCACGGGGATCTGCCAAACCAATATCTTCACTCGCAAAACGAATCACTCTTCTTGCGACATAAAGAGGATCTTCTCCCGCCTCCAACATTCTAGCAAGCCAATATATAGCTGCATCTGGATCTGAATTACGCATTGATTTATGTAAGGCACTAATGAGATTATAATGTTCCTCACCCTTTTTATCATATAAAAGAGATTTCTTTTGTGTACATTGTTCAATGATTGTCTTAGTAACATGGATGATGCCATCCTGCTCGTCGCTATTATTAATAACCATTTCTAGAGTGGATAACGCATTTCTTGCATCACCATTACTAAAAGATGCAATAAGGTGTAAACAATCATCGGACATATCAATATTTAAATCTCCAAATCCCTTTGGACTAGAAATGGCATGTTTGAGTAATGAAACAATATCCTCTTCTTCAAGTGCATTGAGGACAAATACCTTACAACGTGATAAAAGAGCTCCATTGATTTCAAATGATGGGTTTTCAGTTGTCGCACCTATAAGTATAATGCTTCCTTTTTCTACAAAAGGCAAAAAAGCATCCTGCTGGGATTTATTGAAACGATGTATTTCATCCACAAATAGAATTGTCTTTTCACCAAAGACACGATTATTTTCTGCCTGTTTCATCACTTCCCTTATTTCTTTAATACCACTAGTCACAGCTGAGAAATCAATAAAAGAAGAATGTGTATGAGAAGCAATAATTCTTGCGAGTGTTGTTTTACCAACTCCTGGTGGTCCCCAGAAGATCATTGAAGAAATAGAATCTGTTTCTATAAGTCTTCTAAGTATTTTTCCTTTTCCTACTAGATGAGTCTGTCCAACAAATTCATCTAAATTATCAGGTCTCAGTCTTGAAGGAAGAGGTTCATTAAATGTTTCTTCAAAAAGTGATGTCATAAGAGTCCCCCTATGACAAAAATAGTATTACAGGATTAAGAAACTGTCAAATAAAGATATAGTTAACCATCCAAGTGCAATAAAAGGACCAAAAGGAATCATCTTCTTTTGTTTTATAAAAGAGAAAATGATTCCTAAGAAACAGGCAATGGATAAGATACTTAACGTTTGATAAATACCTAAAGAAAGACTACATACACCTAACATCTTAATATCTCCCCCACCAAGTCCTTCTTTTCCAGTTATCTTATAAAAAAGATAAACAAATAGTATAAGAAATAATATAAATAGAAGAGATTCTTTGAGATATATAATCTTAAAGCTACATACTAAGCTAATAAGAAGATATACATCAGGTATTTCATAGAGATGTAAGTCTATTATAGAAATAATATAAAAGCATGTAAGAGATGCGATATGAGATAAATAAAGAATACTTAATCCATCATGAATATAGAATAAGACAAATAAAAAGCCTGCTGTTAGTTCATGAACAAGCAGACTCTTATTGAGTTTATGATGACAATAACGACATTGCCCTTTAAGTAATATATAAGATAAGACTGGAATTAAATCTAATACATGTAATGTATGTCCACAATAATCACAATGACTTCTTCCAAGTATTGATTCATGAGTAATATAACGATGTGACATACAAGATATAAAACTGCCAAAACAAGTACCTATCATAAATATAAGCAACTGCATAATTCCTCCTTAACGATGTATGAGTGATTCAATCAATTTACTAGAGGCAATGCTTTGTGATTTATTAGGATCCTTCACTAAGCAGACCTTACGATGTGGCAATGATTGAAACAACGGGATTTCATAGACTTCTCCCTTATCTAAGTATTGTTGGGCTAGTTTTCTAGGATAGAATGCAATACCTAAATTATGAATAATAAGAGGGATAATCTGATCAGTTGTAGAGACTTCTATATCAGGATGGAAAGAAACGCCATTATCTAAGAAATATTGATTATAGAAATTTCTTGTTCCTGTCTGACTTGTAAGAGATATAAAAGGTGTATCCTTAAATTCATCTAAAGAATGATGTTTTAATGAGAGTTCCTTATACTTCTTCCCACAAATGAGAATATCTTCAAAATGATCAAGTACTGAGACCTGTAATAAATGTGGTAAGTCTATTGGTGTTGTAACAACAGAGAAGTCACATAAATCATTTCTTAATGATTCTAATGCTTCTGGTGTAGTATGGTTAGTGATACGCAAGCGAACATGTGGGTATTGTTCATGGAAACGTTCTAGATGATCTAAAAGGAATATACGTAATGCATTCTCACTGACACCTAAAGTAATTAAACCACTGTTTAATTCCTTTTCTTTCTGTAATTCGCTTTCTCCTAGTCTTAAATGTTCCTGAGCAATGGCAACATGTTCAAATAAGTTTTCTCCCTCAGGTGTTAATTTAACGCCTCTATTAGAACGAATAAAAAGTTTACAGCCTAATTCGCTTTCTAAGTTATTGATATAACGGGTGATATTAGGCTGGTTGTTCCTTAACATTTCTGCTGCCTTTGTGAAGCTCTGGTATTGTGCTACATAGTAGAATATTCTGTAATAATCATAGTTTGCCATAAGCGTCCTCCCATATAATAATCATATCATCAGTATATCAAAAATACTTTTTACATATTTCTGTTCATTCAGTATAATGCATTTGATTTAAATTTACAACGGAGTATGTTATGAAAGACAAACTTATTCAATGGTTTTTACGTGAAAGACAGATGTCTGAAGCTTTTATAAATAGTATCTTCCTTGCCATGTCTGGTGGCTTTCAGGATGCTTATACTTATTTTGCGCGTGGTGGTGTTTATTCTAATGCCCAGACAGGTAACGTCGTGTTATTAAGTAACCATATCATAAGTGGAGAATGGATGATTGCCTTAAAGTATTTGTTACCTTTAATCGCCTTTGCATCAGGAATATTTATTGCCGATATTGTGCACTCTCGCTTTAAATATGCACAAAAGATGCATTGGAGACAGGGTATACTTGTATTAGAAATAGTCATTCTATTTTTTGTCGGACTTATTCCTCATCACTTAGATAGCTTAGCGACTATTCTTGTCTCATTCTCTTGTGCACTTCAGGTACAGACATTTAGAAAAGTAAGTGGTTATTCTTATGCTTCTACAATGTGTATTGGGAATATTCGAAATGGTACAAGTGCTTTAGCTGATTATACAGAAACACATAATAAAGCATCACTTAGACGTGCATTCTATTATTATGGAATTATTTTCTTTTTTGGACTTGGTGCAGGATTTGGTGGTTTATTTTCCCAAGGAAAATCTATTCATGTTATCTGGGTATCAAGTTTATTATTAATCATCAGTTTCTTTATCATGGGATTAGAAAAACTAAGAGAGTAGAGAGATTATATCTCCCTACTCTTTTTATACGCTTAAAACGCCTTATTTTCTCAATTGATTTAAAGAAATAAACTGCACGCCTCCAGGAATCTCTTCTATTTCTTCGAGATAATGAGTGATATCCTGTTTACCTACAAGAGGTTTAAGTTCCTCTAAATACTTATTTAATAGCTGCTCAGGATAATTCAATAAATCATGATAATACTCTTCTAGAATATACAAGCCAGGTGTTTGAATGACAAGATTCAATAACTGATCATACATGCCTTCTTCTAAATAAATCTTATCAAGTCTTGCACGCGGTGGAAGACTATTAAGAAGATCGTCTCTTAATGGAATCCATTCCTCTTTTGTATATTGTCTTTTTAATTCACGATAGAAATCTATCTGTCCATCTTCTCTTACTAGTGTCCATAAAATATCTAAATAAGATTCTCTATCATTATCTTTTAAATATAAATCCTTCAAATAAGATTGATACATCTTTTTAATAGAAGGCTTATCTGTTTTTAATGATTTCACAAATGAAATCGCTTTTTTAATATCAAGTGTACCATAGTAATCAATCAAAGATTTAGATACGACCTTATCTTCCATATAATTTTTAAATGTATGAATAAGTATATCTATATCCATATAATCATCCACACATTTCACAATATAACCACGAGCTGATTTCTTGTCAGGATGATTTCTAAAAGCCTCTTTCACACTTTCTTTGATTTCTACTTTCTTTTCTACCTGCGGTAGTTGATCTAAATATTCTGGATGATCTTTTAATATTTTCTTTAATAGTTGTTTAGCCTGCTTCTCACTTAATGCATCAATAATTGTATGTTCATCATAAACAGGATGACTGTCTAAATAATACAAAACAGCCGCCATATGCTTACAATGCGCTCCCTCTTTAGCATAGGGACAATCGCAGAACATATCATTATCATCTATTTTTACATGATAATCCTCTGTCCCATGAACCGTGGCATAGATGACTTCTCCTACTTTACGTACATGATCCACTGCCCCTTCCTGAGCATATTCATAACCTCTTTCTAATATCAAATCATCAAATAATTCTTCTTTCATCCTATCAGCTCCTTATATCAAATTATAACACGTTCTTAACATTCTACACAAATATATCATTATCGTATATTATATAGAACTATAATCAGTTCATATTAGTTTATAATATCATTATAGTATATTTAGAAGTCTATTTTTATGGAATGTCACCGTTTACATTTATTAAGTACATCACCTTCACTTGATAATTATTGTATTTTCTTTTATTTATATCAATATCGTATAATTTTGTTGATTAATATCTATTTTATATTTATAATAATATCACTATCGTTTATAAGGAGTTTTATCATGTTTCCCATTCATACCCAGCATATTGAAAATACAGAAAATGATATGATTTATCATGATCACGATTCTTTAGAATTCATTTATTGTCTTAATGGAGAAGTATCCTATTTAATTAATGGAGAATCAATTACTATTCATAAAGGTGAAGCCTTTATGATTAATACTCATATTATTCATGCAAGACTTTCTTCTACAGCCCATTTAATGACTGTCTCTATCGAAAGAGAAGCTTTTAGTATACATGAATCACTTTTAAGTTATTTTGATTCATTCTTTAATCATGAACATGCCCCTTATATAGTTATTCGTGATCATACAATTCATGCACTCATCACCAAGCTATATGGTTTACTTAATATTCCAGAAATGAATCCCTTTTTAATTCTCTCTTCTGCATCAGAGCTTGTCCATTTAGCTAGTACAATTCTTCCAGAAAGTAAACCGCTAGATGATTATGATAAGATGTTAGAAATGATTCATTATTTGAGAAATCATCTTTCTCAAAAAGTCACCATCCAGGATATGGCAGACTCTATTTCTATCTGTCGTTCAAGATGCTGTAGTATTTTTTCTCAATATCTTCATACTTCTCCTATGGTTTATTTGAATGAATTACGTTTAGTGCATAGTGCTGAGTTATTATCTACTGATTATTCTATTGTATCTATCTCAAAAATGTGCGGCTTTAGTCGTCCCAGCTATTTTAATACACAATTTAAAAAGAGGTATCATATGACACCTCTTGAATATCGTCATTCTTCTTGAATCTTTTTGAAACAATAACTAAAAGTGAATACACAATAAAGTGCTGCAACAATCCAGGCTGTCTGGTCTGCACAGCAAATTGCAGTATAACCAGCTATTGGTACAAATACCAGTGATACAAAACATCTCGCAATCATTTCAATGACACCAGAGAATATTGCAAGTCCGGAATAACCGATTCCCTGAGTTGTCTGACGACATACATTGAGAATTGAAAGAACCCAATAGAAATATCCCATATAGGTAATATATTTTGCGGATGCATCAAGGACTGCACTATATTTTGATGAAATAAACAACATTGAGAATATTCTACCAAATAGAATCAATAAGATTCCTACAATCACGCCATAGATAATACCTACAACAACGGTTTGTATGACACCTTTTTTGATACGATCATATTTCTTTGCGCCATAGTTCTGACTTGCGAAAGTAGAAGCTGCTGTGGCCAATGCATCAAATGGACAGATGGCAAGCTGTTTGATTTTAGCTGCCGCCGCAAAAGCAGACATATAAGTTGCGCCTAAAGAATTATTGGCGCCCTGCATGACCATAGAGCCAATCGCAGTAATAGAGTACTGTAATCCCATTGGAAGTCCCATACCAAGTAAATTCTTAACGATGGATGACTTTATTACTTTATTTTCTTTTTCTATATGTAATACTGTGAAACGTTTCTTAATGAGTATAAGACATAAGATACCACTGATACCTTGTGACACAATTGTCGCAAGGGCTGCACCTGCGACATCGAGCTTTAAAACAATAATACAAAATAAATCTAACACAATATTGAGACAAGCAGAAAAAGCAAGAAACAAGAATGGTGTGCGGCTATCTCCTACAGCACGTAATATACTTGAACATAGATTATAGAGTAATGTACATGGTAAGCCTATGAATATTATTAATAAATATATATAAGAACGTGATGCAATCTCATGTGGAATCTGTAGGATATGAATAATAGTCATACACAATAAACAGCATCCTACAGTTAATATTGCACCAATAATAATTGTTAGAATGATGCTATGATAAATAAAATCACGCATCTTAGATAAGTTATTTCCACCAAATGACTGCGCAATAGGTATACCAAATCCACAGCATATACCAATACAAAATCCCAATACTAAAAACTGTACACTAGTAGTAGAGCCTACTGCCGCAAGTGCATTGGCACCTAGTGTCTGACCTACTATTGCAGTATCCACAATATTATAAGTCTGCTGGAATATATTTCCTAGTAATAAAGGCAATGCGAACATCATAATGAGTTTTAATGGATGTCCTTCTGTCATATTTTTTGTCATATCTTAATCCCCCAGTATTGAAGTATAGCACTTTTGAGCATACAAAAAAATCCATTATAAGGATTTCTTTATATAGTCTACAATTGTTTTTCCTAACTGTTCGTGTCCCTTTTTTGTAAGATGAATACCATCAAATGCAAGTTCACTTACTACTTCTTCTACATCAATAAAATCTGCATGAAAGCTATCTGCGAGTACTTTTAACTTCTTATTGAGTTCTTTACTTCTTTTATATCTTTCTTCATCATTTCTTAAATATGGCGGTGCAAGAAGTAATATATGTTCGGTTTTAGACAAAGCACGTCTTAACATCACATGAAGACCCACTGTAATATGTTCTACAGGTTCTAAGTGGTCTACATTATTTGTCCCTAGCATGATAACTAATAATCCAATAGGTGCATATTGTCGTAAAGCGACATCATATAAGAATTGTCTTGGTTCAGCAAGTCTTCCATTGAGTCCTGCATTGACGACAAAATCATCCTTATAATTCTCCCTTACTATATCCACCCAGTTTGTTTCATAGCGTCCCCCATCAAGAGGGTTGAATCCATAAGTATTAGAATCCCCATAACATACGATATTCATAAATTTATTCCCCTTTTTTCTTATTATACAAAAGCTTTTAAAATAAAAAAACATTGAATTTATAATAATCTCTGTTTATAATGTTTCCTTGTAAAAGAACGGATGATAGTAGCGAAAGAGATTCTTTGTAAGAACACCGAAGGATGGAAGATTTCAGGTAAAAGGATCGCTATTGGACGAATCACTGGAGAGACTCATAATGAGCACCGAAGGAGTAACACTCTCAGGTAAAAGGACAGTGACTTATACTTTTCACTATTAATTCCGTCTAATTTATTAGAAGGAGTTTTTTTATGACCAAATTTTTGACTCAAGTCAACAATCTCGTATGGGGTATGCCCCTTATCCTGTTACTACTTGGAACAGGTATTTATTTCACTACTCATTTAAAGTTTATTCAGTTTGTAAGATTAAAGAAAGCTTTCTCTTTGATTTTCAAGAAGAATGAAAATCATGAAGGAGACGTTTCTAGTTTCCAGGCATTGTGTACTGCCTTAAGTTCTACGATTGGAACAGGTAATATTGTGGGGGTAGCGACTGCAATCTCAGCGGGTGGTCCTGGCGCATTATTCTGGATGTGGATCTCAGCTTTCTTTGGTATGGCCACTAAATATGCTGAAGGGGTACTCGCTATCAAGTATCGTACAAAGGATGAAAATGGACAAATAGCTGGTGGTCCAATGTACTATATTGAAAAAGGGTTACACAATAAGTTTCTCGCAAGTCTATTTGCCTTCTTTGGTGTAGCTGTCGCGTATTTAGGTATTGGTACATTCACTCAGGTAAGATCTATTTCTGATGCATTGCATCTTTCTTTCCATGTACCTTATTGGACCAGTGCGATTATTCTTACTCTTCTTGTTGGTTTTATCACAATTGGCGGAATTCATAGAATTGCGGCAGTTGCTGAAAAAGTGATTCCATTTATGTGTGTATTTTATATTGGTGGTGTTGTACTTATCCTAGTAACACATCTTCCAATGATTCCTCATGTATTAAAGACTGTACTTGCTTCAGCTTTTGATATCAAAGCAGTCTTTGGTGCTGGTATGGGTGTTGCAATGAAGATGGGTATTAGTAGAGGAATCTTCTCTAACGAAAGCGGTTTAGGAAGTGCCCCAATTGCCGCAGCTGCTGCACAGACTGATTCATGTGTAGAACAGGGACTTGTTTCTATGACAGGTACTTTTATCGATACAATGGTGATCTGTACAATGACTGGTCTTGCAATTTTAATCACTGGCGCAAATACAAGTGGCTTAGAAGGTGCAGCAGTTACATCACTTGCCTTTGATAGAGGACTTATTATTCCGTTTATTGGTGAATATATTGTAAATATTGGATTAATTTTCTTTGCCTTTACTACAATTATTGGATGGAACTACTACGGTGAAAGATGTATGTATTATCTTGCAGGTATTCGTTCTATCAAGATTTATAAGATCATCTTTATTATTCTTATTGCGATTGGTCCATTCATGTCATTAAAGTTTATCTTTATTCTTGCAGATATCGTCAATGGCTGTATGGCAATTCCTAACCTCATCGGTTTAATTGGACTTAGAAAAGAAGTCATTGCAGAAACAGAAGAATACTTCAAAGAAGAAAACACTTGTGTTATAGAAGAATTAAGCATCTAACCTCTCATATGAGAGGTTTTTTTATACAAAAAACAGGCCGAAGCCTGTTAATCGAGTGGTTTCTGATAGAATCCACCTACAAAGTTTTCTGTTGGTAATATATTGATAATGACATGAGGATCAATACTCTTCATGAGATCAACAATATCCTGTACTTCATAGCTTGACACAACAGTATGAATCATAGTAAGAGGATGACCACTATAGCCACCTTCACCATGAAGCATAGTCAAACCATGACGATATTGTGCAATATAAGCCTGACGTAATTCTTCAGGATGTTCTGTTGTAATTTCTAAAGTCACACGTTTATATCGCTTATAGAATGTATCAATCGTTTTAGTTGAGAGGAATTGGAATAAAATAGAATATCCTGCATGAATCCAGCCAAACATGAATCCAAATACACATAGCATCAAGGTATTGAAAACAAATATATATTCAAAGATTGACTTGTTCATTTTATTAGATACATATAAAGCGATAAAGTCAGTACCAGCAGTACTTGCATTACCTCTTAAGGCAATCGCAATCGCAAAGCCATAAAGGAATCCACCAAAACAGACATTCAAGATCACATTATCAAATAATGGATCAAATGATAATACCCTTGTGAAAATACTGAAGAAGATAACTTGTAAGAAAGAGAAGAAAACAAATTTCTTACCTATTGTCTTATAACATACAATTGCGACAGGTAGATTGAGTACAATCACAAGTGTGGAAATTGATAATGAATATCCATAAAGCATACTGATACGATTAATGAGAATCGCAATCCCTGTAAAACCACTTGATAAGAGGTCAGAAGGATTCAAAAATGTCTGAAGAACAAATGTCTGTAAGAGTGCCGAAAAGAGCACTGCAAAGAAAGTAATAATATATCTTTTATTTGTTTTGTAAGCTGCTGACAAGTTTTTCGACATTTTCCTGGTCCACACTTTCATAATCATTGGCATGTGTGCCAGTATAATAGCTATAAGTGACAGACTTGCCTGAAGTTGTAGGATCTTCTTCATAATCCTTACAAGAAGAATGTACCTGAGAAATACCTGTATGTTCCATTAATGCAGCAGCATTATTATAGTTCACACCACTTCCTGCAAGAATTTCTATATCCTTACCATAGTTTTCTTGTAATGATTTGATCTGATTCGCTCCATCTATGGCTGTAGGCTGACCACCGCTTGTCAAAACACGATCAATGCCAAGTTCAACTAATTGAGTCATAGCATGATCTAAATCATCACAGCAGTCAAAAGCACGATGGAATACAGCCGTACGATGATATTTATGAATGAGTTCTACAAATTCTCTTGTACGCTTGACATCAATTGTGTAATCACTATTTAAGAAACCAAAAGCGAGACCATCTGCACCATTTTCTAATAGATCTTCTGCTTCTAATAACATCTGTTTGTATTCTATTTCATCATAAGTAAAACCAGCACCACGAGGTCTAACCATACAAATAATAGTCAATGTTGTTTCTCTCTTTAATAATCTTAAAGAGGCCACAGAAGGTGTTAAACCTCCCAAATAAAGAGCACTGTTCAATTCAATGCGTGTGGCACCACCCTTATAAGCACGTAGGCCATCCTTATAACTTCCACAGCATACTTCAATCATAGTTCTGTTTCCTTTCTAGATAATTGATAAAGTGTTAAAGCATAGATTTTAGCATTCGTAATAAGATCCTCTCTTGTCATCCATTCATTTGGATTATGTCCAATACCCTTCTGGCCTGGGAAAGAAGGTCCAAATGGGACAATATGAGGCATCATTTTTGCATAGGTACCACCTGTTGTAGTCACAGGAGTTCCATCATTAACCGTTACATATTCATATGTCTCTTTCATAATTTCTACCATAGGTGCCTTTTTATCAAAATAAACAGGCTTGAAATGAGACACGACTTCATACTCATATCCTTCAATACGATTAAGTTTATCAAGTATTTCTTCTAGTGTAATTCCTGCTGGATAACTAATAGAAAAGCTGAAGTCTTCTTTAGTTAAATGATAGTTACGGATTTCTAATTGTCCAAACTCATCATTCTTATAATCAATACCAAGTCTTTCACCTTTGTTTTGTGTATTTAAGATATACTTATTCATAAAAGTAATCAAATGATCTAGATCAGCTTTCACTTTTATCACAGCACGTCCTCTTTCAGCATAAACAACAGGATATTTACAATCTGGTGTAAAGCCGGCAATAGGTGCTTTTTCATGATCTAAATAATATTTTAAATCCTCAAATCCTGATTCTTCATCACAGCCAAAGATGATACGTACTTCTCTTTCAGGCTTTATGCCAAGTCTCTTTAAAGCAGTTAAAGCATAAAGACATGAAAGAATAGGACCCTTGTTATCTAGAATACCACGGCTATAAATCACACCGTCTTCTTCATAAGCACTAAATGGTGGATGTTTCCAGCCTTCACCGACTGGTACAACATCTAAATGACCACAGGCACATACATAATCATCGCTTTTACCATAACGTGCATAGCCGATATAATGGTCAACATCCACTGTTTCAAATCCAAGATTACGAGATAACTGAAGTGTCTCATCAAGTGCATGGCGTACACCTTCTCCAAAAGGAGCATCATTCACAGCCTCAGATTCTACACTATCAATACGTACAATACGCTTGATGCCTTCAATCATCTCATCTGCAATCTCATCAACAGCCTTTAATATTTCTTCATTCATTATTTTCTTACCAATGGGGCTGTTCTTGTACGCATATAATCATCAAGCCATTCCTGACTTGCTTTTTCAAACACGCTGTGTTCACCTTCATGCTTTACTACAAATACAGTTGGTTCTAACTCTGGAGTTGCAACTACAAATGAGAAACCTTCAATGTTTGTGGCACATCCCCATTCACCTTTATTATTCATAGCGATTAAAGACATATCTCCTGCTTCACCACGGCGTTTGATTAATTCTTTAGAGAAAGTATTAACTGCCTTTTCACATGCATCCTGTGGGTGCATACCTTCCTTCATCATTCTTACGATTTCATAAGAAACACAGCCCTTCATCACATCTTCACCAAGTCCTGTTGCACTTGCACCACCGACTTCACTATCAACATAGAAGCCAGATCCAGATACTGGTGAGTCACCTACTCTACCAGAACGCTTCATAAATAAACCACTTGTAGAAGTAGCTGAAGTCATCTTATCATGTTCATCTAGACAAACCATACCAACTGTATCATGACCAGAATAAGGCTTAATTTCCTGAGTCATTTCTTTTAATCTATTATGATAATGAATTTCAGCACGTTCAGTGAGCATATTCTTTCTTTCAAAGCCATTCTTAGATGCATACTTTTCAGCACCTGCACCTACTAAGAAGTTGTTGACCTTTTCATGAGATAACTTTCTTGCGATTTCTACGGGATTCGCAAAGTCCTTAATTGCGCCTACACATCCAACAGAAAGAGTATTTCCGTTCATATAAGCTGCATCAAGTTCAACTATCATTTCTTCATTAGGTAATCCCCCATATCCTACTGATTTATAATATGGGAAATCTTCTACAGCCTTAACAGCTTCAACAATAGCATCTCCTGCATCTCCATGATTCTTTAATACTTCATCGGCTTTTGTGATACCTTCTAAAGCCATTCTCCAAGTTGCAATAATACCGTACATATTAATATTCTCCTTTTATTGAAAGAGGATACGTCCTCACGTATCCTCAAGTTAATTTAGAAACAATACTTAGAAGCTACGATGTCTTCATCTTTCTGATCACACATTGCCTTTGCAAGCTGACAGATACCTTCTAATGATTCATTTAAACCAGTACCACCCTTCTTAGGTGTCTTGATGATATGAACCTTATCTTTATATTCATTAATTGTTTCTTCATTTTCTATACTCATTGCCGCCATAGCATGTGAATGAGTTTTTTCGTTAATATCATAAGCGACACGTGCAGCCATGCGTCCATAGCCAAGATAGTTGAAACATGGACCACATACAACAACATCTGGTTTAATTTTTTCTACCATTGCGCAAAGTTTACGGCTGACTTCATCGCTATTTGCTTCATAGAATCCATCTCCACAATATAAACAGCATACAACATGTCCATTTACCTGTTTTAAGAATGGTTCCATCATAATAGCAGGTCCACATGATTCTTTTACTAGTCCTAAAGGTACCATGTGATCATCTTTAATCCCTTTACCAGACTGGATCTGGTCATAAATCATTACGATTTTCATGTTTCATCTCTCCTTCTTATAGATCGTCAAAAGATAAGTCGTCTAAATCAATGTCGTCTTCTTCTTTAGCAGCCTGAGCCTGAGCTTCTTCATTTAAATACTGCTTATCAAGTACCTTGATAAATGGCATATAGATAATAACACCAATAACGATTAGGATAGCCTGAAGCAGAGCACCTACCCAGTTAGTTGCTAAGAAACCTGAGATAATTGGTGGCATAGTCCAAGGGATGTTGATACCTGAACAAATTGGAACAATCTTAAGAGCCATACAGAAGTATGAAATAATGATGTTTACTGTTGGTACTAACATGAATGGAATAAGCATAGTTGGGTTTAATACGATTGGTAAACCGAATACGATTGGTTCGTTGATACCAAAGATACCTGGAACTAAAGCAAGTTTACCTAAGTCTGTAATACGTTTAGATTTACAGAATAATAACATTGCGATTAATAATGATAATGTAGAACCACATCCACCAAATGTAGCGAATAAGTCCTGGAACTGCTGACAGATGATATGAGCTGTACCCTGTCCTTTAGTGAAGAAAAGAATGTTTTCAGCTGATAGAGTCTGAAGAATTGGGTTAAATACAGCACCTACTACTGATCCACCATTGATACCAAAGAACCAGAATAAATGTAAGAAGATATAAGCAACAACCATTGCACCTAATGTATCACCAAGGTTAAGTAATGGTGTCTGTAAGAATTCAAAGATAATCTGGAATACGTTTGTTCCTAAGAAACCAAACATTAAGTTTACTAGGAAGAAGAAAGTCATTACAAATGTTGCTGGAATCAATGCTGAGAAAGATTCTACAACTGTTGGTGGAACACCAGCTGGCATCTTGATTGTCCAGCCTTTACCTTCTACCCAAGCATAGATATGTACGCTTAGGAATGCAGTAATAATACCTACGAAGATACCCTTTGCACCAACCCATCCTAATGGGATACCAGAAAGAGTTGCTTCAATAGTTTTAGATCCTACAGCAACATTACCAGTGATTGAGTATGGCATGATTAAGAACCATGACATAAGTGCGCAGGCAGCACCGAAGATCTTGTTTGTCTTCATCTGACCAGCAAATGAATAAGCGATACCCATAACAGCAAATACTGCCATGATAGTGAATGTTGCATCAGATGGCTTTGATAAGAAAGCAGCTAATGACTGACCTGTTTCCTGATTTACAATTGTTGATTCTAAGAAATTTGTCCAAGCTGTAATTGGAAAGTTTGCGATTAATAAGAAAATTGATCCTGCAATAAGTAATGGTGTTGATACTAAGAAACCATCACGGATTGACATTAAGTATTTATTGCGCCCGATTTTTTCTGCTAGAGGCATTAAATACTTTTCAAGTTGTTTCATCATACTTTAAGTACTCCCTTTAATTATTTATTATTCTTTTTAATTAATAGAACAGCTTTTTTTAGTACTCTTTCACCGTTCATCATACCATAATCATCCTGGTCGATGACAGCGATAGGTACATTAAGATGCCCAAAGTTAGCTACTGTTTCGTCATAAAGATATTCAACCTGTGGACCAAGTAAAATACAATCAGGACAATCAGATTTAACGATTTCTCCTAATTTGTTATGAGAAAAAGCAGCGACCTTAATTGGTAGGTTATGGCTATTAGCAACTTCCTGCATCTTACTTGCAAGAATACTAGTAGACATACCTGCACTACAGAATAAATAAACCTTTTTCATCCTATTCTCCTCCTTCTAATTTTTTAATTCTTTGAGATAGTTTGATAATCTCTTCAGCCATGATTTTTGTTGTTTCAGCATTCATAAGCTGATCTTCCGCATGCATAAGAAGAATTGTTGGAACTGTCTTTTCACCACATGCTTCCTTCTGGATAAGTGATGCATGTGCTTCATGACCTTTCACAAAGCTTTCTTCTCCTTCTTTTATTTTTGCGCGAGCTTCATCAAAATCACCTTTTTCAGCAAGATACATTGCCTGTACATAACGTGACTTTGCAGTACCCACTGCAGAAATAATGTTAAAACTTAATAATTCTAAATCTTCCATGTGATTTCCTCCATCTCACAATTCATAGTATAAACTTTTATTTATTTTCAGGCAGCGAAAGCGATTTCCTCTATTTAGGAAATATTCACTACTTTCGTACGTGCTAGATAATCATGCAATGCTAAATGTTCTTTCTTATTCACTAAACATAAAATAGCACTCACAATTGTAATCACAAAACCAACATACATCATCGGCTTAACTAAACTAATACCAAAACTGATTTGTAATACCTGATGTAAAATCGTACTTGCAGAATATAGAACCCCTTCAATCACAATAGCCCCTATCACTTCTCTTAACAGCAATTCTTTAAGTCCTACATCTTTACCATCACTCTTTACAATCTTGATATGACATATTCTTTTACCAATTGTCTGTCCTTTATTAATAACTAAAGGAATAATGACATAGTAAATAAATGCACCTAATAATGCGAATAGCCCACAGATAATTCCTAACTGATGAGGGTACTCTAATAGATTCTGGTTCTTCATTGTGCCATAGACTTTCTGTGAAACAATCGCAATAGGAAATGAAGTAAATAGAGCACCGATATACCAATCTAATAAATAAGCACCAAAACGTCTTGGTAATGATGCTATTGTTTGTTGTTTTTTCATAAGCTACCTCACGCTGTCATTAATTTCATAAATTCTTGATAATTTTCTGATTCGATAAACTGCATCAGCTGGTTGTAATCAATGAGTACATTGGATAACCAGTCAAAGAATGTATGCAGCATCTGATTGTCCTGTTCACTAATAGATAATAAGAGAATGAGACGCACTTCATATTTCCCCCACTTCACAGGATTCTTTAAAACCATAACGGATATTGTAGAACGTAATGGCTGTACTGTAATGGCATGCGGTACTGCAAAGCCCTGCACAAAGGCTGTTCCTGCCATCTCTTCTCTTTTAAAGACATCTTCTTTATATTCTTTTGTAGCATAGCCTAACTGAATCAGATTATCACATAAATAGTTAATGGCATCTTCCTTAGATGCGATGTCTTTTTTTATAAAGAATGTTTCCTGTCCAATCAGCTTCTTTACAATATGACAGAACTGATCATGATATTTTTCTCTATCTAATTGATTCAATGCCTGGAAAATCTGACTTTCATCCTCATAGTTCACAAATAAACTGATTGATACTGTCTTAATAGACAATTCATGCTGTAAAGGTACAACAGTTAAAATCAAGTCAGGATGAAGTGATGCAATCATATTATTTTCAAAGAATGGGAATACTTTAATAATTTCCATACGTTCTCTAAAACGTGTTTCAATCTTATCCATACATGCTTTCGCCAGCATCTGATTATGGGGAATAATCATGACTACACGGTATTTCTGTGTATTGATATGTCTTTCATAGGCTGTTCCAAAATGTAAAGCGAGATAAGAGATTTCATCTTCTACTAAAGGTTTACCTGTTGCCTTAGAAATCACATCACTGGCATGTATCGCCATTTCAAAGACTAAAGGATATTGTCTTTTAATCTCCTTTAAATAAGCTGTTGTATTAGGTTTATCTACTTTAATACGATCAAGTAATGACTGCATATGAATAACTAAGCTATTGTAAAGCTCTTCATCATCTCTAAAATCAATATCAAAACAATCTCTAATATCTACTAATACCTTTTCTACTAACTGCTGAGATTCTGTTTTCAAGTCTACATGACTGCCTCTTCCTTCTAATAAGAAAGCAAACTTAACGACTTCTTCTTCAACATAAGGAATACCAAACTTTTGTGATAATTCTTCAAAAAAATCCTTTGAGACATGATATTCTAAATCAATACCTGTACAGTCACTCTGTGTTTCATATAAATAATTCTTATTCCTGATACGTTCTATCGCAATACCCGCATGCATCATCAACATAGGAAGACTGACATTCTTGAACTTATAATGATTATTTGCGCAGACATTCTTAAAGATTTCTACGACATCAATGAGATTAAAATCCTTCCACAGATGAGACAAGGCACTGATATTAGTGAAGTTTCCTTTGATTTCTGATTCTAATAGATGCTTATATACAGAACGCTTTTCATTTTCATCACCTTCTAAACGAATGTGGTTCTTTACACGTACCACTTTTAAAGAAGGATATTCATTGAGTATACGTCTAATATTTCTTAAATCGTTATCAATCGTATAACCACTCACATAAATACGATCCTGTAATTCAATGAGATTGATTTCCTGTTTAAATAATAATTCCTTAATAATCCAGTATACACGTTCCTGAGATGTCTGGGGAATCACTGACTTTGTCGTAATTCCTTTTACACTTGTCAGCATCTCGTCTAAGTGATAACCTTTACGACGATTGGCTTCTATAAGAGTACATTCATACTCTTTATTAATATGCTCTATATCAGAACGGATTGTACGATCTGATACAGACAACATAGAAGCAAGCTCTTTACCTGTCACCCATTCATCATAATCATGAAGGATATCTATAATACGCTGCTGTCTATTATTCATACGTATAACCTCCCGTATCTTTATTGTAATGGTTTACAGTGTTTTATGCATTCAATTTAACTTCCTAAGTGTTAGGAAACGAAAAAAAAAGAACCTCTCGGTTCTTATAAATCAATAATATCTAGAATATCATAGGATGCCTTCAACATCTTTGGATGGAAGTCCCCTTCTCCTGATTCATCCACAACTCTTTGAAGTTCTTTAGTAATCTCAATAAAGTCATCTTTTAGGAAAGGACCTCTTGTACATAATAAATCAAATGTCTGATTCCAATAGAATAAATGATACCCACTAGAACGATAGCCATGACTCGCATAAAACTTAGTACGTCTTAAACGCTGTTCATAGTTATCTGCTTGATCATCTAAAGGTTCCATATCCAACACGATCTGTCTTTGATAGAGATCATCCATCAACTTTAAAGTACGTCCTCCATAACCATGAGAACGAAGTGATGAACGGATTGCGAGATAGAATAAATAAACACATGTATCAGATGTCATTGTCATAAAGAATCCAACAAATGTATCTCCATCATAAACGCCATAAAGATCTGATATACCTGTTTGAGATAAATCAATCATTCTTTCTATAGAAACACGTTCTTCCTTAGGAAATGCTTCATTGTTGAGATCTTCTAATTCTTTAAAATTCTTTGTAATTTTTTTAGCAATTAATGCCATAGATTAACCTCCATTAATGGTTATATGACTATTCTATGACGTTTTCTTCTTTTTTTCAAACTATTACGCTATAATAAGTTCAAAAGAAAGGATGAATCTATGCTTACATATACTTTTGATGAAAATAATCATAAATCTCTCTACCAGCAATTATATACATTTATCAAAAATGATATTCTAGAGGGACATCTGATAGCAGATGAGAAGTTACCTTCTAAGCGTACATTTGCGAAAAATCTAGGTATTAGTATTATTACAATAGAGAATGCCTATGCGCAGTTAATGGCTGAAGGATATATTTATTCTTTGCCTAAGAAAGGCTTTTATGTATCTCCTATTAATAATAAGACACCTCTTATTCCTGCCAAGATGATTCATAAACCTTCTATTAAGAAAGAATCTTATTGGTGTGATTTCTCTTCTAATCAGACACCAGCCCATTTGTTTCCTTTCACAACTTGGTCAAAACTTATGAAGAACGTATTAAATGAACACCAATCAGAACTAATGGTTAATCCTCCAGTAGGTGGTATTTATGAATTAAGAGAAGCGATTTCTCATCATTTAAAAGAATTCAGAAATATGGATGTTGAACCTGAAAGAATTATTATTGGTGCAGGTACTGAATATTTATATGGACTACTCGTACAATTATTAGGTTTAGATCTTGTCTATGCCGTAGAGAATCCTGGTTATAATAAAATATTAGATGTTTATTCTAGTTTGGGAGCAAAATGTGTTCCTATAGATATGGATGAGCAGGGAATACTCGTCAACCAATTAGAAGATTTAGATGTAGATATTGCACATATCTCTCCTTCTCATCATTTCCCAACTGGTATTATTATGCCTATATCTCGACGTTATGAATTACTTGGATGGGCAAATAAGAAGGAACATCGCTATATTATAGAAGATGATTATGACAGTGAATTACGTTTAAGTGGACAGCCTATTCCTGCCCTTCAAAGTATTGATTTAAGTGAAAAGGTTATTTATATGAATACCTTTACTAAGACTCTTGCCTCTACAATTCGCATTAGCTATATGGTGCTTCCTCATCATTTATTAGAACGCTATAATAAGAAGCTCTCTTTTTATGCCTGTACAGTCTCTAACTTCGAACAATATACTCTTGCATCATTTATTAATGAACATTATTTTGATAAGCATATTACTAAATTACGTAACCATTATCATAATAAGCGTGATGCGATTGTAAAAATGTTAGAAGAAAGTAGTTTAAAGGATATGATTACTATTTCCAAGGAAGATGCTGGTCTTCATTTCCTTATCACAATTCATACACATATGTCTGATGAAACACTTATCAATAAGTTAAAAGAAGAAGGAATCCATCTAAGAGCTATTTCTCATTACTATCTTAAGAATATACCTCATACATCACATACCTTCATCATGAACTACTCTTCTATCAATTTAGATAAATTACCACAGGCTATAGAAATATTAGAAAAAACACTTTACAGCAAAACGATGATGTAACCATTGACACTACAACAAGACAACCTTATAATGAGGCTAAATCAGTTAAGAAAGCGAGGAACGTTTATGCAGATTTCAAGTCGTTTTACAATCGCAGTTCATATATTTGCCTGTATTGATACTTTTGAAAATGATAATAAAATAACAAGTGATTTTTTAGCATCAAGTGTGAATGTCAATCCTGTAATCATTCGTAAAATACTATCACAATTAAAATCGGCAGGTTTGATAACCGTTCAGCGCGGCAGTGGCGGAGCAACAATCGCAAAGGAACTTGATGAAATAAGTTTTCTTGACATATACCATGCTGTAGATTGCATTGAAAAAGGAGAATTGTTCCACTTCCACGAAAATCCAAACACCAACTGCCCTGTTGGAAGAAACATTCACAATGTTCTAGACAGCAAACTAGAACAAGTACAAAGTGCTTTAGAAAATGAATTAAAAAAGATCACATTAGCTGATGTGATGAAAGATACGCAATACTATATTGCAAAAGAGAATAAGAAATAGTTTTGGACACTCTATATAAGACAGGTTTCTCATAAAAGATCAACCTAATATATAGGGTGTTTTTCTATGCAAAAAAATTTCAAAAAATTCGTTGTAACTCTTGACGTTACATCAAAGAAGATTTATACTATCGTTGTAATCGTTATTGTTACATCAAAGAAAGTTAATGTTATGACATTATTTTCAAAACTATTCAACAAAAATTTAAAGGAGGAAACAAACATGACACAGATTGAAAAAGCATTAGAACTTATTAATACATTTGCAACAGGAGATACTAAAAAGGCTGAATCACTCTTGGCTGAGGGATATATTCAGCATAACCTTGCCTATGGTACAGGTCGTGATGCCTTTGTGGGAAGTGTTGCTTACTTAGCTTCAGCTCCAGTAAAAACAACTGTAAACAATATTCGTGCATTTGAAGATGGAGATAAAGTATTTCTTCACACAGTTTACAACTTTGCAGGAGCAGGCGAACAGGTTGCATTTGATATTTTCCGTTTCGACAAAGATGGTAAAATAGCTGAACATTGGGATAATCTTGCAACAAAAGCAGATCCAAATCCATCTGGCCGTACACAGATTGACAATGTATCAGAAGTCATTGATTTGGATAAAACAGAAGAAAATCGTCAGATTGTTAAAGATTTCTTGTTCGATGTAATGCAGGGCAATAATGCACAAAAAACACCAGAATATTTTGATGGTGATGTTTACATTCAGCATAACACAGGCATTGCTGATGGTTTATCTGGACTTGGTGCAGCATTAGAAGCTTTGGCAAAAGAAAATATTCAGATGATTTATACAACTGTTCATCAGGTATTGGCACAAGGAAATTATGTATTGGCTGTTAGTGAAGGAACATTTGGTGGTGCACCTACAAGCTACTATGATTTATGGAGAGTAGAAAATGGGAAGATTGCGGAACATTGGGACGTAATGGAAACAATCGCAGACAAATCTACTTGGCAAAATACAAACGGTAAATTTTAAGTAACACCATAAGCAGAGTTAATAAAATAACTCTGCTTATTCTATACATGGAGACTAAAGAAATGAACACAAACACTTATTTGGAGTATTTAACAAATCAAATACATACAGTTATTATGGCAACAACAGAGAATTTAGGAAATCCTTTGACATGTGCGATTGATATAATGGATTTTGATGAACGAGGTTTATATTTTCTGACAGCAAAAGGGAAAAGTTTTTATAAACGATTAAAGCAGAATGACACAATATCCTTAACAGGCTTACATGGCAACGATACTCTTTCTAGCAAAACCATTACAATTCATGGAAAGGTCAAAGAAATAGGATTGCTCTGCCTGTCAGCAATTTTTGAAAAAAATCCATATATGTATCAAATATACCCGACAAAAGAAAGTCGCATGGCCTTAACTGTTTTTCAAATATATCAAGGAACCGGAGAATTTTTTGATTTAAGTGTGCAACCGATTTTTAGAGAGCGATTTTCTTTTGGAAATTGCGTATCTAAAGGTGCAAGTCTGTTCTACATTAATGATGACTGTATCAATTGTGAGAAGTGTATTTCTGTCTGTCCTCAAAAATGTATCGTCTATGAAAATAACCAACTGACTATTTCACAGGAACATTGTCTGCATTGCGGAAACTGCTGCAATATTTGTCCTGTAAAAGCCATTGAAAAGGAGTGATCACTATGACACAGGAAAAAAGATTGAATTATCTAATACATTATCTATTAAATGAAGATAAGCAATATCGAGATTTTTTCATTCCGAGTAATGAATTAGATAAAAAAAAGTTATTGCGTTCGCTAATGAATGTTCGTCCACCAAAAAAAATTTCACAGGACTTTTTAAAGATACAGGATTTATATTTACAAGAAGAACTCCAAAAAAAGAACATTACATCAATCGAAAATCTCATTCCTATAAATCCACAAATATATGTATGGAAAGGCGATATTACACGTCTAGAAGTTGATGCTATTGTAAATGCTGGGAATAGCGCTTTGCTAGGCTGTTTCATCCCAAATCATGGGTGTATCGATAATGCGATACATTCCTATGCAGGTATTCAGCTGCGTTTGGAGTGTCAGAACATCATGAAAAAACAAGGTACGCCAGAATTAACTGGAAAAGCTAAAATCACAAAAGGATATAATCTCCCAGCAAAGTATGTATTGCATACAGTCGGACCGATTATACAAGGAAAATTAAGAGAAAAAGATTGTGCATTGCTGGCGTCATGTTATCGCTCATGTCTAGAGTTCGCTGACGCACATCAATTAAAGTCTATCGCCTTTTGTTGCATATCCACAGGCGAATTTCATTTTCCAAATGATATTGCTGGAGAAATTGCAGTTCATACGGTAAAAAAATATTTAGAGGAAACAAATTCAAAAATCGAGGTGGTATTCAATGTTTTCAAAGAAGTGGATGAACAAATCTACAAACGACTATTGGGATAAGATCAGTAATCTTAAAAAAACAATCGAAAATGCTGACGCAATTATTATCGGTGCAGGAGCAGGACTATCTACTTCTGCTGGATTAGAATATAGCGGAAAGAGATTTTTTGTGCATTTTTCTGACTTTGCTGATAAATATGGTTTGCAGGATATGTATTCAGCTGGTTTTTATCCTTTTGAAACATTAGAAGAATATTGAGCATATTGGAGCAGGCACATTATGGTAAACCGCTATTTTGCAGACATTGGCAAGCCTTATACAGATTTATTGTCTTTAGTTAAAGACAAAGATTATTTTATTCTGACAACAAATGTAGACCATTGTTTTCAAAGAGCTGGATTTGACAAGCAACGCCTGTTTTATACACAAGGGGATTATGGACTTTGGCAATGTTCCAAAGCCTGTCATCAGAAAACCTATGATAATGAAAAGCAAGCCAAAAGAATGGCTGTGCAACAGAAAAATATGAAAATACCAAGCGACTTAGTTCCCTATTGTCCTCATTGTGGAGCACCTATGACAATGAATTTGCGAATTGACGGCACATTTGTACAAGACGAAGGCTGGTATTATGCGTCAAATAGATATAACGATTTTTTGAAAAGACATGAAAATCTCAAAATAGTGTATTTGGAATTGGGTGTAGGAAATAATACTCCTGTAATCATTAAATATCCATTTTGGGATATGACTTCAAAAAATAAAAACGCTGTTTATACCTGTATCAATTATCAAGAGGCATTTTGTCCACCTCAAATCAAGAAGCAGTCAATTTGTATTCAAGCAGATATCGGCAAAGTTCTTCGAGATTTGCAGGCTGACAAATGAAAGTATATTGATATCGCATTATTTTATTTTTTGTATTATTGACATATTTCTTAAAATATATTAAAGTAAGTCATGCAAAAAAAAGAATATTGATTTAGGGTATTATTGGAAACGCACAAGCATAGCTTGATAACGAACAACACTTATATTAAGTGTTGTTTTTTTGTGTAATTTCAAGAAAGGAGCATTTTTCCAATGTCTAAAACATTTAAACAAAATTTATTATTTACTGCGATGATGTCACTCTTAATGGTGTATGTCATGATTCTCTTCAACATCTCATTAAATATCGGAGGAATGACAAACCAGGTCTTCTTACTTGCCTTCCACGAAATGATTATCATGTGGCCTGTCGCTTTCTTTTTAGAACTACTTGTTGTTGATTCTTTAGCTCATAAGCTTGCTTTCCGTTTTGTACAGCCTACAGATCGTCCTATTGTGATTACTCTTGCAATTTCATGTATGATTGTTTGTATCATGTGTCCATGCATGAGCTTAATCGCAACTGTATTATTCAAGAACATCGATGTTTCAGTCTGGTTCCAGACAACATTCATGAACTTCCCTGTCGCATTATTATTCCAGATTTTCTATTGTGGTCCTCTGATCCGCTTCTTATTTGGAAAAATCGTACATGAATAAGGTCAGTTTTAAAACTGACCTTATTTTTTTATTCGATAGCTGAGTATTTATATAATGTCAGAATGTATGTATAGTGTTACTCATCAAAGGGGGAGTTTTATATGAAAGACAATAAAACATTAAAAATTGCAGTAACAGGATTGATGGCGGCTTTAGCTTATATCGCCTTCACATTCCTACAGATCAAGATTCCAACACCAGGAGGAACTACTTCATTCCATTTAGGAAATACATTCTGTGTATTGGCTGCTTTATTATTAGGTGGTGTTCCTGGTGGAGTTGCAGGCGCAGTTGGTATGGGTATTGGTGATTTACTTGATCCTACTTATGTAGTAGTTGCACCAAAGACATTTATCTTAAAGTTTGGTATTGGGGTTATTACAGGTCTAGTTGCACATAGAGTATTCAAGATTCAAAAACTAGAAGGTAAGCAGTTAGTGATTGGTGTAGTTGTTTCTACATTTGCAGGTTTATTATTTAACGTGATTGCTGAACCACTATTCTCTTATTTCTATACTTCAGTATTACTTGGTGCACCTTCTCAAGCTGCTTTAGCTCTTGCATCTTGGAATGCAGTGACTACTATCACTAATGCAGTAATTGCGATTGTGATTTCTTCAGCACTATATTTAGCTTTAGCACCTACATTTAAAAAGAGTGGTTTATTAGATAAATTACATACAGTTAAAAAAAGACTAATTAAATAGGACTTCTATGAGTCCTTATTTTAGTTTAAGACCATCTTTAAAAGCATGGCCAACAACCTTTCCTAAACCTACATATTGATTATTAAAGGGATCAAACGTGATAGGTTTTACTTTAGATACATCGACTCTTCCTGTTTCATCTAAGACACGTTCATCTACAGATACATTGACAATTTCACCCTTCATGATTTCTGTATCTAAATCATAGTCCTTTAGACGACATTCTAGACATATAGGTAATTCATTGATAATAGGTGCATGTACTTTACTAGATGGAGTATAAGTAAAACCTGCTTTTTCTAGTTTATTGGGTTCCTTATGTCCGGATACAACACCCACATAATCACATTCTACTACATGATCTTCATCTGCAATACTGACAGTAAAAGCCTGTGTTTTTAAGATATTCTGGACTGTTTTATGTCCACTTGAAAGACTTAATGAAATTTCCATTGTATCGCTAATGCCACCCCATGCTGCATTCATTAAATCAGGATGATCATCCTTATCAAAGCTCCCAATCATATAGACAGGCTGTGGATAAGTAAGTGCACGTGCTCCAAAATCTTTTCTCATTTTTTTCTCCTTTTTAATATTTTCATAGCAGTTTGATAAAGTGCATCATCAGAAAGATTATTGATTCTTTCCGCTTTTATATAAGTAGGATAATCATCAATATCAGGATCATCACCACATATATCAATACCAATTACGTCACAGTTTTTTAGGAAGTGAGCTAATACATCCTCTAACATACCTAGTGACATGTCTCCTTGATTCCAGTTCGTCATGGCATATCTTTCATCTAAGACATCCTTATCTATAGAAATATAAACAGGATATTTCGTTTCAAGAGGAATAGTAGCACCTTGTTCAAGTTCTTCTATGCTGAAACTTAATACTTTATTCCGTTTCACTGATTTTAAATCATGTTTACTTGGTCCTATTAAGTATAAACGATGAAGGAAAGGATTTTGTAAAGCTTTTTTAGCCCAATTTCCACAGCTGAGCATATCTCCTACAATAGAAGATTGCATGTCTGTATGATGATCAATCAAAACAAGATCAAAAGGTTCATGAATAAAATCAGTCATCAATTTAGTGATGTAATGATAATCGCCTGAATCAATAAAATGAATACCAGAAATACCATTCTTGCTTATCATCTCTTTTAATTGTTTTTCTGCATGCTGGTCACAGAATAAGCGTGTTCCTTCAATGTCACTACAATCATAATAAGTTAACTGTGAATAATCCCCTTTATAGGAATGAGTAAAATCAAATACATAGTTACGCATCTTTATCACCTGTTGATAATTATAATCTTTATTTAGCACTTATCAAATACGACTGCTAAAAAGGGATGGCTATGCCATCCCTTAGAGACTTATAATTCTTCACCATTTGTTTCAATAACGTGTTTATACCAATAAAATGATTTCTTCTTACTTCTAGAGAAGTCACCTTCATGGTTATTATTATAGTTAACATAGATAAAACCATAACGTTTATCATATTCACCAGTAGAAGCAGATACGATATCAAATGGAGACCACATAGTATAACCTAATAAGTCAACACCATCATAAGTCACTGCATCTCTCATTGCTTCAATATGTGCTTTCAAGTAATCAATACGATACTGATCATCTACAGTACCATCTGCTTCTTTCTTATCATAAGCACCAAAGCCGTTTTCTACAATCATCATTGGAAGTTCATAACGGTCATTGAACCAGTTCAAGCACCATCTTAATCCTAATGGATCAATCTGCCAACCCCAGTCAGAAGCTTTTAAATATTCATTTCTTACAAAGTCTTCACCAGAGTAATCAAATGTCTTTTCATTACGTCCCTGATACTTAGTTGCGAATGACATATAATAAGAGAATCCAATATAATCTACTTTACCTTCACTTAAGATCTTCTTATCTTCTTCAGTAATGAAATCATATCCTTTTCTTTCAAACTTCTTTAAGATATGACTTGGATAATGTCCTCTTGCATGCACATCAGCAAACCAATATTTCTGATGCATAGCGCCTAATGCATTCATCATATCTTCTGGTTTAGGAGAAGCTGGATAAACACCATTCATACCAATCATACAACCAACCTTTAAGTCAGGATTGATTTCATGAGCTGCCTTAACTGCAAGTGCAGATGCCACAAGTTCATGATGAGCAGATAAATACATAAGATATTCTGCATCGTCCCCTTCTTTTAATAAAACAGCGCCTTCCTGGATTAAGTTATGCTGAGTCGGATCAGCCTGGTTATTGATTTCATTGAATGTCATCCAGTATTTTACTTTATGCTGATATCTTTCAAAACATACCTTTGCGAACTTCACAAACATATCAATGGCTTTACGATTTCTAAATCCTCCATATTCTTTTGCGAGTGCCCAAGGTAATTCAAAATGTGATAATGTGATGACTGGTTCAATACCATATTTTAATAATTCATCAAATACATCATCATAGAACTTTAAACCTTCTTCATTAGGTGTTTCTTCATCTCCTCTTGGGAAGATTCTTGTCCAGGCAATAGAAGTTCTAAATGCCTTGAATCCCATTTCAGCAAGTAATGCGATATCTTCCTTATAATGATGATAGAAGTCTACACCCACATGGTTTGGATAATCTTCTCCAGGAAGAACACCATCTGTTAAACGTCTAGGTGCTCCTGTAACATTATCTCCTGCTGTTTCTACATCTGTACAGCTGATTCCTTTTCCGCCTTCCTGCCAGGCACCTTCACACTGATGAGCAGCAACTGCGCCACCCCATAAAAAGTCGTCTCTAAACATTGTCTTTTCTCCTTTTCTCTTAAAAATAATTATAAATAGAAATGAAAGTGATTTCTATAATTTTCAAAAATAGAAATCAAACTCCCTTAAATATGTTTATTCTTTACATTATTAGTTCACATATCCAATAAATAAGTGATATTTTGTTAATGAAATACATATTACAAAAAACTCTATAAATCTATTAACAAGATTTATAGAGCTAATGATATCACTAATCCAGTTGGCAGTTCTCCTAGTGATATAGTTAATCATTAAGAAGTTAGGACTCTTCTAAAAAAGTCTTCCCTCAAGGAGAATTATACTTTGAATACAAAAATAGGAAGTATGTGCATTTATTTTTCACTTTCCTCCATAATATAATACAATTTATCGCCTAATTCTTCAGTTGCATACCCTAATTCATTCGGTTCATCATTTTCCTTAAACCCATATTCAAGATTCTTATCCAACACATAATTGCGAATCTGATTGAGTTCTGCTTCATTTAACTCTCTATCTGCTTTAACATATTCGATCACATTCTCTTTTGAATAACCATCTTCCGGATTCAAATCTTTCAACAATAATAAGTTATTCAATAATTTGACATCATCTTTTGATAATCTATACATTTTTTTACTCCTATACAACTACTTTTCTTTGAATATATTTTACCGCAATTTAAAATTATAACAATGTTTTCATTGTTACATTATTTGTTCAAAATTTCACAATAATTTTGTAACATTTTTTTAATGAAAGCGTTGCATTTTTTTTATATAAGATGTAATATACCACTATCAACCAAATAAAAATAGGGGAGCTGACGCGACGGCTGAGAAGAAATACGATCGGATTTCGACCCATAAAACCTGATACGGATAATGCCGGCGTAGGAATTTTGTTTTTTAGGTATACATGCTCAGGTATACCTTTTTTTATTGTTTAAAAGGAGGAATTGTATGAGTTACACAACACAAATGGATGCTGCAAGACAGGGAATCATTACACCTGAAATGGAAATTGTAGCCGCAAAAGAATCTATGGATGTAGAAGTATTACGTGAACATATTGCGAAAGGACATGCTATTATTCCATGTAATAAGAATCATACTTCTATTGATCCAAGTGGTATTGGTTCAATGTTGAAGACTAAGATCAATGTCAACTTAGGTATTTCTAGAGATTGTAAGGATATGGATGTAGAAATTGAAAAAGTGAATAATGCAGTCAAGATGGGTGCTGAATCCATCATGGACTTAAGTTCTTATGGTGATACACGTACTTTTAGAAAGAAATTAACTAAAGAATGTCCTGCTATTATTGGTACAGTCCCTATTTATGATGCTGTAGTTTATTATCATAAGGCTTTAAAAGATATTACTGCAAAAGAATGGTTAGATATTGTAAGAATGCATGCTGAAGATGGTGTGGATTTCATGACTATTCATTGTGGCATTAATAGAGCTATGTATGAACGTTTTAAGAATAATAAGCGTTTAATGAATATTGTTTCTCGTGGTGGTTCTATTATGTTTGCCTGGATGGCTATGACTGGAGAAGAAAATCCATTCTATGAACATTATGATGAAGTCTTAGATATCTGCCGTGAGTATGATATTACTATGAGTTTAGGTGATGCATGTCGTGCTGGATGTTTGGCTGATGCAACTGATGTGGCACAGATTGGTGAGTTAGTGACTTTAGGAGAATTAACACAGCGTGCATGGGATAAAGATGTACAGGTGATGATTGAAGGTCCTGGTCATATGCCTTTAAATCAGATTGCCGCTAATATGGAAATCCAGAAGACAATCTGTAAAGGTGCACCTTTCTATGTATTAGGTCCTTTAGTTACTGATATTGCCCCTGGTTATGATCATATTACTGCTGCCATCGGTGGTGCAATTGCAGCCACTTATGGTGCATCATTCTTATGTTATGTGACTCCTGCCGAACATCTTCGTCTGCCTAATCTAGATGATGTTAAAGAAGGTATTATTGCATCCAAGATTGCAGCACATGCGGCAGATATAGCGAAGGGTATTCCTGGTGCCATGGAATTAGATAATAAGATGGCATGTGCAAGAAAGAAGCTGGACTGGGAAGAAACATTTAAATACTCAATTGATCCAGAAAAAGCAAGACGTTATCGTGCTGAAGCAGCACCTGAAAAAGAAGATACATGTTCTATGTGTGGTAACTTCTGTGCCGTTAAGAATATGAATCGTATTCTTGATGGTGAAATTGTAAATATCTTTGATGAATAAGAAAAAAGGCGTAACTCGTATATATGAGTTACGTCTTTTTGTATTAGTCTAAATCAGCGCCATTAGATTCGCAGACTTTCTTATACCAGAAGAATGAATCTTTCTTGCTTCTAGAGAAGTCCCCAGTTCCATCATCATGTCTATCTACATAGATGAAACCATAACGTTTCGCATACTGTCCAGTACCTGCAGATACTAAGTCGATTGGTCCCCAAGTTGTATAACCGATTAGTGGTACACCATCTTCGATAGCTTCATCCATTGCTTTAATATGATCTCTGAAGTAATCAATTCTATAAGTATCGTGTACAGAACCATCTTCTTCTACCTTATCGAATGCACCAAAACCATTTTCTACAACCATTAATGGTGTATGAGGATAACGGTCATGTAGGATATTTAATGTATATCTTAATCCATCAGGGTCAATCTGCCATCCCCAGTCAGAAGCCTTTAAGTAAGGGTTCTTAGCACCTGTTGCAAGGTTACCATTTGTCTTTTCAGCGTTTTCATCAACTGTTACACAGTTAGACATATAGTAAGAGAATGTATAGAAGTCAATAACGCCTTCTTTAATGATCTTCTTATCTTCTTCAGTAATAAATGAAGTATCAATACCATGATCTTTGAAATATCTGAACATATATGTTGGATATTCACCACGAACCTGTACATCACCACAGAAGTTATTCTTGAAGTTATCTTCATTAAATGCTGCAAGAATATCTTTTGGATTTGGTGTTAATGGATATAAAGTTGTATGAGCAATCATGTTACCAATCATGAAATCAGGATTGATCTTATGACCTTCTGTTACAACTAATGCACTTGCAACAAACTGATTATGTAATGCTTCAAATGTCTTCTGAGGGTTAGATTTTAATTTGTTTAATGGAATACGTTCATCAGAGTTAACATCTTCTGGGTCCATGATACCTAAACCATAAAGGTCACCTAATCCACCTTCACCCATACATGCGATATTGATTTCGTTGAATGTTAACCAGTATTTAACCTTATCCTTATAACGTTTCATACAAGTAGTTGCATACTTAACGAACATATCAATCACTCTTCTATCAGAGAACCCATTGTATTTAGTCACAATGTTCCAAGGAATTTCATAATGACATAATGTAACTAAAGGTTCAATATTGTGTTTCTTACATTCGTCAAATACCTTGTCATAGAAAGCTAAACCTTCTTCATTAGGTGTTTCATCATCACCATTAGGGAAAATTCTACCCCAGTTGATTGATAATCTGAATACATTCCATCCCATTTCCGCAAATAAAGCAATATCTTCAGCATAATGATGATAGAAATCAATTGCTTCATGGCTTGGATAGAAAGCAGTCTTATCAGTCTTTGGTAAGAATGTTCTTGGAGTATTTACATCTCCACCAAGTAACATATCTGGTACTGATAAACCTTTACCATCTTCTAAATAAGCACCTTCACACTGATTGGCAGCAACAGCGCCACCCCATAAAAATCCTTTTGGAAAACTCATTTTCTTTACCTCCGTTCATCTTTTTCTTTCTGTATTATATACATAATAAAAATCATTATAATTAATTTTCATCAAATGAAAACGATTTACACCATATGAAAATTATCAAAAGTTATTATTTAGAATAAATCCCCTCTTTTATGTTCTCCCATGTTCGACATAATACATTCTTGATGTTGCTTATGAACAATATCCCATACATACTCCATGCCTGTTGCAAGTGGCTGATTCAGAAAATCTTCTTTATCAATCCAATAAACCTCTCCTTCATCACTCGAATGAAGAACTCCTTCATACTCACTTGCCTTATAGACTAGAATAATATTATGAATAGAATGCTTATACCAATGATATAAACCACATAGGTATGGATTCTTAATTGTAAGACCTGTTTCTTCTTTCACTTCTCTAATCATAGCAACTTTGAATATTTCTTCTTTTTCTACATGACCACCAGGGAAAGTAATACCGGTATAAGAATCATTGACTTTATTTTGTATTAAAACATGACCTTCATGATCTTCAATCATACACATATTCATCAAGCAGACATCTTCCTTACGACGTTTCTTTACACCTCTAAACTCAATTGCCTGTACTGGGCATATTTCTAAACAGGCACCACAATGAAGACATTGTGAGACATCTATTACTTCATTATGAATACAATGCTGGGGACATATTGTCTCACATTTGCCACAATGAATACAACGATCAGTAATGGTATAATAAGTACCATGTTCTTTACTGTTAATAGTAATAGGTGCTCTTTTAATATGTGCTGGATCACTGATATCAAAATATTCACCAGATGCTTCATATAAACAAAAGACATCCAATGCCTTTCTTGTATCTTCTGGATAGATAGATTGCATATAGGTATTCTTTAAGAAAATCTCATCAAGTTTATGAGACCTAATATTCTTAACCTTACCACTTAAACTAAAAGATACTTTTCCTTTAAGTCCTGTTAAGGAAATATACTCCTGGTCCATGAGTTCCTTATAGAAATTCTTACCTCTTGCAGTTAAGAAATAGATACCTTCTTCATCATACAACATTAAGTCAATGATTCTAGTGATTGGTTTTCCTTCATTATTGATAGTTGCCATTGTGACTGAATGAATGTCTTCAACAAGTAACTTGATATAATCCATAATAATCCCTCCAGATATTAGTTTATACCATAAACAAAAGAGAGTCTATTACAGGCTCTCGACATACTCTTCTAAACATAGATTTTTCTGATGCATCTTCAAGGCAGCTTTCTTACCTACATAACGATAATGCCATGGTTCATGCTTAATATGTGTTATAGATGTTTTACTCTTAGGATAACGTTTCACAAAACCATATTTATATGCATTTCTTTCTAACCATCTATAAGCAGACTGATTGGTTGTATAACGGTTATCCCCTACTATATCCACCGCAAGCCCTAATTGATGTTCGCTTGTACCTGGGACTGATACATAATTTAATGCATATCTTCTTGCAAGAAGCGTACATAACCCTTTACTCTTATAATAATTCGTACGATTATCTAAGATCTTCTGTTGTGAATAAGATGATCGATATCCTTCATTCACCTGCATATAAATATCATCTTTTCTTGCAGCTCTAAACATTTGTGATAATTCAGGCACAATACGTGAATCTACTTCTTTCCCATTATCTAGCTTTGTAAAAATCACTTTATAGTTATCTGGTATTCTATTTGTATGATTCACAAGCATAAGATTCCAGCCATGATTTGTAGAAGCATCTTCTATAAAAGTATCTGAACGAAATATAATATATCCCGATAATATGAGTAATAGAATTCCTAGAACTAAAAAACATTTCTTGAATAATCGCATTTCTTTTCACCTCACAATAGTTATATCGTGAAATGTTGAAAAGAAACATCTCAAATTCCTTACAAAAATATTAAGATTTACTTACATGATTATAATTTTTGGTAATAAATAATATAACAGGGCGAAGGAATCCACATGAGAAAACACTTAATACAATAAGCCATGATGCATATTTACATCTTTTAGATAAGAAGTGATAAGCAATAATATGATCGACAATAAAACCAATAATTAATATTACTAGAAACACAACAAATAAAAGATAGTTTAATTCATCCATCGCAAATAAGACATATCCAATAATTAACACAGGTAAAGCACAAATAGAAGATATAATGCCGAGCACACGATCTCCTGTGATATTTCCTAGTAAATATTTATTATAGAATGGAATCCATCCACGATAGGTTTTAGTATCTAATAATGAAGAAACAAGGAATCCTTCAAAAAGATAACCTACTACATAAGTACAGAGTATCCCTATGAATAGAGATACAAAGATAAGAAATAACGTAGACAATATACCCATTAGAAAAAATACACTTAATGCGCCCATAATCATTTACCTCACAATTGATAAAATAATAATAAATATACTGTAGAGAATAATCACAATTACATGCTTCTTCCATGTCACGCTTAAGTAACCTATGAATTCTCTAATCAAAGCATTTAATGTAAAATACCATTTAGTGACTGAACCAAAGCCAATACATCTAATTCCTAAGTCTTTCGCAATTATCAAGGCTCTGAAAACATGATAGGACGTAGTAACAAGTCCAACTCGTGGAGACTCTTTAGTCATAAGTTTTGATGAGAATAAGAGGTTTTCTTTTGTATTTGTTGACTTGTTTTCAATGATTATCTTACTCTCATCAATTCCTTTATTGATGGCATAGCGTGCCATGGCTTCTCCTTCAGGAATATCTTCTCCCTTACCTTGTCCTCCAGACATGATGAGCAAGGCTTTGGGATTCTTTTTTAAGATTTCTATTCCCTTATCAATTCTACTTGCGAGTAATGGAGGCACCTGTTCTCCTTTGATGCCTGCTCCTAATACTATTATATAATCCAGTTTCCTTTTTTTGAATAAGTGAAACGTATTTAGGAAAGCAGAAAGGCAATAGCTAGCAAGAACGGATAAGAAATAGAAAACTGTAAATGATATGATTGCATAGAGAGCTGTAATTATTTTATTAGAAGACTTAAAAAAGATTGGTCCTATAAATAGATAAACAAATAATCCTATCGCAAATCCTAAAGAAAGAAGATTAGTCAATTTCAATCCTTCATGTTTAATGACTTTAATTCCTTCTACAAAGAACATAATAATAGTTGCAAGTGGAAAAAATAGGATAACAAGTACTGCAGCAGCGGCTAATAGAACCCCTATATCCATAACAAGTGGATAATGAGTTAATGTTTCAGAATAGTAGAACGCATAGAAGAAAGCTGTAATAATAGTCATCATAGAAAGACCAAAGAACCCCACACCACTCCACAAGGTACGTGATTCATAACGCATAAGCATGCAATACATGAAATATAAGATCAATAATATAATTAATGGTATGAATATCATACACTCACCCCCCTATGATAAAAGCCATCTAACTTGATGGCTTATTTCTTACGTTCATGAAGATCACTTAGATCATATGGTGTTTCCTGGTAAACATAATAGTTCAACCAGTTAGAGAATAAGAGATAGGCATGTGAACGCCATTTTACTTGTATTTCCTGAGATGGATCATCATCAAGATAATAGTTTTTAGGTAGTTCAGCAATAACACCTGGTTTCTCTTTGTCACGCTTATATTCTTTATCTAATGTGTCTGGATCATATTCAGGATGTCCTGTCACAAAGAACTGAGAACCATCCTTAGAAGCCACTAAATAGACACCTGCATCATCACTTTCAGCAAGTATATCTAAGTTAGAATTACTTGCAACATCTTCCTTTAAAACAGTTGTATAACGTGAATGTGGTGCATAGAACTGATAATCAAAACCTCTTAAAATCTTTCTTCTCATCTTTCTTTGATTAGTATGATGACGATATACGCCAGTTAATTTATGCTTCAACAAGTACTTATCAATACCATAATAATAATGTAAAGCAGCCTGTGAAGCCCAGCAGATAAAGAAAGAACTAAAGACATGTGTCTTGGCCCATTCAAGGATTTCACATAGTTCATTCCAATAGTCTACTTCTTCAAAAGACATCTGTTCTACAGGAGCACCTGTAATAATCATACCATCATAAGAATTCTCTTTAATATCTTTAAATGTCTTATAGAAAGTCAGTAAATGTTCCTTAGGAACATTCTTAGAATCATGTGTAGACATATGAATAAGTTCTACTTCAAGCTGTAATGGTGTATTAGATAATAATCTTAATAATTGTGTTTCTGTTGTAATCTTTAAAGGCATGATATTCACAATTAAAATTTTTAAAGGTCTAATACGCTGTGTAGTCGCACGTGTCTGGTTCATCACAAAGATGTTTTCATCAGTTAAGACCTTATATGCTGGTAAATCATCTGGAATATTAATTGGCATAAAAACTCCCCCTATCTATATGCAAGTAATTCATCAAATGCATCAATAATAAAATGATCTGTCATCCCTGATAAATAATCAATAATACTCTTTTCTAAAGCAAGTGAATCATTCTCAAAGTCATAGACTATATGATTTTGATAACGTTCATCACGAAGTAAAGTACTATAGCGTGTTAACCATTTAATATAATGATTAATAATGAGTGGATAACGTTCTGCATCTTTTTTTAAGTCTAAAACAAAATTGTCATGTTGTCCATACTCATATAAGAAAGAAAAGAGACTCTCTAGAATCAATTGTACATATTGCGTATGAATCTTAACCTTCTTTATTTCATAAATCTTTTGATAATTAAACTTCATAAATATCTTCATGATTTCAAAAGCTTCATTAGACAAACCAATATAGTCTTCGGTACTATTATGAATCACATCTTGAATAAAGTAATTGACCACTGTTCCATTATTGATTGCTTTAAATAAACCTGGTACAACTGCATTAATTTCTTCTATTAAGCTTTTCATATCTTCTTCATTAAGTATATGTAAGTTCCATGCATCCTCTATATCTCTTGCTAGATAAGCAATCTTATCACTGATTTTTACGACACACCCTTCTAGAGTATAAGGCTGGTAAAGTCCTGGTGATTTAAAGTCTTTTAAATCGATTTTTTCATCTCTAGGTTTAATTCTTCTTTGATTCACTTCACCACAATGAGCAATAATGCCATCTCTTACTGCATAGGTCAGATCAAGATTATGTTCAATATGTTGATCATCCTCTAATAAACATAAATCATCTATTAAGTGAAGGCTATTCTTTTCATGCCAGAACGGTTCTAAACCATGTTTCATAGACAAAGAAGATAGAATCTTTTCTCCTCCATGACCAAAAGGAGCATGTCCTAAATCATGTCCAGCACTGATAGCACGTGTCAGTTCAGTATTCAGTCCTAGTTGATAAGCAATTGTATAACTGATAGATTCTACGAGGTTGACATGCTCAGCACGTGTACATATATGATCATTATCAGGCGCAAAAAAGACCTGTGTCTTATGTTTTAAACGTCTATAGGCTGTAGTAAATATAATACGATTATAATCTCTCATAAAAGGTGTTCTAAAATCACCTTTTCTTTCATATAACTGTGATGCTCTTTCTATGCAGTTATTGTATTTAGGATTGTCTTTATTCATTGCCTTCATGAAATCACCTCAAAAAAATTATAGCACAAAAAAAGGCGCCTAAGCGCCTTCAGACTGTTGACAAACTAAATGTTAACAGTCTTTTCTTTTAAAATCGAATAGTA
>ENA-OUQP01000158-OUQP01000158.1-human-gut-metagenome-genome-assembly--contig:-NODE-158-length-69623-cov-11.505563_pt1 | contig 69623 bp, 61 predicted proteins | sample MGYA00237951_ERZ548836 | MGnify/ENA primary metagenome ERZ548836 (study PRJEB26490, sample SAMN05194702) | human gut metagenome | biome: terrestrial biome; feature: human-associated habitat; material...
CACTCATACGGAATTTGTCCTGATCTTCCAAATAGGAACCATCACACCACTTCATTACCAACACTGCCACCGTATTCGTTCCATCCTGAAGTACATCGGTAACATCAAACTCACTGGTCATATGCGAAACCTGGCTGTATCCTATGTAAGAGCCATTGATCCATACGTAAAAGCAACTGTCTACTCCTTCAAAGTTCAAAAAAGATTTTGGCGCTTTCTCATCTCTACTGTACTCAAAAGTATGTACATAGGCTCCACACGGAATGTCCTGTGGCACATATGGTGGATCAAACGGAAATGGATACCGGATGTTTGTATACTGATGTGTATCATATCCAGCCATCTGCCATACACTTGGAACCTGAATCTCATCAAAATTTTCTGTATCATAATTCTTCTCAAAGAAAGAATCCTGAATGTCATAGATGCTGTTAAAATACTGGAATTTCCAAGTTCCATTCAATAACTGCATACGATCTGACTCTTCTCTGTGTTCCACCAAGTTATCCATTCTTCTGGATGCCGGAATATAATAGGCTCTGGCTGGCATTGTGTTTTCGTGCAGTACGCTTAGATTTTCATAATAACGTGGTACGATCATAAATAGCTCTCCTCCAATACATATACTTTTTTGTTCTTTGTTTTCCTAAAGCAAACCTTATACTTTACTTTTTGTTTACGTTCCTTAGTTTTATGCTATATATAGCTTATCCTAATTCGCAAAATATGTCTATGAATTGGATTAGACAAAATATGCACTAAATGATACAATGATAAAAAGTACGAAAAGAGGTGCTGTCCTATGTATTTGAACACCGGTTATTTGAACCACTCACATATGGATTTCAAAGACAAAAGTCGTCCGCTGATTGTAGGTAGCTGTGGTACTTACCGTCTTTCCAAACATCCCAAACTTCCGACCTACCGTCCAAAGGGTCGTCTGGATTATCAGATTATATATATCACTGCTGGTTGTGGGCATTTTCATTTTGATAATGTAAATAATGAAACGATTGTTCCAGCCGGCAGCATTGTACTGTACAGACCGAAAGAACTCCAAAAATATGAATATTACGGAGAAGATAAGACAGAAGTATACTGGATTCACTTCACAGGAAGCAATGTGAAAAATATCTTACGTCAATATGGGTTTCCGGATAAAGAACGTGTCTTTCAAGTGGGTACATCTAATGAATATGAACAAATTTTCAAACGTATCATTATCGAACTCCAACGCTGTCAAGACAATTATGAGGAAATGCTTGTCCTTTTGCTACGACATCTTCTGATCAGTTTCCACCGGGAACTGACAAGAGAGCACATATTAAAAAATGAATACCTTGATCATGAGATGGATAATGCTGTTACCTTTTTCAGTGAAAACTACAATCAAAATATCAATATTGATGATTATGCTGCCTCACGAGGCATGAGTGTCAGCTGGTTTATCCGAAATTTCAAAAAATATACCGGTTCTACACCAATGCAATTCATTGTGGGAATCCGCATCAACAATGCTCAGATGTTACTTGAAACAACAACTTATTCCATCCATGAGATTTCTAAGATTGTCGGATATGATAACCAGCTTTATTTCAGTCGGCTTTTTCACAAGCTGAAAGGATATTCGCCGAGAGAATACCGAAAAATAAGAAATAGGTTATGAAATCTATAATGTCATAAAAACTAAATGTCAAAAAAGGATGCCAACGAATCAAAGCAGATTACGTGACATCCTCTTCTTTTTATTAGTGCTATTTTATAAATTCAACCGAATAGTAATACATGTACTCATTATCTGTATCTATATGCTCCCCTGCAATATCCTGTATTGGCAACGAGCTTAACCCTTTTTCTCCATAAATCAGTGCTGCTAATCCTTGCTCTGTTCCATACTGTATCTTGCATTTGTTTTCAATAGTCGTTGCTGATCTTCCATAATATTCCCTGCTAAGAGACAAAGTATTCCACTGCGTTCTCAGGGAAGAATTCCTTAAACTCACCATATAACTGAGCCGCAAGTGTTTTATTGTGCGCAAGTACCAAAGTTGGCTTGTTTAACTGGGCAATGACATTCGCCATGGTGAAGGTCTTACCGGAACCGGTCACACCCAGCAAAGTCTCGAACTGGTTGCCTTCCTTAAAACCCTTGACCAGTTTTTCGATAGCCTGAGGCTGGTCTCCTGTGGGTTGGTATTCGGAGTGTAATTTGAAATGATCCATACGGTTCTCCTTGTTGTTCTGAAATTCGTGGATATGTAAATACTGCCTGTTACTATATGTAAAGAGAGTGCTTTTATCTTTATTATTGTTGCTTTTACAGTATATCATTCAGCGTAAAAAAAGTATAGGGCAACCGAATATTTGTTCTGTACTTTTTACTGCACCACACAAAAAAGCAGAGCCTGCTCCACTCAGACTCTGCCTCTCACTTTTTTCTTTTTATACTGCCGTTATTCTTCTACTTCTCTCTCATAAACGATCTCACCGCCAAGAACTGTCATATCCACTTTCGTGGTCTTGATCTCATCCGGGTCGATCTCATAGATATCCTTCTCGATAACTACGAAGTCCGCGTTTTTCCCAGTTTCAATCGTTCCGTTTTCTTCTTCTGTATAGGAAGCGTAGGCTGCGTTTTTTGTAAAAAGCTTCACCGCCTCATCTACAGACATTTTTTCGGATGGGATCCAGCCTTCCTGTGGCTGACCGCTGATATTTTTGCGGGTGACTGCAAAATAAATATTTTCCATGGCATCAAAGCTTACCACAGGAGCATCCGAACCGCCGGACGTATGGATTCCCATATCCAGCATGCTCTTCCATGCATACACCTTATCCATACGGTGTGCGCCGATGGCAGGTTCCACTGTGTTCATATCCAGATCGATAAATACCGGCTGGATATATGCCAGAAGATCCTGGTCTTTCATCCCCTGCAAAATACGCGGATTGGTGATCTGGCAATGTACGATACCATGTCTGCCCTTTTTATTATCCTTCCGGTAAGGAGATTTCGCAGCTGCCTCAATGACCATATCCATGGCACGATCGCCGATACAGTGTACCGCTGCCTGCATCTGATGCCGGTCAAAAAAAGCAAACAGATCGTCAAGCTCATCCTGACTGAATGTGATGATCCCCGTATTGCCCGGTGCATCTTCATAAGGCTCATTCATGGCCGCTGTTCTTGCACCAAGAGAACCATCCTGGATCAGTTTCATCGGCCCGATCGTAAAGTGTTCTCCTCTCTGTCCGGTACGATATCCTTCCTCAATAAAAGCCTTCGCATCCTCCACCCGCTCAAAAAGGCACTGCTCATAATGGCGGATACTCAGCTCTCCTCTGGCATCCAGTGCCTTGTAGGAGGCCATGATCCGACGCCAGTTTTTTCCCGGAAGGGAAGCAAGATCATCGGACTGTACCCCTGTAAATCCACATTCATTCAGCTTCTTCGCACTGTATTTGATGTAGCCTTCCACTTCTTCCTGGGACGGTGCATCCAATACGGAAGAATAAAACTGTACTGCGTTCTCCTTCAGAAGTCCGGTATCCAGATCAACCTCCTTCTCAATCTCCGGGAACTCCGGGATTTTTTTCAGAAGCTCCAGACCGCAGCTGTTGCACACAGCCACATGCCCGCAGACACGCACCATAATGATGGGGATTTCCGTTGAGAGCGCATCCAGCTCATCCTTATGCGGATAGCGCGGCTTATCAAAATGTTCCTCATTCCAGCCTCTGCAGTAGAGCCAGGTCAGCTTCTGACCTTTGCTCTCCTCCAGTCTTTTTTTTGCTGCGGCAAGCATTTCCTCAACACTTGTACAGTCAAACAGTTTCACAGATCTTTCCACAAATGCATAATGCAGCATATGCATATGTGTATCCACAAAACCGGGCAGCATCAGCCTTCCCTTAAGATCGATCCGTTTTTTGCAGGAAAAAGCTTCCGCTTCTTTATCTGTTCCCACAAAAACAATCCGGCCATTTTCGATTCCCACAGCCTCTGCCACTTTTTCACTGTTATCCAGTGTTCTTATACATCCGTTAAAAAAAATCGTATCCACTGTTTATTTTTCCTCTTTTTCTTTTTTATCCTCGTAGAAAAGTGCCATATCCTTGTCTACCTTTCCGATTCCCATGTAACGCGCCTTGTAATCCTTCAGCAGTTTAAAGAAGGTACCACTTAAGATAAATAATGTGGCAACATTTACAAATGTAGGGAATACGGTTGTAAAGTCTGCAATTACCCACAGCTGCGCCGGTGTTCCGTTTCCGTAAAGAGTAAGCACTGTGACCAGAAGACCCCATAATGGTGTTCCAAGGATAAAAACCTTCTCTGCGATCTTCAGAACCTTCTGATTATTTTTCAGCCAGTGCTTCAGGATCACGCTGTAGTAGGTGAACCATCCGGTTGATGTTGTCAGTCCGAAAAGGAAAATACTGATCGCGATCAGTGCTCTCGCAATAGAGCCCATTCCGGACTCAAATGCTGTCAGTGTCAGCTCTGATCCCTGAAGTCCTGAATTCCAGTAACCGGTGGTGATAACAACAAGACCTGTCATGGAGCAGACTACGATGGTGTCTGCAAATACCTCAAATGCTCCCATCAGTCCCTGTTTTACAGGATGGTCTGTCTTTGCGGAAGCATGGATCATGGGAGATGTTCCCCAGCCTGCCTCGTTGCTGTATACAGAGCGGGCAAATCCAAGACGCATTGCTGTTGCAACACCGGCTCCCATAAATCCGCCGACTGCCGCCTGTGTTGTAAATGCACCCTTGAAGATCAGTCCAAAGGTTTCCGGCAGCTTGTCAAAATTCACTACCAGTATTGCAAGAGATCCTACAATGTAAAGCATGCACATGATCGGTGTCATATAGGAAGAGATCACACCGACTTTCTTTACACCGCCGATGATGATCAGGTAGATCGCTGCCACATACAGAAGTGATGGTACGATGTACGGCAGGTGGAAGGTACTTCCGACAGCCTCTGATACTGTATAATTCTGTAAGGTAATGAACCATGTCATAAAAATACAGCCGCCGAACAGCACTGCAAAAAGTTTCCAGAAGGGAAGCTTTTTCTCTCCGCCAAGGCCCTTCTGCATGTAGTAGGTCGGGCCTCCCTGGTACTCACCGTTTGGCTGTTTTTCTCTGTAGTACACAGCAAGTGTTACCTCTGCCATCTTGATGACCATTGCAAGAAGTGCTGCGATCCAGAGCCAGAATAATGCACCAGGTCCTCCTGTTGCAATGGCTGTTGCAACACCGGACATGTTAGATACTCCAACGGTGCCTCCGATAGCAATGGAAATAGCCTGGAACGGTGTCAGGCTCTTTCCGTCATCTCCGCCTTCCTGACGGCGTTCTTTACTGAACATGTTTTTCACAATGTAACCAAAATGGCGGAACTGGAAGAAACCGGAACGTACTGTCAGATATACGCCTGTAGCGAGGATCGTGATCAGCAGCGGCAGTCCCCAAAGCCAGTTTGTCAGATTTTCAAATAATTCAAACATCTTTTCCTCTCCTGTCCTTTTTATTGTTTTTCTTTTGCATCCATTCGAAAAATCTGTGTACAGAATATAAAAAATCCCCGGAACATGAAGTCAGATACGGATACCCGGTGTTCTCGACATACAGCTCTTCTGCCATATATCTGCGAGCCCCGTTTCTATCCTTTTTAACCTTCATGCTCTGGGGATCTTACATTTCAGTCCACGAATCTTCCAAACGATCACAGTATATCACAGTTCCGGAGGAATTTCTACTTTTTCCGTTTGAATTTTGTATTTTTATTCATTTTTCGTGAATATTACTATTTTACCGTATGGACTCCGGATACTCCACCCCTTCCGGCATGGGATCCCATTCGTTAAGTCCAATGCTCTGCTTGAATTTCGCCTGTTCAAGCGTAAGCTTCGGGAGATCATCCTGCAGATAATCCATCAGCTCGCTGATACCTTCCCGGGTCTTGTTATTTACCATAAAGATCCTCTCACAGCCCATGTTTTCCATCCACTGTCTGACCATTGGAATATTGGCATGGGGAGAATCCATCTTGGTGATGATCCCGATCAGCGGCCGCAGGAGAAAATTCCTGCTGCCGTCACTGAACAGGTTAAATGGCTCATTGGCTGCCTGTACAATAGCGATCACATCCGCCTCAAAGGAAAAGCAGGCCAGTCCTACGCTGAAATGCTTGGATTCCGCATATTCTCCCGGTGAATCAATGGTATCTTCATTTGTATTGGTATACTGGGTCTTATGATAATGAAGCTCTTCTCCTTTAAGCGCCTGTGTCAGAGATGTTTTGCCGGCTTCACTTCGACCCATCAGAAAAATTTTTTTCATTTTTTATCCCGTCCTGCTCTAACTTCTGTGGATCTTACAGACATCGAATTTCAATGTCTCATGGAAAAATCGCACCACTTCCTCCACAGCTGTCATCACTTCCGTAAAACCGCCTGTCAGGATCAGCGTCCCGCAGAAACGATCCATAAATCCTACTTCCACATGAGCTGCCTTCACTGCAACATCTGCCGCAACAACGATTGCCTCCCAGGGTGTGACACGGACCATACCGATAGCATCTCCTCTGTGGTCCTCACCTTCATGAACACCGATATGTAACGCAAGATTCTCATATATCGATCTGTCATTTGGTGTAAAAACATGTGCAAAGGAAAGCTCCTTTCCAGGTACTCTCACCCGGGTCAGCCGAAGTCTTTTTCCCTTAAGATTTTCATAATCATCATGAAACAGCCGCTCCAGCAGTTCTTCCTTCGTTATCCGTTCTTCCATGGTACACTTCCTTATCTCTTGGTGATATTGCATACTACATATCCCAGAGTATCACGGAAATAATCCACGATCTCTTCCATTGCAGTCTGTACATCGGAGATCTCTCCTGTTATGATCAGTGTTCCTGTAAAACGGTCTGCAAATCCAAGATATACATTACCGCTCTTCACAGCAATATCGGATGCGATCACAGCAGACTCGGAAGGTGTCATGTTCATGATACCAATTGCAGATGATCCATAATCCACCTGCGGATTCAGTCCAAGCTTCTGATATATGATAGGTGCCGGACCACCCATGATATGGGCAAATGTGATCTCCTTACCGGCTACGGTTTCCTGTACGATTCTGATCTGATCTCTATGTTCATCTGCCATTGATGATTCCTCACTTTCAAAATTTTATATTATTCTCGATCTGATAATATTGGATAATTTTATAAGCCGGATTTCATTCATCCGGCTTACAGTTTCCTAAAATCAAGCAGATCTTTGAAATCCGCTCTGCTGCCTGCTCATGGTAAAGCGGACATTCGCAATCCGCTTCGCTACTTGCTCATGAACGCAGTCGCTTCGCGATCTGCGTTCAAAAAACAATCTGGCAGTTCATCTGATTTAATTTTACTATTTACCAATTTTAATGTCAAGACAATTCTTCGAAAACAAGTCAAAAAACAACGTTTTCAGAAATAGAAATCCACAAAAAACAACATTTATTTTCACATCCTCGCGGAAAACCAGTCAGAAATCTGCTCAGAACTCAAACGCCTTCTTAATGCTGTCATAATGCAGGAATTTTCCCTCTGCGGCAAACGCCCTGATCTGTTCCAGGGTTGCAAACATATATCCGTCTGTCTCTTCTGTCTGAAGCTTCAGATCCTTATCTTCCACATCCATGACAAAACGGTACACATCCACAAAGTAATTATCTCCTTCCCCCGGATTCTCTCTTTTATATGTGAAAAGGTATCCGCCCTCTGCCTTACTGGCGTCCAGTCCGGTCTCCTCTTTCACCTCACGGAGTACTGCATCACGGGAAGCCTCTCCTGCCTGGGCTGCACCGCCGGAAACCTCCCACCAGCCCGGTGCCCAAGCCTTTGTCATCACACGTTTGGTAATAAGAAAGGTCTTGTCCGGTCTTGCTACCACGCCCAAAACTGTCAGATGATACTCTCCATCCTTTAAACACCAGTCATTGCGCTTCATAGTTCGTCCTGTCGGTTTCTTATCTGCATCGTAAATATCCCAGAATTCCATTTTATCTGTCTCCTGTCTTTTTACAGAACACGGAAATACAGTCTTACATTTGATCCGTTTCAGTCTGCCCGTTTCTCCGTTTTCTGTATCTTTTTTATTTATTATGATAACACGTTAAAATCATATATGTAAACCCCTGGATCCGATACCATTTTCCAGTTAGCGTTACTGGTTACTGTTCACTTCGTTCTCAGTAACACACTTCGCTTTCTACATCTGTTTTTTCATATTATAAGCATGCAAGTACCTGCAGCCTGAAAGATGATATGCGAAAAATCTATAGATTTTTTTTATTATATCACCCGTATTATGAATTAGTTTTATAGATTATTCTGTTATATAATTAACACAAACAAACGATTCTATTTAAAATAACCAGGGAGGTTTTTCCAAATGAAGAATGATTATCCGCATATTTTTTCCCCATTAACCGTTAAAAATATGACTATCAAGAACCGTATTGTTATGATGCCGATGGGCACCAACTACGGTGAGCAGAACGGCGAAATGAGTTTTCTTCATATCAACTATTATGAGCAGCGTGCAAAGGGTGGCACAGGTCTCATCATCGTAGAGAACGCAAGCATCGATTCCCCGCAGGGCTCCAACGGAACCACACAGCTGCGTATCGATCATGACAACTACCTGCCACGTCTTTTCAAATTCTGTGAGACCATCCACAGATACGGAACAAAGCTTGCGATCCAGATCAACCATGCCGGAGCTTCCGCTGTTTCTTCCAGGATCAACATGCAGCCGGTTTCCGCATCTGACGTTCCATCCAAAGAAGGCGGCGAGATCCCGCGTCCTCTTTCCAAGGATGATATCCTTCACATCGTAAAAAAATACGGTGAGGCTGCAAAACGTGCGCAGACAGCCGGCTTTGACGCAGTAGAGATCCATGCAGGACACTCCTATCTGATCAGTCAGTTCCTCTCCCCGATCACAAACAAGCGTACCGATGAGTTCGGCGGATCTGTTGAGAACCGTACCCGTTTCTGCCGCATGGTCATCGATGAGGTAAGAAAACAGGTAGGACCTTTCTTCCCGATCATGCTCCGTCTCAGTGCGGATGAGCTGATGGAGGGCGGAAATACACTGGAGGATACTCTGGAATATCTGGATTATCTTCAGGAAGAGGTTGATATCTTCGATGTTTCCTGCGGACTTAACGGTTCTATCCAGTACCAGATCGATGCAAATTATCTCCCGGACGGATGGCGTTCCTACATGGCAAAGGCCGTAAAAGAAAAATTCAACAAGCCATGTATCTCCATGGGTAATGTCCGTGACCCGAAGGTTGCTGAGCGTATCCTGGCTGATGGTGACGCAGACCTGATCGGTATGGGCCGTGGTCTGATCGCAGACCCTGCATGGGTAAACAAGGTTGCCACAGGTCATGAGTGCGACCTCCGCAAATGTATCTCCTGTAACGTTGGCTGTGCCGGAAACCGTATCGGTGTAAACCGTCCGATCCGCTGTACTGTAAACCCATCTGTTCTTGAGGGCGATGTATATAAGAAACAACATGTAAATAAAAACTGCAACGTGGTTGTTATCGGAGGCGGTACTGCCGGACTGGAAGCTGCCTGTACTGCCGCAGAGGTTGGATGCAATACCTTCCTTCTGGAAAAAGGCAATGAGCTTGGCGGACTTGCATCTCTGATCTCAAAGATCCCTGCAAAGAACCGTCTGGCTGATTTCCCGCACTATCTCATGCATCGTGCAGAACAGCTTGATAATCTTTACATCTTCAAAAACACAGAAGGAACACCGGAAAACATCCGCAAGTTCCATCCGAATATCATTGTAAGCTCCACAGGCTCCGCTCCGCTTCTGCCTCCGATCGCAGGACTGAAGGATCGTATTGACAACGAGAACCATAATATTTATTCTATTCTTGGTATGATCAGCCACATTAATGATTTTCCGAAGGATCTGGAAGGCAAAAAGGTTGTTGTTGTAGGCGGCGGTGCTGTAGGTCTTGATGTTGTGGAATTTTTTGCTGACAGAAACGCAGACATCTCTATCGTTGAGATGATGGATCAGATCGGACGTGATCTTGACCCGGTAAGCAAAAATGACACAAAGACCATGATGAAAAAACACAATGTACATCAGCTTACAAAAACTGCTCTCCTTGAGGTTAAGGATTCTTCCTTCCTTGTCAAGGGCGAAGGTGAGCCTTATGAGCTTCCATTTGAATACGGCTTCGTATGTCTCGGAATGAGAGCTCAGGGACAGCTTTACCAGAACCTCACAGAAGAATTTTCTTCTGAGGATGTTGAGATCATGAACATCGGCGACAGCCAGAGAGCAAGACGAATCATTGACGGTACCCAGGAAGGACGCAATATCCTTACCATTCTTGAGCAGAAGGGATACCTTTAATATTTTTCCGCTATACCCTTTCCGGGAACATTTCAATCCTTCTACTGGAAAGTGTATATAGATCTGTTACAGTTCACTCGGTGATCCGTAACATAGTTTTTCCACGTCTTCCTCCCCCGCAGCCGTCCGGAGAATGTCCGCAACTTCTTCAGATCTATGTGGCGGGAGGTTTAAAAAAGACAAATCTTCATCCAGATTTTACCAATGAGAGGAGTTATTACCATGTCAGAAAGAATCACAGGACATACCGAACTGATTGGTCTTATGGCATATCCGATCCGCCATTCCAGCTCTCCTGCCATGCAGAATGAAGCTTTTGCAAAGCTTGGCTATGATTATGCATACCTTGCATTTGAGGTTGGCGCAGACGAGATCGAGGATGCTGTAAAAGCCATCCGTACTCTGAAAATGAGAGGTTCCAACGTTTCCATGCCGAACAAAACTCTGGTAGGCCAGTACCTTGACGAGCTTTCACCGGCAGCAGAAATGTGCGGCGCTGTAAACACCATCGTTAATGATCATGGTCATCTTACAGGCCATATCACAGACGGTATCGGATTTATGGCAGCACTGAAAGACAATAACATCGACGCCATCGGAAAGAAAATGACCATCGTAGGTGCAGGTGGTGCCGCAACTGCTATCGAGATCCAGGCAGCACTTGACGGTGTAGGCGAGATCGTGATCTTTAACCGCAAAGATGAATTCTGGGACCGTGCAGTATCTACGGTAGAAAAGATCAACACCAGAACTTCAAGCCATGCTGTTCTCTATGATCTGGCAGATCTTGACCAGCTGAAAAAAGAAATGGCTGACAGTTATATTTTCGTAAATGCGACAGGTGTTGGAATGAAACCGCTGGAAGGTCAGTCCGTTGTTCCGGACAAGTCTTACTTCCGCCCGGAGCTTATCGTTGTTGATGTGCCTTACTCCCCTCTTGAAACTGCTATGCGTTCTATGGCAAAGGAAGTTGGCTGCAAAACAATGAACGGCCTTGGCATGATGCTTTTCCAGGGCTCCGCTGCATTTGAACTGTGGACCGGCGAACCGATGCCGATCGAGCATATGAAAGAGATTCTTAACATCAGATACGACGACTAAACTGCTATCTGTTCCCGTCGTATCAGAAAGGACCATTATGAAAACAGTTCAGGTAAGAAATATCACACTCGGAGAGGGACGACCGAAGATTTGTGTCCCGATCGTGGGACAGACAAAGGATGATATCCTCCTTGAGGCAGGGACCTTCGCAAGAATTCCCGTAGACGTTGTGGAATGGCGTGTTGACTGGTTTGAGGACGTTTTTGACACAGACAAGGTTCTGGATGTGGCCAAAGATCTCCAGACCATTTTAAAGGACACTCCTATCCTCTTCACCTTCCGTACTGCAAAGGAAGGCGGAGAAAAAGCGATCTCCAACGAAGCTTACAAAGCACTCAACATGGCTGTCGCAAAAAGCGGCTATGTAGATCTCATTGATGTAGAAGCCTTCACAGGTGAGGAGATCGTAAAAAGCATGATCCGGGAAGCACACAGCTATGGCGTAAAGGTCATCGCTTCCAACCATGATTTTGACGCAACTCCTGAGAAGGATGAGATCGTGCGCCGTCTTCGCATGATGCAGGACTATGGCGCAGATATCCCGAAAATGGCTGTTATGCCAAGAAACAAACAGGACGTGCTTACACTCTTAAGTGCCACGCTGGAAATGTCCGAGCAGTTCGCCGACCGCCCGATCATTACCATGTCCATGGCAGGTACCGGTGTTGTCAGCCGTCTCACCGGCGAAACCTTCGGTTCCGCCCTTACCTTCGGTGCAGCTACCAAAGCTTCCGCACCGGGACAGATCAATGTCAACGAGCTTGCACAGGTTCTTGACATTATCCACAAAAGCCTGTGATCCTGTAACCTCCCATGAAAAGGATCTACGGTAGATTTTTGTAACAGAACGTGAATTATAAACCAATTTTTAAACCCAATTGATGTAACAAATTTTTGCAATTTTAATCCCATAATAGCAAATCTATTAAAATAATAATTAAAAACAACAAATCTCATGACAAAAAGAAGAAGTGTGCTGACCCATCCGGCACACTTCTTCTTTTTCTGTTTTTTATATCTTTGTTATTCCTCTGAGCAATTTTTATCCTCGATTGCATTCTCCTCTTTCTTTCTGGGGTCCCAGTTTGAAAGGAAGATATTCAGACCGAAGCCTACAGCCAGGGCCCATGCGGATGCCCATGCAGTTCCCTGGGTTGCAAGCACAGCAGCCATAACACCTGCGATCATCTTGTCACGGTCTGTTCTGCAGTAATCCATACCGATCCTTGCACAGACAAAGGCCTGGAACATCAAAGTAATGGATGAACCGACTCCGAAGATCGGACGGAAGAAGCTTACGACCGGAATGATCAGCACACTTAAAAATGTTGCAATACGGAAGGATGCCATACCGCCGATCAGAGACTTCATGGCTTTCTTTCCCTCTTTGTAACGGATGGAAACAGATACTGTCATTCCAACCCATAACGGACCGGAAAGCGGCGGAAACGGCGCAATGACGGAAAGGATCAGGTTCCTGATGCCGCTGACCAGGTTGGAACGGCTGGAATTGAAATCAATATACTCATCATCTCTGGATTGGCGCGCCTCTGTAACCAGTGTCTCTGTGGTAACAAAATCACCAAATGCGATAACATAGCATACAAGCGCCAGCGGAAGCGCTTTGACAAACATGGAGACCGGCGGGATTCCCACACCAAAGATACTTACCTGTGAGATGATCTCTTTGAACTGCGGGATCTTGATAAAGGTTCCCAGTTCCAAACCGGGCGCATCCAGCTCGCCTACAAGAAGACCTACCACCATGGCGATCAGATATGGGAAAAGATTTCCATACCTTGCAACAAGATCCAGGAATTTGTTGTTCTTTCTCTTCTCCTGATATTTATCTGAAAAGCTGATCAGGATCAGAAGGCCTACACCGGCAACGATCGCCAGCGGATACTTATGCATGTTGCCGCCCTCTCCCAGCTGTCCTGCCATAACCGTCACCGGCGCTGCAAGAAGGATACCACCCTTAACAGAATTTGGTACTGCATGGACAAATTTATCCGCAAGCTTGGTGATGCCCATAAATATGAACACAAGACCAACCAGCATCTGCAGGGCGATCATTGCCTGGATACGTTCTTTTCCCATAGGGAAGCCTTCCAGGAATACGATAGTCAGCGGAAGGGTCGGTGTGATCCATCCCGGTACAACCGGATCACCAAGTAAGCTGTGTAGCATATACAGCATGGTCTCTATGATCACACAGCTCCATGCCAGCTCATAAGGCAGTCCCAGATACTGTTCCAGATAAGGAACCGCCGCCAGTGCCGTAACCCCGAGGATCAGGCCCTGGATAAACTCTACGGACTCAATTTTGTAGTGAATAAACGGAAAACGAATCTGAAATGGCCCAAACGGAATGTAGGGCAGTTCGTTTTCTCTTCGCTGTCTTGCTGCACGTGCCATAACGATTCTCCTTTGTCGTTTTTTTTGCTAATACATATATAATATCTTCTATTCTGGAAGTTTGTTAATTAACAAACATTTTCAGAAACAGCAAAATCCAACCCGGGAATTGTTCCCGAATTGGAACTTTGCCCTGCTCCGATTCAGCCATTTTCATCCAAATCGCAACAGTTATTCACGTCTTTTCTTCTCAGGCTTCTTTTCCACGGTTCATCTTAACGAACAGTGCAAGAAGGATTCCTATGAATGTCACTGCCATGTTGAGAAGCAAGATCATTCTCGGAGCACTGGTTCCGGCAGTCTTTGTAATGTAGCCAGCCAGTGTCAGAATAGTGTAGTTCGCAACGCTGGATGCGATCATGACCATGGATGTTGCAGTTCCCTTGTTTTCCGGGAAGAACTCCGCAGTTGTGGAAACAGCCAGCTGAAGCACACCGCCTGCGCCTGCAAAACCGATCACAAATCCACCGATGAGGCAGATAGTCGGATTCTGGATAAAGTAGCACAGTCCCAGCATGATGAAAGAGATCAGTGGATAAATGATCAGAATGTTGATCTCTTTCAGTCCTTTTTTGATGAATACAGAAGAACACAGGATCGCTGCAAAAGTTCCTACTGCATAGAAGGACTGAATCTTGGCCGGATCACTTAAGTTATAAAGCTTTCCAAGCTCCTGGTTGCAGTTCAGCCACAGCATAAATGTGGAGGAACTTGTAAATCCAATGAGAATAGCTGCAAAAGCGGCCGGTGTGATCTTGATCTTTGCCTTTTCTTTTTTTGCTCCGGCACCTGCTGCATTTCTCTCCGGGAATGGCAGGAACAGGATCAGGATACCATCAATAAAGATTGCAACGCCTGCAACGATAAAGATGGTTCTGTAAGACATATTCGCTGCTGCTACAAATCCGATCAGGAAAGGAAGCAGGAACTGGCTGATACACATGGAGAATTTTGTAAACAGGTTCGCTACAGAAGGATTGTTTACATAGATCTCCATACATGTAGGGCTTACGCAGGTATCCAGGAAGGAGTTTGCGATACCGCCTACGATAGCAAATGCATATGCGATTCCCATAGATGGTGCAAATGCGATTCCTATAAAGTATGCTGTATAACAGATCACGCCGATAATTCCGCTTAATCTGCGTCCGAATTTATCAGACAGAGGACCGGAAAACGGAAGGGAGATCAGTCTTCCAAGTCCCAATGCAGCGATTACAGATACTACCATGCTGACATCCATAGTTCCGTCACTTAAGGCCTTGGCTCCCCAGTGAGCTGCAAACTCCGGTTTGTACTGACCCATGATGGAAGCACCGATTCCGTGAATGAAATATGTAAAGTACAGCGCAATAGAAGTAATTACTAAATTTTTCTTACCTGTCTGGCTCATTTTTCTTATTTCCCTTCGTTCTCAGCCTGGAATTTCTGGTATTCAGCTGTCGGCATCTCAAGACCTGTATAAAGCTTGTAAGATGCTGCACCCTGCCACAGAAGCATTCCTTTTCCGCCTACTGCAAGTTTTACGCCTGCCTCTTTTGCCTCTTTTACCATTCTTGTCTCTGCCGGATTGTATACGCAGTCAGCAACAACAAGATCTTTATGGAACATGGATTTGTCAACAAGAGTAAGGTCGTCATGTGGTTTCATACCTGCAAGTGTTCCGTTTGCAAGGATATCAGCGTTTGCGATCTCTTCTCTCAGTTTGTCCTGATCGTCAAGGCAGTATACATTTACTTTGCAGTCCGGTACTTCTTTTGCAAGTTTCTCAGCTGTTCCTTTTGCTCTTTCAAGGAATGGATCATTAGGGTTGAAGATTGCGATGGAAGCAGCTCCGTCAAGGGCACACTGTACAGTAAGAGCTGTTGCAGCTCCGCCTGCTCCGAGGACTACCATCTTTTTGCCTTTTACATCAACGCCATGCTCTTTTAAGTTGCGGACAAAACCGATACCGTCTGTGATATGTCCTACAAGCTTTCCATCCTCGTTAACGATGGTATTTACAGCACCGATGATCTTTGCTGCCGGTGAAAGCTCATCTACACACTGGGCAACTTTGTTCTTGCAAGGCATGGTTACGTTGCATCCTCTCATCTTGAACAGACGCATTGCATCAAGAGCTGCCGGAACCTGGTCCTCTTTGATATCGAATGCCATGTAAGCATAGTCCAGGTTATGGTACTGGAAGCTGAAGTTGTACATAGCCGGGGATCCTGAATGTCCCACAGGGCTTCCGATCAGTGCAAGTAAACCAGTTGTTCCTTTAATTCTCTGTTCCATTTCTTTTTACCTCCTGCATTTTCCCCTGGCAGACAGCGGATATATCTTCTCTGGTGTCTGCCGGGGCATCTTTTTAATTTTTATACCGTCCGGTTTATTGGATAGATTGGCAGATCAGATCCTGGAAGCTACCTCGTAAGCCTCTTTTGTTGCATCCAGTGCACGTCTTGCACGGATAGCATCTCCGATCACATGTGTCTCAGGCACAAGATCTTTGATCTTCTCTTCCAGAGGATTGTAATTGCGGAATCCCATGGAAAGGATCACAGAATCATATCCTCTTGACTCGTGACGTACTCCGTCAGCGTTCTCATATTCTACACCGTCTTCATAGAATTTGCATACCTTTGCTCCGGTGATCTCCTTGATTCCGTAGTCCTCGAAATCCTTCATCAGATATACTCTGTGCTCGTGGATCACGTCTGCACCTACAGTATCACGGAACTCGATAACCGTTACATCATGCTCCTGCTCGCCAAGGAATGCAGCTGTCTCGCAGCCAACCATACCACCGCCGACAACGAGAACCTTTTTGCCTGCTGCTCTCTTGCCATCCAGAAGGTCAGAGCCGTGGATGATAGCCGGATTGTCGATTCCCTCGATCGGAAGGATCAGAGTTTTGGAACCGGTTGCGATGATCACGCTGTCCGGCTTCTCTTCTTTGATAAGCTCCGGAGTTACCTCACAGTTCATCACGATCTTAACGCCATCCTTCTGGCAGCGATGGATGTAGCTGCGGATCATGTTTGTGATGTCACCTTTTCCCGGCGGATATGCAGCAAGTCTCATGTTTCCGCCGAGAACATCTCCTGCCTCATAAAGTGTTACCTCATGGCCTCTCTCTTTTGCGATAAATGCAGCGGAAAGTCCTGCAACACCGCCACCGATAACCATAACCTTCTTCGGCTCTTCCGCTTTCTCAAGCGGCTCTGCCTCATGACCCAAGAATGGGTTTGTCAGACAGCATACCGGATTTCCTGCATACATATTTGCAACACAGCCCTGAAGACAGGCGATACAAGGAGTCATATCCTCAAGACGCTCTTCCTGTGCTTTCTTCGGCATAGCCGGATCTGCAAGGCTCTGACGTCCGAATGCCACAAGGTCTGCTCTTCCTTCTTTTACCATCAGTTCTGCGAACTGTGGCTCTGTATAACGTCCAACTGTGATCACCGGGATATTTACCGCACGTTTGATCTCCTCAACCTCTGCTGCAGAGAATCCACCGTGGATAACAGTCGGTGCCCACATAAACTCATCCTTGATATGAACGGCACGGGATACATGGAGTCCGTCCAGTCCGCAGCTTTCCAGATATGCTGCGATCGCTGCACTGTCGTGGACATCAAGTCCGCCCGGAACCTCATCTGCACAGTTGATTCTTGCAAGAACTGCAATTTTTCCCTGTGTTGCTTTTTTAACTTCCTCAATGATCAGACGGGAGAAACGCATACGGTTCTCAAAACATCCGCCAAACTCATCCACTCTCTTGTTTGTTCTCGGAGAAAGGAAGGTACTTACCAGATAACCGTGTGCCATATGGATCTCAACAGCATCCGCTCCTGCTTCCATTGCTCTTCTTGCTGCCTCACCGTAGCCTTTGATCAGCTCGTAAACTTCCTCAGTTGTAAGCTGCTTCGGAATATCACGTCCGCATACAGACGGAATGCTGGTTGCTGCTGTGATCGGTGCTCCTGCGTTCTTTGCATTTCCCTCAGGACCTGCGTTCTGAAGCTGGATGGACACCTTTGCTCCTTCTGCATGACATCCGTCGATGACCTTGCGGAAGCTTTCGATCGTAGTGTCGTCGTAAAGACATGGTTTACGCGGGCCGCCCTTTGCGCCTTTGTGAACTACAGTAGCCTCGATGGTGATCAGGCCAAATCCGCCTTTTGCTCTTTCTCTGTAATATGCAGCGGACTGCTCACTCATTGTTCCGTCTGTGTTTGCAAAGTTGTTTCCCATTGGCGGAACAACAAAACGGTTCTTTACTGTCATAGGACCGATCTCGATCGGCTGAAACATCGCATTGAATTTCATATGCGTTCTCCTTTCCTCTGAAACAATCTTTTTGTTTCTTTCACGGGAACGCCCTGTCACCGGTATGACGTCGGAAACAGGGACCCGTCTGAAATATTAGTTTCTTATATTAATTACAGTACTTCCGGCCAAGCCTCTTCCAGTACCTTCTTTGTGTTCTCATATGTATGTTTTGCAGCATACTCGATACCTTTTTCAAGGTTTGCATCGCTGATAACCTCTACGCCGATGGCATTTGGCTTAATGCCTTTTTCTTTGATCATTTTTACGAACGGAACAGTTGTTCCGATTCCTGTTCCAGGAGCAAGACGGTCATGCATGGACTCATCTCTTAAGATCGTTGTTGCATATGGTCTTTCCCATACATCGTTGATCTGGATGGATACGATCTTGTCTGCCGGGATTCCCTCAAGTACGGAAAGCTCGATCGGCTGGTTTGCTCTTACCCAGTGCCATGTATCAAGGATCAGTTTTGCATTCTCGCAGTCAGCAGCTTTTACAACAGCCCAGCCCTTTTTCACATCCGGGATTCCGCTGTATGGCATTGGCTCAACACCGATGATGTATTTGCCTGCTCTGTGGCAAAGCTCACGAAGCTTCTGCGCTGTGTACTCTACGGAATAGTTCTCCATCAGTCCGCAGTTGATCTGTTTTACGTTAAATAATTCACACATATGGAAGCAAAGCTGTTCTTTGTATTTCTGCTCATAGGAACGATGCTCCTCTGCCCACTGCACGATGTACTCAACCTCTGTTACCTTCATGTCATATTTATCCAGGATTGCCAGGATATCCTCGTCGAAAAGTCCCTCATTCAGGGCATCTACGTAGGTTTCTGCTCTCAGACCGATTCCCTCATAGCCAGCCTCTTTGGCAGCTTTTACACGGTCCTCAAATTTACACTGATCTCCAAGTGTCCAGGAACTGATTGTGATTGGAAATTCTTTTGACATGATAATTCCTCCTGAAAATATAAATAATTTTATTTGTTTTTTTTTAATTATTTTGTATCTTTTTTCTATAAGCATTATATAACTTTGTTAAATACAAAACAAATTGATTGTACCAGGAGAATTCATAGATTTTATCAATATATCATGTTATACTATATAAAACATATTCAGCCGTACTGCCGCCGTCACTGCATACGGCCCGGCAAATCTCTTATGTCTGTCAGACTTACCGGGGATCTGTCCGAAGCAAAACATTCAGATAAACTTACGAAAGGAGTATTGAAAAATGAATCTGTATCATCTTCGCTATTTCGTGACACTGGCTCATCTGGAACATTATACAAAAGCTGCGGATGTTCTGGCCATCACACAGCCCAGCCTAAGTCACGCGATCTCTTCTCTGGAGGAAGAGCTTGGAGTGAAATTATTTGAAAAAAACGGACGGAATGTTTCTCTCACCAAATATGGCAAGTCTTTTCTGGAGGATGTGGAACAAACCCTGAACCGGCTGGATTCCTCTGTAAACGGTCTCCAGCTTGCAGGAAAGGGAGAAGGACAGATCGATGTGGCTTTTCTCAGAACTCTGGGTGTTGACTTTATGCCGAAGATCATCCGCAGCTTTCTTAACGCCAATAAGGGAAAACAGATTCATTTCAATCTGTTCTGTGATAAGGTGCTTACCGGCGATATCCTCACCGGACTGAAAGAGAAGAAATACGATATCGGCTTCTGTTCCAAATTTGACGACGAACCACTGATCGAATTTATTCCGGTTGCCAAGCAGGATCTGGTCGTCATCGTTCCGCCTGAACACCCTCTTGCTGAGAAATCTGAGATCCATCTGGAGGAAACGCTTCCATACAAGCAGATCATCTTCAAGAAGAGAAGCGGTCTCCGCCAGATCATTGACCAGTTGTTTAAGAGCATCGGCCAGTACCCGGATGTGGCTTTTGAGATTGATGAGGATCAGGTTGCCGCAGGGTTTGTTGCCAATGATTTCGGCATCTGCATTGCACCGGATATCCCTATCCTTCACTCTCTGAACCTTAAGATCCTGCCTCTTGTCTCTCCAAGCTGGCAGCGGAATTTCTACATGGCCATGCTGAAGGATGTGTACCATCCGCCGGTTGTGGAGGCCTTTAAGAAATTTGTGATCGAGGAAACCTCGAGGGAGATTTTCTATAAGACCAATTAAACGATCTGTTCATCTGCAAATATATGGTCCGGATCTTTTATAACATAAAGGACAGCTGCCCGATCTCCGTTCTGTTTCTGTACGGTTTATCGGACAGCTGTCCTCTTTATATGTAAAACTATTCTGTTTTATGATCAGCAGTTATTTATTTGACTCTGCCTCACGAAGTCTGTGGATCATCTCCTCACAGATCTCAAGCTCACTCTTTCCGTCTGTCTCAACAACTATATCTGCTGCTGCCTCATATTTCGCGCGACGTTTTTCCAACAGATCAGCGATAAATGAAACATTTTTATTGTTCTCAAGTAACGGACGGTCATGATTATCCTTTACACGTTCCAGGATAGTTTCCGGCTTTGCAGTCAGAAGTACAACACGGCCATTTTTTTTCATCTCAGCAACATTGCGGTCCCGCATCGGAACACCACCGCCACAGGATACCACAACATTAGATCTGGACTGCATCTCGATCAGAAGATTTGTCTCGAGCTCACGGAAATACTCTTCACCGTAGGTCTCAAAGATATCGGAAATACTCATTTCCTGTCTCTCCACGATACACTGATCCATCTCCACAACATCCATAGCAAGAACATTCTTCAGATAATCAGAGATCGTAGATTTACCAGCTCCCATAAATCCGATCAGGAAGATATTATAATTGAAAAGATTTCTGGACTGTATTCTCTTACTGTTCTGGATGATACTTGCAAAAACATCATTGACCTCTTTCTTATGACGTCTGCCTTCCATTCTGGCTTCCAGCCATCCCTTCTGCTTCGCCTCCTGTTCCGGCTGAAGTACCGGAAGATCATTTGCTTCCTTGTATACCATGATGTCCTCTACGATCCTGTTTCTCATAAGGAGTGCGTCCAGTATGATCTCATCGCACTGTCCAAGGCTCTCTCTTAATACTTCTAACTGATTCATAATGTCTCCTTTACTTCGTTCATTTTATCACGGATTTCCGTCATTACTTTATCACTTTAAATCAAGTATCTATTCTTATTATACCAACTGGTCATTTTTATCTCAACCCAAACTTTCATTGAATTTACGCATGTGATCTATAGATTATTTTTATGATTTAACACACGGCAAGGATATCTGACGCAGGTATTCACGCCAAGATCTGTATCAAAAAAATCTCCGCCCTATTACAGAAGCAGAGATTTTTTACAGAAATTTTATCACCAGGATTCTACTGTATCACTTCATAAATCCGGTAATGCTTGTATATATAATCCCGGAACTGCTCCACAAGCGCACTTGGATACCGGTTTTTCATCATTCCCATATATATATATCGACGGCAGTGAAGATTCTCGATATTTAAGATTTTCACAGGAAGTGTATGGATCACCGGTACATCCGGCACAATGCCAACACCAAATTCCTCCGCCACCATACCTGCCAGTGCACCATCCTCTTCTACCTCAAAGGCCGTCTCCGGTGAAAGTCCTTCTTTTTCGAAAAGCTCCCGGATCACGAAATACAATCCGCTTGCAGGGGTAAAGGTCACCTGCGGATACTGCCCCAGTTCTTTTATGGTCACTGAATTTCTGTCCGCAAGAGCATGGTTCTCAGGCACTACAGCCACCAGTTTTTCTTCTGACACCGGCACAAAGCTGATCTCCTTCTCTCCCTCTGCCTTGGAACAGAAGATCACATCGAATTTCTCTTCCTTCAGACCACGGATCAGACTTCCGGTAGCTGCATTCTGAAAACGGAAATCAATCTTCTTCCCTTCCTGTTCATTAAGGAATCCTCGAACAAGCTCCGGGATAAATCTTCGTCCCTGGGTATGGATATACCCGATGGAAATACTTCCTCCCGGAATCCTTGCCGCTTCCTGTATCCTCTCCACACCAAGATTCAGTATATGTAAGGAGTCCTGCACATACTTCAGAAACATTTCCCCGTATTTGGTCATGGTCACATTTCTTCCATGGCGCTCAAAAAGGGGAACCTGCAGTTCCTTTTCAAGGTTGGAGATCGCATGACTCAGACTCGGCTGCGTAATGTCCAGCCTCTTGGCTGCTCTGGTATAATTTTCGATCTGGGCAAGAGTCACAAAATATGTGAGCTGATTTAAGTTCATATGTAAAAAATCCTTTCTTCCCTCCGCATGAGAGACTTTCAGGCAGGTAAGCTCAGCTAACTCGCTGCCTGGTCTGTTTCACACCCCAAGACTCAGGAGCTCCTTTCCAGCCGCAAGTCTCTCATAAAACTGCTCATAAAAATCCCGCTTCTCATCATAAGGCTTCCTGTAAAACTGGTTCACCACATACATGTTCAGATTTCGAATCAGATCACTGTCCTCGCTCTCATAGAGAACCGCCTGGACATCCAGAAGAAAATAATGCCAGTCACAGACAAATTTTTCGTAATTTCGAAAATCCGGAGTATCTACCCATTTCCGGACCTTGATCTTACTGCGGCTGGTCTTTTTGCACTCGTGGATCTGAAGGATGTATTTAAAACCACCGTCCTCATAGTATCTTCCCAGTGGGAACAAACGGCAGAAGCCCGGACGAAAGCTGTGGATGGAGCATCTTCCGTTGCCATTCAGAAATACGCATCGTTCCTCTGCCCCTGTCATCCTAAGATGCGGCAGGATATTTCCGTCTGTGACGCCAAGTTCTATTTTTCCGGCAAGAAGCTGGTCCACACTTAAATGAAGTCCCTGGCTTAACCGCCATACATCCAGCGGATCCAGTACAACAGAATCTCCCATTCCCGTACAGCAGTCAAAACAGCCCTTACAGTCCTGACAGTCTGCCTTTACCATGTCATTTGCCTCATATAAACGGCCGTCGGAAATTTCCTCCAGGGTAACCTCCCGCCGCATCAGACAAGTGCCTCCAGTCCTGTGACTCCCCAGTCCTCAGCCAGGCTTTTCAACCCGTCCAGGATCTCCTCCCTGGAATAATCGTGATCATCCAGGTAATCTACATCCATATCATTGAGATACAGATAAAAGGTAAGGGCAAGCTCCAGATAATCCGGATCATCGTCCTCCATATTCATAAGCAGCTCATTTTCCGCTCCGTTGATGTCACCCTCATCAGCAAGTCCGATAACCTTCTTAAAAAGCCGGTCTGCCTCTGTATAATCTGCCTCTGCTGCGGGAAGGGTATACTGCGGCATATCTCCCTTAAGAAGAAGTCTTGTGATCAGTCTTGCGATATCCTGAATATTTCCTGACATTCTATCATCCTGTAATCCCATATCGTTTTCCTCTCTTTCTGCTGTCCTGTTCTGCCAGACACACTTCTCCGACCGACGTATCTGCATCCGGTCTTCCTCTCATCCGAACCCCGGATATTCGGACAGACAATTTATTTAATCCAGTTTAATTCCTGACAAAGCCTGTGCAAATGCATTGTTCACCGGCTCATTGGCCTCTTTCTGCTGTTTCTTAAGATAACGCTGCACATCACGCTTATTTACTCCTGCACCCTCTTTGGCTCGTCTTGCCTGGAAGGATGAAAGCTTTTCTTTATAGCCACACTGACATACAAAGGTCTCTTCTTTTCCCTTCAGAAGCATCTCCATACGCTTATGGCATTTCGGACAGCGCGCATTGGTGGCTCTGGATACTGTCTCTCTGTATCCGCATTCCCGGTCCTCACACACCAGCATTTTTGCATTCTTTCCATTGACTGCCAGGAGATGTTTGCCGCAGTTAGGGCATTTCTTGTTTGTCATATTGTCATGGCGGAAGGTTCCCTGTCCGCTTTTGATCTCATTTACGATCTCGCAGGCATATTCACGGATTCCTGTGAGGAACTTATCCTGACGGAGTTTTCCGTTTGCAATATCACTGAGCTTCATCTCCCAGTCTGCGGTAAGCTCCGGCTTTTTCAGTTCTTCCGGAACCAGCTCCAGAAGCTGTTTCGCCTTGGAGGTAATGTAGATCTCATTGCCTCTTTTTTCCATCATAAAGCTGTTGAAAAGCTTTTCAATAATATCGGCTCTTGTGGCCACCGTTCCAAGACCTCCGGTTTCGCCCAGTGTTTTCACTGCTTTTTTGTCATGGCTTTCCATAAAGTGGATCGGATTCTCCATGGCTCCCAGCAGCGTGGCCTCTGTAAATCTTGCAGGAGGTTTTGTTTTGCCTGCTGTAAGAGCAGCGCCTTCCACAGTAAGTATCTGACCTTCCGTAAGCTCCGGAAGCTTCTGGTCTTTCAGCTTATCACCGGATTCCTCTTCTTCATCATCCTGCCAGCCGCCTTCATAAACTTCTCTCCACCCTGCACTTTTTACAATACGTCCGCTTGCAGCGAAAGTTTCTCCTGCTGCAGTTCCTTCCATGTTTACCTGCTCATATACAGCCGGCGGATACAACACACTCAGAAAACGGCGTACTACCATATCGTAAATCTTCCGTTCCTCATTGGTCATATGATCCAGCTGTACAAACTGTTCTGTAGGAATGATGGCATGATGGTCACTGACTTTTTTGTCATCCACAAAGCCTGCACTGATCTGGATCGGTTTATTGGCCAGCGCACCGGCAAGTTTCCGATAAGGGCCGGTTCCACAAGCCTGAAGACGTTCTTTAATGGTAGGAACTACATCTTTTCCTATATATCTGGAATCCGTTCTTGGGTAGGTAAGGACTTTGTGATTCTCATAGAGCCTCTGCATGATATTCAGAGTTTCCTTTGCAGAAAAGCCGTATTTCTGATTGGCTTCTCTCTGAAGAGTGGTCAGGTCATAAAGCCCCGGTGCATAGGTTTTCTTCGGCTTTCTGGAAACCTTTGTTATAGTAAGGCTGCTTTTTCCTGCCTTTGTCTGTATCTCCTGGGCACGCTCCTTCTTAAAGGTACGGAGGCTCCCACTTTTTCCGTCACGCCAGGTCCAGCGTACATTTCCTGCCTGCAGAGTGATCCCGTAATAATCCTCCGGCTTAAATTCCCTGATCTCCTGCTCTCTTCTTGCGATCATGGCAAGGGTGGGAGTCTGCACACGTCCGCAGGAAAGCTGGGCATTATATTTACAGGTCAGTGCTCTGGTCCCGTTCATTCCCACCAGCCAGTCCGCCTCCGCCCTGGCCTGTGCCGCACGGTAAAGATCATCATAATCATGGCCGTTTTTAAGGTGGGCAAAGCCGTCGCGGATCGCTTTGTCCGTTACTGATGAGATCCACAGACGCTTAATAGGTTTATGGCAGTCTGCCTTTGCAAGGATCCACCTTGCTACCAGTTCTCCCTCACGTCCGGCATCTGTGGCAATGATGATCTCTCCGATATCCTTCCTGTAAAGCTGGGTTTTCACCGCATTGTACTGCTTGGAGGTCTGGCGTATCACCACCAGTTTCATTTTCTCCGGCATCATGGGGAGCGTGGAAAGCTCCCATTTGGTATATTTTTTATCGTATTCTTCCGGATCTGCCAGTGTTACCAGATGTCCCAGGGCCCAGGTCACTACATAGTCTTTTCCTTCCAGGGTCCCGTTCCCCTTCTGACTGCAGTGGAGGACTCTGGCAATGTCTCTGGCAACTGATGGCTTCTCCGCAATTACTAATGATTTCATATTTTTTTCTTTCACCTCTTACTCTTTGGAGCCTGTTTTTCAGAGCTCCGGGGTTCAACTATTATAGCATGAAAAAAGCACTTCGTCCAGAAAAGGGCCGAAGCCTTTTTCCGTCGAAATGCTCTTTAATTTCATATTACTCTCAGCAGCTGTTCATGCACATTTTCCGCTGATCTTATAGCCCACTCCACGAACTGTTTCCACCAGATCTCCTGCCGGGCCAAGCTTCTGACGAAGGGTACGGATATGTACATCTACGGTTCTGCTTTCTCCGTCGAATTCATATCCCCAGATCTGATTTAAAAGCTGTGTCCTGGAAAGAACCGTACCACTGTTTTTCAGAAGGAGACAAAGCATCTCGTATTCTTTCAGTGTCAGATTCACAGGCTCCTGATCAACAGTTACCTCATGTCTTCCCGGACATACATAAAGATTTTCCATACGATACTCCTCTGCGCCATTGTCCTCTGATCTCCGAAGAAGGGCACGTACCCTGGAAATCAGCTCCATCATACGAAATGGCTTCGGAATATAATCATCTGCACCGCTGTCCAGACCTACCACGGTATCAAACTCGCTTCCTTTTGCAGTAAGCATGATCACCGGAAGTTTCCGCACATCCGGACGGATACGGATTTTTTTTAAAATAGACAGTCCGTCTTCCTCCGGAAGCATAATGTCCAGAAGCACCAGTGAAGGCAGTTCTTTTTCCAGCGCTTTCCAGAAAAGTGACGGCCTTTCAAAACCCTGTGCCTCCAGTCCCTGACTGTTTAATGTATATACAACAAGTTCACGGATACTTTCATCATCTTCCACAAGATATATCATAATTTTCCTCCAGCTTCATTTTTCATCTGATACGTGCAAGTATAAGGTGCATTCGTAAAATCCAGCATAGAAAAAAGGTTAAGTTTATGTAAAATATAGAAATCCTTAAGAAATTTTAATTTGTAAAAGCCAAACGTCAATGTTATGATAAAGCAGAGAGTTGTTTGGAGGTTTTTATTATGTATTCTTTTATTGTGAATCCCAATTCAAGATCCGGTGAGGGGCGTAATGTCTGGAACCGGCTTCGCAGCATCATGGAAAGTCAGGGGATCTCATATCAGTATTTTCTCACAGAATATGTGGGACACGCCACAGTACTGGCACAGAGGATCAGTGCCGCCGGAACACCGGAGGATCCGGTAACTCTGGTAACTGTAGGTGGTGACGGCACTATTTACGAAGTACTTACCGGGATCATTGATCTGTCTTCGGTTGTTTTTGGATTTATTCCGGTCGGATCCGGCAACGATTTCTGCCGCAGTATGGGCCTGCCCTTTGATCCTTTTGAAGCGCTTCGCTCTATCCTTGAAAACAGACGGACCATTTCCATGGATGTTCCTGTGCTACATCTTGGCAGCCATTCCTACCGTTTCGGCATCAGTGCAGGAATAGGCTACGATGCAGCAATCTGTCAGGAAGTTCTGATCACACCTGGCAAAAAATTTCTCAACCGTCTCCATATGGGTAAACTCATTTACCTTATGGTGGCACTGAAGCAATTTCTTTTCCTCACCCCGTCCCCGGTCACGTTAACGCTTGACGGGAACAAGCCACAAACCTTCAGCAGGACTTGGTTTGCGGCTGTAATGAACCAGAAATATGAAGGCGGAGGCTTTAAATTCTGTCCAAACGCCAGTCCGGAGGATGGTTTACTGGATGTGATCGTTATTGAAGGAATCTCCAAGCTGAAAATGCTGTTCTGCCTGCCGAGCGCTCTCTGGGGAAAACATACCCGCATTCACGGTGTACATATTTTACAGTGCAGGAACGTACATATTACAAGTGCCCATTCCCTTCCTGTGCATAAAGACGGAGAATCCGGCGGGATCCAGCGTGAATTTTCTGTGACCATTGAAAAGAAACCTTTAAAAATCATAATGCCTGTGTTATAGTAGCAGGTAGATACTTAACAAAAAAGAAGCTTAAGGCTGACATCAGCCATACCTCAAGAAAAGGAGCGGCAAAATGTTGAGTAAGATAAAAAAATACAGGCACGGTTTTATCATAGCGATCTATTTCGTTGCCTATCTTATCCTGTTTGGATATCTGGAGCACCGGCCTGTACGAGCCTACCATGTTGTACATACTGTTTTTGATGATATGATCCCGTTCTGCGAGATTTTTATTATTCCGTACCTTTTGTGGTTTCCATATGTGATAATGACGGTTGTGTATTTCCTGTTTCGCAATAAGAATAAAAAGGAATATTTCCAGCTGATCTTCAACCTGATGATGGGAATGACGGTTTTCCTTGTTGTTTCCTACATCTATCCGAACGTTCAGTATCTCCGCCCTGCGGTATTCCCCAGAAGCAACATCTTTACACGACTGGTGGCCGAGATCTATCGGACAGATACTCCCACCAACATCCTGCCAAGTATCCATGTATTTAATTCCCTGGCTGTTTATTTTGCCATTCATCACTGCCAGGCACTAAAAGACAGGAAATGGCTCCGGCGAGGAGCTCTGATCCTTTCAGTTCTGATCATCCTGTCCACCATGTTTATCAAGCAGCATTCTGTGATCGATGTATGCCTTGGTACCACACTGGCACTGTTCGGACATCTCCTGTTCTATCCACAGAAAGTGGATGATTACGAGGAACAGCGCTCCCTATCCCGTATGCGTAAGAAGAAACCGGAACAGAATTTATAAAAAAAAGCCCCGTTGGGGGCTTTTTTTAATTAAATCCATAAAACTTCTGACAGATCTTATATGCTGCCACAAACATCTTTCTTCCACCTCTTCCGGGAAGATTGGACACTCTTCCGAATAGACTTCTCCGAAGCTTCCGGTACAGTCCCATATTCTGGTCTTTGATGTAATCCTGCAGCTCCTGCTTTTTATCCAGGCATTCCTGCGTTGCAGCTCTTACCAGCATGATCGAAGAAACGGTTGTGATGATATCCAGATAGCTGAACATATAAGCACGAAGTCTGCGGTTGCTCACATTAGCCTTCAGATAGGCGTCCACCATCAGTTTGTTTACACGGATCTGCTGATCGATACGCTTGATCATCACTTTCTCATTGACAGACTGATCATCTCTTCCAATAAAATACCGATAGAAATTCACATCCAGATAATAGAGATTTTTCACATAGGGAAGCGGCTCAAACGCAAACAGGTTATCTACGTAGAACGTATGCTTCGGAAGTTCCATTCCGCAGTCATGGAGAAGTTTTGTACGATATATCATGGAATGCATAAGGAGATACTGGCCTTTTTTCATGTGGCGTACCTCATCCCATCCGAAAATCTGGTTTGTCGGAAAACAGTGTCTGTACTGCATGACCTTTTTGCGGGTAGCTCCCTGCTTCTCATAAACAAAATTACTGATGAGAAGATCCACGGTCTCAGCCCCACGTGTCAGTTCATAAAGTGTTTTCAGAACCTCATAGTAGGCGTCCTGATTTACCCAGTCATCACTGTCCACAACCTTGAAATAAAGTCCTGTTGCGTTTTTGATCCCTGTGTTGACTGCCTGTCCATGGCCGCCATTTTCCTGATGTATGGCTTTTACAATAGTTGGATATTTCTCGGCATAATCATCTGCGATCTCGGCAGTACGGTCGCTGGAGCCATCATCTACAATGATGATCTCCACTTCCTCTCCTCCGATCAGCAGGGAATTGATGCATTTTGACATATAAGCCTCTGAATTATAGCATGGTATTGCTACGCTCAAAAGTTTCATGTGTTTTCCTCCTTCATATATCTGGTGTATGCGCGAAACGCAGATGGTATTGCATATTTTTTATCGGATTCTCTCTTATCCACAAACAGAAACTCCCCTTGCGGTGCTTCTTCCAGAGAGGATACAGCAATACGATAAGCACACATCCTCCATTCAATATGGGAAAAAATGTGCTTCGCATCCGGCAGTGCTTCGATCCGCAGTGGTTCCAGCCCCATGGCTTTTACCCGGGCAAGTGCTGCCTTCTCCGTCAGATGGCCTTCCACATTTGGAAGCTCATAAAGGCCTGCCAGAAGTCCTGTATCCGGACGTTTACGAATCGCTGTGCCTGCTCCGTCCTGGATCACAAGGACTGTTCTCTGTTCTGTCGTTCGGGATTTTTTTGGTGCTTTTACGGGAAGTTCTTCTACAGTGCCATGCTTTCTGGCAAGGCAGAAATGCCCTAGCGGACATTCTTCGCACTTTGCTGTTCCGTTTGGAACACAGACTACAGCTCCCAGCTCCATCATAGCCTGGTTGAAATCCCCGGGTCTGTCCTCAGACATCTGCTCTGTAAGGTCATTTTCCACCGATCTCCGTACAGACTGTTTCATGATATCTCCACGGTTTTCAGTGAGTCTTGCATATACCCGCAGCACATTTCCATCTACTGCAGGGACTTTCTTTCCGTAGGCAATGGACGCAATGGCACCAGCCGTATATCTTCCTATTCCTTTTAACGAGAGAAGTGTCTCAAAATCCTCAGGGATCTTGCCTCCATATTCTTCCATGACATGAACAGCCGCTTTCTGCATGTTGCGGACACGGCTGTAATAGCCAAGGCCTTCCCACAGTTTGATGATCTTCTCTTCCGGCGCCGCCGCAAGGGCTGCTACATCCGGAAGTTCCCGGATAAAGCGCTGAAAATAAGGTTTCACAGCTTCCACTCGGGTCTGCTGGAGCATGATCTCAGATACCCAGGTATAATAGGCATTGTCTTTATCTCTCCAGGGCAGGATCCTTTTGTTTTTATCGTACCATTTCAGAAGGGGTTCTGCAATGTTTTCAGGCATATCGTTTCCTTTCTATAATCTTACCGGTATCGGGTCACAGATCTTTATGGAATCTTCCGTGACGGCACAGTCATAGGCCAGGATGTGGACACCGGCATCTGCTGCCGCCTTAAGTGTTTCTCCGAATTCCGGATGTGTCTCCCGGTTTGGTTCAAAATAACTTACATCCTTCATCTGGATCACCAGAAGAAGATACGCCTCATAGCCGTCAGCTGCTGCATGCATAAGCTCACAGAGATGCTTGATCCCCCGTTCTGTAGGTGCATCCGGAAAGCGCACGATATTATTTTCTTCCAGGGTGACGCCTTTTACCTCGATAAAAGCCTTTCGCTTCCCGGATTCCACATACAGGTCAAAACGGGAGTTTCCATACGTCTTTTCTCTCCTGACAGTCACTTTCTCCGGAAAAAGATTTCCGGCTGCCACCCACTCTTCTGCTGCTTTATTTGGGGCCTGGGAATCCATATTGATCCAGCGGCCCTCCTTGTTCACACTGATCAGATCGTATTTTGTTTTCCTGGCAGGATTATCACTCTTTTCCAGGATCACTTCTGCTTCCGGAACAAGAAGCTCCCGGCATCTGCCTGTATTCTTCACATGGACCGTTTCCAGCTGATCCCCAATCTGCACATGAGCGATAAAACGGTTAGGTCTGTCTTTGAATGTACCTCTGATCGTATTCTTATAATTCATAGTTTTTCCCTCGTAACCTTTACTATAACATAAAATCTTCAAAAGCGCAGTTGCTTTTTTTTCTTTTCTCATATAGAATTGTTTTGATGTTACTGAGAATGGAATGAACAGTAACTTGTTTTGTACTATGTCCGGTACAAAGGGTTGCATTTTTTACATATCATAGTTTTTTTGGGAGGTTTTTCTGATGGACAGTATTATTTTTGATGTTGACGGTACGCTCTGGGATTCCACCGGGATCGTAGCTGAGGCCTGGAGCGATTACCTTATCCATACGGAGCACATGGATACCGATGTAAGCGCCAAACGACTGATGGGGCTTTTTGGCCAGCTGCTGCCGGATATCGCAAGGGCTCTTTTCCCTGAGCTTCCGGAAGCAGAACAGCTTCGTATCATCGACGGCTGCTGCCAGGCAGAGCACGAAGCACTGCTTCGCAAATGTGCTCCGCTGTATCCGGATCTTGAGGAAACACTGAAGATTCTTTCCAGTCGTTTTCCTCTTTTTATCGTCAGTAACTGCCAGGCCGGATATATTGAAGTGTTCCTGAAATCCACAGGCTTCGGACACTATTTCAAGGGCCATCTCTGTCCCGGTGACACCGGCATGGCCAAAGCGGAAAATATCATGAAGATCCGCGAGGACAATAATCTATCCGATCCGATTTATATCGGTGATACCTTAGGAGACTTTAATGCCTGCCGGAAAGCAGGAGTTCCTTTTATCTTTGCCGAATACGGTTTCGGGCAGGTGGATAAACCGGATTACCGGATCACCAGGCCTTTTGACCTTACGGAGATATGCAGATGAGCATGAAAAGATCAAAATCCATAGACCTTACTTCCGGTCCGATCCTGAAAACGCTTTCAGAGCTTGCTCTGCCAATCATGGCATCTTCCCTTCTCGGAACTGCCTATAATATCACAGACATGGCCTGGATCGGACTTCTGGGCTCCAAGGCAGTTGCCGGTGTCGGTGTGGGCGGTATGTATGTGTGGCTTTCCCAGGGACTGGTAGCCCTTCCGCGAATGGGCGGACAGGTAAACACAGCACAGTCCTGCGGCCGGAAGGATTATAAAGAGGCACGTTCCTACGCGGCCAGTGCCCTGCAGATGACCATTCTGTTCGGTCTTTTATTTGCTACAGCAAGTATTATATTTCTTGATCCTCTGATCGGATTTTTTAATCTGACAGACCCGGAAGCATATTCTTCTGCCAGATCTTATATGCTGATCACCTGCGGACTGATCATTTTTTCCTTCCTGAACCTGACTCTCACCGGACTTTTTACAGCCCAGGGAGATTCCAGGTCTCCGCTGATGGCCAATTTTCTTGGACTTGTGGGAAATATGTTCCTGGATCCGCTCCTGATCCTTGGCATTGGACCTTTTCCACGGCTTGAAACGGTAGGTGCTGCCATTGCCACAGTAACTGCACAGTTCCTGGTTTTTGCAGTGCTGGTTTTCCGGATCTTTACTTCCGGACTGGAACCAAATATACTTCGTGAACTTCATCTTTTTTCACGTTTTCCGGGAAAATTTTATAAAAATATCTTCCGCATTGGTTTTCCAACCGCCATCCAGAGCATGATCTACTGTATGATCTCCATGGTACTGACCAGAATGGTTTCCGCCTTCGGTGCTGCTGCCATTGCTGTCCAGCGTGTGGGCGGACAGATCGAATCCGTTTCCTGGAACACCGCGGACGGCTTTGCCTCTGCCTTAAATGCTTTTACCGCACAGAATTTCGGTGCAAAAAAATACGACCGCATCCGCCATGGCTACCGTATTTCCTTTGGTATCCTGGCAATCTGGGGCCTTATCATAACTGCAGCCTTTGTGCTGCTCCCACGCCCAATCTCCGGTTTATTTTTCCATGATCCGGAATCCCTTGGGATTTCTGTAAATTACCTGATCATCATCGGCTTCTGTGAGGCTTTCATGTCCATTGAGCTGATGACCATCGGTGCGCTGTCCGGCCTTGGTATGACCAAACTCTGCAGTATCATCAGTATTATCCTGACAGGGGCCAGAATCCCGCTTGCCATGCTGCTGACTCATGCGGGAATGGGACTTAATGGTATCTGGTGGGCACTTTCCCTTACTTCCATTGTAAAGGGAATCATCTTTACTCTGACATTCCGGCAGACCAGCCGAACGAAATTAAAATAAATACAGACAGAAAAACTCCCCGCAAATACCGGAGCCTGATCAGGCAGGTTACCGTTTCACGGGGAGTTCTGATATTTTTGATCATTTTTTGATACATTTTGTTCTGAGTACAAACAGAAATACTGCAAGTATCACAAACAGAATTACTACATAGGCGATTTTTGCTGCTACACTTGTGGTGAATGCGTCAACCCCTGTAGCCACTCCGATAAGTATCAGACAGATTCCTGAAGCCTTTTCCATTTTTTTCTCATCATACTTCTGGGCTCTGGCCTGTGTGTTTCCGCCTTTCATAAAAAAGGAACCGTGTCCGGTAAAAAGCATAAATCCTACTACCAGTGCTGCGATTGTAAGTATAAAGCTGAATGACTGATCAAACATAATATTTTCCTCCTGCTAAAGAACAGGAGCCACACACCGGATCACCGGCTGGCTCCTGTTTGTTTTTTGACTACAGATCCGATCAATAGAAACAGACGATCGGAACGTTATACTGGATAATGTTGTAAAGCTCTCCCGCTTTATCCGGCGGCATATTGATACAGCCGTGGGAACCTCCGGTCAGATACCGGTCGCCTCCAAAATACGGCTGCCAGTCTGCATCATGGAATCCAATGCCTCCGTTAAACGGCATCCAGTAGGTTACCGGCTGTTCATAGGAATAGGTTCCGTCTGCTTTCTTGGTGCCACGGAGCACATCCGGACTCTTCTTATAGTACAAGGTGAAGATTCCAGGAGGTGTTTTTCTCTCCGGATCACTTGCAAGTCCGGATACGATATCTGATTCAAAGATCACATTTCCATCCTGATAATACCACATATACTGTTCTGTAAGGTCCACTTCAATGTAGGTATTTCCCAGATCATTCACACCATAAGAATTGGCTCTCATAGAATAAACCGGCTCTCTGGTCGTCTGAGTTCCGGACTGGATCTCCTGGGTAAGCTGTGCCACCTCTCCGTCCTGATCGATTTTCCAGCCATATGCAGAACCGGAAACCGAAACAGTTCTTCCGCTTGTTGTCTGGAACTGACGCTCTGTACCTACTGTATCATGATCCGCTGCAAGCTGTGCCACATAATCCACGATATGCTGTTTGAAGGATGCATCATCCTGGATCAGCTGCCCCTTTTCATCAAACTGCAGCCAGTTTTTGATGGTGCTTCCATCAAGTGTTACTGTCTCATCTCCAAATGTGTAGGTGATGCTTGCTCTCGCAAAGTTATTATATGCATCCACCGTTGCCTTCAGATCTGCACTGTCACTGGTCACATCTGCCTTCACGTAAGCATCCGGGTTACTGCCGAGATCCACTTCACCTTCATCGTTGCTGATAGCATCACTGATCATCTGATAGGCTTCTTTTACCTTCAGCTGACTTCCCTCTGTATCCGGCACGATCGTAAATTCGGAATCATTAAAGCTTACGTATGCATTCTCCGGTGCTACCTGATTCTCTTTCCGGGCACAATTCAGTCCTTTCACTTCTGTCTCCAGCTTTAACTTGTCAAAAGCAGTCTGCTCACTGGCCGTGTAAGTCGTCTTTTCAAAAAATCCTTTCACCCATTCGTAGGGCTTCTGCGCTTTCAGAAGCTTCAGAACTTCACCACTGGATACATAACGATAATCGATATCCGCTCCTTCTATGGTCTGCGTATCCTGATTTCTGGCTTTTACTTGGATGGAATAGCCTTCCATTTTTTTTGCGATTTCCTGCTCCACCTCATATGCAGTCCTGTTGGAACTGTCAATCCCGTTGATCGTTGTGCCCTCAAAGAAATGACTGGTGTAATAATAGGATAATCCTGCATATGCACAGCCCGCCACTACCAAAACCATGGCAGCGATCATTCCGGTCACCTTCAGTGCCTTATGCTTTTTCTTTTCGGGTATAACGATAGGTTCAAATTCAGATTCATCGATAGGTACGTAGGTGATCTTCCTTGGCCTTGCTGATTTCGAAGGTCTTGCCGACTTGTGAGCAGCTGATCTGTTTTTTTTATTTTCAGGCTGAGGCTCTCCTACAGTATCATTGACGATCTTTGCCATGGCATCATTGATCCTGTCCTCAATATCCCTCTTTTCATCGTTGCTCATACTTATTCACCTCTATGTTCATGTGCCTTCAAAAAAGACACCTTTCCATTGATACTTTCTGGTCTTACTCACCAGCTTTTTCATTATATCATACTTTCCAGAAATTGCATCTCATTTCATGGTTTTTTTATAACTTATTTGTACCGTGCAGCTTCCGCGCCATATCTTTCATAACATAGAAGTACATTACCCAAAGGAGCACCGTCGCAAAGATCCAGGCCACCGGACTTGCAAGACAGGTACCGATATAGCTGCTTTTTCCGGCCGCAATGGTAGCGGTGATCCCTCTTCCTGCAAGCTCAGCCACACCGGCCATCATAGGAAGAAGACCATATCCCATTCCCTGGATCCCGTTTCGCAGCACATTGACAAAATACAGAGGAATAAAAAACAATGCCACACATTTTACATAGATTGCTACCATAGGAAGTACTTCTCCAATGTTATCTGAGATAAACAGATATGCGAAATATTTTCCCGCAAAGAACAGAAAACCACCCACAACAACAGAATATACAATTCCTATAAAATGCGAAGCCCGAAAGCCTTCCCGCACTCTCTCAAGCTTTCCGGCTCCGATATTCTGTGCATTGTAGGTAGCGCTGGCAGTTCCCTGTGCCACAAATGCCTGGGTGAATATCTGCTCGATCTTACTTCCTGCTGTAAACGCCGCCACCGCATAAGAGCCAAGCATATTTAAGGCTGACTGCACCATCATGGTTCCGATCGCCGTGATAGAATACTGCAGTCCCATTGGGATTCCCACACCGATCTGCTTGGCTGCGAGGTTACGTCTGAAATACCAGTCTTCTTTTTTCATACGGAGCTCCGGCACAAACTTCCAGATATATACCAGACATAAGACTCCTGAAACTCCCTGGGAAATAATGGTAGCCCAGGCTGCTCCAGGTGCTCCCAGCTTAAACACGATGATAAATACAAGGTCAAGCACAATATTCAGCATTGCAGATAAGATCAGAAAATACAGTGGTACCTTACTGTTTCCCAGTGCACGGAGGATACTGGCCAGGATATTATATAATGCCTGGGCAAAAATCCCTCCGCAGATGATCATAACGTAAGCATATGCATCCTTGAAAATATCATCCGGCGTGTGCATAAATTTCAGAAGTGCATGCATACCTGTCATGCTGACTGCTGTCATCACTGCCGAGATCAGCGCTGTCAGGATCAGTGCATTTCCCACGGTCTGACGCATCTCATCCATTTTTCCCGCACCGTACTTCTGTGCAGTCAGTACGGTAAAACCGGCAGTAAGTCCCAGAAGAAAGCCTATGATCAAAAAGATGATAGTTCCTGTTGAGCCAACTGCCGCCAGTGCCTTTGTTCCTACAAATTTTCCTACAACCACCGCATCTACCATATTGTAGAACTGCTGAAATACATTACCGATAAATACCGGGATCGTAAATCCCAGGAGCACTTTTACCGGTTTTCCCTGCGTCATGTCTGTTTTCATGAAATCTTCCTTCCCCCCATTTAATTTGATCGTTCATAAACTTTGTGCTGCTTTTTGTTATTCTTTTTATTATTCTTTCTGTAACTTTACAGTTACTCAAAAGTTACCTGTTTTTATGTATCAGAGGGATTATAGTTGAAATGGAATGATTTTACAAGATGATTTTGAAAATTTTTTTCATGTGTGGAAACAGAAACAATCGGATGAAAAAAAACCGGCAGATCCGTAAAAATCTGCCGGGATTCCGTGAAATGTTTTTGAAAAAGTTGACTATCCTCGAAAGGACAATTCAAATTATCCTTATTCATTTTTCTCAAATCTGCTCCCTTTGCTGATTTCAGCAATCGGGAAACTAAATAAAATCAATATTTTATTTGAAAATCACCGTGTTTTCGGGGTTTTTACTATGTGGGAAAATTAAAAAACCTTGGGATATGAGTAAAATTCCCATATCTCAAGGTTTAATTTTTTCAGCTGGACGCTAATCATTTTTACCTTTTTCAGGATAATGAAGTTTGCCCTTTACATAGTATAAACCTTGCTATGATATTATAGCTAATTTTTATACAAATTTCAATGTTTTATCGCTTTTAATCATACAGCAAAAATTCCACACAATTAAGCATTATATTAAATGTTCTTATGCATATGTTCTTATTTTTCATTTCTCCAAATACCTTAATTAGTTCACTAAAGCCATCATGACCACCTCCCTGCTCCAGAAGATATCTCATCATACTTCCTTTTGCTTTCGGATTTTGTAATGCTGCCACAACCGTCATCCAAAAATTCATGCCATTTGCTGAACCATTTATAGAACTAGGATAATATTGCTTTTTCATCAGGTTCAAAATATCATTTATATTTCCGTTTAAATCAATGCATTTTTGTACAAGCATCTGATTGCTTTCTAAATTGTCAACTCTGATTTCTTGATTCATTTTTTCTATAAACGCTTTTAATTCATCAATGGATTTTACCTTTTTGATCTCATTCAAGCTGTTCAGTTCATTTCTTTTTTCTACAGAATCAAAACTATATTCTTTAGCCTTGTGTACATCATTTTCCATATCATATTTATTACACAAATCTACATAAATTTCATATTCCGCAGAACCTAGTTCTTTCTCCCATCCTTTCTCCTCTAAATGTTCTAATTCTTCACACACCTTTTTAAAACATTCATTTTTTTCATTTTCCGAATAAAAATCACACGTTGCAAGATAAAGATATATTCTTATTTTGTAGTCATTTCCTTCTTTTCCTAATTTACCAAAATAATTGTCATAAGAATCTACCATATTATAGAGAACATTCTCAATATCTTCTATTTTTCTACCTCTATATGCCAATCCTTCAGCAAATCGAAAATGGATTTCATTATAAATCCCTATCTTTCCTTCTATTTCTCTATAATAATATTCAGCCATTTCAAAATCATATTTTAAGAGCATTTCTATAAGTCGTCCATGAACATCATTATCTATATGATATATATCCATTTTATTTGCAATTAAAACAATTCGATCTAAATACTCTTTCAATTGTTGTTCCGAAAGCCAGTTATTTTTAAGAAGTTCCTCCAATCCTTCTAATAGTTTGTAATCTCCAATAGTATCTTTTCTTTCATTCATACGTAGCATTCCATTGCAAATTCCTTGCAATAATATTTCACAGGAAACTTTCTCATCAATTTCAGAAATAATAAATGCTAACATAAACATTACATCACTTGTGCTTTCGTAGCCTATATCCCGATAGTTTTCAGGATCATTCAACACCTTTAGTACAGAATTAGTTGCTAATTTTTTAAATCTGTTCAGATTATGTAACTTCATCATATGATAAACTATATATAATCCACCGTTTTTCATATTATAATTTAAATAATCCATTGTTCCTTTGATCAGAAGATCATCGTCTGAGCATACAGCTAACGCTTTGCCTAATAAAATCCGTATACAATAAATCGCATTCGATTTTCTATTCAAATAATCTCTTACCGCACTAACAAATCCTGAAATTGTAATCTTATTTTCCAACAGACTCATGTATTTCTTATACGCCTCAATATATTGTCTCACACTCGAATCGATCGGAACAATATCTATTAGATCATCAAATATTGATAAAATAAATCCAGTCGCATCAGAACATTCCTTCCAAAAGACGGAAGTTTCCCTAAAAGGATTTTCTTTTAAATAAGAAGACACTTCCGTTTTTTCAATCTCTGATAATGTACCTCCTAGCATTTTTTTCATGCTTAAACATAATGTTGTTCCTAACCCTGATCCTTCTATAACGCAATTCAATTTTTTAGTAAGAGCTTCTTTAATTTCAGAATTTTCATAAATTATAGGTAAGCACTCTGCTTTCACTGCTGCAAATATGAATAAACTTATTTGATTCATACTCATTCGTGAAATAATCTCCGTACATTTCTTTGGATGAAAAAGCAATAAATTATAATAGAATCCTCTTGCAGCATGTATTTCTGTACCTACATATTCTTTCATGATTGAATCTATTTCCCCATTGACATTCTCAATAAAGAAATCTGCATATTTATCTATACTCTCGCTATAGATAACGGTTTCTATATAAAAAATACTTTCCCACACTAAATTATTTTCTTTATTTGATGTAGTGTTGAAGAGAATTCCTTTTTCCATACAAATTTCTTTAAACTCATCATATTTCGCCAGCATTTTATTCAACCATTCATTCTTTTGGAACTTATGTAGTAATGAAATAAGAAGCACAAAATTCAAATAATATTGGTTGAAATCTGAATTGTATTTTGGTTTATCATTTTCTCTGGCGATAGAGATTAACTTTTCTGGCATCAAAGTAAAGAAATTAGAAATCGGAAGACTACTATCTTCTACTAAATTTTGAAAAATGTGATCTGGTAATGCAGCAATCGCATAAACAATCCAAATCGACCAATAGTAAAAATTCTTTTCTACTCCCCATGCCTTATCATTTCCCATATACACATTAAATAAGCCTGCTTCAAAAGATAAGGGTAAATCTTGATTTTTTATCGCCTTACTGTGCAAATATGGGATCAACATATTATCAAATAAATCCTGATTTATTATAATCTTTTTTTCTCGCAAGTAATTCATATTCTTCTGTATTTTATTTTCAATAGACAAAAGAGTGAAATACTCCAAAAATCGTCTATGACGATATGCATATGTCTGCATGTTATCTGTAATTGACGAATCAAAAAAATTATCTGCCAAATATCCAGCAATTTCATTTACTGATTTATAATCACACCTTGGAAATGTTTCACCTATTACTTTATTCAATTGCTGTTGATTAAAGCTAAATTGATCGTTCTCAAACAAATAAAATGCCAACTTTTTATTTAATTCTATAATTTCTGCTTCTTTTGGATTTGGTAAATTTAATGTATCTAAATTTTTTCTATGATGAATATCATCTAATGTAGCATTCACACTTAATTCCATCAGTTCGGGAAAAACATTCGCATCTGTTATTTGAAAAATATATTTCCAAAGCATCGCAAGCGTCAATATATCGGTTACATTGTCGTACAAATGAGGAATTTTTTTATGTAACTCCTTCAATCTCTCTGTCTTTTTTTCATCGTTCTTATTTTTAAAATATTCCTCAATTTCTTTCTGTTCCAGATTTTCAATTGTATATTCTGACACATCCGAAAATGTCGTTTTTAACACAATCTTATTATTACTCGACAATCTGCTAGATATAATAACCTTTTTGGTTGATTCTTTTTCCAGAAGTTCCTCGATAAATAATATTGTTCCCGTTATGGAACTGTTTGGAACTTCATCTAATCCATCAAGCAAATATATAAATTTATTATATTGATTATTAAATGAATAGAAATTTTTATATGCATAAATAATATTCTCTAGTGAGTCCAACGACGTTTTGTTAAGGCTAACAAATATACATAATGCACCCGTTTCATTTATTACTTTTTGCTGTTCCTCTTCTTTTTCACATTCAAATCCACCATAAATATTAAATAATTTTCGCATACAAACACTTTTTCCCGATCCTGCTGCCCCAGAAAAAAGGTGCAATTTATATGCTGACTTCATTATTTCATTGCTGTAATCGCTTATTTTTATACTTTTAGTTTGCTTTTGCAATTTTAATTCAACATACTCTTTAGACTGCAACAATGTATTAAGTCTTATATCTTTACTATCAGATAATACTCGTATTGCATCTGTCTCACCAAAATAAAATTCTGCTAAATCTCGATTTTTCACATTATTTAAACTGATTTTAAAATTCTCTGGCAAAAACCATTCCACAGATACACCAGCTTTCAAACATCTTTTTTCTATAGCTTGTGCATTTTTACAGGATGTTTGCGCCTCTTGATTTAAATAAATAATTATATGCTTCAAATCCGAATAGTGTTCCAATGCCTTCCCTATAGATGAAGCAATATTATTATAATTTATTTTTTTATCAAAAAATTTTGATTGAAAGCCCCAGTATTCTCCATTTGAATCTTTCACCGGCTCTGTTTCCAAACCAACTTGATTAAAGTCTGTCCGAATTCCTTCTGTAATATTAAATTTACGGCAAAACAAAAAATAACACAATGTTTCAAATGCTTCTGTTGCTTTTGGATTCTTTATTTCAAACTTTTTCCAGTTAATTTCCCACATATTAGTCACTTCCTTTTAAATACAAAACTCTCGTTTTTAGCATATATTTTATAGTAACATAAATAACTATACCTTTCTACTAAATCCTTGCTATAGCATTCAATATACCTATCCTTTCGCTCCTAACATTAAAAGGGCATACCAACACTGGCACGCCCTCCCTTGTATTATGGTATTTATTTATAATTAGTTCATCTCTCGAATACGAATATGGAATTCACAAGTTCCTTCATAATGTCCTGCTGATCCCTGCGCATCTGGACGTTTTCCCCAGAATGTCATGCTGCTTTCCATAGCTCCTTGCATAAACTGTGCAACTATAGGACTTCCGTTATAAGTAAGATCTGTATTAGACGTTACAATTTCCATATCCATCGGTGCTGCTTCCATATTATTTTTATTCGTCATTTGAACTGTTGGATCTGTATACACTTCTACAAGCTCATTTGATTTTATATCCATCATATTTGATGTGAGCTTATTTTCTTGATTCATGTTGATAGTAGCTGGAATAGATACTATATATGTGCTGTCGATATCGTAAGTCATTGTAGAGGTTGCTGTATCGCCAAATCCTCCATCTCCAAAAGAACCTATGTCCTGTGCATATGCTGTAGTCGATCCTACCACTAGCATACCCATACAAAGTATTGCCGTAAAAACTTTTTTCATGCTATTGTTCCTTCACTGTTAATTTAAAACTTACTACTGCGCTATTAAGCTGCGTTCCATCCTCTTTGTAACATTGGTACAGGAGTTTTCCGGCATATTCTCCAATATTCAACGGCTCATTTAGTTCAATATCATAATAACCATCATTTGGTTTAATGTAACCGGACTCCCATATTTGGCTATCATCTGCATAAAGTTTCAGCTTGAATAAGCAATCATTATTCTCTGGATTGTACAAGTTAACTTTTTGAGTTGTTTGATTTGCATAAAATACAAGGGTTTTAAATCCAGGAATTTCAATTTCTTTATTTTCCCCGTTACTCGGTAAGTCTTGATTTCCCTTCCAATTTTCTGCCAATTCATCAATTGGCAATAAAGGATTATCTATTTTTCCTTGCCGACCAAAGAAAAAAATGAATGCAAAAAGCAGTAGTAACAAAAAACAAACTATAATAAGGATAGATTTTTTTCTTTTCACAATGACACCTCCCAGGTTCATATCATATCAATCTGCTATCTCCTTGTCATTGCAGAACGGGTGTGTCCAACGATAGATTGTGCTTTGATCCATAATATAATAATCGCATTTTTCATTTACAACTATGTTTATAGCATTTCTTGAATATCTTTTGCGTGGAATTATGCAATCTGGTAATTCTAAGTGAATACTTTTGCATGTACTACATTAAAATCTCCTCAAACTAAAAATATATTTTTCTCCGCATTCATCTAAAATTATTCTTTTCCTGCTATCTCGCACTTTCATTTTTTCATTACAATCGGGGCAAGCATTACTTTCCTTCGTTTCTATATAATAGTAATTTTTTTTAATATAATTTCGTAATCCTGTCTTACAATCATATCTTCTCCCATAAAAAAAGAGCCTGAACAAACAGACTCTAATCATTTACTTATTCTTTTTCCGCAATGTATCAATCATATTTTCAATTATAGAAATTTCCTGCTTTGTTAATCCGCTTACATCAACCATATTGTCTGGTGACTTTTCCCTACCAAATAAAAAATCTATTGTCACATTAAATTCATCCGCATATTTTATAAACGTATCTGGCGAAGGTGCTCTTGTCGATTTTTCATAGTAATTTATATTCGATTTGGAAAGATGGAATATATCAGCCAACTGCTGCTGTGTGTAGCCTTTTTGCTTTCTTAATAATCTGATGCGCTCCTGAAAGCCACATTGATTAAAAGTCATCCTCTTACCTCCTTTCCGATAAATACTAATATTTATTATTTAGTTCAAAGATCTTGGACTAACATGTTGACTTAAGTTTATCACCAGATTAGAATTAAATAGCACAGACATAAGCACCATTGTTCTAACATACGCACTTTTTAGGCAAGATAGATTACTAAGCTATCAGCACAAATATGTAGGGGAAAACAGGGAAATGTATAATCAATTTCAAAAAGAACTATATTTATCAGAAATATCAAATTTTAATTCTCAAAGGTCAACGCAAAGAATTTTCAATGCTTCTGAATCCTTAGAGAATTATTATCAAAAGGATATCTGTGACTTTAATAAAGAAGAACTCATTGATTTTTTTGCCCAGAAAACAGGTACAAACGATATTGCTTCTGATAAAAGTTTATTAAAGACATATATAAATTGGTGTATTTCCAATGGAAAAACCATTTTTAGCATCAATTATATAGATCGGATTCATTCTTATGACATAGATAAAAGAACTATATTCCGTGAAAAATATTTATTAAATGGAAATGAATTAGATGACATGCTCAATATTGTTTACGAGGGAATTGATAGCTCCGAAAAAACAGTTGCGGCATCCAAAGAGTTAATCATACGTCTGTGTTATTTAGGATTAGAAAATGAAGAAATTGTACAATTAAAAAAAGAAATGGTTGATTATGAAAACCACATTATATTTAGTGCAATATATCCAGGTTTAAAATATTCTGCTAACGACAAAGTATTAGAATTATGTAAATATTGTTCTGAGCAAACAGAATATATTCTTTCCAAAAGTAATGGTCAAGTCTGCCATGAACCACTTTGTGATAATGATTATGTTATTCGTCGAAGAATTGGTACAGTAAAAAATAATATTTATAATGAACCCTTACGTTTTGGACATGTAATACATAAGATAAAAGAATTTTGCAACGAATATGAAAAAAAGAGCGGAAAAAAGAAGACCTTAACTGCTGATAAACTCCGTGATAGTGGTTTATTCCATTTAATTCACTCTGTAAACGATAAAGAATCTTTTTTATATAATGATTTAACTACAAAGCTGTTGCTAAAAGATCCCGATTTATCCCCTCGTAACCTGAGAGACAAAATAAATCGAATCAAAAAATCTTACGAAATATGGGTAAGAGCTTTTGAATATCCTGAATTTCAGTTCCAGCAAAATCGTCATACACTTAAAAAGCCAGACATATTTGAAGAAATATCGCAGATCTACGAGAAAGAACGTGATAAGGCAACAGTTACACAAGAACACTACACAAGAAATCAGCAAATCATTTCACGCCTAAAAAAAGAATATGGTTTTCGCTGCCAGCTCTGTCAAAAAAATAATTACTTTAACATAGAAACCTTAGACGGATATTATGTAGAAGTTCATCACATAATCCCTAATTCCGAAGGTGTGGACGAAGAAGGCTCTTTAGACCGTCCAGGAAACATGATTGTTGTGTGTCCGAATCATCATAGATATTTACATTGGAATAAAGGTGGAAATTATAAGCTGCAAAAAGAAAATGATTGCTTATATCTTGCTAATGATTCAGATAAACTTGCGATTATAACCGATCTGCATTTATCTAAATACAATAATTTATAAAATGTACGCTTTTTTCTTATAACTTAGAAAGTAATCCGTACAAACACGAGTATATACTAATGAGGTAAATAATAACATGCACAAAAAATCTTTTCTTTATTTTTTTATATTTTGTATAATCATTTCTTTGTCTGGATGTGGCACTTCTGATGCAGATTCAACACCAACAGATGTTGCTACTTCTGTAAGCGAAACTTTTTCAGAATCTACAGCCGACACAACTGCCACCGAAAGTAAAAATGAAATGATTGCATCTTCTGAACCTACTGCCGATCCCGAAGTAGAACTCACCATTCCTGATTTACCAGATGATTTTATTGAATGTACGAAATACATTGGTCAAAATATTTCTGAAATCGGACTAGATTTAACCCAATGGGATTCTAAATCATTTATTCAAGGTGTTGGAAAAAGTTCTTTATATAACAATACTGGAACTGTTTCCATTTTCCTCGGATGGGATAATTCAACAATCACTAATATTACTCTTTCTCTTGATGATAACGAATATATTCAGGGCGATGAGTATTCTAATATAAGTAATAAATTAGAAGAGCTATTCGGTGAAGCTATTCCCGTGTCAGACGGTATAACCAATTATCAAGGAAAAAGCGATTATGCCTTCAGATTACTTAGAAACGGAGCCGGTATAGCTTGGAATACAGAGAAACAAGAACAGTTTGACAAATCTAAGCCTAAAAATAATGAATCCAATGAAAAAGCGACTACCACAGAAGAGCCAAAGCGTGATCCCGAAATCGGAATGACCGCTGCCGAAGTAAAAAATTCCACTTGGGGTGATCCTTCCGATATAAATAAAACCACAACCAAATACGGTGTCAGAGAGCAATGGGTATATCGCTCATCCTCTAAAACTAAATACATATATCTGGAAGATGGACTTGTAACTGCAATTCAAGAATAAAAATTGTTCGAGATCAAAATTTTATATAGTAGACTAAGATAGACCTCGTAGCAGATTGTTCACGCCTAGATGCACTGCAAAAATGTAATTATATCCCCCGATATAAGAGATAGAAAAGGCAAGGTTGTTTTATCCTTGCCCTTTCAATTCCCTTTTGTATTTGTAATAGGTATTTCTTGACAACCCCGTCATTACCATGCACTCATTGTCATTAAGTGATCCACCAAAATCCCTACAATGTTTTCTTATGATTTCTTTCTTTTCAATACTTTTCTTGGTTACGAGCTTTCGTCCTTTTTCAATTCCAACTCTCTTTCCTTCTGCAATTGCACGTTGCACACCTTCTGACGTTCGCTTGTGTAAAAAATCCACTTCGTGCTGTGCAGTCTCAAACGCCGATTTGATTTGATTTTCAGCAAGTTTCATCAAATATTTATTAACGCCTTCTAATATCAAATCTACATCGGTATCAGTCATTGCAATCTGCGTTGTTTTTCGGAAATTTTCTGTATTTAATGTTGATTCTTTCAAAAATATTAGGTTTACTCCACGTTCATACAATTCTTTATATACTTTGAATCCTTCTTCTGCGTCTCTCGACATTCGACTTACTTCATCAAATATAATAGTATCATTGCACTTTACTTTTCTATAAAGATTACTCCATTTTGGACGATCCATCTTAGTTCCCGTAAATGCTTCTGCTATAATTACAGCATCAGGATTATATGCTTTAATATTATCTATCTGTCTTTGAACCTTCTGTTTAGCTCGGCTTACCCTGCAATATCCATACACTATACACATCTCTTTCCCTCCCGCTTTTTCAAATCTTTCCTTCGTTTCTTTTGATACTGAAATCTTATTACAAAAAAGAACGTATGTCAATACTTTTAATACTATTTTGAAAAGGGATGTTTTAATACTGCAAAAACATGATCTTGAAAAAATAATAATCTGAAACCTTTGATAAGTAAAAATGACAAAAGGCAGTGGCACAACCACCGCCTATGTATATGTGAGTTCGAGAGATTACCGAACTTCATTATTCAATTAACCACATCTTCTGAAATACGCTTTCTTAGCACTTTCCAACACCTTACATTACTGTTCAAAAAGTAAAAAGATGTTCGAGTAAAAAAGCAGTACTTTAAAGTTACATTTTCCTGTTATTTTCACATTTTTTCTATAGAAATCACTTCGTATCGCTCGATCTTATAATTCTGATATCAATTATGGCATTTTTACTGCTTTCACTTTCAATAGCCTTTGAGTAATATTGATACTTACCCCGGATTTTATCTGGTATTTTATATTTTTCATTTGCAAACGATTCTAAAAATTCATAAGGTGAAATTCCATAGTATTCTGCTGCCGTCACAAAATCCATTTTAACCCAGTTTTCTTTTTGTTTTACAGCTATTTCCTGAATTGAGTCAATTGCCTTATGTAACTTTCTAGGCACATACATCAGATTTCTAGCATAATTGATTCCGACAATATCGTATAATCTATTAACCGAAAAAATATGATGAACTTCTAACCTTTCCCCCGGCTTTATCCATTTCGGAATATCACAAAACGTTTCAGCAACCAAAACATGAACATAATACATATGTTTTACTCTTTTCCCTCTAATGGTTTGCGGTAACGTTAATCTTTGATAACCTTTTTGAAACACTGTCTTTAAAATTCTTGGTTTTCCTTTTCGTTTAGACAAAACTCTAGCATAATTAGAAATCCAAATTGCAGATTCTCCTTTTACTGGGCGAAATTCTTCATCAGGATATAATAAACCGCCAATCTCTTTTATATCCCGTTTATTAAGCCAATATACCCTTGACTTTGATATCTTTCTTTTTTCTTTATCTTGTATTCACAATTTATACTGTGAACTTTCTATTGAACTTTTTAAGTATATCTCCTTTATATAATATTTTTATGTATGCGTGCTTTTAGCACGTATACAGCAATACGTTAGTATTGCCAGATATGGACAAAAATACAAATTTTTTATAATGTAATATATGTTGTATTTTTGTTATATTTCTCTTATCATTTTGAATACATTATTCTTATCAAAAAGAACATATTATGTATTCATTTTGATATCTACTTTAAAATCACTCTTTATTATCAGTTTTTCTTTCATCTTGCGGTAATTCATAAAAAATATAATGATTTTTGCTATCCTCTATGATATAAAATTTTTCAATCAACTCGGTCAGTGCTCTATGATAAGAGGATCTGCTAATTCCTGTACTATTATGAACGTCTATTGGTGATAACCAAAACGAATAGCTATTCTGATTTTGAGCAAAATAACACCACATTTTATAAGTATTCGCTTTCAAATCTCTCATTGCATGATTCATAGCTCGAAGATTGATTTTTGCGTATAATTCGTTTTCATCACAATTTTCTTTATGCACAGTAATATTTTTTTGATTAGCATAACTATTTTCGTACAATTCCATATTATTTCTCCCAGATTTATTATTTGAACAATAAAAAAGCAACCAATTAAACAAAGATCCAAACAAGTTGTGTTTCGACTCTTTTTTTTAATTAGTTGCTGTAAGTGATTTTTACAAACCACTGCATTTTTTATGTTCTATAGTTAGTATATCATAGATTCCAAATTTGTCAATTATATTTTGGCTATTTTTTATATTTTTCTTATTGTTTTTTCTATTTTTTGTACACAACTTATAATTTACTCTGTCATTCTACACTTTCCTTACCTTCTATAATCCTTTTTTCTTAACTCTTCCCACTGATCCATCCGGCGTTTAAAGTCGGCACATCGCTTTGCTGACTCTGCACGCTCATTTTTAATATCTTTCCTGATTTTGATTTCATCACTAATCCCGAAAAACAATACGCTTAATAACCCAAACATATTTCTCCTCCAATTCTTTCAAATGCATTTTTCTTTACTAACACACATTATTCTTTATAGTTACACAATACACTATATCATTATACTTGTCAATTATAAAACACTATATCGTTATATTTATATTGTTATAGTGTGTTTACGATTGACATTTCACATATTTTATAATATAATGATCCTGAAAGGAGATGAAATTTCTTGGAAAAAAATTTGAACACAGAAAATAAAACGAGACAAAAAATCAAATCTTTCCTTGCCATGAATGGATATACTTTAAAAGAGGTTGTGGAAAAGATGAATACAAACCACCCAGATACTCCTACTACAGCCCAAAACATAACAAATAAACTTGCCAGAGAAACAATAAAATTTTCAGAGGTAGTCGAAATTGCAGAACTTTTAGGATATTCCGTAGAATTCATTCCTCACAATCGGAAGGTGTACTTTCCTGCCAGTGAAGAACGAAACAATAAATTAGAGCAAATTGCAATAAAAGCTGAAGAGGATGTTATAAAAATCCCCAGTCCGAATTTCGGTGAAACGATTATCTATGGTACTAACGCACAAGCTGCTGCCGACCAGCTAATGAAACAACCCACTTTATCAAAAAGTGCCGAAATTTTACTGCAACACAGATTACAAAAAGAGTTGAATGTTCTTATCTCCGTTACAAACTCACATGTAAGTCAATGATTATACTTCACTTTAATAAGGCTGTAGAACAAAATCTGCAGCCTTATTTTTACCTTTATTAACTTAGTCAAATTCAGCCCTTATCACTTAGACGCTTAAACCACCTAAAAATGTTCTCGCTTTAGATTCTATCAGATATATTTTCTGATTCACTTATGACAATATTTTTTGATTCAGAAATAATTTTTCGATTTATACATTTAACCTCATCCGATGTAGCTTCAAAAAATTTTCCACTTCTATTATTCACACTGGACTTTCCGATAAATCGAATACAATATTTTGGCGATACTGGAAAAACCATTTCAACTTTAAACTTTCCAATCATTTTCATAACTACACACGGTGATGTAGATGTTATAAAAGAAACGCCGTCTTCTGCTTTAAGCAAATCCATAACATAATTTTGTTCTATCGAATCTATATACTTCTGAAGTCGTTGTTTCTCTCCCCTTGCAACATCCAATAATGTTCCATAAAAAAAGGATTCCGACGCTAACAACCCATCTTCTTTCATTTCCTCTAATTCAGGATTCTCAAACCCCATAGAAGAAAATACCTCTTTAAACATGTTTACTACAGGTTCAATATCATCCGTCATAAAATCATTCACTCTAAGATATTGAATAACAAAAAATTCTAGGAAATCCGCTTTATTACTTAAGCAAAAATCATCACCTAATTTTCTTTGTTTTTCTATTTCTTTCTTGATGTTATTCCATTTGGGTTCTAAATTATTTGCAAAATACGTTTCTTCAACAATTATCCCAATTTTTTCAAATAGATAATCATGTAAGTCCCTTGAAAACATATCATTTTCAATAGCTTTACCATCCGTATCTTTAATCATCCATTTATCTATATCTCTCCAACAACGCATAAGGTCATCATAATTTTTTATTTCAATAATTGGGTACTCTGCCTCTGCTTCCTTATCTTCTGCCAGAAAATCCGGGCATTCGATCTTATAATCTCGCTCTTGCAAAAAATCATTGATTTCATCTGATAGTTTATACAATAATCCAGGAACTTTTTTTATATCTAAATAATAGAAATCTTCTTCCATAAAGTAGGCGTGCTCCTGAGTTATGTTATCAACATCTTTGTAACTTTTACTATTTCCTTTTTTATTTACATCAGATTTATAAAAAACATAAAAACTGTGTTTTGTTCCCGGCGTTTTCCATGAAGAAAAATATGTTGCTGGAACTTTATGTGCTTTCATCCAATCCCTCCTATGCCATTTGGCAAAATTCTTTGTCGTGCTGGTAACTATTGTTTTATTATAGCACAGGATAACAGAAGCTATACTATGATTCTCTTCTGTTTTGATACTTTTTAAAATATTTCTCTACCTCGGACTGATTGCGTCAATAACTTCATCACCTAATTTTTCTCTGAAATATTTATCATGAGCTTGAAAATTTGATGCACTTATATGTGTTTTTTTATGTATATGATTCCAAGTCAACGCCTTTCCCTCTTTTTCAATAATAGAAATTGCCCAGAATATTTTTCTCGCCCAAAATCCTTCTTGAGTTTCTTCATACTTTTCAACTATTTTTCTGCATTTTTTCATGTTATATAAATCCCGATTATTCAACCCTGCTGCCCTATTTATTGCTCCTAACGTGATCCGCTTTGGCATCTCTCCATCCTTTTCCCTATATTCAGAAATGATAGTTTCCATTTTGGGATAATACTCATTATCCAATTTTTTAATCCGTTCGATTTTTACCCGACTCTCTTTTGCTTTCGGATAAAATCTCTCCGTCCATTCATAATCATTCCTTCTCAACCAGTGTAACTCTGATTTGTATTCTGACATATTACATATTTGTGTATATGTATATCCTGGATATTGTGCCATTGTCTTGATCCATATTTTTCTTAATTCAGTTACTTTCTGTTCTTTGTTGTTCCGTTTGTTTGTGACATATCTATCATCTTTATAATTCGGAACTCCGTGTTTGCTCCTAATTAAATTGATAAGTGCATTAGACACCCCTAAATCTCTTGATATTTGATATGCGCTTATATCACTACGAAGCATTTCAATAACTCTATCGTCAAAATCCTCTTCCGGCTTTTTAAATGGCAATCTGCATTCCATTAGCTCTTTTACCGGAATGCCCAGAAATACTCCTATTTGAATTATCTCATACGGATTTATTCTCTCTCCATGTAACACCTTTGAAATCTGCCACTTCATAGAAATCCCGTTATCCAGACTTTCATAAAATTCCATCATCTTTTCATATAGAATCGTTATATTTATAACTTGCCCTCTATTCGATAAATACGGCGTATTATTCATTTGCGACACAAGAAATTCGCCCGGCTGCAAATTAGCATATATTTTTACAGGTGTGCGAACCATTGCCTCAATATACTCTGCAAGTTTTGATTCTAATTCTGTTCCTTTCTCTGATTCTAAATTTGTGATTTCAGATTCAGCCGTTACAAAACCAGACACTTTATGCCTATCATATATAACCGTACTATTAAGTAATCTGCATTTATGTTTTGGACATACTTTGATTTCCGGCACTTGATGAATCCGATTCCAGTATGTCTCTCCATATTTTTCTCTATGCTCCTTGACACACATCGGACAATACTTCAAATATTCCGTTCTGTCCCGAATAGGGGTAATCGAAAATAAATTAACATAATTCCCCTTTAGAAGCGTAAGTGCTTGCATTGCTTCCCTTCTTTTTGCAATTTTTAAGTATCGCCCATAATAATTACACAACGTATGATTCCGTAAAAAGGTTTCCCACTTACAATTTTTTGTCAGATAATCAATAATCTCTGTAGACAGATTATTGCAAAATACAAATTCCAGTCTTCTCTCATTCGGATTTTTTAGAAATTCTCCCAACGCCTGAATCTGTGATATATAACCGCCTTTTTCATATGCCCTTGAAAGATAACTGAACATTGTTTCGTCTTCATATATTTCCGGCAAATATAAGATCATACGGACACCTCCACAACTGTCAAATTTTTCTTTAGCAGTTCAACTATATCTGCTCCACTCTCTTTTGCTTCTTTAACAAGATCTGCGATTTTGATGTTATTGTTTACGGAGAAATCGCCGTTTGATTGTTGCTTATTCTTTTTCTTTCTGGTTGTTTTCTGAGGCTTCTGTATCGTTGCGAATTCTACATAATCATGCAGTAGCTCCATACGATTGTTATATGCCTTTTCCAATAAATCCAATGTCAACTCTTTCTCACTTGCAAGAATGCCGATTTCCTGTGCATCATGCAAAATCGCTACCACCATAGATACATTGCCGTTTGAATGTTCATACAGCCATTCAATAATCTTATCTGTGATTTCTACATGTCTTTCCATGTACTGATACTGAAAGATTATCTTACAGAATGCAATAAACTCTATTCCATATTCCATAGAGCCATATTGCAGCCCCATTGTTCTTCTAGCAAGATGCATCGCCTTAGAAAAGAACTCTTTACATTCCGGCGTGCCGACAAAACAAATACTAATGCCGGAATTATTGACTAACTGTGTAATACTTCCAACCAAATTTCTTCCATTTTTTGAATTGCATACATTCTGTATTTCATCAAGTATCAATAAACCGATATTATTCAACGCAATCTGGCTCACACAACCAATCAAAGTATCTGTTGTTGATTTCTTTCTATGTGCGTTTTCATAGTATTTCGATCCCAGAATCTCATCAACTCTTCTCAAAATTTCCAGCATTAACCCTTTTGTGGATGCATCAAACGGAGTTTGCACGACCAAAACAGGAATAATCTTTGCATATGGATTTTCCGTTTCTATTACTTCGCTATCTGTCGTTACCTGAATCGCCCGGAAAACAGATGCACTTTTCCCTATCCCGGAACTTCCAATAATCGAAAATGAATCTGAACCGCCGATAATCCCACCGTTATAGGATTTATGCTGCATTGCCTTGAAATTTTCTCTTTGCTGTTGCATAACGGCACTTGTGCATTTTTTCTGCAGTGATCGTATTAAAGCAAGGTACAATTTACTGTATATTTCCTGCGACATCTTTGACGGAACATAGATTCTATATATATCAGATAGTGCCATTAACCGCTCTGCTGCACTTGCATTTACAATCTCTGGATTATACTCTGGCAGAACACTTAAAGCGGATATTAGCTCTTTTCCCGATAACATCGGCGGTAAATTGTCTGTGATATCTTCAATTTTTCTCATCTTATTCACCGTCCTTTACAAAGTTTATATGCGCTCTCTGTGTCTCATATTTTCGTGTTTGGCGAACATCCTTCACTTTTACGTCTGACTTATAGCACACATTATTTGCAATGGTTTCTATATAGCGTGCAAGGTCAATCTGGGCTTGCGTACTCTTTCTATTTTCGCCCGATATAAGCGTTTTCTGACTGCCCCTGAGTATTTGTGCTTCTTCTATATTTTTGCCGTTATATCGCCTTTCTACAAGGTCAAACGTCACATACTGACCGCCAATCAATGCCCACACTGTTGTTACATCATCAGGATTATATGCTACATTGATTTCGCCACCGCTCAAATATTCTTCTGTATATCCTTCACAATGATATCTCATTTTATTGACCTTCAGACCGTACCTGGTAAACTTACCGATTGTTCTAGGCAGCAGAGAATAAATAACCTCGTTCTTTTTAACGGAAATCATATTTGCACCAGGTTGATTTTTCCCCCATTCAAATATACGATTCGCATACGGCAATATATTTTCTTCAATCATCTGATCTGTATATGGGAAATTCTCTATAATACGTTTGGAATTGTAAAAGATGATGCAACGCAATATTACACGCTCAAAATCTTTTATAGTCAAACATGCATCTTTTCTATAATCGTGCGATCCTCTTTCCCTGAAATCCGGGTTTATAACGCCTTTTCCTTTGAGATGCTTTTTATAATATCCTTGCACCAAATCAAAGAATTTCTCCACTGATCCTTTTAATTCTGGTCGGTATGGTGGAAGATTCGTTATTGTAACTCCCAACTCTGCCAATTGTTCAAAGTTCTCTGATTTATATTCCGATCCCATATCCGTAACCAATACACCCGGAAGTTGGCTATTATTCCACTCGTTTTTATCTATGATGATTCCATGTTTTTTGCACCATTCCACCTTGTCTGTGACAACATTTATCATCAGATTTCTTAAACTGTACATGCCACCTTCCCATGTCAATGAATAACCGCAACACAAGCTGCTATAAGCATCTATGCAAGTTGTAAACACTGGTCTTCCTACAAGATTTCCGGCATCATCCACAAGATAAATGTCACAAATGGTTGCATCCAACATACCCACTCCGACATTCGGCGCAAACTGCTGTACACCATCGCCGGTTAATGGGCGGTTGTTCCTTTGATAGCTTTTCAGCCCATCCCTTGAAATATAATAGGTCTGCATACTTTTTGTTTTTCTGTAAAAATATCTGAATTGATTGAAGGTCGGATATTCTGGCAGCAGTTCTCCATTCGCCTCACAATACTTCTGCTTCAGCATTAGGGTATATGCTGTCTGTAAGCTATTTTTATTTCTAGTATAGAAGAATTTGTTAAGTGCCCACCTCATGTTTTTCTCATCTTTGGAAAGCTCTTTTTCTTTTTTCTGTTTGGGTGCTAATACAGATATGTCCTGGTATATTAAATACAGACATAAATAATGACGTATCGTTTGTTTGCTTACATGCATTTCTTCAGAAATATTCTCAATCATCTGATTTCTCTTTGCGTTATCTGCAATGAATGGCAGAATTCCGGCAATCAAAGAAAAATGCGCATGAATGAATTTTCGACTATCCGCATCAAACGATTCCATAGATTTGATATTTTTATTTGTGATACTGAGTAATTCTTGTTCTGTACAAAGCAAAAATGAGCTGATGTTTTCGGTTTTTACCCATTTTGGCATTGTCTGTTTTATGCAGTCAATTATCAGTTTTTTATCTGGCTGCTGATCCAGTATTCTTATGATGTTGTTGTCGTTTCTTAAAAGGCAATTATTCTTCATTGATTACTAACCCCCAATCCTCAATACCCTGTTCTAACCAATAGTCTCTTGATATATCCAGTAATTTCACTGTTAATGGCTTCATTAAGTGTTTTCTTTGCACACACTCTCTTACCATTTTTTCGTTATTGGTTTTTGTACATAGGAAGTCAGACATGTACACTCCGTCTTCTAAATCTTCCAAAATGACATTACATTGAATTTCTACTATGTCGGGATCGTTTTCAAGGATTTCCGCATAGCTAGTTTGGATTGGATCATAAGTACGACATATGCTGCTGCACTTGGAAAGCATACGTTTTTCGCAACGTCCTTTGAATGATTTTTTCCGCATTTTCTCCCACCTTTCCCGATTTTACTTAGTTCCCAAAAATTTTCCCAAAAGTAAGATTTGGAGTCCCAAAAATGAATTTGGGAGTTGTTTTCGGGAAATGGATTTGTAGAAAAGTGCCATTTTTCAAGGATTTTGAGCTTCCCAAAAATGAACTTGGGAAATTTCTCTATGTTTTTGAAAAAGTTGACTATCCTCGAAAGGACAATTCAAATTATCCTTATTCATTTTTCTCAAATCTGCTCCCTTTGCTGATTTCAGCAATCGGGAAACTAAATAAAATCAATATTTTATTTGAAAATCACCGTGTTTTCGGGGTTTTTACTATGTGGGAAAATTAAAAAACCTTGGGATATGAGTAAAATTCCCATATCTCAAGGTTTAATTTTTTCAGCTGGACGCTAATCATTTTTACCTTTTTCAGGATAATGAAGTTTGCCCTTTACACATGAAACTTATTTATTTCTCAACAAGAAGAGACTCTCCTGTCATTTCCTTCGGCTGCTCCATCCCCATAAGCTGGATCAGAGTCGGAACGATATCTGCAAGACATCCGTTCTCACGAAGTGTGTATTTCGGATCTGCATTTACAAGGATAAACGGTACCGGGTTAGTTGTATGAGCTGTCCATGGCTCACCTGTTTCATAATTTACAAGCTGCTCTGCGTTACCATGGTCAGCACAGATAAAGAGCTGTCCGTCAACCTCTTTGATCGCCTCTACAGCCTTACCGACACACGCATCAACAGTCTCAACAGCCTTGATCGCAGCTGCCTCAACACCTGTATGGCCAACCATATCCGGGTTAGCAAAGTTGATGATGATCACATCATACTTGTCAGACTTGATCGCCTCTACAAGCTTTTCACAAACCTCCGGTGCGCTCATCTCCGGCTGCATATCGTAGGTCGGAACCTTCGGGGATTTTACAAGGATTCTGTCCTCTCCTTTGTTTGGCTCCTCAACACCACCGTTGAAGAAGAATGTAACATGTGCATATTTCTCTGTCTCGGCGATACGTGCCTGTGTCATATCGTGAGCTGCAAGGTACTCACCGAAGGTATTGTGAAGAAGAACCTTGTGGAATGCTACCAGCTTATTCTGAATGGTATCATCATACTCTGTGAAACATACGAATGTGGTATCCAGTCTCTTTGCTCTCTCAAAGCCCTTAAAATCGTCATCACAGAAAGCTCTTGTGATCTCTCTTGCACGGTCCGGACGGAAGTTGAAGAATACAACGGAATCCTTATCGGAAATAGTTGCAACCGGTTTGCCGTCTTTCTCGATAACAGTCGGAAGCACAAATTCATCTGTCTTGTCAGCATCATAGGAAGCCTGAACTGCTGCTGCAGCATCTGTTCCCTTTACGCCTTCGCCCTGTGTAAGAGCTTTATATGCAAGCTCAACACGATCCCAGCGGTTATCACGATCCATTGCATAATAACGTCCGGAGATCACACCGATCTCACCAACGCCGATCTCTTTCATTTTGGCTTCCAGCTGCTCTACAAACTCTTTACCGGATGCAGGCGGTGTGTCACGTCCATCCAGGAAGCAGTGTACGTAAACTTTCTTGAGTCCCTCTCTCTTTGCCATCTCAAGAAGTCCATAGAGATGTGTATTGTGGCTGTGTACGCCACCGTCAGAAAGAAGTCCCATAAAATGGATCGCGGAATCATTGTCTTTTGCGTTCTTCATAGCAGTAAGAAGTGCCTCATTCTTGAAGAAATCGCCGTCCTGGATCTCTTTTGTGATTCTTGTAAGCTCCTGGTATACGATACGGCCTGCGCCCATGTTCATATGACCAACCTCGGAGTTACCCATCTGTCCGTCCGGAAGACCTACCGCAAGACCGCTGGCATTGCCTTTTACAAACGGATAATCTTTCATAAGTCCGTCCATAACCGGTGTTTTTGCCTCATATACAGCATTTCCGTCATGTCTGTCATTGAGTCCGTATCCATCAAGGATCATTAAAACTGTTGGTTTTTTGCTCATAATTTTCCCCTTCTTATCTTTGATCGAAAATCTGTCCGGCACAGCTCTTCAATGATTCTGAAACTCTCTGTACCATTCAGGATTCTTTTGTTTTCCATTTTATATAGTACCAAAATCCAGAAATTTTGCAACGTTTTCTTTGACAAAAATTTGTCTGTTTCCAATTTCCTAACAACTGATGCGGCTGATCTGTAAATTTACGCGAAAGATATTATTTCTGGTATACACGGATCATAGAAGAAATCTTTCTTACAGATGCGCTATTTTCCAGCTCTTCCTTAACCTTAAAGAAAGCGCCCTCACTTACAAGTTTAGTGATCACAACAACCTCTGCAGTATCCGGTCTCTTGCTTTCTTTCTGCATGATCTGTGCCACGCTTGCCTGATATTTTGCAAAATGCTCCAGGATCTCAGCCAGCACACCGCAGCGGTCCTCTACCTGCAGGCGGAGAAAATAGCGGTTATGGGTATCTGCCATATCTTTTACCGGAAGTGTCTTATAGCAGGTGCAGCCTACTCTTCCGCAGCAATCTGCCTTCATATTACGGACTACCTCAAATATATCACCGGCAACCGCACTTGCTGTAGGAAGCTCACCTGCTCCACGTCCATAGAACATGGTATCTCCTACTGCATCTCCGTGTACAAAAACCGCATTATAAGAATCATTGACGGATGCAAGGGGATGCTCTGCCGGGATCAGCATCGGGCAGACATATGCCTCAACGCCGTCCTCCTGACAGCGTGCAACACCCAGAAGCTTGATCTCGCAGCCCATTTCTTTTGCGTAACGGATATCCTTTGCCGTGATCTTTGTGATTCCTTCTATATGAACATTATCAAGGGTAACTCTGGAATTAAAGGCAACTGATGCAAGGATAGCAACCTTTCTTCCTGCATCAATTCCTTCGATATCTGCGGTAGGATCTGCCTCTGCATATCCAAGCTCTGTAGCAAGCGCAAGTGCATCTGAAAATTCCATTCCTTCCTGGGACATCTTGGTAAGGATAAAGTTCGTAGTTCCGTTTACGATTCCCATAACTTCCGTTACATGGTTGGCCTCAAGGCTGTTCTTCAGCGGGCTGATGATCGGGATTCCTCCGGCAACTGCTGCCTCAAACAGAAAATCCTTCTGTGCTGCCCGGGCAGTTTCCAGGATCTCTTTTCCGTGGACTGCGATCAGATCCTTATTTGCAGTTACAACGTTCTTGCCGGCTTTCAGTGCTGCAAGGATATAAGTACGTGCCGGCTCGATCCCACCGATCAGCTCGATCACAATATCAATGGAAGGATCTCCCTCAATATCTGCCCAGTCCGTTGTAAGAACAGAAGGATCATCTACCTTCCCGGATGCTTTCTCAAGGTTACGCACCAGGATCTTTGTGATCTTTACCTGGCATCCAAGCTTAGCTGTCATTTCCTGCTCCTGGCTTTTGATCACTTTATATACACCGGTCCCTACTGTTCCGAGACCAAGAAGGGCCGCATTTACGACTTTTTCGTTCATTTTCTGATGTCCCCTTTCCGTTTTTTCCAATTTTATCAGAGTAACTCCTATGTTATGGCAGAAAACGCTTTTTGTCAAGTTCCGGCAGAGGAAGCAATTCCAGCCAGCTGCCAAAAAGTCCGGTGATCAGCTCCTGCACCATAGCTTTTGACTGTGGTTCCAGTTTATCCAGCTGGCGCACCATGGCAGCCAGACTTTTCAGACCGCCTTCCTGGATTTGGGAAATGGTATCTGCTCCGGTTGCTTCCAGCACAGAAAAAAGTTCCCCAATGAGATGCTCTCTCTGCTTTTCATCCATATGGTCGATCCATTTATGAAGACTTCGGTCTGACGCCGCAGCTCTTCTTGTCAAACTTTCTTTCTCTATAAAGGATGGCCCCATTACCTCCCAGGTAAAAGCATCATGCTGCAGGATTCCCTTCTGTGTACTGGCTACGATCAGCGGATCTTTCTGGTGGCTGAGCAGCATCCCGATCACAGATGCCTCGGGAATGATACGAGTGACTTTTGGCAAAACCCTTTCCACTCTTCCGGGACTGAAAAATCCTTCCGGAAAACCCGGACCATCATTATCATAGACAGAAAGAATCTTTTCCTGCAGGATGTCACTGCACTGCAGCGCTGTATACATAGCCAGATTTCCTCCTTTGGAATGACCGCCGATCCGCAGCATGGACTGTATATAAGTTCCATGCGTTTCCAGATATTCCAACGCTTTTCTGTGCGAAGGAACAACTCCGTTGCTTAAGTTAAAATCCTCCTTCCACCCCACAATGGTATCATCGGTTCCACGAAATGAAATATATGTGGTTCCATCATCCAGTCCTATAGTCACTGCCGCAAACTGCTGAGCCTGACGGGAAAGGATTTCATTGACAAAGCCTCCTACTGTACATTTCCGGAATCTCTCCGCACAGGCCATTTTTTCAAGGAGCACCGGTGTATTCTGCAGAAATGCGCTTTCTGCTTTCAGATCCTTCTTTATTTCCCGTCTGGAAAAAGCCGCAAAGAGTTCTTCTACAGAAAGAGTATTTCCGTTTTTTACTTCTGCCATCTCATCCAGATCAAGATAGGAAAAACACGCCAGTATCAGATTGTCAACTTCATTAAAGGGTGACTGCTCAAAGGTAATATCTCCTCTCCAGTCAAGATAATCCAGAATATTCCCCATAAAATCCTCCACAAATGATCATATAAGCGTCTTACGCACAGCTGCAGGCTTTCTTTCTATTATAATACGTAACGGCTGCATCACAGTACAGCCATCTGATGCGTTTCTGCCGTTATCAGATAACCGTTTTCTGAAACGACATACCCTGCCAGATATTTATTGTTATCATACCATAAATCCTGATCATTTGCGCCTTTCATCCATTTTTTTTCTGAGATAAAGGATGTAATGAATGCAGCCGCAGGTAAAAGCCGGAAACAGTATCGACAAGCCTGCTGCTGACATCATATAGATCACTGCCCCTTTTCCACCATCCGGTGTTCCTGCCACAAAGCAGTAGAACATGGTAGCTGAAAAATACAGTGTGATCACCACTGAAATTAAGATTTTAAAAAACTTCCTCATTGCTTCTCCTTTCTGTAGTGTCGATATAAGGACACTGTTGTGATTCCAATTTTACCTTCATAATAAGATTAATTCAAGGATGAATCGGACAGGATATATATATGATAAAATATGACAGATTTTGGGTCACGATGAAGGAGCGTGGGATCACTCAGTATGATCTTTATGAACATTACCAGATTACCCGTTCACTTCTGGACAGACTTCGAAAAAATAAAAATGTTGAAATTTATACCATAGACAGGCTGTGTTCCATTCTCCACTGCGAGATCGAGGACATTGTGGAACATGTTCCCGAGCCTGACGAAAGGAACGAACATACAGAAAAAGCTTCAGTGAAAAACAATCCTTACTCTGAAGATAAGAAAAACTCTCTCTGACTGTGATCAGATGCAGCTTTTTGTTGGCTGTGCTATCCGTGTCAGGGAGAGTTTTTCTGGTTTTTTCTATAAGAAGATATAAAAAAAGGGGCCGAAGCCCCTTTTTAAGTGGATCTTATTTGTAGTTTACGATCTTTCCGAAATCTGGTTTCAGGGAAGCGCCGCCTACAAGACCGCCGTCGATGTCAGCCTGAGCGAATAAGTCAGGAGCTGTTGCAGCGTTTACAGATCCGCCGTACTGGATACGGATCTCTGCTGCTGTAGCATCATCATAGATCTCAGCGATGCATTTACGGATATCAGCGCAAACCTCCTGAGCCTGCTCTGTTGTAGCTGTCTTACCTGTTCCGATAGCCCAGATCGGCTCGTAAGCGATAACTGCTGTCTTAGCCTGATCAGCTGTAACACCCTGGAATCCAACCTTAACCTGCTGACGGATGAAATCCATTGTCACGCCCTGCTCTCTCTGAGTAAGTGTCTCACCGCAGCACATGATCGGTGTGATACCATGCTCGAAAGCTTTGAGCATTTTTTTGTTAACGTCTTCGTTTGTCTCACCGAAATACTCTCTTCTCTCGGAATGTCCAAGTACTACATACTTAACGCCTGCATCTACGAGCATAGCCGGAGCGATCTCACCTGTGTAAGCACCTTTCTCCTCAAAGTACATGTTCTCAGCACCAACCTGGATGTTTGTTCCTTTAGCTGCCTCAACAACAGGGATGATGTCGATAGCCGGTACGCAGAATACTACGTCAACTTCGTCGTTAACAACAAGCGGTTTTAAAGTCTCAACGAGCTTTACAGCCTCGCTTGGTGTCATGTTCATTTTCCAGTTTCCAGCAATGATTTTCTTTCTTGCCATGGTTTTATCTCCTTTTTTGTGTTCTTGGAACACTTTATTTTTTATCAGTCTTTATCGTTAGCTGCTGCTACACCCGGAAGCTCTTTTCCCTCAAGGAACTCAAGAGACGCACCGCCACCTGTGGAGATGTGTGTCATCTTGTCGCCATATCCAAGGATATTTACAGCTGCTGCGGAATCACCGCCACCGATGATCGTTGTTGCGTCTGTCTCTGCAAGAGCTTTGGCAACTGCCTCTGTACCATGTGCGAAGTTCGGCATCTCGAAGCATCCCATCGGTCCGTTCCATACAACTGTCTTAGCATCTTTAACAGCATCTGCAAAAATCTTCTCTGTCTCTGTTCCGATGTCCATTCCTTCCCATCCGTCCGGAATTTCACCACGTTTAACGATCTGGATGTTGCAGTCGTTGGAGAAGTCATCACCGATTCTGTTATCTACAGGAAGAAGAAGCTTAACGCCTTTCTCCTCTGCTTTCTTCATCATGTCAAGTGCATACTGAAGATAGTCATCCTCGCAGAGAGATTTTCCGATATGTCCGCCCATAGCTTTGGAGAATGTATAGGACATACCACCACCGATGATCAGTGTATCTACCTTATCAAGAAGGTTGTTGATTACAGAGATCTTGCTGGAAACCTTAGCACCGCCAAGAATTGCAACGAATGGTCTCTCTGGATTATTTACAGCGTTTCCGAGGAAATCGATCTCTTTCTGCATCAGATATCCTACAACTGCTGTCTTAACATATTTGGTAACACCTACGTTGGAGCAGTGAGCTCTGTGAGCGGTTCCGAATGCATCGTTTACGAATACATCGCAAAGAGAAGCAAGGTCTTCGCTGAACTTATCTTCGTTCTTTGTCTCTTCTGCACGGTAACGTGTATTCTCAAGAAGAATTACATCGCCATCTTTCATCTCAGCAACAGCAGCTTTTGCGTTTGGTCCTACTACCTCAGGATCTGCTGCAAATTTCACTTCCTGTCCAAGAAGCTCAGAAAGACGAACAGCTACAGGTGCAAGAGAAAGCTCCGGTTTCGGCTCTCCCTTCGGTTTTCCGAGGTGGGAGCAGAGGATAACCTTTCCGCCGTCTGCGATCAGTTTCTTGATTGTAGGAAGAGCAGCCACAAGACGATTCTCGTCTGTGATCTTTCCATCCTGAAGCGGAACGTTAAAGTCACATCTTACAAGTACTCTCTGTCCTTTTACATTGATATCATCAACACTTTTTTTGTTCAGCATTTCTATATCTCCTTAACTTTTATTTCTGCCGGAAGCAGATCAATAAGGGCGAGCGGTATTGTTGTCCGCTCTGTCAACAGTCATTTCCTCAGATATTCTTTTGTTTGATCTTTTGGAAAAAAAGGGCCCGGTCCTCTTCAGACCGGACCCTTTCTGAGTCTATTCTTCTACACTCGTTCGCTGAAAATTAAGCGTTCAGAAGGCTTCCGAAGTGCTTGATTGTACGAACCATCTGGCTTGTGTAGGAGTTCTCGTTGTCATACCAGGAAACAACCTGTACCTGATATAAGTCATCACCGATCGGAGATACCATAGTCTGTGTAGAATCAAACAGGGAACCATAGCGGATACCTACGATATCGGAAGAAACGATCTCATCCTCGTTGTAGCCGAAGGACTCAGTCTGAGCTGCCTTCATAGCCTCGTTGATAGCTTCCTTGGTAACGTCAGCTTTCTTAACAACGGCTGTCAGAATAGTAGTGGAACCAGTCGGAACCGGAACACGCTGTGCAGAACCGATGAGCTTGCCGTTTAATTCCGGAATAACCAGACCGATCGCTTTTGCAGCACCGGTGGAGTTCGGAACGATGTTGACAGCGCCTGCTCTTGCTCTTCTTAAATCGCCTTTTCTGTGCGGTCCGTCCAGAATCATCTGATCGCCTGTGTAAGCGTGGATGGTGGACATGATACCGGACTGAATCGGAGCATAATCGTTTAATGCCTTAGCCATCGGAGCCAGGCAGTTAGTTGTACAGGATGCTGCGGAGATAATCTTATCTTCCGGTTTCAGTGTCTTGTGGTTTACATTGTATACGATAGTCGGAAGGTCATTGCCTGCCGGTGCGGAGATAACGACTTTCTTAGCGCCTGCATCGATATGTGCCTGTGCTTTTGCCTTGGATGTATAGAATCCGGTACACTCCAGAACTACGTCTACACCAATCTCGCCCCACGGAAGTTCAGCAGCGTTTGCCTTTGCGTAGATAGTAATCTTCTTGCCATCTACTACAATATAATCTTCGCCAGCTTCTACCGTATGTCCATCGTATCTGCCCTGAGCAGAATCATACTTTAACAGGTGTGCTAACATTTTCGGATTTGTCAGATCGTTGATAGCTACGACTTCGTAACCCTCAGCGCCAAACATCTGTCTGAAAGCCAGACGACCAATACGACCAAAACCATTAATTGCAACTTTTACTGCCATGATCTCATTCCTCCTAGAAATTCATCTTCATGATTGTTAAATATTAATCAACCCTGCTTGTATTGTACCCAACTTTTCCTAAAATAGCAAGTGGTTTTTTGTAAATTTTGCAGCAAATATTCAGTATTCTCTCTCTTGCTGCGCACAACTTCGACGGATTGTCATATCTTAAATGGAATTTTGTGCTGGCAGCCTTAATTTTGCATAATTTTTTAACCAAATGCTCTAATTCGAACTATTTTCATTTTAATCGATCTCTTCTTGTTTTTCAACCTTTTTCCGTGGCTTCGCATTTGAATACGGCAAATTCCTGCTGACACCACGCTTTCTTACGGCACTTTCGGTTCCAAAAGTGCCTACCCGTGAACAATAACCCGTCCACTTTGCAATTCGCCATCCGGCGCCTTGTAAACCTCCACACTTTCTTGCAGATCGTTTCTTTTTTTACTATAATAACTTTAATCATCGTTTTGGTTTACACATTTTGCAGACCGGATCAACTCATTTCCTACATCAAATAAATTCCGGAGGTTTTATATATGAAGATAAAGGAAGGAAAATCAGCGCTGGAACAGAATCTGTACCGATCCTTTCTGCTCCTTTCCGCCACCCTGGTGCTCATCTCACTTGGTTTTACTCTGTTTTTTGATATTTCCAGGCAGCGAAAGGATATGGACAAGCTGATCAGCGGTACTGCTTCTTATATTGCTGCAATTCCGGATGTCGCCGCCATGCTGGAAAACGGCTATCCTGATTCCACCGTGACCCGCGACCTGGATTCTCTTTCTTCGAATATACCAGATATCAATGTCATCGTCATCAGTGATAAAAACGGACTGCGCTTTTACCACACGAACCGTCTGAAAACCGGCGATTCCTACGTGGCAGGTGACGAGGACGCTATTCTGGCAGGAAGCGATCCATATATCACAACCGGCTACGGCACGCACGGCATGCAGCGGCGCGCCTTTCACGCAGTAAAAAACAGCGGCGGAGAGATCGTCGGTTTTGTGATGGTTTCCCTGTTCACCGCTACTCTGTCAGCCCAGCACCGCAGTCTGCTGTTCTTTTATATAATTATATTCCTGATCATGATGATCGTCAGCATTTCCCTGACGCACACAATGTTCTCCCTGCTGCGCGACTCCCTGTTGGGATATGACCCGGAAGAACTCGTCAATATTTATACCCGCCAGGATGAGGTCATGAATATGATCGACGAGGGACTTGCCGCAACCGATCTGGACGGCAGAATTCTCTTTGCCAACCAGAAAGTTTCCACAATACTCGGTCGTCCTGCAAACGACCCTCCGTTCACCCACCTCACGATTCAGGAATTGTTTCCACAGACCGCTTTCGATCAGGTCATAAAAACCGGCGAAAGTGTAACGCACGAGAGCATCAGCTTCGCCGGACGCCAGCTCATCGTCAAGGAGGTGCCGATCCATGGACGCGGTAAACAGGCGCGCCGAGGTGTCCTGATCGTTTTATTTGACCGCACCGACCTCCTGCGTCTCTCCGACGAGCTTTCCGGCGCCCACAATATGTTGGACACGCTGCGCGCGTTCAACCATGAATTTTTAAATAAGCTGCACATCATTCTCGGCTACCTACAGACCGGGGAGATTCAGCAGGCGATGAATTTTATCACCAACAGCAGCCTTGTCTCCAGCCAGTCCGTCCGTGAGACAGCCAACTGCATCCGCGTTCCGAAAATCTGTGCGCTTGTGATCGGGAAAATGATGCACGCCGCCGAGCTTGGCATCCGCCTGCAGGTCAGCGCCGACAGCACCTGCCGCGACCATGATCTGCTGATCCCGGTGGAAGGATTTGTCACCATTCTCGGCAATCTGATGGAAAATGCCATTGAAGAACTAAGCCACGATCGCACCGCCAGTCCGGATGTCATTAACGCATCTGAAAGCCCGCGCGAGATCCACATCGGCATCTACTGCCGCCCAGACGTCAACATCATCACCTGCGAGGACACCGGGCACGGCATACAGCCGGAGCTGCTCGATCATATTTTCGAAAAAGGTGTTTCCTCCAAGGGCGAGAACCGCGGAACCGGGCTTTTCCTGGTTCATGAGCTGATGGAGGAGTACGGCGGAACCATTGATATCGACACAGAGCCTGGCGAGGGCACCTGCTTCACCCTGACATTTACCCGAAAGGAGACAGAATCTAATGTATAAAGTCATTATTATAGAAGATGATCCGATGGTTGCATCCATCAATAAACAGTATGTCGAGCTGACCTCCTCTTTTCACGTGGAGGCAACTTTCAAAAACGGCATCCTTGCCCTGCAGTATCTGCAGAACTGCACGGTTGACCTGATTATTCTCGACTACTACACGCCTCAGATGAACGGTGACGAATTTATCGATCAGCTACACGCGGCTGGCATGACCCCTGCGATCATCATGGTAACCTCCGCCAACGACGCAGAGACCGTCCGCCGGCTTATATCCCGCGGCGTCACCGATTATCTCGTCAAACCATTTGAATATGACCGTTTCAAAGCCGCCCTGGAACGATTTGCGAAACGTCAGGAGGAACTGAAAACATCGACGTCCGCTTCTGACCTGGGACAGGCGGAGATCGACCGCCTCTTCTCCGTCCCGGATGTCTCCTCCCAGAGCGCTCCGCTGACAAAGGGCTTAAATGAACGCACCCTTGGACTGATCCGCATCTTCCTCTCCGAACATCCGGAGGAGGTCTGGTCCAGCGAACAGATTTCGGAACAGGTTCATTTGTCCCGTATTACAGTCCGGCGGTACTTAAATTACCTGGTTGAAACCAACGAACTGGTCAGCATGATCGATTACCAGACCGGTGGACGCCCTTCTATTAAATATAGATATTCCGGAAAATAAGAGCCACTTCGTTTTCCAGCAATCTTCAGGTTTTTCCTGCCTTTTCGCGGCTGCAGCTGTACAGATTCATCATAGAACCGTATCTATACTGCAGTCGCTTTTTATAGGCATTTTTATTTACAATACTTACAAAACTGTATTTAAAATTACATAAATTGACTTCCCTTTTTCAATCTTATAAACTGTTTATAAAAGAAATAAACAAATTCTTAAAAAAGAATGGAGGGAAGTTCTATGTTAGAACACATTATGGGATACTTTGGAACTTACACACCGGCAGCGGACGGTGCCATCGCAACATTCCAGTTCGAGTATCTGACCACACTTGGTTTCGCAGCCATCGTTATCTTCTTAGGACGCGCGATTGTCGCTCACAGCGCCCTGCTCAGAAAATATGCTATACCGGCTCCGGTTATTTCCGGTATCATCTTTTCTGTTGTTGTATCTATCATCAAGGGTTCCGGAATCATCGGTTTTTCCTTTGATGCAAAAATCGTGAAAGACTTATGCCAGAACTTATTCTTCCTGTGCGTAGGTTTCGGCTTCAGCTACAAGATGTTAAAGCACGCAGGCGGAAAGCTTTGTATCGCAATCGCAGTTGCAGCCTGTGTCCTGATTACCTTACAGGATGTCGTTGGTTACCTGGTAGGCAGCGCCATCGGTCTTCATCCGCTTCTGGCTCTGCAGTGTTCTTCCTCAGCTATGTCCGGCGGTGTTGGTACTGCTTCCGCATTTGGTCCTATCTTCGAGAACATGGGGGCTCCGGATGCAACCACAGTCGGTGTAGCAGCCGGTACTATGGGCAACATCATGGGTTCCTTAATCGGTGGTCCGGTTGCAGCTTTCCTGATTTCCCGTCACGGTCTGAAATCTGACCCGAACGACAGACCGGAATCTGCAAAAGCAGGTTCAGCAGCTGTTCTTAACAACACCCGTATGATCAAAGCATTTGCCCTGTCTCTGCTTGTAGCAGCACTTGGTATGCCGATCTACTGCCTGTTAGACAACATCCCGATGATCGAGATGCCGAAATTCATCGGCTGTCTGTTCGCAGGTGCTATCGCAAGAAACATCATGGATGCAGCTGGTATCGAATTCCCGGTTCCGGAGATCGACGCTATCGAGCATATGTTCCTGGAACTCTACCTGGCACTGGTTCTGATGACCATCGATATCACAAAGCTGGCTCCGGTAGCTGGTCAGATGGGTATCATCCTCCTTGCACAGGCTATCCTGATGGCACTCTTTGCAATCTTCGTATCCTTCAACGTATTTGGTCGCGATTACGGTGCAGCTGTTATGGCAGCTGGTAACTGTGGATGGGGCTGTGGTTCAGGTCCGAACGCAGTAGCAAACGAGAAAGCCGTTATGGATCAGTATGGATGGCACACCGTTGCTTGGGTTCTGTATCCGTCCTTCGCAGTTATCATCGACGATATTTACAACCCGATTTTCCTTTCCATCTTCTCCAGCCTGATTACAAAATAATCACTGAGACGAGATAGGAACACTTCATATAAGACATCTTTTATATAACAACATACCTAAAGCTCAATTGAAAATGTAACCTGAAAGAAGAGCGTCCGGTTCCCCCACATAAACCGGACGCTCTTTTTTGTTACTGTTCACGCATACGTGCCCAGTAACGGAATTTGCCGTGGCTTCGCA
>ENA-OUQP01000162-OUQP01000162.1-human-gut-metagenome-genome-assembly--contig:-NODE-162-length-69159-cov-5.069880_pt1 | contig 69159 bp, 71 predicted proteins | sample MGYA00237951_ERZ548836 | MGnify/ENA primary metagenome ERZ548836 (study PRJEB26490, sample SAMN05194702) | human gut metagenome | biome: terrestrial biome; feature: human-associated habitat; material...
TCTTCATATCGGGCAGTGCGTAATTTTCGGCAGTGACCGTGTACTGCTTGTCGCCATCGGTGGTATCGACATAGACGCTGATGGGCGTAGAGTCGGCGCAGAAGCCCTCCGGAGCCTCGGTTTCCACGAAGCTCCACAGGCCCTTGGTGACATCGTTGACCTCGATGATGCCGCCGTTTGCCGTTACATCGCTGCCCACGATCTGACCGTCCCGATAAATCAGAAAGCGGGCACCATCTAAACCACGGGTGGTTCCTGCGGCAACCTTCTTCAGCGTAATATCGCCTGTACCGGCAGGGGGGATTTCCGGTTCTCCCGGCTGCGCTTCAAGAGAGAGTTTTCTCGGCGCGTAATAGTTGAAAAAACTCTGGCGGCCCTTTACGCTGGACTTTGCCCATACTGCCCATTTTGCGGTGTTATCTTCAACAACCGTAGCAATGACGCCCTGTGCGGCGTACTCCTCGATCTGTTTCTGGAAGGCTGCGTCCTCCTTTGCTTTTTCGGCCAACATCCAGTCAATATAGCTAAGATAGGTTTCGTAGGTATCCGCGTTGGCGTAGCCGCCGCCGTCAATATCTCCATCGCCCTCACCCTTGAAGGTCTGGTGATCCCACACATAGGTCTGTGCTGCCATGAAGAGGCTGCCGGGAATATCTCCCTTGTAATCGACGATATAGGTCATCATCCACTTGAAATTTTCAAGCTGTTGGGCATCCAGTTCTCCCAAGCCACTCTGCGCCAAGGCCGTTTTCAGAACGGTATCCGCATCGGCTCCGGTGGCAGAGGTATAGGTGTAGCTGTTCAGGAAACTGGCGGTTCCCCAGCGATAACCATAACCACGATCCATGCAGTAGAGCATTTTCCCCGCTGCCATGGGCGGCTTATAGCTGTAGGGCGTTCCATCGTGGAGCAGGCGTGTGGTCCAGTAGTTTGTGTTGTTGGTGGGCTTGATGCCGGTACCGGTGCTGGACGCTGCCAGTGCCGAGGTAGGCAGCAGACTCAGAACGGTCACCAGTACAAGCAATAATGATAAAAGTCTTGTTCGAATCTTTTTCAAGGTCTTTTCCTCCTTTTTCGCAAAAGATAAGCAGACCAAGTTTCCTCGGTCTGCTTGGTTGTGTTATGAAATTGTTCATCGTAATTGGACTTCCGTTAATGTCAACTGATTATGCGAAGTCACCCTTTTGCTGCGGGCGCATCCACCCATGTGACATTGTAGCCGTCCAACAAGAAAAGCTGAACGCAATACCAGTAGGGCTCGTCCATGACGGTACCTTTTGAAACGCCAACGCCGATCTCATGGTATCTCGTATTGAGCATATTTTTCAGATGTGCCGCGCTATTCTTCCACGCTTCAACTGCAAAGGACGGGAGCGAAGAATCTCGAATCTGCCATTCTCCGATCAAGTGAATATTTTCACCGATGTATTTGCAGTCCGTGACTGTCGTATACTTTCTCCCGTCCGGCCTTGTGTGAGAGTAGACACCGCTGGCCGCCATCTCATCTGCCCGTACCTGCGCCGCCTGCATGAGCTTGTCGTTGACAGTCAGCGCGGCAACACCTTTTTCGCGGCGCAGAGCGTTGGTTCGGTCAATGATGTCCTGCTTGGCCGCAGCAGCATCGAAGGGCTCTGCTGTTTCCTGCACGGCGGCTGCGTCCGATGTTCCATTGACAGAGAGATTTGGCTGTGCAGTTTCGGACAATTTCACGTCATAACCAAGCCTTGCCAACGTGTGGCAGATCAGCACCGCCATATTTCCGCGGGTAATCTCGGCGTCCGCAACAGTTTCTTCCGCAGCAAGTCCCAACTGAACGGCAGTCCGGCAGGCAGACTGATAATCCCATACAGCATCAACATCATTCAAGCACCGCAGCATCACCGTGCAGGCCGCCGCAGAAGTAACAGGGTCATTGGAGCCGTAGCGTCCATTGCCATACCCTGCAACCAGATTATTTGCGGCGCAGTAGCCCACATAGCTTTTTGCCCATTCCGGAACATCCGTAAAGCTGCAAAGGCTGCGGTAAAAGGCGCTGTCCGTTTCAAATTGCTCGGGATCTGTGACAATTCGGGTGAGCAGCGCCGCCATCTGCGCCCGTGTCAACCCCTGCTCCAGCATCATGTCGCCAGACTCGTTGCCCAGCATAATGCCGGCTTCACTCAGATAGGCGGCAGCAGACTGCTGCGGACTTTTTTCGGCGGCAAAAGAAGTTACTGTTAAGGATAGTGCAGCAATTACAGCGAGGGAAATAACTCGGATCCGCTTCAAATGATCACGCCCCTTTCCGGTAAAAGACGGTGGTTACACTTGCGGTCATGCGTCGGGTAGCTTCGTCAAAGGTGCATTGATCAAACTCGCAAATGCCCATCCGTTCTGCCTGTTCCGCGACTTCCGCGGGAAGGTCAACAGTGATGTCCATTTTGACCCGTATTTCGTCATCTTTCCTATTTGGTCTGAAATTCTGTACCAAACTGATACTTCCTTTTGATTAAGATTCTCCGGAGTGATTTGAGGATAATACAGAAGATTCAGGCTGTCAAAGGTTTATTTTAAATCCTTACGCCGATAAAACGGAGACACAACATTTTTTGCACAATTCCATCCGTTTTCCATCATTTTATTGAGTTATTTGCACTGCTTGAACGCAAATTCTTTTTTCAGGCTGATTGGCGAGGCAGGTGGTAAGCGTGATACGGTTGTCTGCTGTTGCCTGCAAGTAACTCCAATCGGAATTGGAGATGGTTTTTACCAGGATGACCTCATACGTGCGGGTTCCGTAGATCGTGGTATAGGTGATGGTATCGCCGATTTCCAAATCCTTGATGCTGCCGATGGTGTACTTGGCGCCTCGGTTATGGCCGCACACGCCGATATTGCCGTCCCACGCTGAGGTGGAGTTGTAATGTCCCAGTCCCTTTTTCATGCTCTCGTTGGTTTCTCCTTCCCAGACCTTCATGTTGATGTCCAGAGAGGGAATTTTCAGGGTACCGATGCTGCCGTCCTTTCGCTCCATATCTTTGGCACTTGTATAAGCAGGCTCCTGATAGGACGGAATGACGGGTGTGACCGCTGGGATACCTACGCCACTATCCACACCGTAGATACCGGAAGCCGAACCGCCTACAGTCTGCTGTAGGCCGGGGAGTCGGAGCTTTTCCATGACGCCGGTTTGTGTGGTGCTGAGAACGCCGTAGGGAAGTTCGGGAATCTGATAATCCACAAGATTTTTGCTGCCGTAATGATACGCGGTACCGTAGGTGTCCTCATAAGAGGTCGAAGGGTAATAGTCGGTGTCCGCGGCTGTGTCAAAGGTATAGTCTGCGGCAAAAGCGTAAATAGAAAGGGATGCTGTTGCTGTCGCCGTCAATGCCATGCAGACCAGTTTCTGAAAGAGTTTCATGTTTTTACGCCTCCTGATCTTCTTCGTTTTCCTCTGTTTCATCCGCTTCACATTCTGCTTTCACTACGGCCTTTCGGCGGCATACAAGCAGCGTGCCGCCAACAGCGGCACAAATCAGAACGATTCCACCTAAGATCCAAGGAAAGTGATCCGCAAAAAACGCTCCGACCTGAGCGGCAGCCGCGCCCTTGTGGTTCGCTTCTGTCCCGATATAGGTCAGAACATAAGTAACACTTTCAACACCCTCGTGGGTCACATCGCCAACATACTCCGCTGTTGTAACATAGCCTGTAGCCGCCTGATAGGACGCTTTTGCAGAGTAGGTAGCAACAGCCTGATATTGAGAGGGCATCAGCGCCTCACCCACAAGATCGGTGCCGGTGACCTGCCACTCCACATTGGCAAGGCTCAGGGTTCTGCCGTTCTTGATGGTTGTCGCGGGGACATAGGACATATCGTTGCGGTCAAGCTGCCCGATGGTTTTGGTTTCCGTCACTGTGTAGTTTTTCGTAGCATAGCCGGCGGCTACGGTATTGAGACTGGTGTGATCCAATGCGAGGGTACCCTGAAATCTGCCGTCATCATATTCGATGGTGGGCTTAAGCTGCTCGAGGATCAGAGCAAGGTCATCTTTCGTTGTTTCAACGGTGATAACCTCGGTATGAATCCGCTTTTCTTCCACGGGATTCTCACTTTTTACAATGTCCGCAAAGGTGTAGAGATACCCTTCCAGCTCAAAGGGCTCCTCAATTAGTGCCGCAGGGTCCTGCTCCGGGGATACTGTAAAGGTTTTGATCGCTTGCTGACTGCCGTTGAGGTTTTGAACCACTGTGTCCGTAGGCACCTCCAACGCAAAGGCGTTGGAGGTAAGAACCAGCATCAGCAGCACGCAGGATATTACTCTTTTCATGTTTGGGAGAGCCTCCTTCTCAAATAATTTTTGTGATGCGCATTCCTGCCATACGGTCAGGCGGTATGCCGGATACCTGCTTCATGACGCTTTCTCCTCCTTGATCTTGTATTCTACCGCGCGCTCCGGATGTTCCCGCAGCGCGTCAAGTATTCTGATAGACTGCTCCAGCGCCTGCATTGTATCCCGCTTCTGACGCTTCACAAAGCCATGCAAAAGCAGAACATCTCCATTGGGAAGCGTGCAGAAAATGATGCGTATGAGCACTTTGCTCTTCACCCGCAGCTCCCAGAGATCCCGATAGCGCTCGATTGAAAATCGCTTGAAATGCGGTTCTTTCATTTCCGGCTTTTCAAGCTGGGTCAGGAAATACAGCCGCAGGAGGATTTTTTCCCGCAGCCGCGGATCAAGCCCATCAATAAAATCGGCGAGCGGAGCGGACTTGCTTGTTGGCTGATAGATCAGGATTCCCTTCATGGCTCCGTCACCTCCATTGCCTTGCTCAGCTTCTTCAGATGGCAGATAAAACGCTCTGCAAAGTCCCCGGCAAGCTCCGAATCACCGCTGATCCACCAAATTGGATTGGGAAGCGGCTGAGAGAGCGCGTCGTATTGCAGGCAGATCAGCAGAAACTTTTGCCGTGGTTCGGCCTGCTCCGCAGCTTCATATAGTCTCCGAAGGATCTCTGTGATCTCACAAGAATTCTGGCAAGTGTCGCACAAGTCATCAAACAATAAGCCGGAATAGGCGCGGCTCAAGGCGCCCAATGTGGCTTCGTCCACACTTCCATCTATCCTCAGAAGGCCCATACGGTGCAAACGGGCCTTCGCCCCATCGTCAAACGGATTTTGCGGTCGTGTTTTGTGGAACTGTATATTCATTTTTTTCATCTTTGTACCTCACAATGGGATAGAAAAAGGCCCGGCACCTTGCGGTGTCGAGCCTTCTGGCATAAGTCTTATTATTCTTTGTCATCTGCTTCGGCTTGCGCCGGTAGCGCGGCGGCTTCTTCGATCATGCCCACAACCAAGGTGTTCATCTGCGCGGCGTTCTGCGCAGTAATAACCGGAGCGCCGGTGCGCTCCTCAAGAGCCTTTCGTGCTACACCGGCAACCTCACCGCCCTGTCGGGCAACCTCCATACTGCCGAAAAATCCTTCCGGCTTGGAGGCTTTGGAAATATCACGGGTGGACGCCTCGGCCAGCATAGTCAAGACCAATTCGGTATCGCTCATGTTGTCCCGCAGGTTTTCCTTTTTCAGCCCCTTGAGATTCTTGTACTGCCGCGTGGTCATGCCGGACCACGTGCGGGGGATCTCATCGGTCAGAATCGCAAATTCACGCCCCTTTTCCACACCGCGTTTCTGCCACTCATCGGTAAGCTCATTTCGGATGCGGATAGAGAGCAGCCTTTGATGTACCCAATCAGGATCATAGCCCTTTTTCAGATAGGTTTCCAATGCGCGGTCGATGGCCTGCTCCGGATCAATGGTCTCCTCAATGCGTTCCCTGCCGACCTCTGCCAGCCAACGTTTCACCGGTTCCGCACGGGGGGATGGGATAGACTGAATAATGCGGAGAAGCTGCTCGGTTGTGGCAGCGTCGGTCTTATAGTTCTTTCCATCCGACGATTTCATTTTCAGTTGTACGATATTTTCGTACAACTGAGTTGCCCCCTCGGACTTCAACTTGCGCTTCAAGTCACTCCAATATCTGCGAGGGTTTTCACTTCCAGTCAGTACATGGATTACATCGACAACAGAGAAGTACCACTCCTCTTGTTCTTCATTCCAAGCCGTGCGAATGGGTTGATTTTCAAAAAGCTGATTTTTATTCTGTTCGCTCATAGCGTTGCTATCCTTTCTCTTTCTTTTTCGATTATACATCAGCCAATTCGCTGCCGCAAGAACTCCAGAAACAGCTCTTCTAAATCTTCATCGCCGTTCAGTTTGTCCAGATAAGGTGCAAATTTCCTACGGTCAAAGGCGATTTTCTTAGGTGGTGCAGCGCGACGCATTTCCTCGTCTGCCCGTGCCTGCCGCCAAGCCTCATACAGGGCTTGGCACTCCGCAGACGGCGGCGGACAGATATGGACGATCTTCTGCATAGCAGCCTTATTGAGTGTGTATCCCTCAATGGTGCACATTTCTACAAATGCCCTTTGAGAGTCTGCACCATAATCGGCAATGAGTTCCGCACAGGCAATCGGCAGCTTGCGTGGACTGTTCTCCAAAATATCAGCAAGAGGCGGAATCAGTGTTGCCAGCTTGATGGCCTTGCGGATCTCATACTCCGTCACACCGAAGAAATCTGCAACGATCTTTCGGGCGTTGTACCTTTGGCGATTCTCGCCAAAGGTCCCGCCGTCGCTATCTCCATCTAACTTTTGGCGAGAATCGCCAGAAGTTGAGTTGCCTGAAGATTCCTTCAACCTTTGGCGATTTTCGCCAAAGGTTGGATAGGCTACATTTCGTTGCCCATTTCTGTTGCTCTCTATAAGCAACGCTCGATACGCTTTGCCCCGTTCAATGATGGTGAGATCCTGCCGCCGCAGGAGATTGGTGGCAACCGCAATGGAAATTGCTCTCGCGTCATCGGCCTCCACAACCTCCGCAGGAATTGTTGATTGTCCGGTCAGTCGCCACGCTTCAGTACGATTGTGTCCGGCAAGAATCTCATACTGCTCACTATTTGGAACTGGGCGAACGATAATGCGCTCATAGATGCCCTGCTCGGCAAGCTGCTGAGAGAATGCGCGGAGTTTTTCGGGCGGGTAGGGACGAAATCCAATGTCTGCCGTGCGAAAAGGGCAAAGGCTTTTGATCGGCAATTCGCAAAAGCGGGGAGCTGCCACATCTGCCTTTGCTTGAAACATGGTTTCATAAGCCTCATTGCCTACTTCCAACTCTGATGCTTGCTGCGCTGCACTCATGCGCCGCTTTAACAGGTCATCCATGCTTTTCTTAACCAAGCCGCAGCACCTCCTGAGCAAGAGAGCGATAGGAGTCAGCAGCAGGATTCTTAGGTGCATAATCCAGAATGCTCATGCCTGCTGCCGGGCACTCCGCAACCTTGATCGTCTGCTCAATGGGGCGGTCAAATACATGAATGCTGTCACCGTAGATCTCTCCCACGCTGGAGCGAACGCTTTGGCAGAGCTGCGGGCGGGACTGATACATAGTCAGGAGAATGCCCGCAATCTTCAAATCGGGGTTGAATCGATTCTGTACATTGCGCACCATTTCTAAAACATCGGGAATCCCTTCACTTGCAAGGAAGTGCGCCTGCACCGGAATGATGCAGTAATCCGCAGCAGCCAGAGCATTAACGGTCAATAGTTCATGCTTCAGTCCACAGTCGATGATGATGTAATCATACAGTCCACACAGGGATGCCAACAGCTTGTCCAGCACCTTCTCGCAAGGGTTATCTGAGATGCCAGATGCGTTATACTGTGAAAGCTGCATGACCTGCAAGCGGGCTGCAGCGTCCGCTAACCGCTTGTTGGCAGGGATCAGGTCAAGGCCGCTGCTGGTATGTAGTACAGCACGATCGAGGTGGAGCTCCAGATCCTCCGGAGAGTCAATTTGGACAAGCAGCAGCTTTGCCAGCGTATTCTTCTGTTCCCCCGGCGTATAGCCGAGGGCTGCGGTGAGATTGCCCTGGGGGTCATTGTCGATCAGCAGGACCTTTCTATCTTCGGCTGCGAGGGCGGATGCGAGATTCAAGGCGGTAGTTGTCTTGCCAACGCCGCCCTTTTGGTTAGTGATTGCGATAGTATGCATACTCATTTTTGAACTCTCCTCAGCAGTTCTATGTGTTTTCTTCCTTTGCACGGCAAATTGTAGTAATCTTCTGAAGAAACAAAATCCATCAGTGGAATTTTAGGAAAATATGTTTTATTAAAACATTTCAGAGCAATCAATTTCCCAGAATGTTTCCAGTCTAATATCTGCTTTGGGCGATATCCCAAAATCGTGCATACCTGCTTTTCTGTCAGCAGATCCGGCAGAGAGGACATTTCCTGCTCCACAGCCAACCGAATAGCGCCGCCTAATTCGCTTGAATATGGCTGCGGTGGAGTATATGGGATACAGTTGTGGCGCTTGCCCTTGAGATAGTACAATGGATTCTGTTGACGATCAGCCAAATACCTTTCAACTTCTTCCTTTGCAATTTTGTATCCAAATCCTTTTCGTTTCGGCTTCTCTGCGGATACCCTGCCGGTTTCTATCAACCACAATGCAGTTTCCTTGCATATATGTGCAATTTGGTAAAATTCTTCTTTGCTGATATAGTCTTTTTGAATATCCGAAAGACTAAGCTGCCTGTTTTTCATACCCGCACCTTCAGCCTTCTCTCCGCGTAGTCCTCGCTTAATACATAGTCAATAATGGACTCTTTGAAGATCCAGTAGTGCGGTTTAATAAAGATGGCTTTTACAAGCCCATCGCGAATTAACTTCCGAGCAAAGCTATCGCCTATTCCACCTAACATTTCACGAAATGTTAGTACAGACACTACATCGGGGTATTTCTTGAATTGTTGTACATATCTCTTCCTTGGGTTTTCCATGATCGAACCTCCGTCTAAATTACCATTGACAGATAGGTTCGATACCTATAGTATGATTCAGTTCTCTCCTAAAACTTCAAAATTCGTTTGAGTTCTCTCCTATGTCCACCATTCCTCACGAGAAAACGGGTTATACCGGAGTTCTCTCCCAGTTCTCTCCAAACCGCTTTTTTGAGCTGTCAGGAGAGAACACCAAGGCATTCCGTATTTGCTTAATAAAAACGCGAAAAAATCAAAAAAGCCAGTAATATCAACGCTTCCAGGGAACGGTGGAGTGCAGATTGCGGCGGAAAACAGAATCGATATAACCACTCAAAATCCGCCGATGGCAACATCATGTGGGTTCGAGTCCCACCACCGGCACCAGCTCGTCACAAGCGTCATATCGCTTGCGACGAGCTTTTTATAAAAGCTCATCGTTCGCTCATTCTGCTGTGCCTCGCTTTTCGCCCGGCAAACGCTTCGCTGGTTTACCGGGCGAGGGAACTGAGAAGCACAAAAATATCCGAATTGCTGCCACCTGACACGTCGGAGTGCGCTTGTGCCGCAGCTCCTCCTCTCCGAATCGAACCCGCTGCGTCGGGCTTCAGTTTGGCTTTGGGTGCAGGCCCGAAAGCAGCGGCACCGATACGGCTGCAATATAATAAAAGGTCGGAGCAGAGTTCACCCTGCTCCGACCTTTTTGCTTTTTCGGGAAAAGAGCATCATCCGCCTGCTCCCTTGATGCGTTCGATTCCGGGCGTGCGGGGATGATCGCTGCTATACCGCCATTGCTGCGCTGCCTTTGGCGGTCTCGCATACGGATCTACTTCACACTGCCGTCGGCATTGAAGACCGGCAGCTTTTCGAGGAAGAGAATGTCCTTGCGGTCGGCCGCGCCGCCCTCGGCCAAAACAGCCATGCGGCCCGTGACGGTGCCGCCCGCCTTTTCGACGAGCGCCTCCATCGCCTTGAGCGAGCCGCCCGTGGAGATGACGTCGTCGACGAGCAGGATCTTCTTGCCGCGGATGAGCGCCGCATCGTCCGAGCCGAGGAAGAGCTTCTGCTGGGCGGCGGTCGTGATGGACTTATCCTCTACGGAGATGGGATCGGGCATATAGACCTTGGGGCCCTTGCGCGCGATGAAATACTTCTTCGCGCCGCTCTGACGCGCCATCTCGTGGATGAGGGGAATGGACTTGGCCTCGGCGGTGAAGAGGTAATCGTAGTCGATGCCCTCGGCGAGCTTCAAGAGCTCTTCTGCGCAGCGCACAGTCAGCTCCGCGTCGCCGAACATGATGAAAGCACCGATATAAAGATCGTCCGTTACCTTGCAGATGGGAAAGTCGCGGTCAAGACCCGCGACATGCATCGGATAAGTCGCCATAAAAGGAAGCTCCCTTCGCGTTTTACATCTTTTTCTGCCGTTTCGCGCGGCAAACAGGATTTAGTATATCTTTTTTGTGCGGATTGTCAAGCGCTCAGACCTCGGTATCGCCCTCGGGCAGGATGATCGCGCAGGCAATGTAGGCGAGCACGCCGGTACCGGCGGCCAGAGCGAGGACCGCCCAGAGCACGCGCACGATCGACGGGTCAATGTTGAAGTAGTCTGCGATGCCTGCGCAGACGCCGCAGATCATCTTGTTGTTGCGGGACTTGTAAAGACGCTTTCTTTCGTCCATGATCGTTCTCCTTATCCGGCTGCGAGAGCAGCCACGGTGGGTTTGTAAACAACTATTATAGTATACCACGTTTTTGCACGTTGTAAAGTGCGGTTTTTCCGCGTTTTGGGCAGGAAAAGGGGAGTGCGCAGAGGAAAATGCGCGATATTTTGCGCTTTTGCCGCTTTTTTGCCGGCAAGGGGCAAATTCCCTCTTGCAAGTTCCTTTTTTCTGTGATATAAGTACCACTTAGACAAATGCTGTGAAAGGGAAAATAGCGAGCTTGTTCCGGATAGAGAGGATCGGTCGGCGGCTGGGAGCCGGTCTGCGGGATGTCGCTTGGTTCGCCCCCGAGCAGCCGCGAGGAAATGCGCGGCCGGTCAGCCTCCGTTACGGGCAAGTGAGCGCGCGCCTTCTGGCGCGAATCAGGGTGGTACCGCGGAAGAAAGTCTTTCGTCCCGAAAATATCGGGAGGAAGGGCTATTTTTTTGCCCCTGCCGCTGACTTTTACATTTTGCAAATTTTTACCTGAAAAGGAGAAATGATATGAAACAGCAACTGGAAGCGATCCGCAAAGCGGCGCTTGACGCGATCTCCGACGCCGGCAAGACGGAGGACCTCGAAGCGCTGCGCGTCCGTTACCTTGGCAAAAAGGGCGAGCTGACCGCCGTTTTGAAGCAGATGGGCAAGCTCAGCGCCGAAGAGCGCCCCGTGATCGGGCAGATGGCCAACGAGGTGCGCGCCAAGCTCGAATCCGGCATCGAGGAGAAGACGAAGGAGCTTGCTGACAAGGCGATGGAGCTCAAGCTCAGATCCGAGGCCGTGGATGTCACCATCCCGGGCCGGCAGGAGAAGATCGGCGTGAAGCACCCGATGTATCAGGTGCTCGACGAGATCAAGGACATTTTTGTCGGCATGGGCTTTGAGATTCTCGAGGACCGCGAGGTCGAGCTTGCCGAGTATAACTTCACCAAGCTCAACGTGGAAGAGGGCCATCCCGCCCGCGAGTGGAGCGATACGTTCTACTTCACCGAGGACAGCTCCATCCTCCTGCGCACGCAGACCTCTCCGATGCAGATCCACGCGATGGAGACGCGCGAGCTGCCCATCCGCATCCTGGCCCCGGGCCGCGTATACCGCAAGGACGAGGTCGACGCCACGCACTCGCCCATGTTCCACCAGATCGAGGGCATGGCCATCGACAAGGGCATCACGATGGCGGACCTCAAGGGCACGCTCAACGAGGTCGTGCGCCAGCTCTACGGCGAGCACACGGTCACGCGCTTCCGCCCGCATCATTTCCCGTTCACCGAGCCGAGCTGCGAAATGGATATCCAGTGCCACAAGTGCCACGGCGCGGGCTGCCCCACCTGCAAGGGCGAGGGCTGGATCGAGGTGCTCGGCGCCGGTATGATCCACCCGAAGGTCCTCGAGGGCTGCGGTATCGACTCCACGGTCTATTCCGGCTGGGCGTTCGGCATGGGTCTTGAGCGTCTGGCGCTCGGCCACTTCAAGATCAGCGACCTGCGCCTGATCTTCGAAAACGACGTCCGTTTCCTGGAGCAGTTCTAAAATAAGGAGGACTGAAAAGAATGATTTTAAGCAGAAATTGGCTCAACGAGTTTGTTGACCTCAAGGATATCACCGACAAGCAGTTCAACGACGATATGACGCTCTCCGGCTCGAAGGTCGAGACGATCGAGCGCGGCGACGAGGAACTCAAAAATGTGGTCGTGGGCAAGATCCTTGAAATGAAGCGCCACGAAAATTCCGACCACATGTGGGTCTTGAAGATCGACGTCGGTCAGGCGGAGCCTGTGCAGATCGTCACGGGCGCGTGGAACGTCCATGTGGGCGACTATGTGCCCGCCGCACTTTCCGGCGCGCATCTGCCCGGCGGCATCAAGATCGAAAAGGGCGCGCTGCGCGGTGTCGAGTCCGACGGTATGCTCTGCTCGCTCAAGGAGCTTGGCATGACGGCGGAGCACGACTTCCCCTATGCCGTCATCACGCCCGCGGCCATCCTGAACGACTATCATCCCATCGACAAGGATAAGCCCTCCATCCCCGCTGACATCAAGCCCGGCGACAAGATCTACGGCCCCGTGGTGGCGGCGAAGGTGCTTGAATGCGCCCCGCAGGGCGACGGCACGTTCCACATCTGCCTCGACCTCGGCAATGCGACCGCTGTGCCCGATACGTGCTGCTCCAACCTCCACGAGGGCGACCTTGTCGCCTACAACACCAAGAGCGACGCCATCTGCACGCTCGAGGATCTGCACGCAGAGCAGAAGGAATTCCCCCACTGCATTCCTGACGGCATCTTCATCCTGCAGGAAGAGGATGCAAAGCCGGGCCTTGATATGGCGCGCATCCTCGGCTTTGACGATTCCATCGTTGAGTTTGAGATCACGCCCAACCGCCCCGACTGCCTGAGTGTTATCGGTCTTGCGCGCGAGGCGAGCGCGACCTTCAAGCGCTCGCTCAAGCTGCACGAGCCCGAGCCGCACGGCTGCGGCGGCAGCATCGCGGAGCTTGTCGACATTGACATTGAGGACGGCAACCTCTGCCCGCGCTACACCGCGCGCATGGTGAAAAATGTCAAGATCGCGCCGTCTCCGCGCTGGATGCGCGAGAGACTGCGCAACAGCGGCGTGCGCCCGATCAACAACATTGTCGATATCACAAACTACGTCATGCTCGAATACGGCCAGCCGATGCACGCCTTTGACTTCAGCTGCGTCGAAGGCGGCCACATCATCGTGCGCACCGCGCGCGAGGGCGAGACCATCCAGACGCTCGACGGCAACGAGCGCAAGCTGACGCCGAACATGCTCTGCATCTGCGACGAGCACAAGCCCGTGTGCGTCGCGGGCGTCATGGGCGGCGCGAACAGCGAGATCGTCGGCGACACGGCGATGGTGCTCTTTGAATCCGCCAACTTCAACGGCGTTTCCGTGCGCCGCACGGCCAGCGCCCTCGGTATGCGCACTGACGCCTCCTCCCGCTATGAAAAGGGTCTCGACATGATGAATACCATCAAGGCTGTCGAGCGCGCCTGCGAGCTTGTGGAGCTGCTCGGCTGCGGCGAGGTGGTCGACGGTGTGATGGACGTGGTCGCCAAGGAAAAGGCACCCACCTGCATCAAGCTTGAGCCTGAAAAGATCAACGCCCTGCTCGGCACGGAGCTCAGCGAGGACCTGATGCGCGAGATCCTCGTCTCCCTCGGCTTCATCCTGAACGGCGACGATATTTACGTTCCCTCCTGGCGCGGCGATGTGGAGCATTACAGCGACATCGCCGAGGAGGTCGCCCGCTTCTACGGCTACAACAAGATCCCCTGCACGCTCATGCGCGGAGAGACCACGCGCGGCGGCTTCAGTGAGCAGCAGCGCTTCGACCGCGCCATTGGCGGCGCGGTGCGTGCGCTGGGCTACGACGAGATCATCACCTATTCTTTCATCAGTCCCACCTATTACGATAAGATCCGTATGCCGAAGGATTCTCCGCTGCGCAATTCTCTGAAGATCCTCAACCCGCTGGGTGAGGACACCTCCATCATGCGCACGACCATCCTGCCGAGTATGCTCGAGATCGTTGCGCGCAACTACAGCTACCGCAACAAGTCTGCCCGCCTTTATGAGCTCGGCAAGATTTACCTGCCGCGCGAGGATGGCCTTGCCGATGAGCCGAAGTATCTCTCCCTCGGCGCTTACGGCGACGGCGTAGACTTTTTCGCCTTCAAGGGCGGCATCGAAACGCTGCTGCGTGAGCTGCGCATCACGGATGTGAAGTTCGAGGCCTGCACGGACAATGCTTCCTATCATCCCGGCCGCTGCGCGAACGTGTACGCAGGCGAAAAGCTTCTCGGCGTGTTCGGCCAGATCCATCCGCTCGTCGCGGCGAACTACGGCGTCGACACGGAAGTTTACACCGCGGAGCTGAGCTTCGAGGCGATGTATGAGATGCGCGGCGGCATCCCCGTTTATCAGCCGCTGCCGAAGTTCCCGGCCGTTACGCGCGATATCGCCGTCGTGTGCGACGAGGGCGTCACCGTCGGCGCGCTCGAGGAGAGCATCCGCTGCGGGGCGAAGGGCCTTCTCAAGGATGTGTCGCTCTTCGACATTTACCGCGGCCCCGGCGTGGCCATCGGCAAGAAGAGCGTGGCGTTCAGCCTCGTTCTGCGCGCGGATGACCGCAGCCTCACCGGTGAGGAGGCGGACGAGGACGTTCAGTCCATCCTTGCCGCGCTGAAGGCCGACCACAACGCGGTGCTTCGCTAAGACTTTTATAAGGAAAGATTACGTTTCTGTTACAGTTGACAGCGCTCCCTTTACTTTTTGCAAAGGGAGCGCTATACTGTCACCATCGGAAGCGGAAGGAGGGATTCGTCCCATGGAAGAATTTACCCGCAAGTTTAACGTGGCGCAGGAAAAGGACGCGGAGATCCGCCATATCCTGACGACCGTTTATGCCGCGCTGGAGGACAAGGGCTATAACCCCATCAACCAGATCGTCGGCTATATCCTGTCGGAGGACCCCACCTATATCACGAATCACAACAATGCCCGCACGCTCATCCGCAAGCTCGACCGCGACGAGCTGCTGCAAACGCTCGTGCGCAGCTATCTGGGCAAATAAGTAAAAATAAGTGAAGATCGACCCACCCTCGGGGACCGAAAAAAGGTCTCCGAGGGTTTGTTGCATTTTTTCGGCACGGTTTTATTGACAAGGTGGGCAAAAAATGCTATACTGCAAAAAGTTACAAAACGGTTACAAAGTTACAAATTGGTTACAAGAGTTAGGAGTGAGTCAAATGGCAGAAGCTACGGAAGGCCTCGTTTACCGCGGCCACCCGCTGCGCCGGGTAGATAATCTCATCTACTACGGCTCGATGGCGGATAAATATATCGTGATGATGCAGGTGCTCGACACGGCCCCGCTCAAAGATATCACGCTGGCAAAGCGCGTTTCCATTCAGTTGCAGTTGACCGATGCGACCCTTCGTTCGCGCGACCGCGTGGTGCGCTCCACGGAAAAGGGGAGCCTCGGCGAGGCGATGGAGTTCGCTTCCATCTGGCTCGAGCGCGCGCTGAGCGGCAAGATGTGATCGCTGCGCAACAACCTGATTTTTTCACGAAAGGACGACCCACACGATGCGAAACCATTCAAGATTTCTTTCCCTCCTGTTTTCAGGAGTTCTTTCCGTCAGTCTGCTCGCGCCGCTTTCTTCGGCGCAGGCCGCTTACGACGGCTCCATCCGCAACCTCGTCGACCGTGTGACGGTCCTGACGGAATCGGTGCAGACGGAGAGCACCGATGAAGAAGAGCTTGCCGCGCTCGATGAGATGCAGGCAGAGCTCGAGGACAAGGCGGATGCCAAGGAGGACACGACCGAGACGGAGACCGTCACGATGGTCGTCACGGGCGGCACGATCAACGTCCGCACCGGCCCCGGCACAAATTACGACAAGATCACGCAGGTGGTCAGCGGCAAGCAGGTCACCGTTATCGGCGAATCGAACGGCTGGTATCAGGTCACGTTCGGCTCTACGACCGGTTGGCTGCTCGGTGAATATCTGCGCGATCCTGCCGACCTCGACGGCTCGGTGGGCGCCAAGATCGTCTCCATGGCAATGCCCTTCCTCGGCACGCGCTACCGCTCCGGCGGCGCATCCCCCAGCGGCTTCGACTGCTCGGGCTTCACGATGTATCTCTATGCCAAGCTCGGCTATTCGCTGCCCCATTCGGCGACCGCGCAGTATAAGAACTGCGGCTACGCCGTCGCCAAGGCAGACCTCCAGCCCGGCGATCTGGTCTTCTTCTCGGATTCCTCCCATGCCATCGGTCATGTCGGCATTTACATTGGCAACGGCCAGATCATCCACGCGCGTTACAGCGTCGGCAAGATCACGATCGACAGCCTCTCTGCGAGCTACTATGCTTCTCGCTATGTCGGTGCAAAGCGCATCGCGTAACAGACAAGCCTGATACAGTACATAAAAAATCGGAACGGTTTTCCCGTTCCGATTTTTTCTTTAGGATTCTGCGGGTGCTTCGGCTGCCTGCTCCGCCTCTGCTGCGCGGAGGGCTTCGACTTCTGCCTTCGCCTCGGCGAGCACCTTTTTTTCGCTCTTTGTTTTGAGCTGCTTTTCGTCGAACTGCGCCCAGAGGTCGGGGCGGCGCAGCATCGTGCGCTTGTAGCTCTCCTTCTTGCGCCATTTGGCCACATTCTCGTGGTGGCCGGAGAGCAGCACGTCCGGCACGCGGCGGCCATGCCACTCATCGGGACGGGAATACTGCGGATATTCCAAAAGCCCTGCCCAGTGCGATTCCTCGGTGAAGCATTCCTCTTCCGGCAGCACGCCCGGCACCATGCGGCAGATGGCGTCCGTCACGGCCATGGCGGGGATCTCGCCGCCCGTGACGACGAAGTCACCCATTGAAAGCTCTTCATCCACGCACTCGTCAATAAAGCGCTGGTCAATGCCCTCGTAGTGGCCGCAGACCAGAATGAGATGATCGTAGCGGTCCTTCAGCTCTCGCGCCACACTCTGCGTGAACGTCCGCCCGCAGGGGGAGAGATAGATGGTGTGGCCGCGGCTGCCGGCCTCCTCGCACACGTGCGCCCAGCAGCGGTACAAGGGGTCTGCCTGCATCACGGCGCCGCGTCCGCCGCCGTAGGGGTAGTCATCCACCTGCATCTGCTTGTTGGTCGTGTATTCGCGGATCTGGTGCGTTTTGATCGTAATATAGCCGCGCTCCTGCGCGCGCCCGAGGATGCTGACGTTCATCATCGCGTCGATCGAGGCGGGGAAGAGCGTTAAAATATCAATCCTCATCGGTCTCTAACCCCTCGATCATGTGCACGCTGATCTCGCGCGCCTCTTCGTCGATGTCCGTGATGAAGATATCCTTCACCGCAGGGATGAGATAGGTCTTCTCCTCACCCTTGACCTTGTAAAGCTTATGGGCGGGGTAGGAGAGCACGTCCACCACCGTGCCGATATACGTGTGGGGGAAGTAGTTGTAGACGTTCATGCCGATGATCTCGGCGTCGAAGTGCTCGCCGGGCTTGAGCTGGACATCGTTGCGGCGAATGGAGAGCACCTTGCGCTTGAGCGCGGCGGCAGCATCCATGTCGTCGATCTCGGGCAGCTTCATCAGCACCATGTCGCCCTGCACGCGCTTGCTCGTGGGGCGGAAGGGCGCGCCGTCCATGTAGAAGGTCTTGAATCCGCACAGCAGCTCCGGGCTTACGTCCCAGGGCTGTACCTTGACCTCGCCGCGCACGCCGTGCGTGTTGACGATCTGGCCGACCTCGATATATTCGGGGCGCGCGCTCGGCCGAGGCGCGTCCTTTTTGGAAAAGAGACCCATTGTCATGCTCCTTTGCACACTCATTGATTCTATCAGTATAGCGGAATCGGCGGGGGATGGCAAGATAAAAAGTTCCCGAGAAATTTCTCGGGAACTTTTTTGTAATTCAGTCTACGATGTCGACAGACACCTTTACGCCGGTGCGCTGAGCATAGGAACGGACGACCGTGCGGATCTCCTTGGCAATACGACCCTGACGGCCAATGACCTTGCCCATATCGTCAGGTGCGACGCGCAGCTCCAACGTAAGCTCGTCCGAGCCCTGCTTCTCCGTGACGGTGACGTCATCGGGATGCTCAACAAGGCTGCGGGCGATGTAGAGCAGCAAGTCTTTCATTTCTTGCACCCCGTGCTCTTACAGCGCGTTGACTTTCTTCAGCAGCTCACGGACCGTGTCGGTGGGCTGAGCGCCGGTCTTGATCCACTCCTGAGCGCGCTCGGCGTCGATCTTGATCTCGGCGGGGGAGACGCAGGGGTTATAGGTGCCGATCTCTTCGATGAAGCGGCCGTCGCGGGGATAGCGGGAATCGGCAACGACAACACGATAGAAGGGAGCCTTCTTAGCGCCCATTCTGCGCAGACGAATTTTAACCATGGTGAATACCTCCAAAAAATAATATGTGTTTTTGTATTTATGATGAAATGCTTGTGCACTCGATCAACTTATTTGAAGCGCTTCTTGCGCCCGAAGCCGCGCATCCGGCCTCCGCCCATACCGCCCATGCCCTTGGGCATCTTGCCGCGGTTCATTTGCTTGATCATATCCTGCATCAGTTCGAACTGCTTGAGAAGGCGGTTGACATCCACGACCTCGAGTCCGCAGCCGGCGGCGATGCGCCTTTTGCGGCTCGCGCCGAGCACGGCGGGATTCTCGCGCTCGTAGGGCGTCATCGAGAGGATGATCGCTTCGGTGTGCGCCATCATCTTCGGGTCGATCTCCGCGTTGGCCATCTGCTTGCCGAGCTGACCGGGCATCATGCCGGCGAGCTGCTCAAGGCTGCCCATATTTTTGAGCTGCAGAAGCTGCTCGTAATAATCGGTGAGTGTGAAACGGTTTTTCTTGAGCTTTTCTTCGAGCTTTTTCGCCTTTTCCTGGTCAATGCTCTGCTCGGCGCGCTCGATGAACGATAAAACGTCGCCCATGCCGAGAATGCGCTGCGCCATGCGGTCGGGGTGGAAGGGCTCGATCATGTCGAGCTTTTCGCCCGTGCCGATGAACTTGATGGGCTTGCCGGTGGCCGCGCGGATGGAAAGCGCCGCACCGCCGCGGGCGTCGCCGTCGAGCTTGGTGAGCACCACGCCGTCGATGCCGAGTGCTTCGTCAAAGGCGGTGGCGGCATTGACCGCGTCCTGACCGGTCATCGCGTCGACGACGAGCAGGATCTCGGTTGGCTTGACCGCCGCCTTGATGCGCTTGAGCTCGTCCATCAGCGCCTCGTCGATATGCAGGCGGCCCGCGGTATCGAGGAAGACAATGTCGTTGCCGTGGTCACCGGCGTATTTGACAGCCTCCTGCGCGATTTGGACGGGGTCGATCTGACCCATTTCGAAAACGGGAATATTCAATTGCTTGCCGACGACCTGCAGCTGCGTGATGGCGGCGGGACGGTACACGTCGCACGCTGTCAGCAGCGGACGGTGGCCCTGCTTGCGGAAGTAGCCCGCGAGCTTGGCAACGTTCGTCGTCTTACCGGCGCCCTGTAAGCCGACCATCATGACAACCGTCGGCGGCTTGGAGGCGAAGGTCAGCTTCGCGTTGGCGCCGCCCATGAGCGCGGTGAGCTCTTCGCTGACGATCTTGATGACCTGCTGGGCGGGGGTCAGGCTGTCGAGCACCTCGACGCCGACGGCGCGCTCAGACACGGTCTTGACAAAGTCCTTGACGACCTTGTAGCTCACATCCGCTTCGAGGAGCGCAAGGCGCACCTCGCGCATTGCGAGCTTGATATCCTCCTCGCTCAGGCGGCCCTTGCCGCGCAGATGCTTGAATGTGGCATTGAGTTTTTCGCTGAGTCCTTCAAAGGCCATGGATGTATTACTCCTTGAGTGCTGCCGCCTCGGTCTCGATCACGCCGGCAAGCTCTTCGAGCTGGCGGTCTTCATACCGGCGGAGGTTGAGCTGCTTGATCTGCTGCGCCGCGTCCGCGATCTTCTCTGTGTGGGGCCGAAGCTGCATGAAGCGCTTGATGAGCCCCGTCTTGTCTTCGATCTCGGTCATGTAGTTCTCCGCGCGCACGATGACGTCGCGCACGCCCTGACGGGAGATGCCGTAGTTCTCGGCAATTTCGGAGAGCGACAGGTCCTCGTTATAATAGAGATCGTAGAATTCCTTCTGGCGGTCGGTGAGAAGCTCCCCATAAAAGTCGAAGAGCATCGTCATACGAAAGGTCTGGTTTTTCACGGGAAGTTCCTCCTTGTGCAGATTCTTATGTAAAGTTTTATACCTTTACAACACGAATCAGTTTACATGATTTTATCAAAATTGTCAAGGAAAAATCGCAAGAAAAAGGTCACGCGGGCAGAAAATTCACGCCTTTTTGCGTGCGATCCCCGCTTTTGGGGGAGAAAAGAGTGGAATTGTTCACGGTTTCGTGGTATCCTAAGGGCAAATTCTGAAAAATTGACCACAGGAGGAATCGGTGATGGAACCGATCAGACGTGAGATTGCACCCGAGGTCTGCCTCAACTATGTGCGGTCGGAAAAATTCAAAACAGGCACGCTGAGCGTCCAGCTCATCGCGCCGCTTGACGAGGAGACGGCGAGCTTCGGCGCGCTGCTGCCGAGCGTGCTGCGCCGCGGCACGATGGCACACCCCGATATGCGCTCGCTCTCCACGGCGCTCGACCTGCTCTACGGCTCGTCGATCGGCTGCACGGTGCGCAAAAAGGGCGAGAACCAGTGCATCGGCTTTGCCGCGAGCTTCATCGACGAGGCCTTTGTTCCCGGCGGGGAGAAGCTTCTTGAGCCGATGTGCGACCTTCTGGGCGAGCTGCTGCTCGACCCCGTGACGCGCAACGGCCGCTTCTTGAGCGACTATGTCGAAAGTGAGAAGCAGAATCTTATCGACGCGATCCGCGGCATCATCAACGACAAGCGCGACTACGCGGACCTGCGGCTTTTGCAGGAGATGTGCCGCGGCGAGCGCTACGGGGTGGACAAATTCGGCTCCATCGCGCGCGTGGAGAAGATCACGAATCAAACCCTGTTCCGCTACTATCAGGAGCTTTTATCCACGGCGCATCTGGAGCTTTTCTACTGCGGCAGCGCGGAGCTTGCGCGCGTGGAGGGGGCGCTTTCCCGTGCGTTTGCACCGCTTCAGCGCGGGCAGGTCGTGCCGCCGGCCGTCGCGGAAAAGTGTCCCGCGCCCCAAACGCCGCGCGAGATCACCGAGCGCATGGACGTGACGCAGGGCAAGCTCTCGATGGGCTGGCGCGCATCGACTGCCGACGCGCCCGCGATGATGCTCGCAAACCTCATCTTCGGCGGGTACAGCAACTCCAAGCTCTTTCTGAATGTGCGCGAAAAGCTGTCCCTCTGCTACTATGCCTCGTCCTCGTACCACCGATCCAAGGGCATCGTGACGGTGTCGTCCGGCATCGAGAGTAAGGACGTTGAAACGGCTAGGCGTGAGATCCTCGCCCAGCTTGAAAGCGTGCAGCGCGGGGAATTCGAGCCCTGGGAGGTCGAGGGGGCGAGAGCCTGCCTGATCGCGTCGCTCGAATCGCGCGGCGACAGCGCCGGGCGCATGGAGGAAAACACCCTCGGACAGGCGGCCACAGGCATCCGCGAGACGGCGGACGAGCTCATCGCGGCGCTCCGGGGCGTGACGGATGAGCGCATCGCCGAGGCTGCGCAGAGCATGGCGCTCGATACGATCTATTTCCTCACAGGGGAGGATGGCGCAAATGGATAAAAAAGAAGTATTGTATCCTCGCATCGGCGAGACGGTCATCGAAGCGACGCTTGACAACGGGCTGAAGCTTTTTATCGTCCCCAAGCCGAAGCACCGCAAGAAATACGCCTTTTTTGCCACACGCTACGGCGGCATGGATATGCAGTTCATCCGAAACGGCGAAAAGTGCGATACGCCCGCGGGCATCGCGCATTATTTAGAGCATAAGATGTTCGACACGGAGGACGGCAACGCCCTCCAGCAGCTCTCGCAGAACGGCGCGGAGCCGAACGCCTTCACCTCCAACGCGATGACGGGCTATTACTTTGACTGCACCGAGCACTTTGAAGAGAATCTGCGCATTCTGCTCTCGTTTGTCTCCATCCCGTATTTTACGGACGAAAGCGTGGAAAAGGAGCGCGGCATCATCGGTCAGGAGATCCGCATGGTCGAGGATTCACCCGACTGGCAGGTCTATGAAAGGCTGCTTGCCTGCCTGTACCGCACCTCGCCCGCGCGCGTGCCCATCGCCGGCACGGTCGAGAGCATCGCGGGCATCACCGCGCAGACGCTCTACGACTGCCACCATGCGTTTTACTGCCCCTCCAACATGGCGCTGTGCGTCGTCGGCAACGTCGATGTGAACGCGGTGATCGCACTGGCGGAAGAGATCCTCCCGCGCGAGCGCGGCGAGGAAATCGGCCGCTGCTACGGGGAAGAGGAGGACGCTTCTGCCGCGCAGCACGAGACCACCGCGCAGATGGAGGTCGCGCTGCCGCAGTTCCTTGTGGGCTTCAAGTGCGCGGCGGAGGAAAAAGACCTCATGCGCCAGTCGCTCATCGGCGAGATGGCCTGTGATGTGCTGCTCGGCGATTCCTCGCCGCTCTACCAGCGCCTTTACGACGAGGGGCTCATCAATGCGAGCTTTGGCGGCGGCTTCGACCAGCTTCCGGGCGTTGCGGTCCTGTGCGCCGGCGGTGAGAGCGAGCAGCCGCAAAAGGTGAGCGACGCCATTCTTGCCGAGGCGCAGCGCCTTGCGCGCGAGGGCATCGACCCTGCGTTTTTCGAGCAGATCCGCCGCGCGAGCTTCGGCGCGACGCTGCGCGCGCTCAACTCGTTTGAAAATATCGCCGTCTCGCTCATCGACGGCTATTTCCGCCATTTCGACGCGCTCCGGTTCCCCGAGGCCTATGAGAGCATCGAAAAGGCTGACGTCGAGCGCTTCCTGCGAGAGAATTTTACCGCTGAGCGACGCGCGCTCTCCATCATCGAATCGAAAAAAGAGGATTGATCGTTCTATGAAATTTACCGATGTACCCATCAGCTTCCCCGGGCTTTTCGGCGACTGGCAGTTCACCGCGCCCTCCAAGGCGCTCGATATCGGAAACGGCATCTACTGGTATGGCATCATCATCGCCGCCGGTATGCTGCTGGGGCTCTATTTCTGCATGAAGCAGGCGCCGAAATACGGCCTGACCGAGGATAACGTCATCGACATGGTGCTGTGGGCCATTCCGTTTTCCATCATCGGCGCGCGGCTCTACTATGTGCTCTTTTACCTCGACCTGTTCCGCAGCAGCGACGGGTCGATCAACTGGTCCTCGACCTACCGCATCTGGGACGGCGGCCTTGCCATCTACGGCGGCGTCATCGCGGGCTTTTTGACAGCCTTCCTCTTCAGCCAATGCAAAAAGCTCTCGTTCTGGGCGCTGGCGGACTGCTGCGTGCAGGGCCTTTTCATCGGGCAGGCCATCGGCCGCTGGGGGAATTTTATGAATCGCGAGGCCTTCGGCGGCCTGACCGACCTTCCCTGGCGGATGCGGCTGTGGGTCTCGTCCACGACCTATGTGGACGTGCACCCGACGTTCCTCTATGAGAGCCTGTGGAATGTCATCGGCCTGCTGCTTCTTTATTTCATCGTCTCCCGTGCCCGCCGCTTTGACGGAGAAAATACCTGCTTTTACTTCCTCTGGTACGGCATTGGCCGCTTCTGGATCGAGGGCCTGCGAACCGACAGCCTGTATCTGTTCGACTGGACGCTCTTCGGCGAGCGCATCCGCGTGTCGCAGGCGCTGTCTTTTGTGATGGTGCTCGTGAGCGCGGGAGTGCTTATCTATCAGCTCGGGATCCGAAAGGCCGACGGCTCGGGGCTCTATGTGAAAACGCACGCCGCCGCTCCCGCTGCCGAGGCCGCGGAGGGGAAGACGGACCCGCCTGCGGATGACCTCCCGACGCTTCCGGAGGAAGCTGCGCCGGAGTCGCAGCCGTCCGCCGACGGGCTCCCGAAGGACGATACGTGATGCGCTACCATATCGACAGAGACGCCGCGCAGAGCGCCTATTTGCAGCTCTATCATCAACTGCGGCGCGATATCGTGGGCGGCGTTTACCCGCTGGGGACAAAGATGCCAAGCAAGCGCCTCATCGCGAGCGAGACGGGCGTGAGCGTCATCACGGTCGAGCACGCGCTGGCCATCCTGTGCGATGAAGGGTACCTGGAATCGCGCGAGCGCAGCGGCTTTTTTGTGAGCTTTGCCGCGGCAGATTGCTTTCCCGTCTCCGAAACGGAGACCGAGCGCCGCGTGACCGTTTCCCACGGCGCGGAGGATGAATTCCCCTTTCCCTCGCTTGCCAGAACGATGAGAAGAGTGCTCAGCGAGTACGGTGAGAGCATTCTGACCAAATCTCCGAACAACGGCTGCGCCGAGCTGCGCGGGGCTATCGCGGCCTATTTATCCCGCTCGCGCGGCATCAGTGTCCAGCCGGGGCAGATCGTCATCGGCTCGGGTGCGGAGTATCTCTATGGGCTCATCGTGCAGCTTCTGGGCAGGGACCGCGTGTTTGCGCTCGAGGACCCGTCCTACGACAAGATCAACAGAGTGTATCAGGCGCACGGCGTCACGTGCGAGATGCTGCGCCTCGGCAGCGATGGCATCCGCTCCGACGAGCTGGCCCGCGCCACGGCAACGGTGCTGCACGTTACGCCCTTCCACAGCTTTCCGAGCCTTGTCACGGCGAGCGCAGGCAAGCGCCGCGAGTATCTCCGCTGGGCGAGAGAGCGCGGCGGCTATATCGTCGAGGACGACTTCGACTCGGAGTTCAGCGTGTCCACAAAGAGCGAGGATACGCTCTTTTCACTCGAGCCCGAGCAGTCCGTCATTTACATGAACACCTTTTCCAAAACCATCGCCCCGTCGATGCGCGTGGGCTATATGGTGCTGCCGCCCGCGCTTTCCGAGCATTTTCGCCGCGAGGTGGGCTTTTACTCCTGCACCGTGCCGGTCTTCGAGCAGTATGTGCTTGCCGAGCTCATCGGCAGCGGCGACTTCGAGCGCCATATCAACCGCATCCGCCGCAAGCGTCGCCGGCAGTAGGGCAGCGGAATAAAAACTTTTCAAAACCGCTTGACGCGAGACGGCGGCTGTGCTATAATTCCATTTGCATTTGATGAATGCGCTGGTGTAGCTCAGTCGGTAGAGCAGCTGATTCGTAATCAGCAGGTCATGTGTTCGAGTCACACCACCAGCTCCATGAAAAAACCTGAAATCTCAGTGGTTTCAGGTTTTTTCATTCTTGAAGCGATCGCTGACGACCTATCCCGACGGCAAGCGGGACAGCAGGATAAATTGAAAAGCTGCCTTGCGGCGGCTTTTCAAAAGGGCTTTGGTTAGATGCAACTAACTGTAGGTGCGGTATCGGCAGGACACGCTCCCTCTGAATGGAGAGCGGCGTCAGAGCTCGCCGATCCTGCGGCGAAGAGAGTGAAGAGATGCGACGATGACCTATTTGCAGACCTATTCTTCCCCGCTCGGGGAGCTTTTGCTGGCGGCCGATGAAACGGGACTGACCGGCGCGTGGTTTGAAGGGCAGAAGTATTTCACCCGCACGCTGACAGGGGAGCGCATCGAGCGCGAAACATCGGTGCTGGCCGAGGCGAAGCGCTGGCTCGACCGCTATTTCAGCGGTGAAGCGCCTGATCGCCTGCCGCCGCTCCACCCACAGGGATCGGATTTTCAGAAGGCTGTGTGGGAGCTGCTGGTGCGCATCCCCTATGGCGGGACCGTGACCTACGGCGAGCTTGCCGCTGCCCTTGCCGCGCAGCAGGGGAGGGGACGGATGCCTGCGCAGGCCGTGGGCGGCGCGGTGGGGCACAACCCCATCTCCGTCATCGTGCCGTGCCACCGCGTGGTCGGTGCGAACGGCAGCTTGACCGGCTATGCCGGCGGCGTCGGGCGCAAGATGAAGCTCCTGGCGCTTGAAGGGGCAGACATGAGCCGTCTTTTCGTCCCGAAAAAGGGGACTGCCCTGTGAAAAACAGCATTATGACCGCGCCGTGCAGGAGAAAGGATCCCGCATGGCGCGGTTAATATTTTATTCCGAACCGGATGTTTTCCCTCTCTTTTTTATGTCCTTTGCGCGGGGAAAAACGACGCAAAACCGGTAAAAAACGATCTTAGCGCGAACTTTGCGGCGAAAATGAAGGATATATTGCACTTCTCTCATAGAAATGAAGGAAATTGCTCATTTCCTTGTCGATTCTGACGGTTGAAAAAAGCAAAAAAGAAGATAGAATAGAGCCTCGCGAAATGAGTTGGAATTTGAGAGAGTTTGTGGAGGAAATGCTATGTCTTATCATTTTTTGCTGGATCTTGCGCTGATCCTGCTGAGCACCAAGGTCCTGGGTCTCGTTGCGCAGAAGCTCCAGATGCCGCAGGTCGTGGGCGCGCTGATCGCGGGCCTCATCCTCAGCCCTGCGGGGCTTGGCCTTCTGTCGGAAACGGAATTTACCGCGCAGCTCAGCGAGCTTGGCGTCATCGTGCTGATGTTCTCCGCCGGTATGGGGACGGACATCAATGAGCTCAAGCACAGCGGCAAGGCGGGCTTTATGGTCGCGGTCCTCGGCGTGGTCGTACCGTTCCTCATGGGCACGGCGCTTGCCTGGGGTGCGGACGAGCTCGGGCTCATCGAGAGCACCGGCTTCATTGAAAATATCTTCATCGGCACCGTCCTGACGGCCACGTCCGTGAGCATCACGGTCGAAACGCTCAAGGAGATGAAAAAGCTCGAGACCAAGGTCGGCAATACGATCCTGGCCGCCGCGCTCATCGACGATGTGCTCGGCCTCATCGCCTTAACGCTCGTTTGCAGCTTGGCCGGCGGTGATGAGAGCATCGGCATGGTGCTCCTCAAGATCGCGGGCTTCTTTATCTTTGCCTTTGTTGTCGGCTTTGGCGCAAATCGCCTCTTCTGCTGGATGCTCAAGCGTCAGCACGGCTGGGCCAGCCACCGCAACTCCGTTTTTGCCTTTGTCCTGTGCCTTGTGATGGCCTACTGCGCCGAGGAGTTCTTTGGCGTTGCCGATATCACGGGCGCTTACGCCGCGGGACTTGCCGTGGCCTGCACGCCCAAGGGCACCTATATCCAGACGAAGTACAACCCCCTCGGGTATCTGCTGCTCACGCCGGTCTTTTTCGCGAGCATCGGCATCAACGTGCAGATCACGGGCCTGACGGGTGGCATGATCGTGTTTGCCGTCCTGCTGCTGCTCGTTTCGATCATCTCGAAGCTGCTCGGCTGCGGTCTCGGCGCCAAGGTGTGCCATTTCACCACGCGCGAGAGCATTCAGGTCGGCGCGGGCATGGCCTGCCGCGGCGAGGTCGCGCTGATCGTCGCCAACCGCGGCCTTTCGATGGGCGTGCTGTCGCCCGCGATGATGACGCCCGTGGTCATTACGGTCGTCTGCGGTACGATCTTGACGCCGATCCTGCTCAAGCTGTCCTTCCGCGGCCATCAGGAGTCCGAGCTTGTGCAGAACAACATCGCCGACCGCATGGCCAAGCACCGTCAGCTCGATATTATCACCCAGCAGCTTTTGCAGCAGGATGAGCAGATGATGAAAAAGAACTGAGTCCGGCATCCCGATATCAAGACAAAAAAGAGCTTTCTCCAAAGGGAGAAAGCTCTTTTTGATATCCGGCTTCAGGACGCGGCTTTTGACTGTGCGGCGCAGTCGCGCAGGACGCGGCACAGCGTGCGGACGGCCTCCTCCCTTGTCGCCCAACTGGTGGCAAAGCGGATGATGGTGTGGGTCTCGTCGTAGATCTCCCATGGGGAGAAGTCCACACGCTCGCGCAGCCTTGCCAGCTGCCCGTTATCCACAAGGCAGAAAAGCTGATTGGTGGGCGAGGCGAAGCACAGTTGATAGCCGTTTGCGCGCAGGGCATCGCGGATGGTGTTTGCATCGCGGATGGCCGTTTCACCGATACGCGCATAAAGCCCGTCGGTAAACAGGGTGTCAAATTGCAGCCCGAGCAGCCGACCCTTGGCAAGCAGCGCGCCGTGCTGCTTGATGATGGTGAAAAAGTGCGGGATGAGACCCGGCTGCGGGATGACGACCGCCTCGCCGAGCAGCGCGCCGCATTTGGTGCCGCCGATGTAGAAGATATCGCACAGCTCGGCCATGTCTTCGAGCGTTACGTCGTTCTCGGGGCAGGCGAGCGCATAGGCAAGGCGAGCGCCGTCGACATACAGCGGCAGGTGCTTTTCGCGGCACAGCGCGCTGATGGCGGCGAGCTCCTCGCGGGAGTAAAGCGTGCCGTACTCCGTCGGCTGGGAGAGATAGACCATGCCCGGCATGACCGTGTGGTCGCGGTTCGCGTCCTCTTCATAGACGCGCAGCAGTGCGGCAATCTGATCGGCGCTGAGCTTTCCGTTTTTGTGCGGCAGCGTGAGCACCTTGTGCCCGCCGAACTCGATGGCGCCGGCCTCGTGCACGCTGATGTGCCCCGTGTCAGCGGCGATCACACCCTCGTAAGAGCGCAGCAGCGCGTCGATGACGGTCGCGTTCGTCTGTGTGCCGCCGACAAGAAAGTGGATCTCCGCGTTCGGCGCGCCGCAGGCGGCGCGGATTTTGGCGCGGGCCGATCCGCAGCAGTCGTCTGCGCCGTAGCCCGGCATCTGAGTGAAATTCGTCTCGATGAGACGCTGTAAAATGGCGGGGTGCGCCCCCTCCATGTAGTCGCAGGAAAAGGAAATGCGCTGTTCCATGTTTTTTCTCCTTACCAAAACGGGATTGACGGTTTCTACGGCGTATTGTATGATAAAATCATACATGACGCAAACGGCGATTTGAAATGGAAACTATGATATAATATCATGAATGGAGGGCACGATGGAAGCTGTCAAATGCGAGGCTTTTCTGGCCGCGGCCGAGCAGGGGAGCCTGACCGCGGCGGCGGGGCTTTTGGGCTACACGCAGTCGGGCGTCACGCGCATGATCGGCACGCTGGAGGAGGAGCTTGGATTCCCGCTCTTTCTGCGCAGCAAGAAGGGCGTGCAGCTCACGGAAAACGGCAAGCTCATGCTGCCGCTGCTGCGCGAGATCGTGCGTGCGCACCGCAACGCCGAGCAGCTCGGCGCGGAGATCGGCGGCGCGGTCACAGGCACGCTGAGCATCGGCTGCTACTACAGCATTTCCGCGCTATGGATGCCGAAGATCCTGACGGCCTTTCGCGCCCGCTATCCGGGCGTGACGGTGCGGATGCAGGAGGGCGGCAACCTGGAGATGGCCCGCTGGCTGAGCGAGCGGTCGGTCGACTGCTGCTTTGGCGCAAAGCCGAGCAGCGACGCGTATGACTGGCTGCCGGTCTTTCGCGATGAGCTGGTCGTCTGGCTGCCGCGGGAGCATCCGCTCGCGGCGGGGCCGTCGTTCCCGCTCCTGCGTTTGCAGGACGAGCCGTTCATCCACACCTCGCCGGACCACGACACCGATCAGGACCGCCTGCTCGCGGCCTACGGGCTGCACCCGAACACCTGCTTTACGACACGCGACGGCTTCACGACCTACAACATGGTCGAGGCGGGACTCGGCGTCAGCTTCAACCAGCGGCTCATCTCGCGCAAGTGGAGCGGCACGGTGGCCGAGCTGCCCTTTGACCCGCCGCAGTTCGTCATGCTCGGCGTCTCCGTGCCGTCGCTTAAAGAGGCGTCTCCGGCGGCAAAAAAATTCATCTCCTGCGCGATCGAGACCGTCTCCGCAGAAGAAAGAACGCTTTGATGAAAAGCACATCGCAGGGGGATACTGCGATGTGTTTTTTGATTTATCTGAGCTCGGCGACGAATTCGATACGCTCGCCGTCGAACTGCGCGCGGATGGAGCCGTGGTGCCCCTCGGCGATCGAGCGCGCGATGGAAAGGCCGATGCCAAAGCCGCTGCCCGACGAGCGGGATTGATCGGCACGGTAAAAGCGGTCGAAGAGCTTGCCGGTATCCAGCCCGTCCTGACCCGCGCAGCCGTTGGATGTGCGCAGTACGACGCCGTGCCGCGCCTTTTCCAGCGAGACGGAGATGCCGGAGCCCTCTGCGGCGTATTTGACCGCATTGTCGAGCAGAATGGAGACGAGCTGGCGTACCGCGTACTCGTCGCCGCGGTAGGTGAGGCCGGGCGCAATGGCGAGCGTGAGCGCATGGCCTTTCGATTCGGCCAGTTCGCGGAACGACTCCGCCGTTTCGCTCACCGCGTCGCTCACGGGGAAGTCCTCCATCTTAAGCGGCGAATCCTCCTCGTCCATGCGCGAGAGCGTGACAAGGGAGTTGACGAGCGAGGTGAGCTTTTCCGTCTGTGCCATCGCTTTGTCGATCCACTTCTGTCTGCCGGTCTCCATTTCAAGGACCTTCAGGCTTGTGGCGATGACGGTGATGGGCGTTTTCAGCTCATGGCTCGCGTCGGTGATGAACTGCTTCTGCTGCTCGGCGCTGCGCACCACGGGGTCGATGGCCCGGCGCGAGAGCAGCACGACGAGAAGGAACACGAGCAGGATACACGCTGCGTCGGCCACGAGCGACCAGACGAGCACCGTGCGCATCGAGCGCAGCTCCTGATAGCTGTCGAGAAAGATGGCGATATTCCCGCCGTCATCCGTCTGCGCGACGAAGAAGCGGTAGCTGCCAAGGTAACCGTAGCCTTCACCGTGCGCGAGCGCGGCCGAGAGGTATTCCTGCGTGTCGTCCGCCGTGACAGAGGCAATGTGATCAAGGCTTGCCGTCGTCAGCGTGCCGCTTGCTGTGCAGCGCAGAACGAAAAAGCGCGTGGAAAACGGCGTTTCCGCGGTGAATGGCCCCTCGCGCCGCGCGATTTTGTCGTCGGGCGGCTCCTGAATTTCCTGCTGATCGGGCGGGGTGCTGGAACTGCTTGCGTCGCCGCCGCTGTCCGGCGGTGACGCCGCATCGGAGCTTTTCGCCGGCAGAAAGCGTGAGTGGGGAATGGTGCCCTCGTTTTCATAGATGAGCGAGAGCGTCTGCTTTAAGTCGGAATCGGTCGAGATGTAGTTCGCGGTGTTCAGGATGATCGTCAGCAGCAGCATGACGGCCGTGACCGAGAGCATCGCGATGCGGATGAAGCGGCTGCGCAGCTTTTTGATCATACGCTCTCCTCCAGCGCATAGCCGAGGCCGCGGTTGGCCTGCAGCGTCACGTGTGAGCCGATGACGCGCAGCTTTTTGCGCAGGTTTGAGATGTTCACCCACACGACGTTGATCTCCGCGTCGTTGTCCCAGCCCCATACGTGCTCCATGATGCGCTCGGCAGAAAAGACCTGACGCGGCGAGTGCAGAAAAAGCTCCATGATCTGGAATTCGCGCCCGCTCAGGCGGATGGTCTCCCTGCCGCAGCGCAGATTGCCGCTGCCGGGATCGAGCGTCAGGTCGCCGTAGGCAAGCACTGTCGGCTGGTAGGCCTCGCTGCGGCGCAGGATGGCCCGCACGCGGCTCAAAAGCTCGTCGGGGTCGAAGGGCTTGGGCAGATAATCGTCCGCACCAGCGTTGAAACCGGTGATGCGGTCGTTTTTTTCGCCCTTGGCCGTGAGCATCATGATGGGCGTTTTCACGCCCTCCTGCCGCAGGCGCTCCAGCACCTGAATGCCGTCCAGCTTGGGCATCATTACATCTAAAATGACGGCGTCGTATTCGCCCGTTGAGGCGTATTCGTAGGCGTCGAAGCCGTTGTGCACCGCATCGACAGAGAAGTGATTTTTCTCAAAAAACACCGCCAGCGCCTCGGCGAGGTCCAGTTCATCCTCAGCGATCAAAAGCCGCATGAAATATTCCTCCGTTTGTGTTTGCAATCAGGAAAAGTATAAGGAAAAGCCGCGAAAAAATCAATATGTCTCAAAGTGTGTCCTTTGCCGCTTCGCGCCCGCAGGTGATGTTCAGATTACCGTTGCGGCAGCGCAGATCGTCCAGAAATGCCTTGGGAACGGTCTCGCCGGGCAGTGTGACGCGGTAGGTGAGCTCATAGAGCGTGCCCATATTGCTGGTCCTTACGCGCTCGAGCGTGTGAGACGACGTATACTGCTCGAAAAGATCGTCGAAAAGGCCTTCATAGTCGAGCCCCTCGGGAATGGTGACCTTCAGCACGCGCTCGGATGCCCTGGGCGCGCCGAAATTTACTGCCGTGAGCAGCAGCATTACTGCGCCGAGCACGACGAACGCGAGCGCCGCGAGCCATACATAGCCCATGCCGGTCGCAAGACCGAGCGCCATCGCCAGAAACAGTGCGCCGATCTCGCGCGCCGTTCCCGGCACGGAGCGGAAGCGCACAAGGCTGAACGCGCCCGCGACCGCGACGCCTGCGCCGAGGTTGCCGTTCACCAGCATGATGACAAGCTGCACCACGGCGGGCAGAATGGCGAGCGTGACGGCGAAGCTCTGCGTCGTGTGCGCGCGATACATGGCGACAAGGGCCGTCCCCACGCCCAGCAGCAGCGAGACGGCGGTACAGATAAAAAATGAGGATACGGTCAGCTCCATTCCGATGATCGAGTTAAGCACAGCAGGTGGCCTCCTTTAAAATAGTGGGACCGGCACGCAGAATGCTGCCGGAGTAGCACGCGCCGTATTTGGAAAATGAAGTGGGGAAGGCTCTGGCCTCGGAGAGCAGACGGCTGAGCCACAGCGGGCACGCGCCGGGGATCTTTACTTCCATCAGCACCTCACCGCCCGGCAGCGCGATGGGGGCGCCCCGGTCGCCGAGACGCAGGTCCGCATCCGTATCGCGCCAACGCAGATTAGTGTCGAAGGTGATGCGGAGCCCCGGGTCGTCGATGCCCGCAAAGGCAAGGCGGTCGTAGCCGATGAAGACCTTCGGCGCCGTGCGGTAAAACGACTGGAAATAACGAATTTCGCGTCCAATCTGGCCAAAGTCATCTCCGCTCCTGCCGCTCAGAAATCCGTCGACCTCGCAGACGGGCATTGTGATGCGGCGCTTGTAAACGATCCCGTCGAACTTCTTTTTCAGCTCAACGAACACCCTGTCGCCCTCCTCTGGCACGCCGTAGCTGCGCACGCGCAGCTTTTCCTTATAAACGGGCTTGTCGATCGACGAGCGGATGAGCCGCCAGTCGTCGGTGTCGTAATAAATGTTGCAGATGGTGTATTCACCGTATTCATCCTTTTTCGTGTGGGGCCTCATCCGCTCGATAAGAAAGCGCTGCTGGCGGATGCTCAGGCAATATTTCTTTTCATATCGTTCAAAACAGCTTTGTATTGTCATAGTGCAAGACCTCCTATGCGCCTATCCTATGCGCGCAACCTAAAGTGTGGCTAAAGCGCCCCCGCCGAGCGGCTTTAGGTCTGCTTTAGGCCGGCGGGTTATGCTGTCGCCATAGAAAGGCAGGCGCGGGCCTGCGGGAAACGGATACTTTAATGACGGGGAGGTCATTTTATGAAAAAAAGATTACTGCCGCTCCTCTGCGCGTCGGCGCTGGCACTGGCGCTCACCGCTTGCGGCGCGCAGCAGACGACGCAGACCGATATCGCGGACGCGGTCGTGCTGACATTTACGGATAGCGGCATCACCGCACAGGATGGGACCGCGGGCTATGAGATCGACGGCACGGCCCTCACCATCACGGAAAGCGGCATCTACGCTGTTTCCGGCAGCTGCGCGGACGGGACGATTCAAATTAAGAAGGGGACCACGGGCGTTACGCTCATTCTGAACGGCCTCGACCTCTCGAGCGGGGACAGCGCCGCCATTACCTGCGGCAAGTCCGGCGAGGTGACGATCCTTGCGGCCGACGGCACGCAGAACGCGCTGAGCGACACGGAGCAGAACAACGACGACAATTATCCCGATAACAGCGATGCCGAAAACGCTGTCATCAAGTGCAAGGACGGCTCGGCCGTCACGCTCGGCGGCACGGGAGCGCTGACGGTCACCGCCAACGGCAAAAACGGCATCAAATCCGGCGCAGCGACGGAGGAGGACGGCGAGGCGTCGCTGACCATCCGTGATCTGACGCTCCATATTAACGCGCCCGTCAACGACGCCATCAATGCAGAGCAGCTTTTGAACGTTGAGAGCGGTACGCTGACCATCGACGCCGCCGATGATGCCATCCACTGCGACCTAACGCTCAATATCGGCGCAGACGGTACGGACGGTCCGACGATCGACATTACAAGCTGCTATGAGGGGCTTGAGGGCGCGGAGCTGAACGTGCTCTCCGGCAATATTACGATCAATGCTTCGGATGACTGCCTGAACGCGGCAAACTCCGACCTGACGGACTATGACTTCACGATGACAATCTCCGGCGGCACGATCGACGCGTATAGCTCGAGCGGCGACGGCTTCGACTCCAACGGTGATCTGACCATCACAGGCGGCACGGTCGTTGTGTGGACGGCCAACACAGCGGACAACGAGCCGCTGGACGCCGACGGGACCATCACGGTCACGGGCGGCACCGTCCTTGCCGCGGGTGGCAGCAGCGGCATGGGCATGAACCTGGAGGCCGCGCAGCCCTACGTCATTTACGGCTCAACGGGCTTCGGCGGCATGCCGGGCAGTACGCAGAGCAGCCTGATCGCCGCGGACGCAGACTTTACGATCGAGGACGCCGACGGCAATGCCGTGTACAGCGGCACAGCCAGATGCGGTGCGAACTTCATCCTCTTCTCATCTGCCGATGTGGTGGCGGACAGTGCGTATACCCTCAAGGCGGGCGACAGCTCCACCGAAGGGACCGCGCAGAGCGGGACGGTTTCCACCGGCATGGGCATGGGCATGGGCGGCGGCTTCCCCGGCGGCGGACAGAAGTCGGATGGCGAGCCGCCCGAGGGCTTTGACGGTCAGCAGCCGAGCGGGGAAAAGCCGGAGCTGCCGGATGGCGAACGCCCCGAGCCGCCCGACGGACAGGGAAAAAGCAAAGATGGCAGGGTCCCTGCGGGTGACAACGCATCCGACACAAATGATCCTGATACCACTCAAGCTGCCTGACGGCAGAGAAAAAGAAAAGCAGACGGCTCGCGCAAGCCGTCTGCTTTTTGCTGTCTGTTCGGTTTTATATCGTCTCAAAACCGACGATCACGCCGCCGCGCTCGGCATAGTAGCTGCAAAGGCCCGCGCAGGGAAGAATCTCGATATCCGCTTCGGGAAAACGCTCGCGCAGCGAAGCGGCGAGCGCCCCAGCCGCCTCTGGATTTTCGGCGTGGTGGATGCGCACCTTGCCGCCGTGGTAGCCAGTGTCCAGGATATGCTGCACCATTGCCTCGCGGGTCTTCTTCTCACCGCGGCACTTTTCTACGGGTTGGATGGTGCCCTCACTGCTTGCGGTGGAGAGGATCTGAATACCCAGAATGCCGACAGCGCCCGCGGTGAGTTTGCTGACGCGGCCGTTTTGCGCCAGATTGTGCAGGGACTTAAGACGGAAGAAGAGATGCGTGGTGGCGAGATACTCCTGCGCCTTTTCGCAGATCACGTCGAAGGAAAGCCCCATGGCATACAGCGCGGCGATCCGTTCGGCGAGCAGCTGCATCTCCGGCCCGGTGCTCAGTGTGTCGAAGACGTGAATTTTAGTGTCCGGATGCGACTGGAGATACACGTCGCGAGCGGCCATGGCTGAGGCGCAGGTGCCGGATAGACGGCTTGTGATGGTGAGGACGAAAATCTCATCTGCACCCTCGAATGCCCTGAGCCAGCAATCAAGACTGGGACAGGCCGTGCCGGACTTACCGCTGTAGGACGCGAGATAGTCAAGCAGCTCGTGGGGGTCGAGCGTTTCGTCGTCTACAAAGTCACGCTCGCCGGCGCGGATGGTCATGGGCACGCTCTGATAGGTTACGCCCTCCAGCATCGTGAGGTTGGCAGAGGAGTCGGCAATCAGTTTCATCATGGGGAAGCCTCCAAAAAAATAATCGGTTATTCAAAAACCTGTTGTCAGGCAAAATCATCTTCACCTACCATACAACGATTTTTAAAAACTGTCAATCGGTTTTTAAAAAACTTGTTGACATTTTTTTCGGCGGCGTCTAAGATGATGAAAACACAGCTGGAACGGAGGAACGGTTATGGACGAGAATATGCGCAGCCGTTTGGCAGAGTCTGTCCGCAGCTTTCACATCCCGCGGCTCGGGGAAATTCCCGACGTGGGGCTGTATCTCGAACAGGTGACACGTTATGTCAATCAATCCATCACGGGATGCGGACTCAGCCCCATCACGGCCTCGATGGTCAGTAATTATGTCAAGCAGAAGATCATCCCAGGGCCGGAGAAAAAGGCCTACGGCGCGGAGAGCATCGCCTATCTTATTTTCGTCTCCTGCGTCAAGAGTGTCGTGACGATGGACGACATCCGCGCGCTGATCGGCATCCAGCACGAGACCTACGATCTGCCGACCGCTTATCACTACTTCTGCGAGGAATTTGAAAACCTCATCCGCTATGTCTTCGGCGCGAGTGACCACCTTGCGAGCGTCGGGCAGGACGAGTCGGATGAAAAGGAGCTGCTGCGCTCAGCGCTTTTAAGCGTGACGCACAAGCTCTATCTGGACGCCTGCCTGAAGCTGCTGCGCGAGGACGCAAAGGGAGACAACGCATGAGAGCAGAACAGTTTGTCATGGCCTACGGTGCGGAGCAGGACCGCCTGCGCGCCCTGCTGCCGGAGGACTTTACCTCGCTGCGTCCGGTGCTGCGCATCAATGCGGAAATTCGCGGCGGCAGGACAGGGTATCTCGAATACAACACCGCGGCGGAAAGAAACGGCGTGCGCGGCTGGGTCAACATCGGCCGCTGGGAGGAGGTCCCCTTTACAAAGGACGGCAGGAAGACGACCTTCATGCTGCCTGAGTTGACGATCGCGTTCACCGGCGTCGGCATCGAGGGAGGCTGCCCTGCGGAAAAGGACAACGCGGGCTGCTATTACTTTACCGATGGCAGGGAGAAGTTTGTCCCCGCAGAGAGGATCGAAGCAAACAAGGAATTCTGCGACTGCGAGTTTACCTGGCATATTGACGGCGGCGTGCACGGCGTCAGCCTTGGCAAAATGCTGCCTGCCATCCTGGAGAAGGAAACGGTACACTATGAAAAAGTGCCCCTTACGGTCGAAAATGCTGCCGTCATCCCCTGCACGCAGATGCTGGGGGCGTATCGGGTGAGCTTTGAGCGCTGATTTTTGCGAAAAAGGCTTGCATTTTTGCCCGCGCTTTGCTATACTGCGCAAACGGGAATGAGGTTCTCCCACGGCACTGCCGAAACCGCTTGTTAAGCTGATGACTTCTGTGATTTTTGTACGGTCACAGGGGCATCGGCTTTTTTGTGTCCGGAGGAGGAATTTTATGTTAACTTCACTTGCGCTGATTTTTCTGCTCGGCCTTGCGCTGGCCGCGCTGTGTCAGAAGCTGAAGCTGCCGCGCATCATCGGCATGCTGGCGACGGGCATCCTGCTGGGGCCGTGCGTGCTCAATGTGCTGGACGGCTCGATTTTGTCGATCTCAGCCGACCTGCGCAAGCTCGCGCTCGTCATCATCCTGATCAAGGCGGGATTGTCGCTCGATTTGGGCGACCTCAAAAAGGTCGGCCGTCCGGCAATCTTGATGTCGTGTTTGCCCGCCACGTGCGAGATCGTCGGCTACGTGCTGCTCGCGCCGTGCTTCCTTGGCATCACGCGCGTGGAGGCGGCGGTCATGGGCGCGGTGCTCGCGGCGGTGTCGCCCGCGGTCGTCGTGCCGCGCATGGTGCAGCTGATGGAAAGCGGCCGCGGAACGGACAAGAGCATCCCGCAGATGATCCTGGCCGGGGCCTCGTGCGACGATATCTTCGTCATCGTGCTGTTTACCACATTTCTGCACACGGTGCAGGGCGGCAGCGCGAGCGCTGCGGATTTTTTGAGCATTCCTGCCTCAATCGTATTCGGTGTTGCGCTGGGTGCGCTCGCCGGATGGCTGCTGAGCCGCTTTTTTGAAACGGCTTACGCCCGCGCGCACTGCATCCGCAACAGCATGAAGGTCATCATCGTGCTGGGGGTCTCGCTGCTGCTCGTCGCGGCGGAGGGCTGGCTCGAGGGCATCGTGCCGGTGTCGGGCCTGCTCGCGGTCGTCAGCATGGCGTGCTTACTTAAGATGAAGTGCACGCCGTTCGTTGCCAAGCGGCTCTCTGAAAAATTCGGCAAGCTCTGGTTGGCGGCGGAGGTCATTTTGTTCGTCCTCGTCGGCGCGGCGGTCGATATCCGCTATATGGCGGGCGTGGGGCTTGCGGCGATCGGCATGATCTTCTCGACGCTTGTTTTCCGTGCCGTCGGCGTGTGTCTGTGCCTTGTCAGAACGCCGCTCACGGCAAAGGAGCGGCTCTACTGCGTGTTTGCCTATCTTCCCAAGGCAACGGTGCAGGCGGCCATCGGCTCGGTGCCGCTGGCGGCGGGGCTGCCCTGCGGCAGCATCGTGCTGTCGGTCGCGGTGCTCGGCATCGTCATCACCGCGCCGCTCGGCGCGCTTTTGATGGACGCGGGCGCGCCGAAGCTGCTGCGCAAAGCAGAGAAAGCGTAATGATAGCAAAAGGACTTGGGTACGAGACCCAAGTCCTTTTTATTCCAAACCGATCGTTCAGGCATCGAGCATCATGCTCGTGCGCTCCATCACCATGACGAGGATGGGGATGAGAACGAGCTGTAAGATGATGCCGGGGATGGCGGTCATCACTGCGCCGGAGAGGAAAATGCTCAGATTGAATTCCGTTCCGCGGAGCCCTGCGAGCAGGAACTGCACAAGCCCCCACACAAGGCGGCCTGACACCATCGCAAAGATAAGGGCAAGGTAGATGCAGCCGGAGGAGGTCTTCAGCCTGCGATACAGCCAGCCGGAAACCGCGCCGTAGGTCGCCATTTCAAACGCCATGGCGACGGCCACCCACACCGGCGGCATCCCGAAGATCACCGAGCGCAGCAGCGGGGAGAGAAGGCCGACCGCGAGTCCACACGGCCAGCCGCACAGAAAGCCGCACAGCAGCGCGGGAATGTGCATGGGGCAGAGCATCGAGCCGATCTCGGGGATCTGACCGGTCAAGAACGGCAGCACCATCGCAAGGGCAAGGAACAGTGCGGAATAGGTGATCTTTCTGACGCGCAGGGACGAAGCGGCCTGCGCCGTAACATTTTGACTCATTGTGATTTCTCCGTTTCGTTGAGCAGCTCACCGATGCGGCGGAGGGCGTCGTCCATCAGTGCGGCGGACTTGCCGCTTACGCCCGCAACATAGGTGCTGCAAAGATTCATTGGGATGAGAACGCGATACGCGCAGCTCGACGCGACGGCGTTCGCCATGGCGGGGGAGATCTCACCCATCAGCGCATCGGCAATGGCGATGCCGATGGGACCGGCGATAATCTGCGCGCTGCGGCAGGCCACGATGACGGGGTTTTCGCCCGTAGCCACGCGGTCAGCACCCGCGCGGCGCATCGCGTCGGATGCGGCACTGTTGGTGCCGACGGCCATGACATCCACGTGCGGGAAGGACTTCTTGATGTTTTCCACCAGACTGCGGCCCAGCTTGCCGCCCTGACCGTCGATGACCAGAATCGTCATATGCCTCATCCTCTCTTGTAAAAGGGTAACGCGGCGCTTGCCCAAGGACAAAGAAAAGGCACCAACATCCCCTTTTGGAGATACTGATACCTTCGTGATATCCTGCTTGACGGGAAAGCGCTGCGGAAGTGACCGGCTTGTGCCGATGCCGTCGACTTGTGCCGACGCGGGAATTTTATCAAAAAAGAGTAGGGCTGTCAATCCCTTGTCCCTTGCAGATCGGGCAAAAAAGCGCTATGATGACCATAGCTTTTTTGCAAAGGAATTTTGCCATGATGACAAATTTTGCCGATATTCAGACCTTTCTGCGCGCCCATTGCGCGCGTTATCCGAAGCTCGAGCTTCAGGATGTCTTCAAGGCGCTCTATCAGAGCGCCTTTGGCTGCGAGCATCTGATCGACGATCTGTCCGCCGCTGCGGAGAATATCCGCGCCGAAGCGGTGCACAGCAGGGACCGCGCGGAAGAGCCCGTCGAGCTGCTCGGCGGCAGCTATTGCCGCGTGCACCTCGGCGTTTTGCGAGGCGGCTTGAGCGCGGAGACGCTTGCGCGGCTCTTTGCGCTCTCGGCAAGGCACGAGGAGTGCGGACGCGAGAAGCTCGAAGGAATGCTTGCCGCTTTGCAGGCGATGGCCGACGCGGGGGAACTGCCGTTTTCCACGCAGGAGACGGCGGAAAAGATCGAAGCATGGCGAAAGGAGGGCTTTCCGCCTCTGCATCACTCCGATGCGTTCCGCAGCGCTTACGCGCCCGCGTATCGCGTGCTGCGGCGCGACTTTGCCCGTGTGCTGCCGCTGTTTGCGCGCATCGATCGCCTGCTGGCGGAGAAAGAGCGCGTGCTCGTCGCCATCGAGGGCGGCAGTGCCAGTGGCAAGACGACGCTGGGAAAGCTTCTGCAAAGCGTTTACGGCTGCACGGTTTTCCGCATGGACGACTTTTTCCTCCGCCCCGAGCAGCGCACGGAGGAACGATTCTCAGAGCCGGGCGGCAATGTTGACCGCGAGCGCTTTTTGGAAGAGGTGCTCCTGCCGCTGCATGAGGGAAAAGCTGTCGACTACCGCCGCTTCGACTGTGCGACCTTCACCATCGCCCCGCCGCAGCGCATCGAGCCGGAAAAGCTCAGCATCGTCGAGGGCGCGTACTCCATGCACCCCGACCTTGCGCCGTACTACGATCTATCCGTTTTTCTGCCGATTTCGGCAGAAAAACAGCGCGAGCGCATCCTCAAACGGAATGCGCCCGCGCATGCAAAGCAGTTTTTCGACCGCTGGATCCCTTTCGAGCAGCGCTATTTCGACGCGCTCGATGTGCGGAACCGCTGCGATCTCATCCTTTCGGCGGACGATTAAATGAGCGTGCCGCTCGGCGCGATGCCGAGCACATATTCGACCGCAATCGCCACAAGAACGACCAGCAGCGAAATGATGAAGCCGTGGAGCATCGGCTTTGCGCCGGACTTACACAGGGCTGCAAAGTTCGTGTTGAGGCCGATGGCGGCGAGCGCCGCGACCATCAGGAACTTGCTGATGCTCTTGAGCACGGCGGCAAGAGAAGCCGGAATGACGCCGATGCTGCACAGGATGGACATTGCCAGGAAGCCGAGGATGAACCACGGAAACACCGACTTCATATTGACCTTGACGCCATGGTCGCCGCTCTGCGCGGCGGCCTTTTTCTTCAGGTGCACGCTGATGGCGGCGAAGACCAGCACCGTCGGGATGATGGCGAGCGTGCGCGTCAGCTTGACCATCGTGGCAAAGTCGCCTGCGGCCTCGCTGAAGGCGTAGCCCGTGGCGACGACGCTCGAGGTGTCGTTGACCGCCGTGCCGGCCCACAGGCCGAACGCCGCGTCGGAAAGGCTCATCGCGCGGCCAAGCAGCGGGAACACGACGACCATGATCGTGTCAAAGAGGAACGTCGCCGACATGCCGTAGGCGATGTCCATGTCCGTTGCCTCGATGACCGGCGCGATGGCGGCGATGGCGCTGCCGCCGCAGATGCCCGTGCCCGCGTTGATGAGGCTGCTCGTCTTCCAGTCAAGCCCCAGCGCCTTGCCGATCACATAGCCGAGGCCGAAGCACGTCGCCAGTGTGAAGAGCATGACGGTGAGCGAGAACTTACCGACCGTCAGCACGGTCGTGATGTTCAGGCTGGCGCCGAGCAGGATAATGGCGAATTTCAGAATTTTCTTCGAGGTGAATTTGATGCCAGGCTTCGTCTTGTCATTCGGCGCGTAAAAGCGGTTCACGATCATGCCGATGAACATCGCGATGACCGACGCGCCGATCAGGTGCAGCCCCGCGGACTCTTCCAACTGCTCCAAAAGCTTGGCTATCACGGCGATGACAAGCGCGATGGCGCAGCCGGGCAGCATTTTTTTCACGGTTTCGATGAATTTCATGTGATATTTCTCTCCTCTATTGCTTATTGCCGCTGTATTATATCACTGACCTATGATATAATAAAATTATAAATGAGAATATGTCGATTCCTGTTTGTTATTGATAAAGGAGAGAATATGGACCAGCGGCTTGAGACCTTTTTGACCGTGTGCACCACGATGAACTACCGCAAGGCGGCGGAGCGGCTCCACCTGACGCAGCCTGCCGTGACCAAGCAGATCCAGGCGCTTGAAGCGCTGTACGGCGTGCGCCTTTTTACCTATGACAGCCGAAAGCTCAGAAAGACGCCGCAGGGCGAAACGCTTGAAATTTACGCCATCAGCCAGCGCTATCAGGATGAGGAGCTGCGCCGCGCGCTGAAAAAGCAGGAGAAGACGAGCCTTCGCATCGGCGCGACCAAGTCTATCGGCGACTACATCCTGCTGCCGCAGATCAGCCGCTTTTTGCAGGAGCCGGACAACGAACTTTTCTTTACCGTCGACAATACGGCGCACCTGCTCGCCCAGCTCGAGGGCGGTGAGCTTGACTTCGTCGTGCTCGAGGGCATTTTCGACAAGAGCCGGTACGAGAGCTTTCTGCTGCGCAACGAGCCCTACATCGGCATCTGCGCGAAAGATCACCCGTTTTCGGGCTGTGAGGTGCCGATGGATGAGCTCTTTTCCGAGCGGCTCATCCTGCGCGAGCCTGGCTCCGGTACGCGAAAGATTTTAGAGCGAGAGCTCATGCAGTGCGGCTACACGGTCGAGGCGTTTCGCGCGAATGTCTGCATCAGCAGCTTCAAGCTCATCCGGCATCTGGTGAGCGAGGGCTGCGGCGTGAGCTTCCTCTACGAGGCCGTCGTCAAGAATGATGCGCAGTTCGGCCATTTTTCCTGCCCGCCGCTCACGGGCGTGCACGAGCTGAACGTCGTGTGCCTCAAAAATACAAGCGCGCCCGCGCTCGCACACCGATTCCTTGCTATGTAACAAGAGAGATGTACCCCAGGGTACATCTCTCTTTCTTATCATTCGAGCCGGAATACCGACGGGTAGATCTGCCCGTCCCTGCATTCGAGCACGCCGTAGGTCGGGCGGCGGGGATCGCCGATCGAGCCGGGATTCATCATCATCGGCCGCGATGCCGCGTCTACGAGCGGTGCGTGTGTGTGACCGAAGAGCAGAAGGTCGGCGTTTTGCTCCAGCGCGCGATACTGCGCGCGCAGCAGCCCCGTCTTCACGCCCATCGTGTGTCCGTGCGCGATGAGCACGCGGTGGTCGTCTAAGATGAGTACGCGCTCGGGCGCCTCAAAGCGACCAAAGTCGCAGTTGCCCGGCACCTGCTCGAGCGGCAGGCGGGGGAAGAGCTCATGCAGCTCCTCCGCGTCGCGCCAGCAGTCACCAAGGTGAATGATGCCATCCGGTTTCTCGCGCTCCACGGCGCGCGCCATATTGTCCACATTGCCGTGGGAATCGGATAATACAAGGTACTTCATCGCGCTCACAGGAACTTGTCGAGCTCGCGCTCGACCTCGGGCATTTTCTTGACCTGCGGCTTATCGATGCGATAGCCGCATCTTACGACCATGTCAAGCGTGCGCAGGGCGCTCGGGCTTTTGAGCGGATCATCCGCGCAGACGATGAGATCGGCCTGCTTGCCGACTTCAATGCTGCCCGTCACATCGCCGATACCGGCAAGGCGCGCATTCAGCTTCGTCGCGCTGTAGAGCGCGAACGCGGGCGTCACGCCGCAGTATTTGACGAAGTAATGCAATTCGCGCCACATATCGTAATGCGTGATATACGGGCAGCCGACGTCCGTGCCGAGGCCGACCGGCACGCCTGCGGCGAGATTCGCCTTGGCGAGCGCGACGATGCCGTCGAAGACGATTTTGCCGTTTTCCTGCTGCTCATACGTCGCGTGCGAGATGCTGCGGTCGAAGAGCGCGTAGGGCAGGGCGGGGGAGATGGTCGAGATCTGAAACGCCTTGCGCTCTTTGAACAGCGCGAGCATTTCATCGGTCGGCTGCGCGCCGTGCTCGATGGAGTCGACGCCGTTTTGCAGCGCGACCATCACGCCCTCGGGACTCTCGACGTGTGCGGCGACGATCATACCGAGCGCGTGCGCCTTGTCGCACGCGGCCTTGACAAGCGCGGGCTGCATCCGCAGCACGCCAGGCTCACCAACAACTTCGGCGTCGAGCACACCGCCGGTGATCATCAGCTTGATGAGGTCGGGCCTGTCCCCGGCGATCTTCTCAACGAAGGCAGCAGCCTCCGCCTCCGTGTGCGCTTCATAGGCGAGCGAGCCGGCCATATGCCCGCCGGGAACGGAGACCGCCATGTTTGACGCCAGCACGCGCGGGGCGAGGATCTTGCCCGCCGCAGCGAGATCGCGGATTTTGGTATCGTAATCGGCCACGCCGCCCACCGTGCGGATGGTCATCACACCGGAGAGCAGCTCGGTCTTTGCGTACCCCTCGCACATATTGAGGCCGATCTTATTTGTCAGCGCGCAGGAGGTGATGAGCTTTACGAGCTTTTTCGGGTCGCTTGCCTTCTTCTGCGGCTTGCCCGAGGCGGGCAGATGCACGTGCATATTGATGAGGCCCGGCAGCACATATCTGCCGCCGAGGTCGACAGCTTCGTAGCCTGCGGGGATCTTCTGCGCGTCGACGATCTCGCAGATCTTGTCGCCGTCAATGCAGATGGCCTTGCCTGTCTGCGGCTCCATGTGCTCAGAGCCGTCTAAGATGACGCAGTTCGTCAGCGCATATTGTTTGTTGTTGTGGTACATCGGAGTAATCCGCCTTTCTGGATTTATCGGACCTGACCGCTGCCGGTGATGACGTATTTGTAGGTGCTCAGCTCGTCGAGACCCATCGGCCCGCGCGCGTGGAGCTTCTGCGTCGAAATGCCCATCTCGCAGCCGAGGCCGAACTCGCCGCCATCGGTAAAGCGGGTGGAGACGTTGACGTACACCGCCGCACTGTCGACCTCGTCGACAAAGCGGTCGGCCGCGGCCTTGCTTTCGGTCACGATGCAGTCGCTGTGGTGCGTCGAATGGCGCTGGACGTGCGCAATGGCCGCGTCCAGATCCTCCACGACCGCCACGGCGAGAATGTAGTCGAGAAATTCGGTGTCGAAGTCATGCTCCGTCGCCATCGTGCCGGGGATGATCTCCAGCGCCGCTTCGTCGAGCCGCAGCTCCACGGGGACGAGCCCCGCGGCCTTGCGTTCATCGATGAGTGCCGTTTTGAGGCGCGGCAAAAAGTCCTTTGCGATCGCGCGGTGGACAAGGCAGACCTCCTCGGCGTTGCAGACAGACGGGCGGCTCGTCTTGGCGTTGACGATGATCTTCACCGCCATGTCAAGGTCCGCGTCACGGTCGACGTACACGTGGCAGATGCCGGTGCCGGTCTCGATGCAGGGAACGGTCGCGTTTTCCACGCACGCGCGGATGAGGCCCTTGCCGCCGCGCGGGATGAGCAGGTCGACGAGGCCGTCCGCCGTCATCAAGGCCTGCGCGCTCGCGTGCGTCGTGTCCTCCACGATGTTGACGATATCGGGGTCGCCGCCGGCGGCCTCGATGCCGGCCTTCAGCGCCGTTACGATGGCGCGGGAGGAGCGATAGGCCTCCTTGCCGCTGCGCAGCATACAGACGTTGCCGCTCTTGATGCACAGTGCGGCCGCGTCCGACGTGACGTTCGGGCGGCTCTCATAGATGATGGCGACCAGCCCGAGCGGTACCTGCCGCTTGGTGATGGTCATGCCGTTGGGACGGGTGAACTGCGCGAGCGCGCGGCCCACGTGGTCGGGCAGGGCCGCGGCCTCGCGGATGCCCTCGGCCATCGCGTGGATGCGGCCTTCCGTCAGGGCAAGGCGGTCGAGCATCACATCGGAGATCGTCCCTCGCGCCGTCTCCATGTCCTTTGCGTTCTCTCGCAGGATATCGGCGCTGTTTGCCTCCAGGCTCTCCGCCATTGCGAGCAGCAGGCGGTTTTTCTCCTCGGCAGAGGCGCTGCGGATACTGCCCCATGCGGCTCTTGTTTTCTTCAAAAGATCGATGGTCGTCATGCTCAGTCCCTCTTTACCGTAAATCTTGTGCCCACGCGCCTGCCGGCGGCCACGTCGTAGAGAATGTCGGGCGATTGACCGTTGGCGATGACCATTTCGCAGCCCGCCGCCGTCGAGATCTGTGCGGCGCGCAGCTTCGTCGCCATGCCGCCTGTGCCGAGGCTTGAGCCGCTCCCGCCGCCGAGCGAGATGATGTGCTCGTCGATGACGTCCACCGTATCGATGAGCTTCGCGTCGGGATTCTTGTGCGGGTCGCCGTCGAAAAGCCCGTCGATGTCCGAGAGCAGGATGAGAAGATCGGCCTTGACCGTTGCCGCTACGATGGCGGAGAGCGTGTCATTGTCGCCGATGCCGAACTCCGCGGTGGAGATGGTGTCGTTCTCGTTGATGATGGGCAGCGCGCCGAGCTCCAGGAGCCGCGCGAGCGTGTTGTGGAAGTTTTCCTTGCGGGTGCCGCCCTCCTCAATGTCGGGCGCGGTGATGAGGAGCTGCGCGACGGTGTGGTTGTACTCGGTGAAGAGCTTATCGTAGGTGTACATCAGCTCGCACTGGCCGACCGCGGCGGAGGCCTGCTTGGTGGGGGTGTCCTTCGGCCGCTCGCTCAGATTGAGCTTGCCAAAACCCATGGCGATGGCGCCGGAGGAGACGAGAATGATCTCGTGCCCCATGTTCTTCAGGTCGCTCAGCACCTTGCAGAAGCGCTCCATGCGCTGGATGTTCAGCCGCCCTGTGGCGTGCGCCAGCGTGGAGGTACCGACCTTGACAACAATACGCATAAAATATCCCTCCGATCGGAATGCCGCGGTCAGCGCCGCGGACTTGGAATTTGCTCCCTATTATACCGCGCCTTTTTTCATTTTGCACCTCTTTTTTCATATTTTTTGCGCTGCGCTGACACGGTAAACCGAAAAAGCAGGGGCGCGCCGAAGGGCGCGCCCCTGCGGGCAGACGGATATTGGCTCAGAACGGCTTTTTTGCAACGTCCAGAATGACGTCCAGCATCCCCTGGATCTGCGGCGTGATGACCTTGTTTCTGTGGTAGAGCACCTGACGCCACTGGCGCATCTGGCAGTCCGCCACGGGGATGATGGCGAGATTGTCCTTGTGGATGCTCATCTCTGCCGTATAGAGCGGCAGAATGGAGAGATACTCCGGATTCTCGCGGATGAGTCTGAGCGCCAGCGTGTCGCTCTCGAGCTCCAGAAACGGCTCCACGCTCAGGTCCTGACGGGCGAGCTCGCGGTCGAACTGGTCGCGGTAGGGGTTGCCGTGGTTCATCAGGATGAACGGGTGCGAGACGAGGTCGGCAAGGTGAACGTCGCTGCGCTCGGCAAGCGGATTTTCCGCGTTCGTTACGACAACCACATCCTCCTGCTCCTCAAAGACCTTGACAAACTGCGTGTCGAAGATCTGCGCGTCGAGCGTGTAGATGATGTCGAGCTCATTTTTGACGAGCATCTCCGTGATGGAGGCGATGTTGCCCGCGTGCAGGTTGATCTGCACGTGCGGGAAGCGCTCGTGGAAAAGCGGCACGATATCGGAAAACGACGCCGTGAGCAGCGAGTTGAGCGTGCCGACGCGCACCGTGCCGCTGAGCTCGGAATCGGACGAGGCGAACGCGCTCGCCCGCGCGATGGCGCTGACCACGTCGCGCGCGTAGGAGACGAAGTCCTTGCCGTACTGTGTGATGGAGACTGTTTTGCCGATGCGGTCAAAGAGCTGCACGCCGAGCTCGCGCTCGAGCTGCTGTATCTGCACTGTGACGGCAGACTGCGAATAGTCCAGCGCTTCAGCAGCGCGGGAAAAACTTTTGAGTTCCGTAACCTTCAAGAAGGTGACCAGATTGCGAACCTCCATACGAGCCTCCAATTTAGAATTTATAATGAATTTCCGAAAATATATTATTGGAAATGTCGAGATTTGTCAAGAGACCTATTACAAATAATAATGGTATTTTTCAAAAAAGATGGGGGAAAGGACCGGCTGCATCGATGCAGCCGGTCCTTTGCTTATTCTTCGTACTCCAGATGCAGCAGCTCATGCGCGCGCTCGCTGAGACCCGCGTCATACATTGCGTTGATGACGGGATTGCGCTCGCTGCGCTTGAACATCGCGCTGCGGTCGATCTCATACAGACCGTGCGCGCGCTGGAGCTTGGTGTTTATCAGCGCGTAAGGCTGGCCCGCGCCGCCGACGCATCCTGTGCGGCAGGACATGACCTCGACAAGGTCGACCTGCACCTCGCCGCTTTCGATCTGATCGAGCAGCTTGGCGGCGTTGGAAAGACCGTGGGCAAGGGCGATGCGCACGTCGCGCCCGTTGATGGGCAGCGTGACGAAGCGGATGGGCTCGTTGCCGCGCAGACCGCTGTGCTCGAGCATACGCAGCGCGTTTTTGCTCTTGTCAGGCAGGCAGTAACGCGCGACCGCCTCGGCAACGCCGCCGGAGGTGCCGAAGATCTCGGCTGCGCCGCTGCCCATGCCGAACGGCAGGTCGGGCGCTTCCTTTTCAAGCATCTGAAAGCGGATGCCGGACTCCTTGATCATGCGGATGACCTCCTGCGTGGTCAGCACAAGGTCCACATTGGGGACACCGTCGCGGCGGAACTCGGGACGGCCGGCCTCCATCTTCTTGGCCGTGCAGGGCATGATGGCAATGTGGTAGGTCGTGCGCCCGTCGGCGGCATCCTTTTCACGGTACTTGTCCTTGAGCACGGTTGCCAGCATCTGCATGGGGGAGAGGGCGGAGGAGAGGTTTTTCAGGAACTGCGGGCGCTCATTTTCCACGTACCGCACCCACGCGGGGCAGCAGGAGGTCATCAGCGGCAGGTTTTCGCCCGTTTCAAGCCGGCGCAGGAACTCCTGCGCTTCCTCGCGCACGGTGAGGTCCGCGCCGAAGATCGTGTCGTACACCTCGTCCGCGCCCATGATCTTGAGCGCTGTGACAAGCTTGTCGAGCACATTTTCGCCGCTCGGGATGCCATAGGCCTCGCCGAGCGCTACGCGCACGGCGGGGGCGATCTGAACGACGACGCGCTTTTGCGGGTCGTGCAGCGCGCGCCACGCATCGCCGATCTGGTTTTTTACCGTGATGGCGCCGGTCGTGCACACGGCGGAGCACTGGCCGCAGCTGACGCAGTGGGTGCTCGAAAGCTGCTGGTTATCGCCCGCCTCGATGTGCAGGCCCGGACCGCGGCCCGCAAAGTGCAGGATGCTCATGCCCTGCACCTCCTTGCACACGCGCACGCAGTCGCCGCAGAGAATGCACTTGTTATAGTCGATCTGCACGGCGGGGGAGGAGTGGTCCTCGGGAATGTGCTCGCGCGTGTCGCTGAAGCGGATATGGTGGATGCCGAAGCGCACTGCCATCTCGCGCAGGCGGCAGGTGCGGCTCTTTTCGCACATGGTGCAGTCGCGGCAGTGGGCCGAGAGCATCAGTTCCAGGATCATGCGGCGGTATTTGAGCAGACGCGCGGTGTTCGTGCGGATGCGCAGGCCATTTTTCGGCTTGGTCGTGCACGCAGCCGAGATCTCGCCGGTGTCAAGGTTTTCGACCATGCACATACGGCACGCGCCATAAACGGAGAGATCGGAATGGAAGCAGAAGTTCGGCACCTCTACGCCTGCCTTGCGGCAAACATCCAGCACCGTCGCTTCCTGGTCAAATTCCACGCGGATATTGTCCACGTACATGATATTAGCCATCGATCTCCACCTCCTGAATGGCGTCGAAGGGGCAGGCTTCGATGCAGGTGTAGCATTTTACGCACTTCTCCGGATCGATGGAGAAGGGGGACTTGATCACGCCCGTGCTGGCGTCGGCATGGCAGTTGCGCGCGCACTTGCTGCACCCGCGGCAAACGCTCGGGTCGACGACGAGACGGATCCTGTTATAGGGCAGACCGCCCGGAACGATCGGCTCGCGGTCGCGCTCGCAGAGCGCACACTCGCCCTTGAGATGGTCCTCAAACTCTTTCGGAAAGTATTTGATGGCGGTCTCCAGCGTGTGGAACGAGTTTTTGCCGAGATTGCAGAACGCCGTCACCGAGATCATCTCGCCAAGGTCGGTGAGCAGGGTGAACTCCTTGCGGTCGATGCGGTAGTCCTTCAGCCCCCAGAGGAGCTCATTCATGCGCTTTGTGCCCTCGCGACAGGGGACGCACTTGCCGCAGAACTCTGTCTGTGTGTATTCCATGAAGCGCGCGGCCACGTCGACCATGCAGCGGTCCTCGTCGAGCACGGTGATGACGCTGTCGCCGCGGCGCACGCCGTAGGGCTTGAGCTTGACAAAGTGCAGCGGAAGATCCAGATGCTCCTCGGTCAGAAGGCCGCCGCTCGGCCCGCCGATCTGCACGGCCTTAAATTTCTTGCCGCCGGGGATGCCGCCGCCGATGTCATAGATGACCTGGCGGATGGTCGTCGCCTCCTCGGGGATATCCACGTAGCCGGGATTTGCGATGTCGCCTTTGAGTAAAAAAATTCTTGCCATTTTTCTCTCTCCGTATTGATCCTGTAGTCCACCGCTTGTGCATTCTGCGGCGGTCGTATACAACATTATGAAACTCTAACATTCTTATCGATAAAAGTAAAGGGATGCAGTGATAAATTATTTGAATAGGAAGCGGACATATAAACGTTTTGCGCCATTATTGGACTAAAAATGAGAATATTCACGCAAAAAAGCCACTGCAATGCGTGTTTGCAGTGGCTTTTTCCATATATTTCGTCGCTCAGGCGTGTTCTGCCTCTGCGTCCTCCGCCTCATCCACGAGCTGCATCACCGAGACCTCAAACGCTGTGCGTTCCTCGCTGCCGGTCTCGAGCATTTTGGTGTAGGTGCGGCTCTGTACGCGCCCCTCGATGGTCAACCGGTCGCCCACGTCCATCTCGGCGATCTGCATTGCCGTCTGTCCCCAGGCGATGCAGGGCAGATAATCCGCGCGGCCGTAGTGACGGTTTACGGCCAGAATGAGGTCGCAGATGCTGCGTCCCAGAGGTGTGCGCCGCAGCGCGGGCTTTTTGCACAGCGTGCCGGAGAGCAGGATGCGGTTGAAGTAGGTCCCGTCCCCCGGCTCGATGCTCTGGGCGAAGACCGTGATGACGAGCTTGCTGCCCTGCCCGCTCTTATTGTTGAACGAGCGAAGCTGCCCCGTGACGCGCAGACTTTGTCCCTCGCTCACGGGACACGTGCGCAGCAGCGCCTCGCCCGCTACGATGACGGGCACGTCGCTCTGCCCCGACAGGCGCTCCACCCGAAGGGGAAATTTGTCAAACCGCCGCGCGTGATTTTCGTGCGAAAAGGCGGGGGCGCTCCCGGCGATGCCCCACAGCTCCACATAGTTCTGGCTTCCTTCCATATCGTACACCTCAACACGGTTTTGTTGCTGTATCCTATGAAGCGGAAGCAAAAGATATGCCGTTTCCCACGGGAAGACAAAAAGGAAGAGCTGCCTCCCGGCAGCTCTTCCTTTTGTCGCAGCGGACTGCGAATGATCACATCTTGGAGATGATCTCGACCAGCTCTTCACCGATACGGCCCTGAGCCTCGACGGTCGCGGAGCCGATGTGCGGCGTGCAGGAGACCATCGGGTGAGAGTAGAGGGCGACGTTGGTCGCGGGCTCGTCGGCATAGACGTCCAGACCGGCGGCGCGGACCTTGCCGCTGTTGAGTGCGTCAAGCAGCGCGGCCTCGTCGACGTTGGTGCCGCGGGAGGTGTTGATGATGACGACGCCGTCCTTCATCTTGGCGATGCGCTCGGCATTGATGAGAGCGCCGCCGTCGACAGCGGGAGCGTGGACGGAGATGAAGTCGGACTTGGCGAGCAGCTCGTCCATCTCAACATAGGGGATGCCGAGCTCCTCCTCAATGCCGGGGATGTGGAAGATATCGAACGCGACAACGTTCATGCCGATGGCCTTGGCCATCTTGCCGAGCTTCTGACCGATGCGGCCGAAGCCGACGATACCGAGCGTCTTGCCGGTCAGCTCGATGCCCTTGCCGTAGGCCTTCTTCTCCCACTTGCCCTCGCGCATGGAGTGGCCGGCGATGGAGATGTAACGGGCGCAGGAGAACATATGAGCCATGGCGAGCTCGGCAACGGACTCGGAGGGGGACTTCGGGGTGTTTTTCACCTCGATGCCGTTGTCCTTGGCGTACTGCACGTCGATGTTGTCAAGGCCGACACCGGCGCGGATGACGCACTTGAAGCGGCTGCCCTTGGCCTCGTCGATCTGCTTGGCGCGCAGCTTGGTCTTGGAGCGAATGATGGCGACGTCGAAGTCGCGCAGGGCCTTGCCCAGTTCGTCGGGCTCGTAGAACTGCTCAACGAGCTCATGACCCATCGCGCGGACCTTCTCGATCGCGCCCTTATCCATACCGTCGGTAACAAGAATACGCATAACGAAATTCTCCTTAAATAATATTAAATCATTTTTGTGACGACATGTGCGTCACAAAAATACATTGGCCCAGCCGCCTTTGGCGGCGGCACCAGTGAACGTTTCACTGGTGAGGGGGTATCTAAAAGGGGGATAGTATCCCCCTTTTAAGAAATTTTCCTTTACTTGGTGTGCTCAGCCTCGAACTTGGTCAGGAACTCGACGAGAGCCTTTGCGCCCTCGATGGGCATGGCGTTGTAAACGCTGGCGCGCAGACCGCCGACGCTCTTGTGGCCCTTGAGGTTATCGTAACCGGCAGCCTTGGTAGCGGCGACGACTTCGGCGTCGAGCTCGGCGGAATCGGTGACGAAGGGGATGTTCATGAGAGAACGGAACTCGGGCTCAACGGTGCCGTGGAACATCTTGGAGGAATCCAGGAAGTCATAGATGACCTTGGCCTTCTCGATGTTGCGCTGATGCATGACCTCGAGACCGCCGATGCTCTTGAGGTACTTGAACACCTTGCCGCAGCAGTAGATCGCCCAGCAATTCGGGGTGTTGTACATGGAGTCGTTCTTGGCGTGGGTGTCATAGCGCATATAGATGGGCATCTTGGGGTCGAGATCCTCGCGGATGAGGTCCTCGCGGATGATGGCGATGACCATACCGGCAGGGCCGACGTTCTTCTGCACGCCCGCGTAGATCATGCCGTAGTCGCTGACATTGCAGGGCTGGGAGAGGAACATGGAGCTCTGGTCGGAGACAAGGATGTGGCCCTTGGTGTTGGGCAGCTTCTGCCAGGTCACACCGTGGATGGTCTCGTTCTCGCAGATGTAGACATAGTCGGCATCCTCGGGAATGTCGAGATCGGAGCAATCGGGGATGTAGCTGTAGTTCTTGTCCTTGGAGGAAGCGGCAACGATGACCTCGCCGTACTTCTTGGCCTCGGCAATGGCCTTCTTGGACCATGCGCCGGTCTCAACGTAGACAGCCTTGCCGTTCTTCATCAGGTTCCAGGGCACAGCCGCGAACTGCAGCGTAGCGCCGCCCTGAATGAACAGGACCTTGTAGTTGTCGGGGATGTGCATCAGCTTGCGCAGGTCGGCCTCGGCCTCGTCAGCGATCTGCTGGAACACCTTGGAGCGGTGGCTCATCTCCATGACGCACATACCGCTGCCGCGGTAGTTCATCATCTCGTCACGGATTTCCTCCAGCACGGGCTCCGGCATCATCGCGGGACCGGCGGAGAAGTTGTAGGTGCGATTGTACTTCATTGTTGGTGTCCTCCTGAATGTCTTTTTAAGCAATAGCAATGAAATTGCATGGTTTGACAGCTACAAGTATAGTCTATCGGACCGGGATAATCAATAGAAAAAAGCAAAGTTGTCGTTTATTTTCAGGCAATCGTGCGTTTTTTCGACCGGTCGCTCTTTTATGGAAGAAATTATTGACAAACGATAATTTTCTTGCTATGCTCACGGTAGAGATTATCGAAAAACAATAATTTTGGAGGTGCGATATGAAACGCAGTCAACTGAAGGCGCTCCTGCTTACCGAGGGCGCCGTCTGCGCGCTGCTCGCGCTTGCCCTGCGGCTCATCGAGGGAGACGCTTTTTCCGTCGCCGGATTTCCGGGCGGCGCGATCGGGCAGGGACTCAGTGCGCTGGCGGCCTCGGGGCGCTTGGGCTTTGCCCTGGCGCTTACGCTGTACGCATTCTGCGTCCTGCTGCCGCTCTATGTGCTCGCGCGTATCGGGGAACGCCGGAAGCTGAAGAGCGAGGACGCGCTGCTCGCGCTCATCGCTGTCGCGGTGGCCTGCGCGCTCTTTCCGCGCGGCTGGGTCGCCTATTGGAGCACATCGGCGGAGACGCTCTTCCCGCGCCTTGCCTGGCAGTGGCTCATCTTGGCGCTGCTCGCGGGCTGGGTCGTGCTGCGGCTGCTGCGGCGGTTTTCCGGCGGCGATACGCAGGAGCTCTTGAAGCTCTTCCGCGCGCTGCTTATCCTCGCGGCGGCGTATTTCATCTTCGAGGTTTGCTTTGCGGAATTTGCGGGCCTGTTTTCTGCCGTCGACGCGCTCAAGGCGGGCAACACCGCCTTTACAGACGATACGGTCCTGCCTGTGGCAACGGACGTAACGGGTTCGAAGAGCCTTGTGTTCAGCTATGTCATCCTCGCCCTGCGCTTTGCCGCAGAGAGCCTGCCCGCGCTGCTCGCTGCCGCGACAGCGTACTTCGCCATCGGCCTGCTCGACACGATGGAGAACGGCGCGTTCACGCAGGAGAGCGCCGCCTACGCGCCAAAGCTCGCCGAATGGTGCGTCAAGGTCCTCAAAATCAGCGTGCTGTTCGCCCTCGCGGTCAACGTTTTGCAGGCGGTCTGCGCGTCGATGATCCTGAACACCAGCATTTCTATCCGCCTGCCGATTTTCGAACTGTGCTTTGTGCTCGCAGCGCTTCTCGGTGCGCGGCTCATCGTCTCGAACGTCGCTCTTGCGGCGGACAACGACCTCTTTATCTGAGGGTGCGGCCATGGCGATCACGGTACATCTGGACGAGGTGTTGAAAGTGCGCGGCATGACAAGCAAGGAACTTTGTGCCATCGTCGGCATCACGGAGGCAAATCTTTCCATTCTGCGCAGCGGCAAGGCTAAGGGCGTGCGCTTTGCAACGCTCAACCGCATCTGCTGCGCGCTCGAATGCAATGTGAGCGACATTCTGCAATGCGACGGAGAATTGGAGACGGAACATGAAGAGTAAAACGAAAACGATACTGATTTTTGCTGCGATCCTCGCGGCGGTCTTTCTCGTCGCCTTTCTCGACGGCAGCGCGGTGCAGTCCGATGCTGCGGAGGAAGCGGGCGTGCTCATCGGCGCGTATGTTTCGGAGGAAGATCTCGACCTGGATGATCTTATCGTCACCGCAACGGGCAAATTCCAGTGGAAGAGCGGGCGGATCTACGCCGAGCAGACGGGGAAAAGTTGGTATTTCCCGACACTTGACGATGGCGGCGGGATATTCTGCGCGCAGATCAGCGAGGAAGGGACGGACTATCCGACCGTTGTGCATTTCGGCGGTCTCGGCAAGGCGCGCAGCAGGGTCAATGTCAGTGACGCGGACGGCATCCGCACAACGGATATTGACCTCTCCGGCGAGGTCTACGCCTGCGGCGATGAGCACAGAATCTTCAACTTCTATCCCATCTATCAAACGCCGGATGGCCGCGTTTATCTGACAAGCGGCAGCAGCATAGGCGTGTCCGGCGACGACGGCGGCAGTGTGTCCCACACGCTTACAAGCGATAAAACCGAGAGCATCGGCGGCAAGTCCGAGCGCGTGAAAGTCAAGGTAGCCATTACCGCTGTGTCCCATCCGACGCCGACGAAGTTCACCGTCGCGCACATGGACGAAAACGATACCGTGCTGAAGCTGGAGGAATTTGCGCCCGACGCGCTGCCGGAGTCCATCACGCCCGCGGACGGCGCGGCGTATCTCATCGGCACGAGCTGCGGCTTTGATCGGGACGGCGAGACGGCGGAATACGATATTTGCAGCCGCGGCGATGACGGCGGGCTGCATACCTTCCGCTATCGGAACGGCAGCCTGACCGCGGTAGAGATCAGGGTGGATTGGAAGGGGGAGACGGCATGAAACGACTGATCGCCTTTGCGCTGGCACTCGCGGCAGTATTCGGTGTGAGCTTTGCGCTCTATCGGCCGGAACTGGCGCAAAACGCGGCGCAGGACTCCGCAGACGACGAGTGGGTCGGCTATTTCTTCTCGCTCGAGCCGTTCGACGGCAAGCGCTATGCGGAAAGGGCCGATGACCGATACGACTTCGGCGTCCCAGGCGTGCCGGTGTTTGTAAGCATTACGGCCTTTTCACCGGATGATCCCTACTATGAGGAGGATTCTGCGTTTAATTACTCCATCGGCATGGCTGCGTCGGAAGAGGTGGAGCGCAGCGGGCTTCATGTTTTCGGCGACGACAACGGCGACCGCTATGAGACCGGCGGCAGTATCCTTCTTGACGCACAGTGCAGCACAGAGTTGTATGCGTGCGATGTATTCCGCACGGCGGACGGGCGGTATTATGCTGTCTGCACCGGCGAGGGCTGCTGCGGCGACAGCTTCGGCCTGAGCCGCTCGGAAACGCATTCCTGGACGCCGAACGGCAAAAAGCAGAGCCGTACCGTCAGCGTGAGCGCTTCGCTCGAGGCGCACACGGCGGCGGAGTCTGCCGCCTTTGTCTGGATGGACGGCGAAAAGAACGTGCTTTCGCGCGCGGAATATCCTGCTGACGCCATTCCCGAAGCCCTGTCCGCCCCGGAGAGCGCGGAACTGCTGGTCGTAACGAAAAAAAACGCGGACGGCACGCTGGATCGCGCGCTTTTTACGGCGGAGGATATGTCTGCCGAGGTCTACGTTCCTTCGGCGCTTTCCGGCTTTCTGCGCGTCGTTTATGTGACGCTCGAGTGGGGAGAGAGCATGGCTTAACAAACATTTAATAAAGAATTTGCTAAGAAAAATGTTGTCAAGCGGGGAAAAAGCGGGTAAGATGAAGTTAACTCAAAGAAAAGAGGAACCTGCCATGCGTCCCGACGGAACCCGCGTCAAAGAAGCCTCCACCATCGTGTCGGCGCTGCCCTATATCATGCCCCGGCGCTACGATGCGCAGAATTTCATCACCGAGTATGCCGATATGGAGATCCTGCGCCGCTACATTCAGGAAAAACGGCGCGAGGGCATCCGCATCCCTTATATGACGCTCCTGCTCGCGGCCTATTTCAAGGCCTATCAGGAAAATCCCAAGATCAACCGCTTCATCATGAACAGCAAGATCTATCAGCGCAATCACTTCTGCGTCAGCTTCGTTATCCTGAAAAACCGCGCCGACGGCCGACCTGATGAAACGTCCATCAAGGTCTTCTTTGAAGACGGCGATGACATTTTCTCCATCAACCGCAAGATCGAAGAGGCGGTCGCGCAGAATCAGGTCGCCACACACAACAACAGCACGGATAAGTTTGCCAACTTCGTTTTTTCTATCCCGCTGCTGCCGGGGCTCCTGTTCGGCCTTGTGAAGCTGATGGACCGCTGCGGCGTTTTACCGCGGAAAATCATTGATCTGAGCCCGTTCCATACGAGCCTTTTTATCACGAACCTTGCCTCCATCAATACGAATTCGATCTTTCACCATTGCTACGAGTTCGGCACGACGGGCGTGTTTGTCAGCATGGGCAAGCCCATTGCAAATTATCTCACAGGCGAGTATAATAAAAAACTGATCCCGCTCTCCGTTGTCATGGATGAGCGTATCTGCACCGGCCACGAGTACGCCCTCTTCTGGGCCAGCCTGCGCCGCTACCTGAAGCACCCCGAGCTTTTGGAGGGGGACGCGGGCAGCGCGTGCCATGAGCCGGCGTGCGCGCAGGCATAAGATCAGCATAAGCGGCGGCAGGGCGCACACCGCGCCCGCCGCCTTTTTCGCTTTCAGAAAGGAGCCGCGATCACCGTGCCCAGTCCGCAGACCACCCTGTACGGCGAAGACGCCGCCGTGCTGCACCGCGATGAAGAATGTACCGTCTACCGTTTTTCCGCGGCGGGCGGTGAGGTGCGGCGGACGGTCTACCCCGTTTTTCCGGGCATCTCTCTCATTTATAATGATGTGCACCGGTGCGCCTGCCGCCTTGAGCGGCTCGAGCCGCCGGGCCTTCTCGAGATCCACCACTGCCGCGAGGGGCGCATCGAGTACGAGTGTGGGGGAGAGCACTACTTCCTCGCCCCCGGCGACCTTTCCGTCGTCAGCAGGGAAGACGGCTCAGGCGCGGCGTGCTTCCCTACGGGGCACTATCACGGCATCACCGTCACGCTCGATCCGAAGCGCGCGCCGGACTGCCTTTCCTGCATTTTGCAGGATGTCGACGTTCGTCCGGACGCGCTGACAGAGAAGTTCTGCGCGGGCAGCGGCTGCTTCGTCGCGCGGTCCAGCGCACGTGTCGAACACATTTTTTCCGAGCTTTACGCCGTCCCCGATGAGCTGCGGCGCGGCTACTTCAAGGTCAAGGTACTCGAGCTGCTGCTCTTTTTGAGCGCGCTCGACGTCGCCCGGGAGCGCAGAGGCTACAGCGGCGCGCAGGTGCGCCTCGCACAGGCTGCGCGCGACCTTCTGCTGCAGAATACCGAGGAGAACATCACCACGGCGGAGCTTGCGCAAAGGCTTGGCGCGTCGTCCTCGCAGCTCGCCGCGAGCTTTCGCGGCGTCTATGGCATGACGCCGGCGGCCTTCCTGCGCGCGCAGAAGATGCACGGCGCCGCGCGGCTTCTGCGCATGGGCGACCGCACGGTGCTTGATATCGCCGGGCAGTTCGGCTACGACAACGCCAGCAAGTTCGCCAAGGCCTTCCGCAGCGTGATCGGCGTGTCGCCCAGCGCCTACCGCGCGGGCGCGGAGCGCGATAGCTGCGCGCCGCGGCAGGAAACGGATGGATAAATTTTGGAGCCTTATCCGAGCAGTTTGGAGCGGATAAGGCTCCTTTCCTCTGCTATCATAGCACCATCGGCAGCGAGCTTTGTGCAGCGTTAGTTAGATAAATCTAACTGTTAGAGTAGTCTAATCGCGACTGAAAATGCCGCTGTCCGGGGATACTGACCCCAAACGCCGAGAAGGAGGAAAGAGCCCATGCCCGAGGAGATCCTCATCCGTCAGGGTGCGCCGACGTTGGCGGGCATCAAAACAGGCAGCCTCTTCCCCTGCCCCTGCGACGATAAGGAGGAGCTGCTCGCGGATATCCGCCAGCTCAATCGGCTGCTCGTTCCGAAGGGGCTGTGCCTTCTGCCCATCCGGTTTCTCGATGGACAGGCGCTGCTGTACCTTTACCGCCCGCAGGACCTGTGCCGCGATTTGCAGGACGAGCAGGCGCTCGAGATCCTGCGCCGCGCGGGTTACGGCAGCACGAGCCACAGCGGTCGCTGTGTTGCAAACCTCATCCGCCGCTTTCGCGAAGGCGGCGAGTTCCCCCATGAGGTCGGACTTTTCCTCTCCTATCCGCCCGAGGATGTCAAGGGCTTCATCGACCACCGCGCCTGCGATTTCAAGTGCGCGGGGCTGTGGAAGGTGTACGGCGACGAAAAGAAGGCGCGCGAGCAGTTCGCGCGATTCAAAAAATGCACGGAGATCTACTGCGCACTCTTTCAGGCGGGCTCGGGCATCGAGCAGCTTGCCGTGGCAGTGTGATAAATTTTTCAAACAGGAAAGGACATTGAAAATATGAAAAAGATCGCAGTTGTTTACTGGAGCGGCACGGGCAACACCGAGGCCATGGCCAAGGCCGTCGCCGAGGGCGCGGAGAGCGCCGGCGCGCAGGTCACCCTGCTCACCCCCGATAAGGTGAATGCTTCCGAGCTCGGCTCCTATGACGCCATCGGCTTCGGCTGCCCCGCCATGGGCAGCGAGGTGCTCGAGGAGATGGAGTTCCAGCCCATGTTCGACGAGGTCAAGCGCAGTCTCGGCGGCAAGAGCGCCGCGCTGTTCGGCTCCTATGGTTGGGGCGACGGCGAATGGATGCGCAGCTGGGAGAAGGACTGTGACGATTCTGGCCTTCGCCTTGTGTGCGAGAGCGTGACCTGCTGCGAGACGCCCGATGACGCCGCGCTGGACGCCTGCCGCGCGCTGGGCAAAGAACTGGCCAAGTGAGGATTCCTCTGTGGACGAAAAGCGCGCGATGAGGAAGCTCAGGCGAAAAGCACCTGTGCTCATTGCGCTTGCGGTCATCCTGCTGAGTCTTGCCATCAGCAGCCGGCTGCCTTTCTGACACCACGATGCGAGAGAGAGCCGCACACATCATGTGTGCGGCTCTCTCAAATTTTGTCCGCAGTTTGCTATTTTCGTGGGATAGATATAAGTTCAGCTTATGAATATGTATATTATCATCAAAAAAGCAAAGAAAGCGGCGCGCAGGTTTCTCTCTATTGCCGCATGGACGAAAGGAGGCGCCTGTGTTACTATATTGCTTGTCAAGTTGAGCTCTTTGTAACTGACGGAAACGTGGGTCACCACAGGGGAGCAGAGAGCGTTTTTTTGCTGAATCTTCAGCAGCCGACCGTCTGGGCACTTCAACTGCACATTGGGGCAGTGGAGCGCCCATTTTTGCTTTTAAGGAGGCAGAACTATGAGAAAGGTAGCCGTTATTATGGGCAGCACGAGCGACCTGCCCGTCGCCGAGAAGACGATCCGGACGCTCAAGGAGTATGGGATCGAGACCGAGGTCCGCGTGTTATCCGCCCACCGGTGCCCGAACGAGGCAAGAGAATTTGCAGCGTCGGCACGGGAGAGCGGATTTTCTTGTATCATCGCGCTGGCGGGCATGGCCGCGCATCTGGCAGGCGCCATGGCCGCGAACACAACGCTTCCCGTCATCGGCGTGCCGTGCAGCGGCGCAAAATTGGACGGCATGGATGCGCTGCTCTCGACCGTCCAGATGCCCAGCGGTATCCCCGTTGCCACCGTCGCCGTCGACGGAGCGAAAAACGCCGCCATCCTTGCCGTGCAGATCATGGCCGTGACGGATGCAGCGCTTGCCGAAAAGCTGCAAAGGTCCCGCGACGAAGGCACCGCCGCCGTTTTGAAGGCCGATGCCGAGCTGCGCGAGCGCTACAAAAACTGAGAAGCCATTTCTCTGCATCGAACGACAAAAAATATAACAATATAACAATAAAACAATAAAAGGAGAACAGTCATCATGGAAAAGAAAGAACAGCTCTACGAAGGCAAGGCCAAGAAGGTTTACGCCACCGAGGATCCCAACCTCGCCATCGTTTCCTACAAGGACGACGCCACCGCCTTTGACGGCGCGAAGAAGGGCACCATCGTCGGCAAGGGCGTCATCAACAACCAGATGACCAACCGCCTGATGGCCAGAATGGAGAAGGCCGGCATCCCGACGCACTTTGTCGAAGAGCTCAGCGAGCGCGATACGCTCGTCAAGAAGGTCTCCATCGTCCCGCTCGAGGTCATCATCCGCAACATCTCCGCCGGTCACTTTGCCTCCCGCTACGGCGTGGAGGAGGGTATCGTCTTCTCCGAGCCCACGATCGAGTTCTCCTACAAGAACGACGATCTGCACGACCCCCTGATGAACGCCTACCACGCCGTCGCTCTCAAGCTCGCGACCTGGGAGGAGATCGAGCTCATCAAGAAGTACGCCTTCGCCGTCAATGATACGCTCAAGGCCTTCTGGAGCGAGTGCGGCGTCACGCTCGTCGACTTCAAGCTCGAGTTTGGCAAGACCGCCGACGGCCAGATCGTCCTCGCCGACGAGATCAGCCCCGATACCTGCCGCCTGTGGGACAGCAAGACGAATGAAAAGCTCGACAAGGACCGCTTCCGCCGCGACCTCGGCGGCGTGGAGGACGCCTATGCCGAAGTGATGAAGCGCCTGATGGCCCACGACGCGAAGTAAATTGAATATGACAGAGAATCACAACACCTTCCCGGCGCGCCACATTCACGAAGAATGCGGCGTGTTCGGCATCTTTACCCCTCAGGAGGCGGATGTCGCCTCCTACGCCTACTACGCGCTCTATTCCCTCCAGCACCGCGGGCAGGAGAGCGCGGGCATCGTCGTCAATGATGACGGCCTGTTCCGCTCGCTGCGCGACACCGGCCTTGTGAGCGAGGTCTTCCCGCCCGAGCAGCTCAAAAGCCTCGGCAGGGGCACGATCGCCGTCGGCCATGTGCGCTACGGCACGACCGGCAGCGACAATAAGCGCAACGTTCAGCCGATTTTAGTGAACCACTTCAAGGGCCGCATGGCGCTCGCGCACAACGGCAACCTGACGAACTCGCGTGAGCTGAGGCAGGAACTTGAGAGCAAAGGCTCCATCTTCCAGACCACGACCGACAGCGAGGTCATCGCCTACATCATCGTGCAGGAGAGACTGAAGAAGGGCTCCATCGAGGCGGCCGTCTCCGCGGCGATGGACCGCATCGAGGGCGCGTATTCCCTCGTCCTCTCGTCGCCGACGAAGCTCATCGCCGCGCGCGACGTTCACGGCTTCCGCCCGCTCTGCATGGGCAGACTGAAGGACGGCTCCGTCGTCTTCGCCTCCGAGTCCTGTGCGCTCGACGCCATCGGCGCCGAGTTTGAACGCGATATCCGCCCCGGCGAGATCGTCGTGGTCGATGCGAGCGGCGTCCGCTCGGATACGAGTCACTGCGGCAAAGCGCCGAGAAAGCTCTGCGTCTTCGAGTTCATCTACTTTGCCCGCCCCGATTCTGTCATCGACGGCAGCAGCGTCCATGTCGCGCGCCAGCGCGCGGGTGCGTTTCTCGCGCTCGAGCATCCCGTGCAGGCGGACGTTGTCATCGGCGTGCCGGATTCCGGCCTTGATGCGGCGCTCGGCTACGCGCGCCAGAGCGGTATCCCCTACGGCATCGGCTTTATCAAGAATAAATACATTGGCCGCACGTTCATCTCGCCCACGCAGACCATGCGCGAAAACGAGGTCAACATCAAGCTCAATCCCATCCGCTCCGTGGTCGAGGGCAAGCGCGTCGTGCTCATTGACGACTCGATCGTCCGCGGCACGACCTGCCGCCGCACGATCGATCTGCTCCGCAAGGCGGGCGCAAAGGAGATCCATATGCGCGTCAGCGCGCCGCCGTTTGTCTCCGAGTGCTACTACGGCACGGATATCGACGACAAGAACAACCTCATCGCCACGCATCACACGGTCGATGAGATCGCGAAGATCATCGGCGTCGACTCGCTCGGCTACTTAAGCATCGAGGACGTCGTCAAGCTCGCCGACAACACCGAAAACGGCTTCTGCACGGCCTGCTTCGGCGGCGGCTATCCGACCAATATTCCAAAAGACGGCGGCAAGGACCGCTTTGAGTGTAAGATCAGTGAAGGGGAGAAGAAAAAGAATGCGTAGTTTTTCCGAGAGCTACCGTGATGCCGGCGTGAATATCGAGGCCGGCTATGAGGGCGTTAAGCTGATGAAAAAGCACGTCCGGCGCACCATGATCCCGGGCGTCGTGTCCGATATCGGCGGCTTCGGCGGCCTGTTCGCGCCCGACCTCACCGGCATGAAGGAGCCTGTGCTCGTCTCCGGTACAGACGGCGTCGGCACAAAGCAGCGCATCGCGCAGCTGATGGACAAGCACGACTCTGTCGGTATCGACTGTGTCGCCATGTGCGTCAACGATATCATCTGCTGCGGCGCGAAGCCCATCTTCTTCCTCGACTACATCGCCATCGGCAAGAACGAGCCGGAGAAGGTCGCGACGCTCGTCTCCGGCGTGGCCGAGGGCTGCGTGCAGTCCGGCTGCGCGCTCATCGGCGGCGAGACCGCCGAGCATCCCGGCACCATGGCTGCCGATGACTATGACCTCGCGGGCTTTGCCGTCGGCATCGTCGACCGCGAGAAGATCATCGACCACGACCGCATGAAGGCGGGCGACGTTGTGCTTGCGCTGCCCTCGAGCGGCGTCCACTCCAACGGCTACTCCCTTGTGCGCAAGGTCTTCAACATTGAGCACGCCGACCTGAACGCCTATATCGATGAACTCGGCTGCACGCTGGGCGAAGAGCTGCTGCGCCCGACGAAAATTTACGTGAAGCCCGTCCTCGCCGCGATGGAAGCGGCCGACGTCCACGGCGTGAGCCATATCACGGGCGGCGGCTTCTACGAAAATATTCCCCGCTGCATTCCGGACGGCCTGTGCGCAAGGATCGACAAGTCCTCTCTGCGCACGCCGCCGATCTTCGCGATGCTCCGGCGCATGGGCGGCATCCCCGAGCATGATATGTTCAACACCTACAACATGGGCGTCGGCATGACGATGGTCGTCGCCAAGGATGACACCGACAAGGCGCTTGCCGCGTTGAAGAAAAACGGGCAGGACGCCTACGTCATCGGCGAGATCGTGAGCGGGGAAGAGAAGGTCACCTTATGCTGAAAAGCGCGCGCATTGCCGTCCTCGTCTCGGGCGGCGGCACAAATTTGCAGGCTCTGCTCGACGCGCAGGCAGACGGCAGGATCCCGCACGGCGAGATCGCGCTTGTCATCTCGTCTCAGGCGGGCGCTTACGCGCTGGAACGCGCAAAAAAGGCGAATGTCTCTGCGCATACCGTGCCGTCGAGCCTCATTCAGCACGATTTTGAGGGAGCCATCGGGCTGCTGCTGGAGCAGTACCGGATCGACGTCATCGTTTTAGCGGGCTTTTTGAACATTTTGAGTGAAAGCTTTACGAAAAAGTGGCCGCGCCGCATCCTGAATATCCACCCCTCGCTCATCCCGTCGTTCTGCGGCAAGGGAATGTACGGACTCAAGGTCCACGAAGCGGCGCTTGCGCGCGGCGTGAAGGTCACGGGCGCGACGGTGCACTTTGTCAACGAGATCCCCGACGGCGGCGAGATCCTCCTGCAAAAGGCGGTCGAGATCGAAGAAAGCGACACGCCGGAGGCCTTGCAGCGCCGCGTGATGGAGCAGGCCGAATGGCAGCTCCTGCCGCGCGCGACCGAGCTTGTCTGCCGCGCCATCACAGAAAAGGAGAACTGATATGGTCGACTTTCTGCACTTTCTGAAAAATACGTCCTACCCCGGCCGCGGCATTTTAGTCGGTAAGGACCGCGTTTACTATTTCATCATGGGCCGCAGCGAAAACAGCCGCAACCGCGTCTTCGTCAGGACCGATGACGGCATCCGCACCGAGGCCTTTGACCCTGCCAAGCTTGCCGACCCGAGTCTCATCATCTATCATCCCGTCCGCACGATGGGGAGCGACCTCGTCGTGACGAACGGCGACCAGACCGACACCATCTGCGAGCACGGCGACTTTCGCCGCGGTCTCATGACGCGCGAATATGAGCCCGATGAGCCGAACTGGACGCCGCGCATCTCCGCCATCGTGCACGAGGACGGCTCGTTCGAGCTGTCCATCCTCAAGCGCAGAGACGGCCGGTGCCTGCGCGAGTTCTTCTGCTACGAGGGCTGCGACGCGGACAAGGCCTACTTCATCAGCACCTATCAGGGCGACGGCACGCCGCTGCCGACATTTTCAGGCGAGCCGATGGAGGTGAGCGTCCCCTCTCCCGAAGAGGTCTGGGAGGCGCTCAATGCGGACAACAAGGTGTCCCTTTACGCAAACGTGAACGGCGAAGTGAAGCTGTTCAACAAGAACTTAGGCGATTGAGGAGAACGATATGAACGAGCTCGAACTCAAATACGGCTGCAACCCCAACCAGAAGCCCGCGCGCGTCTTTATGAAAGACGGCGGCGACCTGCCCTTCACCGTTCTGAACGGTAAGCCCGGCTACATCAACCTGCTCGACGCCTTCAACTCCTTCCAGCTCGTGCGCGAGCTGAAGGAGGCCACGGGCCTTCCCGCGGCGGCGAGCTTCAAGCACGTCTCGCCCGCGGGTGCGGCGCTGGGGCTTCCGCTCGACGAGGTGGACAGGCAGGTCTGCTTTGTTGCGCCTGACGCGGCTCTTTCGCCCATTGCCTGCGCCTACATCCGCGCCCGCGGCGCGGACCGCCTCTGCTCCTACGGCGACTGGGCGGCGCTCTCCGACGAGTGCGACGCCGCGACAGCGGAGTATCTGAAAGGCGAGGTCTCCGACGGCATCATCGCCCCCTCGTTCAGCGAAGAGGCGCTTGCCATCCTGAAGACGAAAAAGGGCGGCAAGTACAACATCGTGCAGATGGACCCTGCCTACGTTCCCGCCCCGCAGGAGCAGAAGGACGTCTTCGGCGTCACGTTTGAGCAGGGCCGCAACAACTGCAAGATCGACGAGTCGCTGCTTGCGAACATCGTCACCGAAAATAAGAATCTTCCCGAGGAAGCGAAGCGCGACATGATCGTCTCCCTCATCACGCTCAAATACACGCAGTCGAACTCCGTCTGCTATGCCAAAGACGGCCAGACCATCGGCGTCGGCGCCGGCCAGCAGAGCCGCATTCACTGCACGCGACTTGCCGGCGGCAAGGCGGACAACTGGTATCTCCGCCGCCATCCGAAGGTGCTTGCGCTGCCGTTTGTGGACGGCATCCGCCGCCCGGACCGCGACAACGCCATCGACATTTACATCTCCGACGAATGCGACGATGTTCTGGCCGACGGCGCGTGGCAGCGCGTATTCAAAGAGCGTCCCGAGCCGCTGACCGCGCAGGAGCGCAGGGACTGGGTCGCGCGCCAGAGCGGTGTGACCGTCGGCTCCGATGCCTTTTTCCCGTTCGGCGACAACGTCGAGCGCGCAAGAAAGAGCGGCGTCACCTATATCGTCGAGCCCGGCGGCTCGATCCGCGACGACAACGTGATCGAGACCGCGAACAAATACGGCATTACCATGGCCTTTACCGGCCAGCGGCTGTTCCATCACTGAACAGGAGGAACAAAGCAAATGAAGCTCATGGTCATCGGCGGCGGAGGCCGCGAACACGCCATCATCAAGAAATTAAAGGAAAATCCCGCGGCCGAGGTCATCTACTGTCTGCCCGGCAACGGCGGCATTGCCGCCGACGCGACGTGCGTGCCGGAGATCGGCGCAAAGGACATCCCCGCGCAGGTCGAGTTTGCGAGGGCGCACGGCATCGACTACGCAGTCGTCGCGCAGGACGATCCGCTGGCCCTCGGCGCGGTGGACGCGCTGACCGAGGCGGGCATCCCGTGCTTCGGGCCCGATAAAAAGGCCGCCGTCATCGAGGCGAGCAAGGCCTTTTCCAAGGATCTTATGAAAAAGTACGGCATTCCCACGGCGAAGTACGAGCTCTTCACCGAGGTGGAGGCCGCCTGCGCCTATATTGAGGCGCAGGGCGCGCCCATCGTCGTCAAGGCGGACGGCCTCGCGCTCGGCAAGGGCGTCGTCGTTGCGCAGACGGTCGAGGAGGCGAAAGCCGCCGCGCGCTCCATGATCGAGGACAAGGCCTTCGGTCAGAGCGGCGCGCGCGTCGTCATCGAAGAGTTCATGGAGGGCCCCGAGGTCTCTGTGCTCAGCTTTACCGACGGCGAGACCGTCGTTCCCATGGCGTCGTCCATGGACCACAAGTGCGCGCTCGACGGCGACAAGGGTCCCAACACCGGCGGCATGGGCACGATCGCGCCCAATCCCTACTACACAAAGAAGATTGCGGACGAGTGCATGGAAAAGATCTTCCTGCCCACCATCCGCGCGATGAAGGCCGAGGGCCGTCCGTTCAAGGGCTGTTTGTACTTCGGTTTGATGCTCACCAAGGACGGCCCCAAGGTCGTGGAGTACAACTGCCGCTTCGGTGATCCCGAAACGCAGGTCGTGCTGCCGCTTCTCAGATCCGATCTGCTGACCGTCATGCAGGCCACGACGAACGGCACGCTCAAGGACGTTCCTGTCGAGTTTTCGACCGATTCCGCCTGCTGCGTCGTCCTTGCCTCAAACGGGTATCCGAAAAAGTACGAGAGCGGCTTCCCCATCACGATGAGCGAAGAAGCTGCCGCGCATACCTATGTTGCGGGTGCAAAGAAGGACGGGGATCGGCTCCTCACCGCAGGCGGGCGCGTGCTCGGCGTCACGGCGGTCGCCCCCACGCTGGAGAAAGCCGTGCAGGAGGCCTATCGCCTTGCAGGGGAGGCCCAATTTGCCAACAAATACTGCCGCAGCGACATTGGCCGCAGGGCCCTTGCCGCGCAAAAGGAGAGAGAATAAATGGTCTATCGCGTCTGTGTTGAAAAAAAGCCCGGTCTTGCGCCCGAATGCGCGAGCCTTCTTTCCGACTGCCGCTCGTTTCTGGACCTCAGGGGGCTTGCAAATGTGCGCATCTGGAACCGCTACGACGTCGAGGGCATCGATGAAGCCCTGTTTGCCTATGCGACGAACACCGTCTTCTCCGAGCCGCAGCTCGACCTGACGAGCGATGAGATCGACGCATCCGGCGCTGCCGCCGTCTTCGCCGTCGAGCCCCTGCCCGGTCAGTTCGACCAGCGCGCCGACAGCGCGGCCCAGTGCATCCAGCTTTTGAGTCAGGGCGAGCGTCCGCGCATCCGCACGGCGAAGGTCTACGCGCTCTACGGCACGCTTTCTGAAAAAGACGTCGAGGCTGTCAAGCACCACGTGATCAACCCTGTCGAGAGCCGCGAGGCGTCGCTTGCAAGGCCCGGGACGCTTGCCGAAAATCTGACGGAGCCCAAGTCCGTCGCGTCGGTCGACGGCTTTACCGCGATGGACGAGGCAGCGCTCTCCGCACTCCTTTCTGCGATGGGCCTTGCGATGGATCTGGATGATCTCAAGACGCTGCAGGCTTACTTCCGCGACGAAGAACACCGCGACCCCACCGTGACCGAGGTGCGCGTGGTCGACACCTACTGGTCCGACCACTGCCGCCATACGACCTTCTCCACGCATCTTGACGAGATCACGATCAACGATCCCGCCGTCAAGGGCGCATATGAGCGCTACCTTGCCGCGCGCGAGGAGGTCTACGGCGCGGAAAAGGCCGCCAAGCGCCCGCAGACGCTCATGGACATTGCGACCATCGGCACGAAGACGCTCAAATCCCGCGGCCTTCTCACCGAGCTCGACGAGAGCGAGGAGATCAACGCCTGCTCCATCCACGTTCCCGCCAAGGTGAACGGCGAGGAGCAGGACTGGCTGCTGATGTTCAAGAACGAAACGCACAACCACCCCACCGAGATCGAGCCCTTCGGC